>CABEDN010000138.1_pt1 | contig 11272 bp, 10 predicted proteins | sample 3423051 | NCBI WGS metagenome assembly CABEDN01 (sample SAMEA5534330, study PRJEB31848) | metagenome | biome: tundra; feature: field; material: soil | place: USA | collected 2013-05 | depth 0.15 m
GCACCAGCCGCGCGTCCATGCCTTCCAGCGCCACCGGCTGGTGCAGGTGTTCCGGGCCCGCCAGGGCGCCGCGGCCGTGCCCGGGCTGCCGCGCGGCGAGGCCTGGCTTTTCGCCGAGATCGCGGGCGAGACGCAGGCGCAGGCGCGGGACGGGGCCCAGCGGCTCATCGCCGACGCCGGCTGCCTGGACGCGCTGGTCGTCACCGGCGGCCCGGCGCAAGCCCTGTGGCGCATCCGCGAGGACGGCGCCGGCCTGGGCGGCCGCACCCCGGCGGGCGCGCCGGCCTGGCCGGGCTGGGAAGACGCCGCCGTCCCGCCCCAGCACCTGGGTGCTTACCTGCGGGACTTCGGCGCGCTGATGGCGGAGCATGGCCTGGACGGCCTGACCTACGGGCACTTCGGCGACGGCTGCGTGCACGTCCGCATCGACTTCCCGTTCGCGACCGCGCCGGACCGCTACCGGCCGTTCGCCGTGGCCGCGGCGCAGCTGGCGGGCAAGTACGGTGGCTCGATGTCCGGCGAGCACGGGGACGGCCGGGCCCGGGGCGAGCTGCTGCCCTACATGTACTCAACCGCCGCCATCGAGCTCCTCGCCGCGGTCAAGGCGATCTTCGACCCGGGCAACGTCTTCAATCCCGGCGTGCTGGTCGACCCGGCGCCGATCGACGCGGACCTGCGGGTGCCGCAGGCCCGCCCGCTGACCGCCGGGCTCGGCTTCGCCTATCCGAACGACGACGGTGACCTGTCCACCGCGGTGCACCGCTGCGTCGGCGTCGGCAAGTGCCGGGCCGACACCACCGCCGCGGGCGGCGTGATGTGCCCGTCCTTCCTGGCCACCCGGGACGAGAAGGACTCCACCCGGGGCCGCGCGCGGGTGCTGCAGGAGCTCGCGAACGGCACCCTGGTCCAGGGCTTCCGGTCGGCGGCGGTGGCCGAAGCGCTGGACCTGTGCCTGTCCTGCAAGGGCTGCGCGTCGGACTGCCCGGCCGGGGTGGACATGGCCACCTACAAGGCCGAGGTGCTGTACCAGCGGTACCGGCGCCGGCTGCGGCCGCCGGCCCACTACTCGCTGGGCTGGCTGCCCCGCTGGGCCCGGCTCGCGGCCCACGCCCCGGGCCTGGCCAATGCCGCGCTGCGCCCTGGGCCGCTGGCCGGCCTGGCCAAGCGGCTGGGCGGAATCGACGCCCGCCGGCCGCTGCCGCAATTTGCCGCCCAGAGCTTCCGGCAGTGGTTCAGCCGCCATCCCGCGCGGGCCGGGACTCCGGTGCTGCTGTGGGTGGACACGTTCACCGACCACTTCACCCCCGAGGTCGGCCAGGCCGCCGTCCGGGTGCTCGAGGCGGCCGGCTACTCGGTGCAGGTCACCGGCCAGCCCGTGTGCTGCGGGCTGACCTGGATCTCCACCGGCCAGCTGGACGGCGCGCGCAGGCAGCTGCGGCGGAGCCTGCGGGCGCTGGACCCGGCGGTGCGGGCCGGAATCCCGATCGTCGGGCTGGAACCTTCCTGCACCGCCGTGCTGCGCGGCGAGATCACCGAGCTGCTCCCCGGCGACCCGCGCGCCGCCGCGGTCCGGGCCGGCACCCGCACGCTGGCCGAACTGCTGGCGCAGACCGAGGGCTGGTCCCCGCCCGACCTCACCGGCACCCACGCGGTGGCTCAGCCGCACTGCCACCAGCACGCCGTCATGGGCTGGCACGCCGACTCCGCGCTGCTGGCCAGCGCCGGCGCGGAAGTCCGTGCGGTCGGCGGCTGCTGCGGGCTGGCCGGCAACTTCGGCGTCGAACGCGGCCACTACGACGTCTCGGTGGCCGTGGCGCAGACCGCCCTGCTGCCCGCCGTCCGCGACGCCCCGCCGGGCGCGGTGGTGCTGGCCGACGGGTTCTCCTGCCGCACCCAGCTCGAGCAGCTCGGCCAGGTCACCGGCCTCCACCTGGCCCAGCTCCTGGCCAGCCGCCTGCCCGACGACCGGTAACCGCTGCTGGGGGCGGCGTCGAAGCCGCGTCCCGCTCGCCGCGCCTGTCCCGGCTGCCTCACCAGGGGCCGTTCCCGGCCCCATTACAGGGATTGATTTTCGTGGTGGATTCGGGCCTGGCGGTGGATCCGGTGCACTGGGGTCCATCAGATCCGCACAGTGCCCGCACGGGGTCACTACGCCGACCCGAGGTGACCGACCCGTCTGGGCAGCTGTCTTAGCGTTCTCGGTTCTGCTGCTGGCCTCCATCCTGCGAGGCGGTCTCGCTAGTTGCGGGGAGGAACGCGGTCAGCAGTAGATGGCGGACGGTGCGGCGGCAGGCGTCGTCGTCGAGCATCGCTGAGTCCGGATCCCCGTACCGGTGCATGGCGAACCAGGCGATGGTTTCCACGATGAACCGGGCCGCGGCCGGCACGTCGGGCACCGGGCGCAGCTCACCCGCCCGGATCCGTTGCCGCAGGTATTCGCCGAGCTGCTCCAGCATGGCCCGGCGTTGCTGCACGAAGTACCACTGGGCCAGCTCGGGCAGGTCGGCGGCGCACCGCGCGACTAGTTTGAGAACCTGCCGGTGGCGCTCGATGAAGCCGTACAGCGCGTCGATGATGCCGCCGAGTTCCTGGTCAATCAGCCGGGTAGCCGGGTAGCCGGACGCCTGGCCGGCGGCCGGCAAAACCGTCTGGCCGGCCGCCCATGCCTTGACCAGCGCCACGATCTCCCGCGTCGGCGGAGCCGTCACCGGAATCGCCAGCGTGTTCACCGCCTCCGGCTGGACCGCACGCAGCAACGCCAGGTACAGCAGCGCCTGCTTGCTGTCCACGTAGGTGTACAGCGCGCCGTGGCTAAGCCCCAGGGCAGCCGAAACATCCGAAATCCCGGCAGACCGGAACCCCTTGTCGGTAAACACCCCCACCGCCGCGTCAGCCACCTCGGTCAGCGGTCGAACCGGTTTGCGTCCACGCACATGCTGAGTCTAGAGTACTGATTGACTGACCGGGTCAGTCAGTCATTTTGAAGGGAAGAGCATGAGGCGGCCCTGCAGGCCTCAGGGCTGCGGCATGGTGACCAAGTTTGTCCACGGCCTGGTCCCGGCCCAGCCAGATCCAGTTCTAGGAAATGTTCCATCGAGCATGAGAGCACCGGCATAACCACCGCATTTTAAGGCAGCATAATTCCCATTGGAGGGCCCAGGGTGCGAATCCGCAAGCCTCTCGTGTATTTGTCAGCGCTGGTCGTAGTAATCGCAGTCGGCATTTCACTCGCCGTCGTGCTGATAATCTCGCGACCCAGCCAGCCGCAGCCGGCCGCCTCGGGCTGCGCATGGCCTGTCGCGCTTAACCAGGCCACACTCACCGAGAACAGCCAGGTAAATGTGAGCAACCCGGATACGGCAGCGGATTACTGGATAATGCCGGTGCCCGTAGAACAAGGGCTGAGCGTCACGCTGGCCGGGCGGTACCCCAACAGCCGCTACATGTCCATCGCTGTCTACAACGCGGATGGTTCGCCATTCACAACCAACGGCATCGCATCGACGCTGACCGATTACCGAATTGCGCCAGACCCGGGCAGCGTCAACCCGTGGCAGCACAAAGCGCCCCCCGGCGGCAGCTTCACGGTAACGCTGAGGTCCAGCGTGGCGCCGGGTCAGGTCAACACGCTGCCCCTCGCGCCAGCCGGAACGCCCAGCGGAACCACCGACGTGATCTTCTACCGTGTCTATGCGGCGCACGGCGGCCCCGGACAGGTATCCCTGCCGACTATTACGCTCACGCGCAACGGCGAATCCAGGCAACTGGGCCAATGCCCGGCAAGTGGCCAGGATCAAATCCCGAAATCGTATTGCTCGATACCCTGGGTGGCCAAGGGAGCCCCTGTTTGCGGGGTCACCGGCCACGCTTCCACGTCAGGCGCAGCTGGCACCATCGTCCCGTTCGCCAGGGATCCGATCGGGGCGGGCGGCACCCCTGACAACGACATCGCCTACCTGTCAGCCACTGTCGTCCCCCCGCGGAACGGGGATGTGCTGGTCATCCGGGCCAAAGCACCGGCCACGCCCAGCGGTACCGCCCCCGCCCCGTGGCCAGAGCCCGGCACGGACCTGCGGTACTGGTCGCTGTGCATTGACCTGGCCAAGCCGCCGATACCTGTAGTGGTAAACCGCCTGCCGGGCGGAACCGCGGACTACGGCTGCCGCTACGACAACCAGGTCGCACTCGACGGCAGTGGCTACTACACCTTTGTCATCGGCACAGAGTCGCAGCGCGCCGCCATCGAACGAATCCCCGGCGCCACCTTCCTGCCATTTTCTGCCGCCCAGCCGGCACAGCGGTACGAGCTCAACATGCGGAACATGCTCGCTGAGCGCGACTTCGGCGAGGCAGTCCAGGACGTTCCGGCGAACGGGCGATCAGCGTCAGCGGCGGCGGCCATGGGTCCGTATTACCCTCGCATAGCTTTCTGTCCACTCGCGACTCTGGTCGCCAGCGGACCCGCCGTGTGCATGCGCGCCTCGGCACCTCCATCAGCGAACGCGAACCAGACAACAAGCTCAGGGCACACCGTCCCGGCGTTGCTCTTTATATGTGCCATTGCGGGCTGGGCCGTACTAGAAGCATGGCAGGTTCTCAGACGCCGACGTAATACGGGCCCGGCAGCGACTTCGGCAAATCGCGCCAGCCTGCTCATCGTGGTTCTAGGCACAATCGTCGCGGTCGCGATAGCAATATTGGCGGCCGCGGAAGTTCCAGCGACATCGGTCCCTGGAGGCCTCATTACGTTTGGCATAGGTCTATTGATTATGTGCAGCGGAATCTTTCTTCGGTGGTGGTCCGTCAAGACACCGGGGCGCCCCGACCAGCCGGTCACCACCACAGGACCCTACCGCTTCGCAGGGCATCCGAGCTATCTCGGCTTCATTTTGGCGCTGACCGGAATAGGCGTCGTACTGGACAACTGGCTGAGTATTGCAGCATTGGCTCTCATTCCTCTCATTAGCCTTATCTACCTGATCCAGGTCGAGGAAAAGCACTCGCCGCGACCCTAGGTGCCGCCTGCACTTCTTACGTATCCAAGCGCAACCGCCTTATCCCGTTCGTATGGAGAGAAAGCTTAGGCTCATCACCCAAGCCCGACTGCCATTCCGCCCTAGCCCGGCGCCCGACAAAGAGGAGCACGAGCGTGCGATACGAGGTTTCGGCGGAGATCGGCTCCCCGCTAAGTGGCCGGCGCACACAGTGCGACGTGATAACACAGGCATCACAGCCGGATCGCGGCTTCGATGGTCAGCCGCCGCGCGGGCCGGATGTGTTCACAGTTGGCATGTGGGATGCACCGGATCCACCACGGAGCCCCGATCCACCACGATCTTTCCCCCGGGCCCGCCGCACCACAGGTACGCACGTACTGTCCCGTCACACAGGGACCAGCGACCGCGGACCAGGGACCGAGGACCCAGCGGACGCCAGGGGCATGCCCGTCACCGCGCTGCTGCGGTACATCCGCCCAGACGCGTCACCCATACCCCGAGTTACGCGACACCATGGCGTGCGGCGTCTCCGCGGAGACGCCGCGCGCAATTGCGTGAAGCGTTTCCGCGGAGACGCCGCCGGTCGTGCTGGCCGCGGTGGGCCGTGCCGGCTGCGGCCGGTCAGATGCGCTGCTCCGTCGCCGGGTCCGGTGTTCCGCCGAAGTACTGGTCGAGCACCCGGCCGAAGACCGGCTCGCCTGGGTCGGCGTGCAAGAACAGCGTCATCGACGAACGAAGCTTCTGCGCGTCGATGCCGCCGAAGATCTGCTCAGCGGTGCGGCCGGCCAGGCCCGCCACGATGGCGGCGCATTCGACCAGTCGCGGTCCGAGCACGGGATGAGCCAGGTAGGCCCTGGCCTCCGCCAGCGAACAAATCGCGTACCTTCTGGACACCGAGCTCCGTCCCAGCCCGGTGATCTGCGGAAACACGAACCACATCCAGTGGCTGCCCTTGGCGCCAGCGCGGAGCTCGGCGGTGGCGCGATCGTAGGTCCCGTGAGCGTCCTGGGCCGCCACGAAGCGCTGAAGATCGTACGGGTCGTCCATCTACCTCAGCTGCCGTGGCCCTGGGCGGCGGCGGCCACCGGCTGCCATTGACGCCAGGTCGCCAGCCGGGACTCGTAGTCCGCGGTGGCGATGCCGAGCGGCGCCTCGCCGAGGAACAGGCGCAGCGGCGGGTTCTGGGCATCCACCAACTGCAGCACGGCGTCGCGGGTCGCGACCGGATCGCCTGGGGTAAAGCGCTTGGCGCGTGCTTGCGCAGCCTGCTGGCGGACCGGCTCGTAGGCGGCCAGTTCGGTCGCGTGCTTGGCGGAGGAGCCGGCCCAGTCCGTCGAGTAGCCGGTCGGCTCGATGAGCGTGACCTTGACGCCGAACCCGGCTACCTCCTGAGCCAGGCTCTGGCTCATCCCTTCTATGGCCCACTTGGACGCGTGGTACGCGCCGGTGTTCAGGAAGGCGGAGATCCCGCCGATCGACGACACCTGCAGGATGTGCCCGCTGCCCTGCTCGCGCAGGTAGGGGAGGGCCGCCTGGGTGATCCACAGCGCGCCGAGCACATTCGTTTCCAGCTGTGCCCGGATTTCGGCCTCACTGATCTCCTCGACCATGCCGAACTGCCCGTAGCCTGCGTTGTTCACGATCACGTCGAGCCGTCCGAAGTGCTCATGCGCCTGCTTGACCGCGGCGAAGCCGGCGTCGCGGTCTGTGACGTCCAGCTGGATCGGCAGGATCGCGTCACCGTACTTGGCTGCCAGATCATCGAGGGTGGAGAGGTCCCTGGCCGTCGCCGCGACCTTGTCGCCGCGGTCAAGGGCCGCGATCGCCCACTCCCGGCCGAAGCCGCGCGACGTCCCGGTAATGAACCAGGTCTTCAGAGCCATCAGATGTCCTCCTGTTCTGTCTTCGTTGCTGTCCCTCATGTCAACCAGGCGAGGCCGGGCGCATTCCGCGGGCTCGGCGCCGCGTGCTGGCGATCGGGGCGCGCGGCCCGCCGTGACCGTACCCTGGCCGCAGCTGACGACGGAGGTTTGACCTCGCCCCTGGGGCCTGCCCGAAGCTGATGGTGCCGGGCGGTGTGCCCGGGATGAGGAGGACGCCGTGGAGCTGATGACCAGCGGGGCATTCGCTCGCGCGTCCGGGCTGTCCCGCAAGGCGCTGCGCCTGTACGACGAGCTCGGCCTGCTGTGCCCGGCCGAGGTCGATCCGGTGTCGCAGTATCGACGTTACGACCCGGCCCAGCTCGAGCAGGCCCGACTGGTAGCGTGGCTGCGTCGCCTGGGCATGCCGCTGGCCGGTATCCGCGCGGTGAGCACGCTGCCGCGGGCGCAAGCCGCGGCCGAGCTTGCGGCGTACTGGGACCGGGTCGAGGCCGAGACCGCGGCCAGGCGAGAGCTTGCGGCGTTCCTCATCGGTTACCTGTCTGGAAAGGACACTGCCGTGCGCGATGCTCCGGGGACGCTGGCCGTCCGCTGCGGGGTGCAGTCCGATATCGGCCTGCGCCGCGAAGGCAACGAAGACTCCGCCTACGCCGGGGCGCGGCTGCTCGCGGTCGCCGACGGGATGGGCGGCCACGCCGGCGGCGAGGTGGCCAGCGCGGCCGTCATCGAGGCGCTCCGGCCGCTGGACACCGAGGTGCCGGCCGGTGAGCTGCTCAATGCCCTGGAGCATGCGGTACGCCGGGCCGGCAGCACGCTGCGCGATATGGTCGCGAACGATCCGTCGCTGCTGGGCATGGGCACCACGCTGACGGCGCTGCTGTGGTCAGGCTCGCAGCTGGGGCTGGTCCATATCGGCGACTCCCGGGCCTACCTGGTCCGCGACGGTGAGGTGTTCCAGATCACCCATGACCAGACGCTGGTTCAGTCCCTGCTGGACGACGGCAAGATCACCGCCGGAGAGGTCGCGTCGCATCCGCAGCGGTCGCTGCTGCTGCAGGCGCTGGGCGCGGGTAGCTTCGTGCCTGACCTGCAGCTGCGCGAGGCTCGCCTCGGCGACCGCTACCTGCTCTGCTCCGATGGCCTGCATCAGGTCGCGGACGCCGAGTCCATCACCTGGGTGCTGCTCACCGTCGCCGATCCTGATCAGGCCGCCAAGGACCTCATCGCGCTGGCCATCGAAGGCGGCGGTCCGGACAACATCACCTGCATCGTGGCCGATGTGGTGGCCGCCGAGGTTCCGGCGAGCGAGGCTGAGGCTCGGTAACGCGCCGTCCGGCCTCCCGGAGGGCTAGCTCAGCCGGAGGCAGGATCCCGGTTCGCCCGCACGGCCAGGGCTCCGGCGGCACCGGTGAGGGCGGCGCCGCCCGCGGACGCTACAACCAGCCACCGGCCTATCCGCGGTAGCTCGCGCCACGAGGCCAGGCTGGCGGCCACGTCGAGGGCGTCGGACAGGGCGCCCGCGGCCACCCACGCGGAGGCTGATCCGGGCTCACCGGCCGGGCTCTGCAGGGCCGCCAGCGCACCGAGGCCCAGGGCGAGGTCCCGTGCTCCCAGGGCCCGGCCGAACACCCGGGCGGTCAGGTCGTCCGCCGCCGAACCCACCCACGGGCGGGCCGGTACCGAAGGCCAGGCCAGAGCGGTCAGGCCGAGCGCCACGCGCCCGGCCGCCACGGCCCGGGCTCCGTCTCGCAGCAGCGCCGGGATAGTCATCGAGGTCACGTGTGCTCGTCCTCCAGCCTGCCCAGGCCCGGTCGCCCAGGCACAATGATCATAGCCACGGGGCGCCGGCCGTCCGGTGCGGCCAAGAGGCGGACGGCCAGACCATGTTCGCCGGAATGCTGGGCCTGGAGCTGGCGGCCGTCGCTGAGCTGGCTGGATGTCGTGGAACTGCTCGACAAGCCGCCCCGGGATTGACATCGCGCCTTCGCCCGTTGGCCCCAGCTGATCCGGCGCGCGATACTGGCGGGATGGTTGATGACACCGCACGGGACCTGGCCATCTATCAGGCGCTGAAGGCGGCGGATGAAGTAGCCGCGGCCTTGCAGACCCATCTCATCGAGGAGCACGGGGCTGATCCGGAGCGTGCCGCTCCGCAGGCACCGACCGCCATCTCGCTCAGGCTGCTGCGGCAGGCCCGCGAGCGCCTGGGCCGGGGACTGCGCGCCATCGAGGCCGACCATATCGCCGCATCCGACGAGATCTCCCTGCGCCGGGGCCGATGAGCGGGCTAGCCGGCGATCCGGGGACGGAGATGACGCTGCGGTTCGAGATTTTTCCGTCCGATCTCGATGCGGTCGTCGACTTCTACACCCGGGTGCTGCGCTTCAGCGTGTCCAAAGACCAGCGTGACGAGCCGAGCGCGTATGTGTCGATGCAACGGGGCGCGGTCCGGGTCGGGGCCGCCCGCAGGACCGTCCCGGACGCCCGCGCGGCCCGGCTGCCGCCCGCCGGGGTGGAGCTGGTGCTCGAAGTGGACGACGTGGTCGGTGAACGCGATCGGGTCGCGGCCGCCGGCTGGCCGCTGGAGCAGGAGCTGCAGGATCGTCCGTGGGGCTTGACGGACTTCCGGATCATCGATCCCGCTGGTTACTATCTTCGGATCACCAGCCGGGCCGGATGACAACATCCGATCGACCCTGGCTCCGGCGGTCCGAAAAGCTCACGGAGCGGCATAACCTGGCGTCTGGTGTTCAACGGCCTCACCCGGGGTGAGGCCGGGGTGAGGCGGATGACGGCCCGCCCGGACCAGGCGGGCTTTCCTGCGCGGACTAGCGCGCGTCGCTACAGATACTGAAAAGCTACTGAAAGAGGCAAGGATGAGCATCAGCAGGCCCGAGATCGATTTTCCCGGCGGCGAGCCGCCGGCCGAACTTCAGATCACCGATATCTGGGAAGGCGACGGGGCCGCGGCGAACGCGGGCGACAGGGTCAAGGTCCACTACGTCGGGGTCGCGTACTCGACCGGCGAGGAATTCGACGCGAGCTGGAACCATGGCGATCCGCTGGAGTTCCAGCTCGGCGTGGGCCAGGTCATCACCGGCTGGGACCAGGGCGTACAGGGCATGAGGGTCGGCGGCCGCCGGCAGCTGATCATCCCCCCGGACCTGGCCTACGGTGACCGGGGCGCCGGCAACTCCATCGCGCCGGGCGAGACCCTCATCTTCGTCTGCGACCTGGTGTCGGTCTGACCAGCGTCCCTCAGGAGCGCAGCAGCTGGCCGGCGAAGCCCGCGGCCAGCACGCCGGGCTGCGGCGGCACGAACTGCTGGCCGCCGACCAGGACCCGCTCCACCCGGACGGATCCGTGCATCACCTCCAGCATGACCCGCAGGGTGCCGGTGGATTCGAAGGACTGCCGCACGGTGCCCCAGGCCGTGCCGTCGGACCAGAACCAGGTGACCGGACCCGGACTCTGGCCCGGACCCGGCGCCGCCGCGAACGACATCACGCCGGACCGGCCGTCGTAGGAAAAACCGGTCAGCGCGACGACCAGCCCCCAGCTCGCCAGCGCCCGCGCGTAGTGGTGTCCGCACTCGGCCTCGTCGAACGGGTTGCGGCTGGCTCCGGAGAAGCGCTCGCGCACGGCCGCGACAGCGTCTTGCGCCAGCGCGGTCTCGCCGTGCTGGGCCAGGCCGATCGCGTACACGTACTCCACCACGGTCCACGCCTCGGACCAGTACGGCGCCGGGTGCTCGGGGAGCCCGCCAGGGTAGCTGAGCACGATGTGGCCGCGCTCGCCGCGGACCGCGTAGCTGCGCACGTAGGTCGTCCAGTTGCCGAAGTCGGGCACGTAGTTCAGCCGGCCGATGCTGCGCAGCGCAGCGCGGGCGTGGCCCGGGTCCAAGACGGGCCCGATCCCGGCGATCCGCGCGTAGGTGTCGCCGAGCAGCTGGTCGGTCAGGCAGCCGTCGCCGACCTGGAACTCCGGCTGGTCCGGTCGCTCGGCGCCGAGGTCGTTGTTCCGCAGCCGCGGGGCCACCCGGGCGAAGTCCCCGGGCGGGATCACCTCCTGCTGGTAGTACTCGCCGTTGAACAGGCGCGTCTCGGCCGCCGCCGTACCCGAAGCGCAAAGCGACCGGCAGGTCCGTCCGAAATCGTCGTCGCTGACCGCAAAAGCCATCTCCGCCGCGGCTGTGAGCGCGGCCAGGTACAGGCCCTGGACTTGCGGGTTCGGGCCGTAGTACTCGACGTCCATGGTGACGTGCTGCGCGCCTTCGGCTAGTGTCCCGGTTCGGAGATGCGTGAGCAGTAGCGGCAGATGCGGTCGATGATCTGGTCGGCGGTCTTGGTCCACTTGAAGGGCCGGGCGGTGGCGTTCCAGATCGTGATCCAGTCT
>CABEDN010000145.1_pt1 | contig 11270 bp, 7 predicted proteins | sample 3423051 | NCBI WGS metagenome assembly CABEDN01 (sample SAMEA5534330, study PRJEB31848) | metagenome | biome: tundra; feature: field; material: soil | place: USA | collected 2013-05 | depth 0.15 m
GAATTCGAACAGCGGCTGCAGGAACTGGGTGCCGCGCACCGTGCCGAAATCCACCCGGGACCGGTCGTTGACCGGCAGGGTCTCGAAAAACGCGATGTTCTCCCGTCCGGCCCGCAGCAGCGGCTCACCCGCGGCGAGGTTGATCGCCTTGCGGTTGGCCGCACCGTGTTGGCCAGCACCGGGGCCCGGCTCAACCGGCGCCGACACGGGGCAGGCCTCCACGCACAGCGCGCACCCGGTGCAGTCCTCCAGGTATACCTGGAGCGTGTACTGGGTGTCCGGGACGCCGCGCACCTCCAATGGCATGGACTCGAAGCTGCCCGGCGCCCCGGCCAGTTCCGCCTGGTCATAGAACTTGGACCGGATCACGCTGTGCGGGCACACGAAGCTGCAGTTGCCGCACTGGATGCACAGGTCCGGATCCCACTGCGCGACCAGCTCGGAGATGTTGCGCTTCTCATACGCCGCGGTGCCGCTCGGATAGGTGCCGTCCACCGGCAGCGCGCTGACCGGCAGCTCGTCGCCGCGTCCGGCCATCATCGCGGCGGTGACGTTACGGACGAACTCCGGCGCATGCGCGGGCACCACCGCGGGCAGCTCCCGGGCGGATGTCACCTGGCCGGGTACCTCGATCCGGTGCAGCCCGTCGAGCGCCAGGTCAACGGCGGCGTGGTTCCGCGCCACCACCTCGGCGCCGCGGCGGCCGTAGGTCTTGGCGATCGCCGACTTGATCTTGGCGATCGCCTCCTCGCGGGGCAGCACGCCCGAGATCGCGAAGAAGCAGGTCTGCAGCACGGTGTTGGTCCGCCCGGCCAGCCCGGCGTCGCGGGCGATCCGGCCGGCGTCGATCGCGTACACCTCGATCCGCTTGGCGAGAATCTTCTCCTGGACCGGGCGGGGCAGCGCATCCCAGACCTCATCCGGCGGCTGGGTGCAGTTGAGCAGCAGCGTTGCCCCGGGTGCCGCCAGGCCGAGCACGTCGAGCCGGTCGAGCAGCCCGAAGTGATGGCAGCCGACGAAGCCGGCCTGCTGCACCAGGTAAGGCGCGCGGATCGGCAGCGGCCCGAAGCGCAGGTGCGACACGGTCTGCGAGCCCGACTTCTTCGAGTCATAGACGAAGTACCCCTGCGCGTTAAGGTTCTCCTCGGCGCCGAGGATCTTGATCGTGTTCTTGTTCGCGCCGACCGTTCCGTCCGAGCCGAGGCCGAAGAAGACCGCGCGGATCGTGCCGGACGGCTCGATGTCCAGCGAGGCGTCATACGGCAGGCTCAGGCCGGACACGTCGTCGATAATGCCGATCGTGAACCGGCGCCGCGGCTGCTCCCGTCCCAGCTCCGCGAACACCCCGGCGACCATGCCGGGAGTGAGCTCCTTCGAAGACAGGCCGTAGCGGCCGCCGGTGACCAGGGGCAGGACGGCGCGCTCACCGCCGGTGTACGCCTCAGTCAGCGTGGCGACCACGTCCAGGAAGAGCGGCTCGCCGTTCGAGCCTGGCTCCTTGGTCCGGTCGAGCACGGCGATCCGTCCGGCGCTGGCGGGCAGGGCGTCGAGCAAAGCCTGAGCCGGGAACGGCCGGTACAGCCGGACCTGCAGCACGCCCACCCGCTCGCCCTGGCCGCACAGGTAGGTCACGGTCTCCTGGATGGTCTGCGCCGCCGAGCCCATCACGACAATCACCCGCTCAGCTTCAGGGTGACCGGTGTAGTCCATGATGTGATACTGACGGCCGGTACGAGCGGCGAGGCCGTCCATCGCGTCCTGGACCGCGCCCGGCACGGCGGTGTAGAACGGGTTCACCGTCTCCCGGGCCTGGAAGTAGACATCGGGGTTCTGCGCGGTGCCCCGGATGAACGGGTGCTCCGGGGTCAGCGCCCGGCTGCGGTGCGCGCGGACTAGTTCGGCCGGCACCAGCGCGCGCAGGTCGTCGTCGGCCAGCAGCTCGATCGTGTTCAGCTCGTGGGAGGTGCGGAATCCGTCAAAGAAGTGCACGAACGGCACCCGGGTGGCCAGCGTGGCGGCCTGCGCCACCAGCGCCAGGTCCTGGGCCTCCTGGACCGACGCGGACGCGAGCAGCGCGAACCCGGTCTGCCGCACCGCCATCACGTCGGAGTGATCGCCGAAGATGGACAGCCCCTGCGCCGCCAGCGACCGGGCCGCGACGTGCAGCACGGCCGGGGTCAGCTCCCCGGCGATCTTGTACATGTTCGGGATCATCAGCAGCAGGCCCTGCGACGCGGTGAAGGTGGTGGCCAGGGCCCCGCTCTGCAGCGCGCCGTGCAGCGCGCCCGCGGCCCCGCCCTCGCTCTGCATCTCCACCACGACGGGCACGCTGCCCCACACGTTGGGCCGGTGCTGGCTGGACCACTCGTCCGCCAGCTCGGCCATCGGGGACGACGGCGTGATCGGGTAGATGCAGCAGACCTCGTTCAGCCGGTAGGCCACTGAGGCAGCGGCCTCATTTCCGTCGACCGTGGCACGCGTCATCCGTCCTCCGGGTTCATCTCGATCGAGTGCACCGGGCACTGTTCGTAACACGCACCGCAGCCGGTGCACCGGTCATAGTCGAATTCGTACCGATTCCCCGGACCCAGCTTGATCACCGCGTCCTCGGGGCACGCGCCCAGGCAGCCGTCGCACTCACAGCAGTTCCCGCACGACAGGCAGCGGCCTGCCTCACGCGTCGCCTCCCGCTCGGACAGGCCGCCGAGCACCTCACCGAAATCCGCGATCCGCTCCTGCGGGGCGGCCGCTGGCTGCTGCGCTTGGGCGATATCGCCGAAATACCACAGGTTCAGGTCACCGAACTCGACCACCTCGTGTTTGGGCCGGTGAGATGTCGCGATGCCGCGCAGCCAGGTATCGATGTTGCGGGCCGCCTTCTTGCCGTGCCCCGTCCCGACCGTCACGGTACGCTCGGCCGGCACCATGTCTCCCCCGGCGAACACGCCGGGGCATCCGGTCATCATCGACGCTGACACCTGGACGGTGCCGTCCCGCCCGAACTCCACGCCGGGGACCTGGCGCAGGAACGCGGTGTCGGTCTCCTGGCCGAGAGCCAGGATCACGGTATCCGCGGCCAGCGTCTCGAACCGCCCGGTCGGCTGCGGGAATCCGTGTTCATCAAGTTCCATCGCCTCGACGGTCAGCTCCGGGCCGTCGAACGCGGTGATCGTGCGCAGCCAGTTGATCCGTACCCCCTCCTGTTCGGCCTCCTCGGCCTCTTCCGGGTGGGCTGGCATCTGCTCGCGGGTGCGCCGGTAGACGATGAGCGCGTCGTTCGCGCCCAGCCGGCGGGCCACCCGGGCGGCGTCTATCGCGGTGTTACCGCCGCCGTAGACGGCGACGCGCCGCCCGATCACCGGCCGCTCACCCGAGGCGACGCTGCGCAAGAACGACACCGCGTCCACGATCCGTCCCGCGTCTTTGGCCGGGATGTCGACGCGTTTGGACAAGTGCGCGCCGACGGCGACGAAGACGGCGTCGAAGCCGCCCTCGCGGCGCTCAGCGTCCAGGTCCTCCACCCGGTGGCCGCAGCTGATCCGGACCCCTAGCGCGGCGATCCGGTCCAGCTCGCCGTCCAGGACGTCGCGTGGCATCCGGTAGGCCGGGATGCCGTACCGCATCATCCCGCCGGGCCGCTGGCCCGCATCCCTGATCTCAACCTGGTGGCCGCGCCGGGCCAGGTGGTAGGCGGCGGAAAGCCCGCTCGGACCGGCGCCGATGACCAGCACCCGCTGGCCGCTGGCCGCTGGGGGCGGGTCGAACGACCACCCCCGCTCGAGCGCGAGATCGCCGAGAAACCGCTCGACCGAGTGAACCGAGACGGCGCTGTCCAGGCTGGCCCGGTTGCAGACGCTCTCGCACGGGTGGTAGCAGACCCGGCCGTGGATGGCCGGCATCGGATTGTCGGCGACCAGCTGCCGCCACGCGCCCTCGTGGTCACCGGTCTCGGCGTGCGCCAGCCACGCCTGGATGTTCTCCCCGGCGGGGCATCCGGCATTGCACGGCGGCAGCAAGTCGACATAGACCGGGCGCGCCTGGCGGACCGGACCGGCACGGGACCGTCCGTGCAGCAGATCCGGCAACGGCGTGACGTCGCGTTGCGATGGGCTGGGGGGCATGTCCGTCAGGTTATGCCCAGAACCCGGCCCAGTGCCAGGGATCCCCAGTGAGCTGATCGCTCACGCTGCTGCTGCAGCCGCCCGCTTGTGGTGACTGAAGTCCCGGTGAGCTGGTGACCTCTGGCCGTGACGGGGGCGGCGGGGGCGGCGGAACACTCCAGGTAATAGCTGAACAAGCGGGCCGGCACATCGCCGGCTCGCCTCTAGAAGGAGACATTTCGATGCGCCGCAACTCTTCTCGTATGACCGCCATCGCGGGCTTCGCTGTCGCAGCGATCCTGCTGGTGGCCGGCGGGCTGCTGACGTGGGGTTCGGCCTATGTGCACAACACCGTGCAGGGCCAGCTGTCCGCGCAGCAGATCTACTTCCCGCCCCAGGCCGCGTTCGCCCACGCCAAGGCGGGGACGGAGATCACCCCCAGCATGATTCCCAGCGTCTCGCAGTACGCCGGGAAGCAACTGCTGACCGGGCAGCAGGCCGAGGCTTACGCTGACCACTTCATCGCCGTGCACATCGCTGAGATGGGCGGCGGCAAGACCTATTCGCAGCTGTCGGCGGCGTCGCTGGCCGCACCGAAGAACACCGCGCTGGCCGGCGTGGTGCAGACCGTGTTCAAGGGCGAGACGCTGCGCAGCATGCTGCTGAACGCCTACGGCTGGTGGAAGGTCTCGCAGATCACCTACATCGCTGCGATCACCGCGTTCGCCCTGGGCGGCCTGATGCTGATCGGCTCGGCGTTCGGCCTGGCCGCCGGCCGCCGGACCCGGACCAGCCCCGAGGCCCAGCCGCAGACCAGGCAGGTCCCCGCCAAGGTCGCCTGACCCCGGCCCGGCCACCCAGGCACGACAGCACACACGCACAGCACCACCGGCAACTACCTCCGGCCAGCGCCCATCGGGCTGCTGGCCGGAGGATCGCCACGGAGAACTGTAAGGGAAGTGAGCATGATGGCACCCTCCGATGTCTATCTCGACGCCGTGTCCCGCCGCCACCGCGCGGTCGAAGACGTGATGACCTCATCGGTGGTGACCGCTGACCGGCTCACCCCGTACAAGGAAATCGCCCGTTTGCTGGCCGAGCACGGGATCAGCGGCCTGCCCGTGCTGGCAGCGGGCTGGCAGGTCGTCGGCGTGGTGTCCGAGGCCGATTTGCTCGAGGCTCAGGATACGGCCGCACGGCAGGCCACGACAGGGACCGTCAGCCGGATCTGCCGGGTTCGCGCGCCACGGCACCCAAGCCTGACGGCCGGTGAATTGATGACCGCGCCGCCGGTCACCATTGCCCCGGACGCGACCATCCCGGCCGCGGTGCGAGCGATGAGCACGCACCACGTCAGGAGGCTGCCGGTCACTGGCGCCGACCGCCAGCTGATCGGCATCGTGAGCCGCCGGGACCTGCTGAGCGTCTTCCTGCGCCCGGACACCGATATCATCCACGATGTCCGGCAGGTCCTCGACGAGATCCCGCTCACCCATCCCGCGGGCGTTATCGTGACGGTGCGCCATGGTGTGGTAACCCTCACCGGTACAATCCGGCCCGCCTCGGACGGGGCCCAAGATCCCCACGACCTGGTTCCGCTCGTGACACGGCTGATATGGGACGTCGACGGAGTAGTCGACGTCGTGACCAGGCTCAGCGAAGTCAAGGGCGGACCCGCAGCACACAGGGGCCTGATTCACAGGGCCTGATACACACGGGCCTGATTCACCCGGGCGAGGCCTGATTCACGGGGACGGACGGACCCGGCGGCCGGTGACGCGGGACGGGACGATACGCACGAACAGTTCCCTGGCCCCGCCCGGCCAGGGCTCGACTCCGGCCTCGACAGCCGCCGCGCGGCCGGCCTCGGAGTCCACGTGGTGCGCCGGTCCCTGGATCAGCACGCTCCAGCCCTGGCGGCCGGCCACGTCGAGGTCGTCGATCTCGAACGCCACCTTGTAATCCCCGCCCGCAATCCCGGTCTGCAGGTCCTCATCGAGCGGGCTGTGCTGGGTGGTCCGGAACACCACCGCCCCATCGTGCCACTTGTAGTTCACCGGCAGCACCGCCGGACCGAACCGGCTCTGGTATGCGATGCGGCCGATTCCGCCTTGCGCTATCAGCCGCAGGCACTCGGCCTCGTCGAGCTCATCGATCGTGCGGTCAGACATGCATGATCCTTCCCCGGGTTCCGGCCTGTCGCCTCATCACGACCTTAGCGTCACGCGCCAGGACCCGTGACCTTCAACCTGGCCAGAAATGGACTTTCGGCCCTGCCCCGCGGCGGCGCTCGCGAGGAGGCTGGGGAGCAGAACGTAACCAGCAAGTGGAGGCAGCCATGCGAGCCCTCGTTTACCACGGTCCTGGGCGCAAGTCCTGGGACGAGGTACCCGACCCGGAGATCACCGATGACGGTGACATCATCGTGCGGGTCGACGCGACCACCATCTGCGGGACCGACCTGCACATCCTGGCCGGCGACCTGCCTGAGGTGCGCAATGGCCGGATCCTTGGCCACGAGGCCGTCGGGACCGTCGACGAGGCCGGCGAGGGCGTGCGTACGCTGGCGCCCGGCGACCGCGTGCTGGTCTCCAGCGTCAGCGCGTGCGGGACCTGCCAGTTCTGCCGTGAGGCCCGCTACGGGCAGTGCCTGTGCGGCGGCGGCTGGGTCCTCGGCCACACGATCGACGGCACCCAGGCCGAGTACGTCCGCGTGCCGTTCGCCGACACGTCCACGTTCCGGGTTCCCGACGGCGCGGCCGACGAGGAGATCCTCATGCTGGCTGATGTCCTGCCGACTGGTTACGAGGTCGGCGTGCTGGCCGGAGGCGTGCGCCCGGGCGATGTCGTCGCCGTCGTCGGGGCCGGGCCGATCGGCCTGTCCGCGATCACCAGTGCCCGGCTGTTCAGCCCCAGCCACATTGTCGCCATCGACCTGTCCGATGCCCGGCTGGACGCGGCCAAGCACTTCGGCGCCGACGTCACGGTGAACAATTCCCGCGAGGACCCGCTCGCTGTCATCAAGGACCTGACCGGGCGGCTGGGCGCGGATGTGTCCATCGAGGCCGTCGGCACGCCCGCCACCTTCGAGCTGGCCGTCAAGCTGGTCCGGCCGGGCGGCCGGATCGCGAACATCGGCGTGCACGGCAGAGCCGTCACGCTGCAGCTGGACGAACAGTGGATCAGGGACATAACGATCACCACGGGCCTGAAGGACACCTCCTCCACCCCGACCCTGATGCGCCTGGTCACCAGCGGCCAGATCGACGCCAAGCGGTTCATCACCCACCACTTCGGCCTGGATGAGTTCGAAGAGGCGTACGACGTGTTCGCCGGCGCCGCCGACACCGGGGCGCTCAAGGTCGTCCTCAGCCGCTGAGGCCAGTGCGAAAAGAGCAGCAAGAAAACAGGAGCGAGAACGATGAAAACAGCAGTCAAGGATGTCATGACCACTCGCGTGGTCTCAGTCAGGAAGGACACGTCGTTCAAGGAGATGGCCACGGCCCTCCGCGGAAACCGGGTCAGCGCGTTCCCCGTCACCGACGACGACGGCAAGGTGATCGGCGTCGTTTCTGAGGCCGACCTGCTGACCAAGCAAGCCCTGGACGGCGGGTACGACGGCATGCCGGGCGTGATCACCGGCCTGCTGCGCCATAAGGAGCAGGGAAAGGCGCGCGGGATAACCGCGGGCGACCTGATGACGGGCCCGGCGGTAACCGTCGTCCCCGACGATACCGTCGAGGACGCTGCCCGGCTCATGTCCAGGCGCAAGGTCAAGAGGCTCCCCGTGATCGACGCGGACGGCCGCCTGGCCGGGATCGTCAGCCGCGCCGACGTCCTTTCCGCCTTTGACCGCCAGGACACCGAAATCCGCAAGGAAATCACCGGCAACGTGATCCTCGATGAGTTCCTCATCGACCCGGACACCTTCACGGTGACGGTCAAGGACGGCGTGGTGACCCTGACCGGCCTCCCTGAGAACAACGAGGTCGGCCACGAGATCGTGCACCGGGTCCGGCACGTCCAGGGCGTGGTCGCCGTCCGCGACCGCCTCAGCTACCGGCCGCCCGAGAGCTCCGATTCTCCGCTTCTGGCCCGGTCCAGCTCCCCTGTCGACTGATGCCAGAACCGGCACGGGAAGGGACGATACGATGAAGATAAGCGTCAAGGACATCATGACCAGTCAGGTCGTGGCGGTCAAGCTCGGCGCGTCCTTCAAGGAGATGGCGGCCAGGCTCCGCCAGGACCGGGTGAGCGCGTTTCCCGTCATCGACGACGACGGGAAGGTGATCGGCGTGGTCTCCGAGGCCGACATGCTGGCCAAGGAAGTCCTGAGCGCCGACCACGCCGGAACGATCAGCACCATGCTGCACCGCAAGGAGCAGGAGAAGGCCGACGGTCTCACCGCGGGCGACCTGATGACTCACCCGGCGGTAACCGTCACGCCAGAGGATTCGGTCGAGCTGGCCGCCCGGCTGATGTACACCGTCGGAGTCAAGCGACTCCCCGTCATCGACCCCGACGGCCGGCTCGCCGGGATCATCAGCCGGACTGACGTGCTGGCGGTCTTCGACCGCCCCGATGAGGAGATCCGCAAGGAGATTACCGACGACGTGATCTGGCATGAGTGCGGTGAAGACCCGCGCCAGTTCGCGGTGACCTTCCAGGCTGGCGTCGTGACCCTGGAGGGAAAGCCGGAAACCGCCGCGCTGGGCCACGACATGGTGCGCAGGATCCGGCACGTCCAGGGCGTAGTCGCCGTCCGGGACCGCCTGAGCTACCCCGACGCGTACCCCATCGTGGCCGGCCCGGTCTTCTGACCCGGCGGTAGGGAGACCGCCATGAGCACGGCGCAGGTAGTAGACGGGTCCAGCCACGTGTACGCGCTTTTGGCCAACGGAACGACGGTCGAGATCCGGCCGGCCGGCCCGGACGATTTCGGCGCGGTCAAGGCCATGCACGAGGCGTTGTCCCCCGACAACACCTACCTGCGCTTTTTCAACCTCAGCCGGCTGGCGGCCGACACCGAGGCGCGGCGGATCTGCCGGAACCCCTCGCCGGATCAGGTAGCGTTGCTCGCGTTGTCGGACGGCGAGGTGGTCGGCTGCGCCAGCTACGTCACCATCGGCGAGCGAGCAGCTGGCCGCCAGAGCGATGTGGCGGAGATCGCGTTCGCGGTAGCCGATCACATGCACCACCGGGGCATCGCCACCTTGCTGCTCGAACATCTGGTCTCGTACGCCAGGAGCCACCAGATAACGACGTTCACCGCGCAGACCCTGACCGGGAACCAGGCGATGCTGGACGTGTTCGCCGACGCCGGCCTGCCCGTCGAGCGTCACTACCAGGACGGGGTCTTCGAGACGACCTTTCCTCTCCCCGCCGCTGCGGACAGCTACCTGGACGCCGTGGCCGAACGGGAGCGCAGCGCGGAAGCCGCCAGCCTGCGGTACGTGCTCGCGCCCGAGTCCGTCGTAGTGATCGGCGCGGGCCGGCGGCAGGGGACGGCGGGCCGGGCGATCCTGGACAACATCCGGGCCGGCGGATACGCCGGCCGGGTGTACGCGGTCAACCCGCGGGCCCGGCAGATCGGCGGCGAGCGGTGCCTGGCCTCGGTGCTTGACCTGCCCGAGCCGGTTGACCTGGCGGTGATCGCGGTGCCCGCCACGGCGGTCCTGGACGCGGCGGAACAGTGCGGCCAGCGCGGGGTGCGGTCCCTCGTGGTGGTCACATCCGGGCTGAAGGTCGCCGCCTGCGCCGATCTGCTCGCGGTGTGCCGCCGGCACGGCATGCGGCTGGTCGGCCCGGACTGCTTCGGCGTGGCCGTGCCCGGCATCGGCCTTAACGCCACGTTCGCCGCCAGTCAGCCGCGGACCGGCGTGGCCGGCCTGGTCATGCAGTCCGGCGGCCTGGGCTTCGCCATGGTGGATCAGCTGTCCAGGCTCGGCGTCGGGATCTCCTCGTTCGCGTCGGTGGGCGACAAGCTCGACGTGTCGGGCAACGACATGCTGCTGTGGTGGGAGCGCGACGGCGTGACCAAGGTCGCGGTACTGTACATCGAGTCGTTCGGCAACCCGCGCAAGTTCGCCCGGACGGCACGCCGGGTGGGCGCCACCATGCCCGTGCTCACCGTGCTGGCTGGCCGGGGGTACGGGATGCAGGCCACGGCCGGCCAGCAGCCAGCGGGCCGCCCAGCTGCGCCTCTGGTCAGCCGGGAAGCGCTGTTCGAGCAGGCCGGCGTCATCATCACGCGCGGCTACGGTGAGCTGATCGAGGCCACCGCGCTGCTGGCCACCCAGCCGGTCCCGGCCGGGCGCACCGTCGCGATCGTGTCCAACGTGGGCAGCGCGGGGTTGCTGGCGGCCGATGCCTGCCGGGACCTCGGGCTCACCGTCCACCGCCCGCGTAGCCTGACCAGGCGGCGGCTGCGCGCGCTGGTACCAGGCACTGGCACCGGCACGGGTCCCATCGGCACCGGTCCCATCGCCACCGGTCCTATCGACACCGGGACCACGGTTTCCGGCGAGGATTTCCGCCAGTGCCTCGAACTGCTCGCGGCGGACGACGAGGTGCACGCGATCATCGCCCTGGTCCTGCCGACCGGCGCCACCGGCGATCTGGTGGCCGCCATCGCCGAGGCGGACGTCGGCGTTCCGCTGGCCGCCGTGGTGCTCAACCAGCCAGAATCCGTCCGGCTGCTGCCGCGATCCAGGATGCAAGGTGATGAAGGCCGGGTGCCCGCCTACGGTTACCCCGAAGCCGCAGTGGCCGCGCTGGCCCGCGCCGCCAGTTACGGAGCCTGGCGGTCCGAGCCGCGCGGGCAGGTGCCCGACTTCGCTGATATCAGGACCGCGGACGCCCGCACGCTGGCGCACGAGTTCCTCCGCCAGGCACCAGCCGGCGGCTGGCTTTCCCCCGGTCAGGCGACCGATCTCCTGGACTGCTACGGCATACCGCTGCCCGCCGGAGCAGACGTGCCCGCTAACGTCACCGCGCGAGCGGGCGGCACCGAACTGATCGTCAGGGTCATCGCGGACCACACCTTCGGCCCGCTGGTGATGTTCGGGCCCGGCGGCGCGACCGCCGGGGTAGTCGCCGACCACGCGGCCCGGCTCGCGCCGCTGACCGACACCGACGCGGACCAGCTGATCGGAGGTGTTTTCCCCGGGG
>CABEDN010000148.1_pt1 | contig 11249 bp, 11 predicted proteins | sample 3423051 | NCBI WGS metagenome assembly CABEDN01 (sample SAMEA5534330, study PRJEB31848) | metagenome | biome: tundra; feature: field; material: soil | place: USA | collected 2013-05 | depth 0.15 m
CATCAGCGCGGCCAGACCGATCAGGGCGACCGCCAGCCGGGCCGGGCGCCACTGCGGATCGTTCCTGGCCCGCGCGACCGCGAGGCCAGCGCACACCGCCACCGCGACGACCGCCACGACCTGCGCCGCGTCCAGCGCGTAGTGCGAGAACGGTTGCGAATGCGCGCCGGTGGACGGCCAGGACTTGCTGAAGGGCTGCGCGGTGAGCGGATCGGTGGCCACGATCACCGTGGCCACCGCGATCAGCGCGCTGGACACCAGCCGCATCCCGAACCTGGCGGCCCCGCTCTGCGCGACGAGCTCAACCAGGCCCCAGGCCAGCGTCAACGGCGCGAGCAGCAGGGCACACAGCTGGACCGCGCGGAACGTGGCCGGACCGAAGCCGCTGGCGAAACCCATGCTCTGCGCCGCGAGCGCCACCGTGAGGCCGAGCGTCGCGACCGTCCACAGGATCACGTCGGCACGCGGCTGGCGGACGCACCGCCCGGCGAGCATGCCCGTGGCCACGGCCGCGACCAGCACGCCCGCGAACCCGGCCAGGACAGGAAGAGACATTAACCCCTATGGTGCACGATGCCCGGCTTCACCGGGACCATGACGAGGGAGTCGTTACTTCTTGTTCCGGCGCTGGATGCGGGTTTTCTTGAGCAGTTTGCGGTGCTTCTTCTTGGCCATGCGCTTGCGGCGCTTCTTGATGACAGACCCCACGAGACCACCCTTCCTTGGCACTGCGGATGACGGGCACGCCAACGCGCTCGCCCGGCAAGGGCGGCTGGACACACACCCAACGTTAGAGAGTACCCCTGATACGGGGTGCTGGGGTGGCCGGCCGCCGCCATCCGCCTGGTCTCGGGTATATGCCCGCATGCCAGCCGGACCCCTGCGGCACAGGGATCCGGCTTAGTCGAGCAGTCCGGAAACCGGCTGGCTCAACCAGTACCGACGAAGGCAGCCCTCAGATACTGATTGACGGCCGACTCAGGGACCCGGAAGGAACGACCGACGCGGATCGCCTCCAGTTCGCCGGAGTGCACCAAGCGATACACGGTCATCTTTGACACGCGCATGATCAAGGCCACTTCGGCAACGGTGAGAAATCTTACGTCGCTAAGGGGGGTTTCACTTGCCATCGAGTTGCCTCCTCCGTACGAAGCCGAGCACTTGACGGGATTCGGCGCACCAGTCACGTACGTCTCCAGAGTAAGTCCCGCACAGAAAAGAGCAACCCCGTCCATAGCTTCATTGTTGTTACTGTTTGGCCGCAATGATCGCGCTGGCCACGGCAGAATCGCCGTTACGGGCCGCTGAGCTGCACCTTTCGAGCAACGTCTTTCACCTGTGATCTGCCGGCATCAACCGGCGCGAGGCAGACATTCGGCGAAACTGATCCGGGCCGGCCTGGCCGCAAGGCCAATTGGATCTCTGTCACATCAGGGCGGACAGCCCAGGCTGGGTAAATACAGCACGGCGCGCGTTCATGATCATGGAGTCCGCGGGATCATCGCGATGAGCTGCCGCGCCGATCGCAATGCAGCTGGCGAGCCGGCCTGCCGTCATCCGGGCCAGCGCGATTTCACCAGCGTACGGGAGCCCGCCCCGCCCTGCCTCTGACCGTCACCCGGAGCGTGCCTGTCCCGGGCCGCCCGGCGCACCCAGTGGCGCACCCGGATCGGCGCCGAGCTCCCGGCCCCGGTCACGGGCGGCCTCGATGGCGGCGAGGAAAGCGGCCCGCACCCCGTGCTTCTCGAGCTCCCTGATGGCCGAGATGGTGGTTCCTCCGGGCGAGGTGACCGCCTCGCGCAAGATCACCGGATGCTCGCCCGATTCACGCAGCATGGTGGCCGCGCCGTAGACCGCCTGGGTCACCATCTCCAGCGCGGTCCCGCGGGCCATGCCGAGCAGGATGGCGGCGTCCACCATGGACTCGACCAGGTAGTACACGTACGCCGGACCGCTACCCGACAGCGCGGTCGCGGCGTCCTGCTGTGACTCGGGGATGCGGAGCACCTTGCCGACCGGGCGGAGCAGGTCTTCGGCCCGGCGCAAGTGCTCCTCGCCGGCGTAAGCTCCGGCCGAGATCACGCTCATCGCCTCATCGACCAGGACCGGCGTGTTCGACATCACCCGGACGACCGGGACATCGCCGGACAGCCGGCGCCCGATGAACGCGGTGGTGATCCCGGCCGCGACCGAGATCACCAGCGTGCCTGGCGGCACGGCCGGCGCTATTTCCTCCAGCAGCCCGCCCATGTCCTGCGGCTTGACCGCGAGCACCAAGGTGTCGGCCATCTTCGCGGCCGACGCGGCGTCACTGACCTGCACCCCGTAGCGCCCGTGCAGCTCCGCGCCCCGGTCCTCGCGCCGGACCGCGACGACCACAGCCGACGGGGGCCGGCCCGCGCGCAGCAGCCCGGACAGCAGCGCTTCGCCCATCTTGCCCGTACCGAGAATCGCGATCACGAGGCCAGCACCTACGTTTCAGACCGGAGGGAGCGCAGGAAGAACGCGAGATTACCTGGCCGTTCCGCCAGCCTGCGCACGAGGTAGGCGTACCAGTCGCCGCCGTAGGGGACGTACACCCGCATCCGCGCGCCGGTGTCAGCCAGCCGCCGCTGCTCGACCGGCCGGATTCCGTGCAGCATCTGGTACTCGAAACTATCGGGGGCCCGCCCGGTCAGCATGGCCAGCGACCCGGTGATCTCGATCAGCCGCGGGTCATGGGTGGCCACCATCGGGTAGCCAGGGCCGTTCATCAGCACCCGCAGGCAGCGCGCGTAGGAGGTGTCCACGTCGCGGCGGGAGGTGAAGGCGACGCTCTCCGGCTCGCTGTAGGCGCCCTTGCAGAGCCTGACCCGCAGGCCGTGTCCGGCCAGCGAGCGGCAGTCCGCCTCGCTGCGCCGCAGGCACGCCTGGATGACACAGCCCAGATCCGGGTACTCTGCCCGCAACTGGGCTGCGACCCGCAGCGTCGGCTCGATCGCCGCGAACTCCTCGGCGTCCAGCGTCACCGTGGTGCCCGCCTCCCGCGCCGCCGAGCAGATCCTGGCGATGTTCTCCTTCGCCGTCCTGGTACCGAGGAACAGCCCCACCGCGGTCGGTTTTACCGAGACCTCCGCGGCCGCGCCGTGGGTCAGCCCCTCCGCGCCGAGCTTGCCGACCAGCTCGATGTACTCGTCGGTGACGGCCGCGGCCTGAGCCGGGTCCTTGGTGTCCTCGCCTAGATAGTCCAGGGTGACGAGCAAGCCCGCCGCGCGCAGCGCCCGGGTCACCCGGACCGCGTCGTCGGCGGTTTCGCCCGCGACATAGGAATCCACGATGGCGCGCGCCTGCGGCGCGGTCGTGATGAGCCGGCGCAGCCGAGAACTGGCTGACGCCGCGAGCAGGGCCCTGCGCAGCACGGCGAGCTAACCTCCCGTTCGGTAACGAACTCAAATGACCTGGCGGCGGCGCAGCGTGACCTGCACGTTGGCGCCAGCGTCCGGCGGCACGATGACTTCCTGCGCCGCGGCCACGCCTCCGGCGAGCAGGGTCGCCTCCACCGGCACGGTGCGCTTGACCAGGGCGAGCCCGATCGGGCCGAGCTCGTAGTGCCGCGCCGCCGATCCGGTCGTGCCGACCACTGTGCCACCGGGTGCTGTGCCACCGGGTGCTGTGCCACCGAGCTCGACCGGGTCACCGTGGGCGGGCAGCCGGTCCGCGCTGCCGTCCAGGTGCAGGAACACCAGCCGCCGCGGCGGGTGGCCGAGGTTGTGCACCCGGGCCACCGTCTCCTGGCCCCGGTAACACCCCTTGTTCAGGTGCACGGCGGTCTCGATCCAGCCGACCTCGTGCGGGATGGTCCGGTGGTCGGTGTCGAGGCCGAGCCTGGGCACCCGGGCGGCGATCCGCATCGCTTCGAACGCCCACATTCCGGCCGGCACACCCCCACGCCGGACCAGCTCCCCGGCCACCTCAGGCAGCCGGTCCCGGGCCACGATCAAGTCAATAGTTCCGAACGGACCAGGGTTAACCTGGCCAAGCACTCCGTCGAGCCCGGTCGCGATCTCGGCACCGGCCGGGCCAAGCACGGTCAGCACCGCGCAGTCCCCGCTGAGGTCCTCGACGTCAACCCGCAGCATGAACTTCATGGACTCAAGGAACCCGGCCAGAGCCGGCCCGGTCCTTGGTTCCACGTGAACCCATACCGAGGTACCGTCGTCGCTGAGCGTGAGGTGATGCTCGAGGTGCCCGGTCGGGCTGAGGATCAGAGCCTGGGCGCTCTGGCCGGCCGTCAGCCCTTGCAGGTGCTGGGTGGTCACGCTGTGCAGCCAGCTCAGCCGGTCCGGGCCGGTGATCTTCAGCACGCCGCGATTAGACCGGTCGACCAGCCCGGCGGGCGCGTCACCGGCACCGTCGAGTGCACGCTGCTCGCGCATCGGGTCACCGTAGTGCGCGGCGACCCCCTCGTCGGGCCAGCTCGCCTGCACGGCCCCCGGCAGTGCTAGCCATTCGCTCGCCGCCGGGCCGCTCACAGGCTCTGCCTTCCCTCGTCGCTCATTCTCTGTCTCCTCGCTCGCCTCCGGGGCGCCTTAAGGCGCCCCCTTCCCTCGTCGCTCGTTCTCTGTTCGCCCGCTCGCCTCCGGGGCGCCTTAAGGCGCCCCCTTCCCTCGTCGCTCGTTCCTCGCTCCTCAGTCCAGGGAGCGCCGCGCCCCTTCGGCTCGCTCATTGCTCCTCAGTCCAGGCGATGCCGCGGCCCTGTGGCTCGCTCATCAGAACATCAGCTATCGGCGGCGGCGCGGCATTCCGCGCAGCGGCCGAAGACGGTGAGGTGGCCGACGTCGGTCTCGAAGCCGTGGCGCTCGTCCAGGCCGGTGATCAGCGGGCGGATCGCGTCCGGGCCGATCTCGGTGATCCGGCCGCAGTTGCGGCAGACCAGGTGAACGTGGTCGGCGTCGGTGGCCAGGTGGTAGGTGGGCGCGCCGTGCCCGAGGTGGGTGTGGCTGACCATGCCGATCTGCTCAAGCAGTTCCAGCGTGCGGTAGATCGTCGAGATGTTGACGCCGCGCGCCGTCTGCTGGACCTGGGTGCCGATTTCCTCCGGGGTCGCGTGGTCCAGCAGCGCCACCGCCTCCAGGACGAGCTGACGCTGCGGAGTCACCCGGTAGCCGCGGGCGCGCAGCTGCTCATCCCACCCGCGTACGGGCAGGCTCGGGGACGGTACGTCGGCCTCCATGGCCTCATATTAGATCCGCTGGTGTGATCCGGCGCACGACAAAATGCTCTTGCCTGCACGGCCGCTTCGCGGCTAGCGTGAAGGTACGCGGGAAAGGAGGTGGTCCAACAGCATGCATAGACAACGGACTCGTGAGGTGGCTGTCAGCTAGCCGCTACCCGCCGGCATGACGTCCAGCGAGGCGGCGGCCGGCTAAATCTGGCAGACACCGAGTCCCCGGGCTGGCCGACCTAGTCCAGTCGTCCCCGGTACGGCGGAAAGCCGCCGCGCCGGAGTCGCCCGGGGACTTATTTATGTCCTCAGCTTTGTATCATCAGCTTTGTATCATTACGGCAGCGCCGTGGTCCGCACCGGCACGCTTGGGTTCATCCGCTCGGGCTGACCCGCTTGAGCTGGGCGGAAAGGTGCGGCTGGAGCCGCTGGCCCATCGCGGCCATATCGTAGGCATAGGCGAGATCCTGACCGGCGGGCCCGCCCGGCCCGGTCAGCCCGTAGAGCCGGTGCCCGGCGGTCACTTCCTTGGCCGTGGCGGTGCGGGCGACCACATCGGTGGCCATCTCGATCCTGGTGCCCGATACCTCGCCCAGGTAGATCTCGACGATCCCGGTGGGATGCGCGAGCATCACCTCGACCTGGTTCTCCGGCCGGGGACGCCAGTAGCCGGTTTCGGTGCCAAGCGGCAACCCGATCCGCCCTTCCTCATCCAGCCGCCAGGTCCGGCTGGCGTAGATGAGAAACGGCTTGCCGTTGTGGCTGAAGCTGACTTCCTGGCCGAACCTGAACGACTCGATGGTCGGGTACCCGCCGATCCCGGCGCCTTCCCAGCGCCCGAGCAGGAACTCCAGTGGCGCGAGATCAGGATGCACCGGCGGGGCTCCGGAGGTCAGCTCACCCGTTTCGCCGTCACCGGGCGCGCCGCTGGTCATGAGCCGTCCTGTCCTGTCGTCCCTGCCTGTCCTGACCGTGCCTGTCCTGACCGTGCCTGTGCTGACCGTGCCGCTGCTGGCCTGGCCCGTGCCGACCCGGCCCGTGCTGACCCGGCGGCCGGGCCAGGGCGAGTTCCGGCCAGGTACACCCGTACAACCACGTACAGGCAGGCGGCGGCGGCCACGGCGAACGCGCCGATCACGATCGCCGCACTCAGCATGCCGTGCATAGCCCGCAGTGTACGGGCGAAGCGCACCGGCCGGGCGAAGACGCGCCGGATTCCGGGCCGGCTCCCTGTCCCCCGCTTGGCGCGGCGGGCTAGAGTTCTGCCATGCCCGAGCGTTCCCTGGTCATCAAGGTCACCGCAGGCAAGGACGATCCGGAGCGCTGCAACCAGGCCTTCACGGTCGCCGCGACCGCGGCCGCGAGCGGGGTCCCTATCTCCCTGTGGCTCACCGGCGAGTCCGCCTGGTTCGGGTTGCCCGGCCGCGCTGAGGACTTCTCGCTTCCGCATGCCGCACCGCTCGGCGACCTGCTGGCCGGGGTGCTGGCGGCCGGCTCGGTGACGGTCTGCACGCAATGCGCCGCACGACGGGACATCACCCCCGAGGACCTGATCAGCGGGGTCAGGATCGCCGGGGCGGCCACCTTCGTCGCCGAGATCATGGCCGAAGGCGCCCAGGCCCTGGTCTACTAGGCACTCGTCTACTGGGCACTGGTCTACTGGGCCGGGCCGCCCACGGCCGCCAGGCGCTCGCCGCGCAGCTTCAGCACGAGGTCTTCCTGCCGGGGGTCAAGGGCAGACAGCGGGCCCGCCACCCAGCGCAGCAGCAGGTCGGCGAGGCTGGGATTGCGGACAAGCGCGGGGCCGTGCAGATAGGTGCCGACCACCCGCCCGCAGTACGCGCCCTCGGTGCCGTCTCCGTTGCCGACGCCCCTGAGCACGGTGGCCAGCGGCTTCACCTCAGGGCCGCGTATGGTCACGCCCTGGTGGTTCTCGAAACCGGTGAGCCGTTCCACGCCGAGCGCCGGATCGACGTCGGCCGTGACCTCACCGACTCCGCGCCGCTCACCCCGGCTGCTGCGGATATCGAGCAGGCCCAGCCCGGGAACCGGCTCGCCTTCCGCGCCGCCGAATTCGGCACCAATGATCTGGTAGCCGGCGCAGACCGCGAAGATCACCGCGCCCCGGTCCGCGGCCGCCGACAGGCCGCCACCGGTGCGCAGCCGGCGCGCGGCCAGCACCTGCGGCAGGTCCTCGCCGCCGCCGAGCAGGTAGATGTCACCGTCCACGGGAACCTGCTGATCGGAATTGACCTCGGCGATCTCGACGTCGATGCCGCGCAGCGTGGCCCGGCGAGCGATCATCAGCAGGTTGCCGCGATCACCGTAGGTGCTGAGCAGATCCGGGTAGACCCACACCAGCCGGATGGCCGAGGGTCCCTGCGGACCGGAGCCAGGGCCGGGGCGCACGGGTCCGCGAGATCTCGGCGGTGCCTGAGGCTCCTGGGGCACCCTAGGGCCCAGCCGGTGCCGTCCATGGCCCTCGCTCATCGTTCCTCCCGCCGGTAAGGCCGGTGCTGTCCGCGCGGCAAGCCGGTCCTGTCCGGGTGCCTGGATGGTTTCAGTCTGTGCGCCCGAGGATCGCACGGATGTGCTGGAACGCCGTGTAGTTCGCGATTACTTCCATGGACGGGCTGCGGGCCGCGTCCACCGCCTCGTCGACGGTGGCGACGAGGCGGAAGGCCACCTCGTCGGCCTCCAGCCTGACCGCGAGGTCGATCTTGCGCTCTCCGGTCACGAAGACCGGGCGGCCGCGCAGCCTGCGGTAGTCCACGTCCCAGAGCCACGAGGTGTCCCGTCCGTCCGGCACCTGCGCGTTCACGGCCAGCAGGACGGGCGCCGGCGGCGGCGCCAGGATGTCGAGGGCCTCCAGCCAGCCGGCCGGGTTCTTGGCCAGCAGCAGCCGGAGCGCAGTGCCCCGGCGGTCGATCTGGGTGTACCGGCCGGCCACCGACCGTACCTGCTTGACCGCGCTCATCGCCTGCGTGACGCCGACGCCGAAGACGTCCGCCACCGAGAGGGCGACCACGGCGTTCGACCGGTTGGCCCGGCCGGGCAGGATCAGGTCGAGCGGCCAGGATCTCCCGGTCGGATCGATCACCTCGTCAGCGGCCAGCACCCAGCTGACCGGAGGCCGCCGGTTCGGGCACTCGCCGCAATGCCAGTCCTCGCCGTCCCGCTGCAGGTGCGATCCGCACTGCGGGCAGCACCACGAATCATCGTGCCAGCGCTGGCCGGCCGCCACCCAGGTGACCTGGCGGGCCTGCCCGGCCGCCCAGGCCACGAGCGGATCGTCGGCGTTCGCGATGACCCGGCAGTCCGGCGCCGCGGCCAGCGCCGCCCGCCAGCGGCGCGCGAGCATCCAGATCTCGGCCGCCCGGTCCATCTGGTCCCGGCTCAGGTTCAGCAGCACCACGACCCGCGCGTTGGTCGCCTCGAGCATGGCCGGCATGTACTTCTCGTCGACTTCAAGCACGGCCAAGGTGGCGTCAGGGGCCTTGGCCAGCGCGGCGACCAGGCCGGCCTCCATGTTGGCACCGAACGCATTGGACGCGATCTGCTGGCCGAGCGCGCCGAGCGCGGCCGTGATCAGCCTGGTCGTGGTGGTCTTGCCGTTGGTGCCGGTCACCAGGATGACCTGCCGGCCACGGGCGAGCAAGGACAGCAGGTCAGGTTTGAGCCGCAGGCCGATGACCCCGCCGATCACTGACCCGTCACCGCGGCCGGCCAGCCGGGACGCCCGGCCGGCCGCGCCGCCCACCGTGGTGGCCAGACGCGCGCGGAGGGGAAGGCTGAATCGCCGGGACGGCGGGCTGCTAGTGCTCATCTCGGCCCCGATGCTATCCGGTCGCGGTCCGCCGCACGTCGGAGTTCCAGGCAGGCCTGATGATCCGGTCCGGCCAGGACAGCACCACCTCGAGCCAGCCGGGTTCCTGACCGCGGGCACCCGCGCCCACCATCCGGGCGGCGTGCCGCAGCCGCTGCCGCGGGCTCAGCCCCAGGCCCGTGGTCGCCAGGTCAGCGTCAAGGCCGGACCCGCCGTCGTCGCCGAGCAGCGCGGCGGCGGCCCGCTCCCGGTTACCCTCAGATTCCATCGACAGCGGGTGACGCCGCAGCCCGCTGAGCCGGTCCCTGACCCGGATACCCGGCCAGTCAGGCAGCCCGGTCAGGCCGAAGTCAAGCGGCGGCGCGATGTCGTCGAGGCGGACCCCGCCCCGGCCCAGCGGGTTCGCCCGCTCGATCTCATGCAGCCAGCGCAGCTGCGGGATAACCCAGACGGGCCCGGCGCGGAACGGCGTCGCGGACCACGGCAGAACAGGGCCGGCGGACAGCGGCACGTCGCCGCGCCCGGCGGCCTCCAGCATCCTGGCCGCGATCACCGCGATGACCGAGGTCAGGCAGCGCGGGTCATAGCTTGGCCGCAGCGCCGCGGCCCGGGCCGTCACCGCGCCGTCGACCACGGTCGCCAGCAGGCAGTCGCGGCGGCGCGGGCTGAGCAGCAGCCAGCCGGCCCGCAGCGGCCGGGGCACCCGCGGTACCGGACGGCCGGTGAGAAAGGCCAGCACCAGCGTCTGCACCCAGAGCCTCAGCCAGGCCTGCCCGTCGTCGCGGGCCAGCAATCCGGCCGCGTGCAACTCATACCCGTCGCAGGGCCGATGCCGGCAGCGCTCGCCGCACGCCACCGATCTGCGCCCGAGCAAGACCGGCGCGGAGCTCTCCGCCCGGTCAGCCCGCCGAGGCCGCCCCGGCCCTGCGACCCCTTCGGCGCGTGCGGCTCCGCGAGCCCTGCCCGCCCGCCGGATCGTTTCCGCCTGCTGGGCGTGGCCGGCCACGACGACGTCCGCACCGCATGAACGGATGTCTTCGAGCAGCCGGCTGAACCAGGCGGCCGCCTGGAGGGGAGCCGCCTGGAGGGGAGTCGGCGGCGCGGCGAGGTGCCCGTTCAGGTCGGCCGCGGAACCAATGACGACGATGCCGGCCGTGCCTTCTGAATCCTGGCCGGCCTGGGTCCGGCCGCAGGCGTGGCTACCCCGCCGCGGGCCGGCCCCGGGCTCGCCGCGGCCGGGCCGGCCCTCCGGGCGCAGCTGCTCCGCCAGCCTGACCAGCAGCACGCCGGTCAGGAACGAGACGGCCTCATCGTCGGCCACGCCGCTGTTGGTCACGAGTGTGTTCGCCCGCAGCAGACTCCCGGCGTCGACCGGGTGACCGCCCTCCAGGAAACGCCCGGCGGGTCCCGCCCACAAGGTATCCAGCCGGGATCGCAGGAAGGCGTGCACGTCGGCCCGCATGCCCGGGCTGTAGCCGAGGTCTTCCGCGGCGGCCAGCACCGCGGCCCGCAACTGCCGGTAGAGCGGTACGGCGGGCGATGTGACCGCTCCGGGGGCGGCTGTGCCGGTGACCATATCCCAGCCGCAGTCCGTGTAGGTTCGCCGCAGCCCCGTCCTGACCGCTGCCGCTACCGGCCCCTGGAGTCCGAACGCCGCCTCGAACAGCCCGGCTAGCCGGTCGGCATGCGCCTGGACCGGATAGCCCGGCGCGGGTTCGAGCGGATTCAGCGTGATCGGCACCGCACGCGGATCAGCTATATCGATGACCGTGATGTGATCCGCGGTCAGGGCGTCGCGGCCCTGGCCGGCCCCGGCCATAGCGACGGCGAGCCATGGCCACCCCGCGGAAGTGAGCTCGCCGAGAATCGCGCCGATCTCATGTTCTGGCGAACTGGCACCGGCCCCGCCCCCCGCCTCGCCCGCTGGCGCGACTACCGGGTGAATTGAATTGCTCACCCTGAGTGAATATCAGCTTACCGCCGGGTGCGCCACCGTAATCGAGGCAGAGCACCGGCCGGCGGCGTGCTTACCGGGCCTGGTTCTGCGGACGACGTGATGTGCTTCTTCACGCGAGGTCAGGATCGTGATCCGGTCGCTGGCCCGATACCCCGGCTGACCGCCATCCAGGCTGGCGGGAGGGGAGGCGAGCGGAGTAGATGGAGTAGCCGTCGACGTAGAAGGCGACGGCGGTTGCGGTCACGGTGGCGGCCAGCATCGGG
>CABEDN010000150.1_pt1 | contig 11140 bp, 9 predicted proteins | sample 3423051 | NCBI WGS metagenome assembly CABEDN01 (sample SAMEA5534330, study PRJEB31848) | metagenome | biome: tundra; feature: field; material: soil | place: USA | collected 2013-05 | depth 0.15 m
GTCACGTCACTGAACGTAACGGCCGTCGGGTGACCAGACGCATCCAGCCCGCGACATCCGCTACACACCGTCACACAACCGCGGTCACCGGCCCCCGGCTATGAGCGGGCATGCCTTGCCCAGCCGAACGCCAGTGTCCCCTGCTGCGGGTCCGGCCGGCGAACAGTGCCGTCCATGCGACGCCATCTCGCTAGGCGTACACCTACGTGCAGATTCAGCAGGCCAAGGCCGGATTAAGCTCACCTATTTTCTTATGGGTTTATTCAGATCATCGCCGAGGGTTACGTTCAGTTCTACGGCCAGCGCTGCTGAAAGCTGTGCCAACTGGAAACGGTCGATGATCACTTGGCGGATACGATGAGCTCCGCGTACTGCCGAGAGATCATTACCGCGAACGAACTGACTTGCCCTGAGGTGCGTATCCGATTAACGCTTCCATTACTATATTCTCGGATCGGGCCCTCAGTTCGTACAGAGTGGATCTTGCCCTCCAGTAGTTGGACGTTCTTTATATCCAGAGCGCGGATGCTGGTGTTACCGAGCATGCGCCCGACGCTATCGGGGACGGGCGGCGCGCCTCAACTCGCGTACAGGGTCAGCTCGGCGGCGAAGCGCTCGGCGATCTCCAGGGCGGCGGGCAGTTCGGCGTGCCGGATGATGACCATGCCGTCGCCGATGGTGGTGGCCCGCCAGTCCCGGCGCGGCGCGCCGACCGGGAGCAGGTCCAGCGCGGCCACGTGCTCGCCGTACTGCGCCAGCAGCTGATCCAGGCCGTCGTAGTGAGTGATCCGGCCGGCCCCGCGGGCCCGCTTGAAGATGCTGGCCGCGTTATAGCGCCGCTCGACGGGCTGGTCGATCCGGCCCTGGGTGACGGCCTGCGCCCAGGCGGCGAACAGGTCGGTATCGGTCGCGTAGTTCATCACGTCGACCGTGCGGGCCCCCGGCGGCCGGGCGCCGATCTCGCCGAACACCACCTCGCCGTCGGCCTTGCGGTACCACTCCATATGGGTGAACCCGTCCCGGAAGCCGAGTGTCCGCAGCACGGCGCGGCCGAGCTCCCGGCCGCCTTGCAGGCCGGGCTCGTCCAGATCGCGCAGCGCCAGCGTGATCGGGCTGATCCACTCGTGCATCTTGGTCAGCAGCGGCCGCGGATGGTACTGGCAGATGTTCTCGAACAGGACCTGCCCGTCCGCGCAGATGGTGTCGTAGGTGAACTCCTGCCCGTCGACGAACTCCTCGACGCTGACCCGCGGCAGATGCCGGACCATCGGCAGGATCGCGTCGAGGTCGGCGGCCGAATCGGCGCGGTAGGTGTCCGCGGAGCCGGCCCCGTCGATCGGCTTGACGATGAGGGGGTAGCCGGTGCGCATCGCCGCCGCCCAGACTTCCGCGACCGTCTGCGCGGCAACATGCCACGGCGTCCGCAGGCCGGCCGCGTCGAGCAGCTGCTTCATCCGCTCCTTGTCCCGGAACGGCACGGTCTGCGCCACGGTCAGGCCGGGCAGGCCGAGCTGCTCGCGCAGCCGCGCGGCCAGCAGCATGTACGGCTCCCACAGGCACTCCACCCGGTCGATCCTGACGCGAGCGGCCAGCTCGGCCACGGTGGCGGCAATCTGGTCCTCCGCCGCCAGCGAGCCGACCTGGACGTAGTGCGCCAAGGTGTCCCGCGCGATGGCCGGCAGCGCGTCGGCGCCCTGGTCGCCCAGGCCGATGACGTCCGTCCCGGTCTGGCTGAGCCCGCGGGTGAAGAAGGCCATCTCGGCGGGGTAGCCGGGCGAGATCATCAGCACGTTCATCGGGTCAGCTTCCTCGGATCAGCGTCATCGGGTTGTTAGGCCAGCTCGACGCGGACGGCGGTGACCAGCTGCTTGAGCGCCTCGGTCACGACGGGGGTGTCCGGGTGCCTGATGGTGATATAGCCGTCGCCCTCGTAGCTGCCCGAGGACGGCTGGCCCGGGTTCGGCAGCCGCGAGTCGACCACCAAGGAGGTCACCTCGGGCGGCAGCGTGTCCAGGCCGTGGGTCGCGACGACGCGGCCCGCACCCTGGCCGCGCAGGTAGACCGTGCCGGCCGACCAGCGGCGTTCGGGAGGATCGAAGCTGCCGTCGATCATCAGGCGCGCCCAGGCGGTGTAGAGGTCGAAGTCGTGCGCGTAGCACAGCATCGAGGTGATCTGGGCGCCCGGCGGCCGCGCCCCGACCTCGGACACCGCGACTGTGCCGTCGGGGCGGCGGAACCACTCCATGTGGGTCAGTCCCGTGCCCAGCCCGAGGGCCCGCAGCGCGGCCGGCGCGATCTGCCTGATGCCGGCGTACTCCGGCCCGCTGATGTCGCGGGGCAGCCGCACCACCCACTGCATCCACGGGTGGCGCAGCACCTCCAGCGGGGTCGGCAGGTAGTCAGAGACCGAATCCCAGACGATCCGCCCGTCCACCATCACGCTGTCGTAGGACCCTTCGTCTCCGGTGAGGAACTCCTCTATCAGCGCGGGCTGCTCCGGGGTCGGCGGCACGGCGTCGAGCCAGGCGGCCAGGTCACCGGCATCGTCGAGGCGGAAGGTGCTCTTGGCGCCGGCCCCGGCCGGGGGCTTGACCACCAGCGGGAAGCCGGCCAGCCGGGCGAAATCGTCCGCGTCGGTGGCGGAGAAGGCCAGCCGGTGCCGGGCGCACGGCACGCCCGCGGCGCGCAGCACCGTCTTCATCTGGGCCTTGTCCCGGAAGTTGCCGGCCGTGACCACGTCCATGCCGGGGATGCCGAGGTGCTCACGGGCCTGCGCGAGCGGCACCTGCAGCTGCTCCAGGACGGCCAGCAGCCGCTGCACCGGGCCGAGCTGCTCGCCCAGTCCCCGCACCGCGGCGGCGATCTGCCCGGGGTCGAGCGCGTCGTCGATCCGCCAGTGCCCGGCCAGCTGGTCTTTGAGCTCGGGCGGCAGCCGGTCGGCGGGCTCGCAGGTGATCAAGGCCAGCTCGACGTCCGGCAGCATCGCCGCGGCGCGGACGAACCGCGTCGTGGTGTCGAGCAGATACGGCGCGACAAACCCGGCGACCACCATGGCATGAATCTACCCAGTTAACATTCCAGATATGAATGTCGTTTTGGTCGAGCCGTTCTTCCCGGCCAACCAGCGCCAGTTCGCCCGGGCCCTGGCGCAGGCCGGCGCGACGGTGGTCGGCATCGGTGAATACGGTCCCGACGTGCTGGATGACCAGCTGAAGGGCTGGCTGCACCACTACGAGCAGGTGCCGTCGGTCACCGACGTCGACGCGATGACCCGGGCGGTCCGCTGGGTGCAGGACAAGCTGTGGGTGGACCGGCTCGAGGCGACGGTCGAGGCGCACACCATGGCCGCCGCGCAGGTCCGCGAGGCCTGCACGATCCCGGGCACGTCGGTGCGGACGGCCTGGCTGTGCCGGGACAAGCCGTCGATGAAGGAAGCGCTGCGCGCGGCGGGCGTGCCCACCGCGGCCTCGGCCGCGGTCGCCAGCCCGGCGCAGGCGCACGCGTTCGCCGGGCAGACCGGGTTCCCGCTCATCCTCAAGCCGCGCAGCGGGGCCGGCGCGTCGGGCACCGTGCGCGTCGACGACGAGGCGGCGCTTGAGCATGCCCTCGGCGTGTTCGGCGGGCAAGGGGCCGACTCGATCGCCGTCGAGGAGTTCATCGAGGGCCACGAGGGCTTCTACGACACCATCACGGTGAACGGGCAGGTGGCGCTGGACTTTGTCTCGCACTACTTCCCGAACGTGCTGGAGGCGATGCGGACCCGGTGGATCTCACCGCAGTTCGTCGCCACCAACCGGATCGATACCGCGCCGGAGTACGCCGAACTGCGAGACATGGGCGCGCGGGTCATCGCCGCGCTCGGGATCGAGACGTCGGCGACGCACATGGAGTGGTTCTTCGGGCCGAAGGGGCTGAAGTTCTCCGAGATCGGCTGCCGCCCGCCCGGCGTAGGCGCCTGGGACCTGTACTCAGCCGGCAACGAGATCGACCTGTACCGCGAGTGGGCCAACGCGATCGTTTCCGGCGGCGTGGCCGCGGCGCCGTCCCGGCGGTACGCCAGCGGGATCGTGGCGCTGCGGCCGGACCGGGACGGCCAGATCACCGGCTACAGCGGGGTCGACGAGCTGCAGCAGCAGTACGGCGAGTGGGTCATCGACGCAACACTGCCGCCGCCGGGCACCGCCACCCAGGGGGTGGCGGCCGGGTACATGGCCAACGCCTACGTGCGGATGCGGCATCCCGACTACGACGCGCTGCGCGGCATGCTCGACGCGGTGGGCCGCACGCTGCGCGTCTACGCCTCGTGAGGGTCATCCTGCTGGGCCCGCAGCGCAGGCCCACGCTGGACGCGGTGCTCAGGTCGCTGTCGCTGGGCCGGGACGGGCCGGTCGCCACCATCACCGCCGGATGGCAGGAGCGCGAGTCCGACGACGGCGAGCTGAGCGCGCTGCTCGGCGGCCGTGACGCCAACCTCGATCTGTACCGGCGCTGGCTCGAGGTGCAGGACGCCGATCCCGACTACACCGCCGCCGAACGCCGGCTGGCCGATGAGCTCGCCGAGCTGCAGGACATCTACCTGCTGCGGCTCGATCATGGCCTGCAGGCGGTCTACGCGCTGCAGCGTCGCTCGACCGGCCGGCTCCGGGCCGAGGCGGTCGAGGCGGCCGTGGCCGCGGTCCGCGAGCTCGACGCGGCGCACCTGCGCCGGGTCAACGGTGCCCGGGGCGAGTTCTTCGCCGGCCTGCGCCCGCACGAGCGGCCGGTGATCGCCAGGCACCGCGCCCTGGTGGCGGAGATCCTCGGCGAGGCGGCCGCGCTGGTCGTGGCCGGCGGGCACGTGGGCGTGCTGGCCGACGTGCTGCACCTGTTCAACGTGGCGCCGGGTGCGGGCGCGCTGGGTGCGGGGGCGCCGCTGATCGCCTGGTCCGCCGGGGCGATGGCGCTGACGGACCGGATCGTGCTCTTCGGTGACCGGTCACCGCAGGGACCCGGTCACCCCGAGGTCTACGGGGCCGGCCTGAGCGTGCTGCGCGACGTCGTGCTGCTGCCGCACGCCCGGGCCCGGCTGCTGCTCGACGACACGGCGCGGATGGCGGTGTTCGCCCGGAGGTTCGGGCCGGGCCGCTGCGTGCTGCTGGAGAGCGGCGCCCGGATCGAGCTTGACGCGGGCCGCGACACGGGCCACGATACTGGCCACGACGCCGGCGGCTGGCCGGCCGGGACCCGGGTGCTGGCCGCGGACGGCCACGTGAGCGCGCTGGAGGCAGCCTGACCACCGTGAGCGAGCCGGCCGTCAGCCGCAAGCTCGCCATCAACCGGCTGCGCGATCGGCGGCCGCTGGACCCGGCCGCGATCGACCGCTTCCTGGCGCGGCACGAGGTGCCCATCGTCGAGGGTGACCGCTGTACGTTCCTGTACCGGGGCGAGGCCGACGAGGTGTTCCTCATCCACCGGATCTTCGGGCTGGCCGATCACCTGCCGCTGCGCCGGCTGCGCGGCACCGACCTGTGGTCCGTCGTGCTGGAGCTGCCCCGCGGCTCCCGGGTCGAGTACCAGCTGGAAGTGGCCCGCGGCGGCCACCGCGAGCGGGTCAATGACCCGCTGAACCCCAAGCTGGCGCACAGCCCGGTGGGCAGCTCCTCGGTCTGCTACGCGGCCGGGCATTCGATCCCCGGCTGGACGCAGTTCGATCCGGAGGCGCGGGCCGGGTCGCTGGTGGACATGGTGGTGCCGAGCCGGGCGCTGCGCCGCGACTGCCCGGTCACGCTCTACCTGCCGGCCCGGTTCCGGCGCACCGCCCGCTACCCGCTGCTGATCGTGCACGACGGCGGGGACTACCTGCGGTACGCGGCGGCCAAGACCGTGCTCGACAACCTGATCCACCGGCTCGACGTGGCGCCGGTCGTCGCGGCGTTCGTCTACCCGGGCGACCGGCTGGCCGAATACGCCAACTCGGCGGCGCATGCCCGCTACCTGACCGCCGAGCTGCTGCCCCGGCTGGAAGACGAGCTCCCGCTGGCCGGCCCGCCGTCCGGCCGCTGCCTGCTGGGCTCGAGCTTCGGTGCGGTGGCCGCGCTGGCCACCGCCTACCGCTACCCGGACGTCTACGGGTCCCTGCTGTTGCAGTCCGGTTCGTTCGTCTTCACTGATATCGGTCACGACCACGGCGGCGGGCCACCGTTCGAGCCGGTGGTGCGGTTCGTCAACCGGTACCGGTCGGCGCCGCGCCGGGTCGCCGACCGGATGTTCGTCAGCTGCGGCGTCTACGAACCGCTGATCGTGCCGAACCGGTCGATGGTGCCGGTGTTCGAGGCGGCCGGGATGGCCGTCCGTTACGTCGAGGCCCGGGACGGGCACAGCTGGGAAAACTGGCGTGACCGGCTGAGAGAAGGACTGTCATGGATATTCCCCGGACCGCAGAAGTACTTCTATGAGTGACGGGCTGAAGGTCACCGAACGGTGGTTCTCCGGCCGGCTGGAGCAGGACATCACGGTGATGCGGTGGGGCGCGGTCGGGACGCCGGTGCTGATCTTCCCGTCGGCCGGCGGGGACGCCGCGGAGATCGAGCGCAACGGCCTGGTCGACGCGTGCGGGCCGCTGCTGGCCGAGGGCCGGGTCAAGCTGTACTCGGTGGACAGCGTGGCGGGCCAGGCCATGGCCAGCAAGGACGGCTCGGCCGAGCACCGGATGTGGCTGCTCAACCAGTTCCACGAATGCGTCCGGTGGGAGGTGGTGCCGGCCATCCACGCCGATCTCGGCGGGCAGGCCATCGACGTGATCACCGGCGGCGCCTCGATCGGCGCGTTCAACGCCGTGGCCCTGCTGTGCCGCTACCCCGACGTGTTCGGCGCGGCCATCGGGATGAGCGGCAGCTACCGGATCGAGCGCTTCTACGACGAGGCCTGGAGCCAGGACCTGTACTACTCGTCGCCGCTGCAGTTCGTGCCGGGCCTGGAAGGCGGGCAGCTCGACCGGCTGCGGCAGCGGCGGGTGGTGCTCGCCTCCGGCGAGGGCGAGTGGGAGGACGTCGGCGAGTCATGGCGGATGGCGGAGGTGCTGGGCGCCAAGGGGATCCCGAACCGGGTGGACAACTGGGGCCCGCACTGGGACCACCAGTGGCCCACCTGGCGCCAGATGCTGCCGCAGTACCTGCGCGAGCTCACCTGACCCGCTGAAAGCGGCGCATAAAGGCGCATCGATAAGTCCCGAAGGATTCGGCGCCGTCGTAACGTCGTCATTCCCGGCCATGATTCCTCCTCAGGCCAGCCGAGTGACCTCGACGGTTACCTTGAGCGAGCTGGTCGGCGCGCCGTGGTAGATGCCCTTGAGCGGCGGGATGTCGAGGTAGTCGCGGCCGCGGGCCACCACCACGTGGCGTTCGCGCACCGGAGCCCCGCTGGTCGGGTCGCAGGCGAACCAGGAACCCGCCCAGTACTCCACCCAGGCGTGGCTCTCGCCCACCACGGTCTGCCCGGGTTCCGCCGACGGATCGGCGTGCAGGTAGCCGGACACGTACCTGGCGGGCAGCCCGGCCTCGCGCAGCAGCGCCACGGTGACGTGGGCCATGTCCTGGCAGACCCCCTGGCCCTGCTCCCAGGCCTCCTGGGCGTTGGTCCGCACTCCGGTGGCGCCTGCCATGTAGCTGACCTGAGCGCGGACGCGCGAGGCGATCTCCTCCGCCGCCTCGACCGGATCCGCGTCGCGCACGGCGTCCCCCACCGTGGTCGCGACGTCGGGCGTCACGGTGGTCAGCGGCGTCGGCAGCAAGAACTCGAGCAGGCGCCCGGAGCCCGCCCGGGCCCGCAGTTCCTCCCAGGGCAGCCGCGCCTGCGCCGCATCACCGAGCCCCTGGCCGGTCTCGATCGTGGCCTGGGCCCGGACCGTGAGGGACTCATGCGGATCGGTGATGTCAAACACGCTGACGTACGTTCCCCAGTAGTCGCAGTAGGTCCAGACCGGGACCCCGGCGCCGGCCGAGACCCGGCTTTCCAGGGTGACCTGCGCGGGTAGCGTCAGCGGCGTCATCCGGGCCTCGTTGAACGAAGCCCGGACCGGCGCCGTGTAGCTGACCTCGGTCGTATGCACCACCCGCAGCCGCCAGCCCACGCTCAGCCGTCCCGTTCCCACAGGACCGGTGCCTCGTACTGGAAGTACCGCTTGGTGATCGCGTCGCAGGTCTCGACACAGGCCTGCTGCAGGGCGCCGAGCAGCTCGGGCAGCTCATCGGGCAGCTGCGCCGGGTCGGCGTACTCCAGCCTGGTCCGCAGCTGGCCGACCGGGCGCCGGGCCGGGTCGTCCATGCCCATCCTGACCGGGCCGGGATTCAGGGCCATCAGGCATTCCTCCGCGGTCACCAGCGAATGCAGGACCGACCGCGGGAACAGCCGGTCGAGCAGCAGGAATTCGGCCACCCGGGTCGGCTCCGCGGCCCAGCCGTGAGTCCGGATGAACGACTCGTAGGCGCCGCACGCGTGCAGCAGCAGCGGCCAGCTAACCTCCTGCGGGCCTGGCAGGCGCGCCAGCAGCAGCCGGGCCGTCATATCGGCCCGCTCCAGCGACCGTCCGAGCACCAGGAACCGCCAGGCGTCATCGTGGCTCATAGTCGAGTCGGCGAGGCCGAAGAACAGCGCCGCCCGTTCCCTGATGAACCGGAGAAACACGTGCGGCCCGAGCCGTTCCGCGGCCCGGCGCTGACCGGTCAGCCCGTGGCCGGCCACGTTGAGGCACTCCCACATCTCGCTGGAGATCACCTCGCGGATACCGCGGGCCCCGGACCGAGCCGCGAGCACCGAGCCGGCGATCGCGCTCGGGCTCTTCGCGTCATAGGCCAGGCGGAACAACGCCATCCCGACATCGGGCTCCGCGTCCTCGCCAGGCTTGACCCCGAGAATGCCGAACAGCGGGCCGCAGTCCGCGGCAGAGCCCGGCCCTTTGACCCCCGGATCGCCGAGGAGCCGGTGCACGTAGACGTCGACAAGCCGGGCGGTATCGTCGGCCCGCTCCACGTAGCGGCCGGTCCAGAACAGCGTCTCCGCCATCCGGCTGAGCAGCTCGTCGTTCACTGATCGGGGCCGCTCTGCCGTTCTATGGCGGCCGCCAGCGCCGCGGCCGGCCGGGCCGTCAGCAGCGGAAAGGCGGCGGCGGGCGCGATCGGTTCCACCGCTCGCGGTCCGACCAGGACCCAGGTGTCCTTCGAGCCGCCGCCCTGGCTGGAGTTGACCTTAAGTTCGCCTTCGGGCAGCGCGACCCGGGTCAGGCCGCCGGGCAGCAGCCACACGTCCTCGCCGTCGTTGACGGCGAACGGCCGCAGGTCGATGTGCCGCGGGGCGAGGCCCTCGCCGATGAGCACCGGCGAGGTGGAGAGCGCGACCGGCCGCTGGGCCATCCAGCCTCGCGGGTCCGCCTGCAACTGCTCCCGTAGCACCGCCAGCTCCGCCGCGGTGGCCTGCGGGCCGATGACGATACCGCTGCCGCCGGCCCCGTCCACCGGCTTCACCACCAGCTCGTCAAGGGAGTCCAGGGCCCAGCTGAGCACCTCCGGCTCGTCGAGCCGGTAGGACTCCACATTGTCCAGCAACGGTTCCTCGGACAGGTAGTACCGGATGAGGTCGGGGATGTAGGTATAGACGAGCTTGTCGTCGGCAACCCCGTTGCCGACCGCGTTAGCGATGGTGACATTACCCGCCCGCGCGGCGTTTATCACGCCCGGGCAGCCGATCACCGAGTCCGGCCGGAAATGCAGCGGGTCGAGGAAGTCATCGTCGATCCGGCGGTAGATGACGTCGACCGGGCGCCGGCCGCGGGTGGTATGCACAAAGACCCGGTTGCGGGAGCAGAACAGGTCCCGTCCCTCCACCAGCTCCACGCCCATCAGCCGGGCGAGCAAGGTGTGCTCGAAGTACGCGGCGTTGTGCACGCCCGGGGTCAGCACGACCACGCACGGATCCGACGTCCCGCGCGGCGCGGCGGCGCGCAGCGCGGCCAGCAGCCGGGACGGGTAATCGTCCACCCGGTGCACGCTCTGCTCGGCGAAAAGCGCGGGGAACGTTCTTGTCATGGCCAGCCGGTTCTCGATCACGTAGCTCACGCCGGAAGGCACCCGGATGTTGTCCTCAAGGACCCGGAACCGCCCGGCTTCGTCGCGGATCAGATCGATCCCCGCGACGTGCACCCGGACGCCGTTCGGCGGAGCGAAGTCAGCCACTTCCCGGCGGAACCGCGGCGACGTGTACACCAGCCGCCACGGCATCACCCCGTCATCGAAGAGCCGCCCCGCCCCGTAGACATCGGCGAGGAATGCTTCGAGCGCGAGAACCCGCTGCCGCACGCCGCGGGCCACCAGGTCCCACTCCACCGCGTCGATGACCCGCGGGATCAGGTCGAGCGGAAAGGGCCGTTCCTCGCCGGCGAAGTCGAAGGTGACCCCGCGGTCGGTGAACACCCGCGCGAGCTGGTCGGCGCGGTGCCGCAATTCGCTGGGATCCATCGGCTGCAGCACGGACACCAGCGCGTCGTAGGGCGTGCGAGGTTTGCCGGGAGCCGCGAACATCTCGTCCCAGGCCTGGGCAAGCCGGTAACCATCGAAAATGTCCGCCACACACGAAGCGTAGGCACAAGATGTTTACCGTGCATCACAGAAATGTTTCCGTTTGTTTCCTGGAGGGTGCCGCGGGGCTCGCGGGGTCAGGAGAAGCGGGCGATCTGGCGCATCTTGTTCATCGCGTCCAGGGCGGCGACCTTGTACGCCTCGGCCAGGGTCGGGTAGTTGAACACGGCGTCGACGAGGTAGTCGATGGTGCCGCCGCAGCCCATCACGGCCTGGCCGATGTGGACGAGCTCGGTGGCGCCGGTGCCGAACACGTGGACGCCGAGCAGCTTGCGGGTATCGAGGGAGACCAGCAGCTTCAGCACGCCGTAGGAGTCACCGATAATCTGGCCGCGGGCCAGCTCCCGGTAACGCGAGACGCCGACCTCGAACGGGACGCTGTCCTTGGTCAGCTGCTCCTCGGTCCGCCCGACGAAGCTGATTTCGGGGATGCTGTAGATGCCGATCGGGTGCAGCTCGCTGACCTCGTGCAGCGGCTCCCCGCAGGCGTGATGCGCCGCGATCCGGCCCTGCTCCATGGACGTGGCCGCCAG
>CABEDN010000155.1_pt1 | contig 11124 bp, 8 predicted proteins | sample 3423051 | NCBI WGS metagenome assembly CABEDN01 (sample SAMEA5534330, study PRJEB31848) | metagenome | biome: tundra; feature: field; material: soil | place: USA | collected 2013-05 | depth 0.15 m
CCCTACCGGTCTGCCACCTGATCCGTAGGTACTAGAGAGGCTGCCCGATCTCGCTCAACTCGGGCCGCGACCTGAGACGCACGGCGGCTGCCGGTTCACCCGCGTCCCAAGCCCGGCCAAGTCATCCGGCCCGGTGGCTCCCAAGCTGGCTGCCACCGAACGCCTCGCTATCAGATCGCGGGCGCCCGTACTTGTGGCCCTCACCCACGCCGAATGTTGCGGTACCTGTTCACCACAGCTGCGCCAAGACAGGCGACTGCGACGATAACCCATATCACGAGCATCGGGGCGACCACGCTCTTACTGCCGTGCTCGGCGATTATGGCCACCAGTCCGGTGATCCCGGCACCGATCCCGGTCCCCATCAACAGGGCCTGGTGCCCACCTGGCGGGACCGCCTCTCCAAGTGAGCGGGCACTTTGCGGGCGAGCACCAAGCTTGGCTTCGACCCGCTTGTCAATCTCTGCGCCAATCCGATCGATCAAGCTCTCGGCTACAGCATCGTCGTAGGCGTTACCCAATTCGCGATGCGCCGCTGCAGCAGCGGCAATGTCATTGCGGGTTGCCTGGTTCATGCGCTTACGATACATCTTGACCGTCGGCCAGGTCCACGATAGGACCAGTGTCGCCGAAATGCGGCGGGATCCAGCAACTCGGCCGGCCCGTCACCAGCAAGCTCACCCGCCCGGCGAAGCGCCTCCCGCGCCGCAGCCGCATCCTCGCGCTGCCGGGTGAGCTCCGCGCGCCGTCGCAGCAGGCCATCGCGAATCACCGGGACATACCCTGGCCGCCACAGTCGCCAGCGCCGTCAGCACCGCTCCGGCCAGCGGCTCCCACGGCCCCTTGACCACGCCGACCGCAACGGTCGCCCACACCGTTAAAGTGACGACTCACAGCACCAGCGCCAGAGTCGCAGCTTTCCACCCCACGCCCACACTCATACCAGCCGCAGCCCGCAAAACCAGCACACACCCAAAATTCCGGCCACGACCACAGGACCCAGTCCCCGGCATCCCAGCCCGACGCACAAAAGCCCAGCTTAAAGCGTCCCAGAGTCCAGCGCGGGCATAGCGTCACTGTGGACACTGTGCGGGTGTGGTGGCCCCCAGTACCACATACCAAATCCGAAAACCTCCGGCCATCGCGGCGGCTCACCATAGAGGCGACGTTCCAGCTCTGAACCCTTTCGGCTACGGCCTTGCCTGCCCGGTAAGGCCCACGGATCAATAAACCCCAGGATCCGGCTTGGCTGACCGCTCCGGGCGCGAGGCATCAGGCCACGGCCGGTGCTCCCTGGTCGCCGCCCGCGTGAAGCCACCGGCAATGCCGCTCCACGGCGCAGCGCGCCAACCGCAGGGCCCGCTCGCGGTCAGTGCGGGACAGGTCAACAGACCCACCGTGACGGCGAGGATCCGCCAGCCCCTTCAACCAGAACATCTCGGACGCCTCCACGCCGGCGATCTCCCGGAGCTGAACCCAGGACCGCTTCCTAGCCGCGTCCGTGTCCTCCTGCCCGCCGAGATACTCCCTCCTGATCGACTCAACCGCCCGGTAACAATTCACAGCAGACACCCACCCAGCCCGCCGGTTGATCATCGGAGCCACAATGAACTTGCGATCATCGGCGTCCATCGCTCAGTTCGCCCGGCGTACCGGTCGGCCGGGTCTCTGATCTCGCCGACGGTACCCGCGAAGGTCCGCCAGACGCGCACCACCTTGAGCCCGCTGCGGCCACGCCTCGCAATCTGGCATCGTTGTCGTCATGACGGACGGGCCAGGCATGGTTACGATCGTTCGGTCCCGCTACGGCGGCGTTTACGAGCCAGGTGCATGGATCGCCTTTGCCTGCTGGCCCGATGACATCCCATCGGACTGGAACGCTGATGACGTGACCTGCGCTCAGTTTTTCGCAGAGCGCAAAGGGGAAATAGGTGGCGGCGCTACTCCTCAGGAAGCCTATGAGGATCTTCTTAGGTTGCTCGCCGAGCGGCGACGCCGGCTCGGGCTAGAGTCTGGCTCATAGCCTTGAAGACCAGCCTGACCCCTGAAACCGAAGGAAGGACCACACCAACTCTGCAGCCACCCGCCCGGGCCGCCGGTTGACCATCGCAGCGATCGTGAATCTGTGATCGCGACGCCGTGGGCGGCGTGCTGGGTAAGGCAGGAAGCCGGACTCTCAGCTCTGGGAGTCCGCTACGTCTGGATGCTCGTCCTGACTATCGCGATCCGGGCAGGCCGCGTCGTCCAGCCAGATGCAGCACTGGTCGTGCGAGAATGGAAGGCGAGTGAGGTGGTGATCATGTCGTCTGAGCACATCGAACCCGCGGCCGTGCCGCTGGCGGCCGGTGAGGTGCCGGTGGAGGAGCTGGCCCGCCGCCAGGGCGTACGCCCGGTTGCCTCGGTGGATGATATGGCCCGCCCCGGGCTGTTCGACTCTGACCAGGACTGGGAGGAGTTCCTGGCCGACCTGTATGCATCCCGGCGGTCCGGCCTGGCGTGAGCTTCGTCGTCCTGGATACCGACGTCGCCTCTGCCAGCCTCCGCGGACGCCTGGACGGCCCGCTGCGGACCCGGCTGACCGGCCAGACCTGGTGCATCTCGTTCGTCACGGTCGGTGAGCTGACCAAGTGGACAGTGTTGCGCAGCTGGGGGCCCCGCAAGCTGGCCTCGCTGGCGGACTGGCGGCAGCACGTGGTCACCCTTCCGTACTCTGAGCGGGTCGCGGTCCGCTGGGGCGAACTGCAAGCCCATGCTGAGCGGCGGGGCCGCCCCAGGCCGGTGAACGACACCTGGATCGCGGCGTGCTGCCTGGTCCGCAACCTCCCGCTGGCAACCCTCAACGTCAAGGATTTCAACGACTTCGCCGAACACGACGGTCTTCGCATAATCGGCGTCAACGAGCGCTGACCCAGCAAGCGCATGCTCCCGCCGCGAGCCGGTGAACCGCCGACCAACCCGGCCCCGACACGAACGGTGGCCTGCCGATCCCGTAGACGGGGCCGGGGGACACGCATCGCGTCCTCCTGCAGGCTCCGTGCGGCGACCAGCAGACACCGCAAATCCCGACGACCACAAGGCATATTCCCCTGGCATCCCGGCAGACCATACAAAATCCCAGGTAAAGCCCGAAAACTGCTGCGCTAGGTTCGCATCCCTGTGCGGGCACTGTGCGGACGTGGTGGTCCCCAGTGCACCAAATCCACCACCAAGCCCGAATCCACCACGTAAATCCCGCTCTCCAGCACCCGGAGCAGGACTCACGAGGTAGCTGGGGCAGGCGGGGTCGCAATCGATGCGGTAAGCACGCTTCACCGCGGCTCCCGCTCCGCCGGCCCCCATCCCTCTACCCGCTCGCCAGCGCGGCCGCGACACGCTGGGTGTTCGCCGGATCAGCCGCGAAATGTCAGTGGCGTCTGCTGGAATGCGGTACTGATGGACTCACCTCACGCACCCGCGTACCGCCTCGTCCGCCGGCCGTTGCCGGCGGCTTCTGCGCCGCGCCTGGACGGGGCGCAGCAGCAGGTGGTGGACCACGCGGGCGGCCCGCTGCTGGTGCTGGCCGGGCCCGGTACCGGCAAGACGACCACGATCGTGGCCGCCGTCGCGGACCGGATCGAGCGGCGCGGCATCGACCCGGAGCGGGTGCTGGTGCTGACCTTCAGCCGGAAGGCGGCGGCCGAGCTGCGCGAGCGGATCACCGCGCGGCTGCGGCGCACCACCCGCGAGCCGCTAGCGGTGACCTTCCACAGCTATGCCTACGCGCTGGCCCGCCGGGAGTTCGTGCTCGCGGGCGACGAGCCGCCCCGGCTGCTTTCCGCGCCCGAGCAGCTGCTTGAGGTGCGCCGGATGCTGCGCGGGGAGGCGCAGGACGGCGGGACCCGCTGGCCCGAGTGGCTGAGGCCAGCGCTGGCCACCAGGGGTTTTGCCGAGGAAGTGCGCGACCTGCTGTTGCGCGCGGCCGAGCGTGGCCTGGACGGCCGCGGGCTGCGCCAGCTCGGCAAGCTGCGCGACCGCGACGATTGGGTCGCCGTCGCCGCGTTCCTTGACCGGTACGCGGCCCGGTTCGACCTGGCGCCGGTACCCGCCTACGACTACGCCGAGATCGTCCGCATCGCCGCCGCGCTGCTCAGCCGCGACGAGACCAGGCAGCGTGAGCGCGGGGCCTACGACGTGGTGCTGGTCGACGAGTACCAGGACAGCGACCCGGCCCAGGAGTCGCTGCTGCTCGCGCTGGCCGGGGACGGCCGCGAGCTGATCGCGGTCGGCGACCCCGACCAGTCCATCTACGCGTTCCGCGGCGCCGACGTGCGGGCGCTCACCGAGTTCCCCGAGCGGTTCCGCACCGCGGACGGCCAGCCTGCGCCCGTGGTGGCGCTGCGCACGTGCCGCCGCAGCGGCCCGGTCCTGCTGGCCGCATCCCGCCGGCTGGCCCGGCGGCTGCCGGCCGCGCCGGCCGCGCCCGGCGGTTCGGCCAGCCACCGGGACCTGGCCCCGGGCCCGCATACTCCGCCGGGTGAGGTCCGCATCCTGGTCGCGGACAGCTCGACGCAGGAGGCCGCCCTGGTCGCCGACACGCTGCGCCGCGCCCACCTGGCCGACCAGGTCCCCTGGTCGTCGATGGCCGTGCTGGTCCGTTCGGCGGCCAGGCAGGTGCCGCTGCTGCGGCGGGCGCTGACCGCGGCGAACGTCCCGGTCACGGTGGCCGGCGATGAGCTGCCGCTCGCGGACGAGCCGGGCACCCGGCCGCTGCTCATGCTGCTGCGCTGCGCGCTGCGGCCGGGCACACTGGACGAGCAGACCGCCGCTGAGCTGCTCTGCGGCCCGCTCGGCGGCACCGATGCCCTCGGCCTGCGCCGCCTGCGCCGGTCCCTGCAACTGCTGGCCGAGGCGGCCGGCGAGGGAAAGAGCGAGGGAAAGAGCGAGGGAAGGGCCGACCGGGCCGGGGACCTGATCGCCGGGGCGCTGCGCGATCCGCGGGACCTGGCCACGCTGCCGGACCGGGTGGCCGGCCCGGCCAAGCGCGTGGCCGGGCTGCTCGCCAAGGCCACCGCCGCCATCGAGGCGGGCAGTAACGCCGAGGATGTGCTCTGGGCTATCTGGGACTCCTCCGGGCTGGCCGGGCGGTGGCAGCAGGCCAGCGCCGCGGGCGGCCCGGCCGGCGCGGCCGCGGACCGGGACCTGGACGCCGTGCTGGCCCTGTTCGACCAGGCCGCGCACTTCACCGACACCATGCCGCCGGGCGCGCCCGGACTGTTCGCCGACAGCCTGTCCGGGCAGGAGATCGTCGGCGACACCCTGGCCGAGCGCGCCGTGCGCGAAGACTGTGTCCGCATCCTGACCGCGCACCGGTCCAAGGGCCTGGAGTGGGATGTCGTGGTGGTCGCGGGCGTGCAGGAGGAAACCTGGCCTGACCTGCGGCTGCGCGGGTCGCTGCTGGGTGCGGGGGAGCTCGCGGAGACGGTGCACTCTGGCCTCTTCGCGGCGGGGCACTCTGGCCTGGCCGAGGCGGGGCGGTCGGACCAGTGGCCGGGCGCCGCGGTGGGCGCGGACGTGGACGCCGCGATGCTGGCGGCCAAGCTGCTGGCCGAGGAACGGCGGCTGTTCTACGTGGCGGTCACCCGGGCGCGGCGGCGGCTGGTGGTCACCGCGGCGGGCGGCGAGGACACTGACCAGCGGCCGTCCAGGTTCCTGACCGAGCTGGCGGGCGACGAGGTCCCGATCGAGCGGGTCGCCGACGCCCACCACCGCTGGCTGTCGATGCCGGCCCTGACCGCCGACCTGCGGCGGGCCGCCGCCGACAGCAGGGCCGCGCCCGCCGTCCGGCAGGCCGCGGCCGTCCAGCTGGCCCGGCTCGCCGCCGCCGGGGTCCGCGCGGCGCACCCGCGGGAGTGGTACGCGCTGACCGAACTGTCCGACGCCGGCCCGATCGTGGCCGGCGGCGAGACCGTCCGGCTGTCCCCCTCCCAGGTCGAATCGTTCACCCGGTGCGGGCTGCGCTGGCTGCTCGAGGCGGCCGTCGGCGCGGGCCGGTCAGATGTCCTGCGCCACTTGGGCACCGTGATTCACGCCGCCGCCGTGCTGGCTGCCTCCGGAGCTACCGAACGGGCCGTGGCTGATCGCATCGACGAAATCTGGCACCATCTGGACTTCGGCAGTGCCTGGTACAGCGCGAAGCAGCGAGCGCTGGCCGAGCGGATGGTCCGCAAGTTCCTCGCCTGGCACGCCGAGAACCCGCGCGAGCTCGTCGCGGTGGAGCAGTCGCTCAAGGTCCGGATCGGGCCGGTGGAGATCACCGGCCGGGTGGACCGGCTGGAATCGGACGGACAGGGCCGCGCGGTCGTGGTCGACCTGAAGACCGGCGGCAGCGCGCCGCGCGAGGACGAGCTCGACCGGCATCCGCAGCTCGGCGTCTACCAGCTCGCGGTGCTGCTCGGCGCGTTCGAGCGCCTCGGCCTGGCCGAGCCGGGCGGTGCCGAGCTGGTCCAGGTCGGCAAGGCGTCCGGCGTGACCATGCGGGCCAAGGTGCAGCGGCAGGGCGCGCTGGCCGAGGATCCGGAGCCCGGCTGGGCCAAGGACCTGGTGGAGACCGTGGCGGCCGGCATGGCCGGACCGCTCTTCGAGGCCAAGGTGAACCCCGGCTGCCGCACCTGCCCGGTCGCCTCCTGCTGCCCGGTCCACCCCGACGGCGAGCAGGTGACGCCATGACCTGCAGGATCGGGGGAATTAGTCCGATGCTGGCTTAACTGGCGGCGGGAGTTCTGCCTGCTCCCGTCGTGCTTGCCGGGTGGCGCGCCACTTCGACACCCCCGCCCTGATAACCAGTCCTATGACGACGATCACGATCACGCCGATCACTGCCTTCGTGCCGGCGTTTCCAATGTGCTTGGCGATCTCCGCGCCAAGGAAGTACGAAAGCCCGACGTACATCCCGATCCAGCCGACACCCGCGACGAGCGCTCCCAGGATGAATATCCAGGACCGCACGCGGAAGACCCCAGACACGAAGGCGGGCATAGTCACGGACGCCACGAAGGTATAACGGCCGAAGGCGCGGTCGCCCTTGGCGAGCAGTTTCCGCCGGGATTTCTCTAGTCTTCCCGGGCGGTCGAGCAGTGAGCGTCCCCCGTGGGCACCGAACGCGTATCCGGCTGCCGAACCCAGCATCCACGCGATCATGCCCAATGCGAGCACGATCCACAGGTTGAGCCTGCCCTCTCCCGCCAGCGTGCCCGCCGCGATAAGCGACGCGTCACCCGGGCCCGGCAGGCCGAATCCCATGATCACGACCAGCACGAACATGACGATGTATTCGGCCAGGCTCATGTTTCACGCGACCTGGTGAACGGCGAGGCGGCCGAGTGAGCCGAGGTGGATGGCGGCCGGGAAGCTGGAGAGCAGGGCGAAGTCCGGAGGCGTTTCAGACTGTCCGGTAGGCACACGGCAGCGTCCTCTCCGGCGCCGCTGGTACGGGGCCGCAGCCACCGTCGCCTTCCGACGCTACCCACCGCCTGCCCTGCTGGCTATGCCGGCGGGCGTTCCTTCTGTCGGTCTCGAACGTCGTGGCGATGGTCGCGGCGGGCGGGGCGCGCGCCGGATTTTCCGCAAGCGCCGCGCGTAGTCATCCGCGACGGGTGATGCGGGCCCGGTGGCTGAACGGGTGATGATGACGGGATCAGCCCGTTGGTGTGCGCTTGCCGCGGCAACGCGGGGAAGGAGCCGATGATGGCCGGGCTAACGGCCGACCGGGCGGGCTCGCCATGACCGAACCCGGCGAAGCGGCATGGATCGATGTGTCCGTGACCGTCAGGCACGGCATGCCCCACTGGCCGGACAACCCGCCTATCGTCGTGCAGCGGTCGATGGATATCGGGCGCGGTGATGTCTGTAACCTGTCCCACCTGGCCATGGGCGTGCACAGTGGCACCCACATCGATGGGCCCATGCACTTTATTCACCAGGCCGCCGGGGTCGATGAGATGCCGCTGGCGGCCACGATGGGCGCGGCCCGGGTCATCGAGATCACCCATCCCCGCGAGGTCACCGCGGCCGAGCTTGGCGGCCACTCGCTACGGGCCGGTGAACGCGTACTGTTCCGGACCTCGAACTCGACCCGGTGCTGGCAGGCCGACGCGTTCGTTGAGGACTTCGTCTACATTTCCGAGCAAGCCGCGGTCGCTCTAGCGGAAGCGAGAGTCAGGACGGTGGGTGTCGACTACCTGTCCGTGGGCGGATATCACTGCGACGGAGCGAAGATCCACCGCATCCTGCTCGAGGCGGGTATCTGGATCATCGAGGGTCTTGACCTTGCTGCCGTCAGGGGCGGCCGGTACGAAATGATCTGCCTGCCGGTCAAGCTGTACGGCAGCGACGGAGCGCCGGCCCGGGCCATCCTCAGGCCCATCGCTTAAGGTCACCGGGAGAGGACATGAAGGCCGTAGCAGTTTTTCCTGGGTCTCGTTAGGTCAAGGTCATCATGCAGGAAGATCCCCGGATCTCCTCACCGGACCAGGTCATGATGCGGATGCTGGACATCGGCATCTGCGGCACCGACAAAGAGATCTGTTCGTTCGAGTACGGCACCCCGCCGACCGGGGATGATCACCTGGTGATCGGTCACGAGTCGCTGGCCAAGATCGTGCAGGTGGGTTCGGCCGTGGAGCGGTTCCGGGCGGGAGATCTCGTCGTGCCATCGGTGCGCCGCCCCTGTCCGCATTCCGGCTGCCTGGCCTGCCGTTCCGGGCACCAGGACTACTGCTACACCGGCGACTTTCGCGAGCGCGGCATCAAGGAAGCTCACGGCTACATGACCGAGTACGTCGTCGACCACGAGCGGTACATGAACCTCGTGCCGCCCGATCTGCGGGAGATCGCGGTGCTGGCCGAGCCGCTGACCATCGCGGAGAAGGCGCTTGCGCAGATTTTCTGGATGATGCATCATCGCCCGCCCTGGCTCGATCCGCAAACACCCAGCCAGGCACGAAGCGATGGACTTTCTGCGCTCGTGCTCGGTATCGGGCCGGTCGGGCTGCTGGGCGCGATGACGCTGGCCACCGCCGGGTTCACCACCTACGTCTACTCACGTGAGGTGCCGCCCGATCCGGCTCGCCTCATGCGGGAGATGGTGCTGAAGAACCAAGTCCTGCTGGGCACGGTCAACGCCGGGTCCGATGCCTTCGCATCCGCGCTACGGGATCTAGCTGCCTTCCGGCGGCGCTGGCCGGCCATGGTACGAACCCTGATCGCCGGCCGCTACCCCCGGAGCAGGTACCGACCTGATCCTCGGCCGGCCCACGGGCATCAAGAGCGTGATCGCCTTTGACACCCCCTGCGTGACAGCCCCGGGGTCAAGCGTCCACGGCATGGCATCACCTCGCGTTGCCCAGGGTCGGGTTGGCCACCACTCAGCACACTACCGTGGCCGCAGCCGGCCGCATCGCCCGCCCGGGGTGAGTCATCCAGCTGCGCCGCGGGGAAGGATCATGCCATGGCCGGATCAGCCCGGGTCAGGCTCTCCACGGCTTGAGGGAATCCGGATCGACGATAACGCTCGAAGACAGTTGGTCCTGTGTGGCTGAAGACCTCATAGAGAGCACGGGCTCCCTTCCCGGGCAGCATCTCGCGCGCGGCTGGCGTTCGGTGATGTTCGCTCCGGTCGGCGACGGCCAGCGACGCCGGCGCGGGAGCGACGGGGTGCGGGTGGCCTGTGCCGTCGTGGCCCTGGTGTGCTGCGTGCTGGTCATCCGTTACGACTCCCGCGTCGACCGGGCCATCATCGGTGTCATCCACCCGCCGCCGCGGAGCATCACCTGGCTGGTGACGGTGGTTTACCAGGCTGGTTCGTACGGCGTCGCGATCGTGCTGGTGCTGCTGGCCGTGATCGCGCGCCGCTGGGAGGTCGCGCGTGACCTCGCGGCCAGCGCAGCCGGCACGGCGGCGGTGAGCGGGATCCTGGTCTTGGTGCTCGGCAGCCGCGGCGGACGACCGGGCGGGATCGTGATCCACGGGTATGACCTGACTTTCCCGGTCCTGCAGATCGCCCTGTTCATGGCAGTCGCGGCGGCGGCGCTGCCCTACCTGGCGCGAGCCGTGCAGCGGCTCATCGAGATCTTCATCGCCCTGGTGGCCCTGGCTTCAGCGGTCGGGGGTCACGGGCTGCCGCTCAACGTCCTGGGGAGCCTGGCCATCGGCTGGGGGGTGACCGCGGTGGTCCGGCTCGTCTTCGGCTCACCGCTGGGCCTGCCTTCGGCCGAGGATGTGCGGCTGCTGCTGGAGGAGCTCGGCATCCGCTCGAGCGACGTGCACCCAGCCAGCAGGCAGGTCTGGGGGGTGGCGAAGTTCGAGGCCACCGAGACGGACGGGGCGGATTCGTCTGGTCGCATCGGGATCGAGGTCTATGGCCGGGACGCGTCCGACGCCAGGCTGCTGACCAAGGCGGGCCGGTTCCTGCTGTACCGGGACTCCGGGCCGAGCCTCACGCTGACCCGGCTTCAGCAGGTCGAGCACGAGGCTTATCTCACCCTGCGGGCGGGCCAGGCGGGCGTCGCCGTGACCGAGGTCGTCGAGGCGGGCGCGGCGGGGCCGTCCCGGGACGCGCTGCTCGTCTGCCGGCTGCCGGCCGGGACGGCGCTGTCGGAGGCGGACGCGGCCGGCCTCAGCGACGTCACGCTCGATGAGGTGTACCGGCAGCTGCTGGCTCTGCGCCGGGCCCGGATCGCGCACGGCGCGATCAGCGGTGATGCGCTGCTGGTCGACCCGGCCGCGCAGACCATCGTGGTGACGGACTTCCGCAACGTCTCGGCGAGCGCGTCGCCGGATCAGCTTGATCGTGACATGGCCGGCGCCATGGCGGCGACGGCCGTGGTGGTGGGCGCCGAACGAGCCGCCGCCTCCGCGGCACGATGCCTGGAGCCGCAGGTGCTGGGAGGCGCCCTGCGGCATCTGCATAAGCCCGCGCTCGACCCCGCGCTCGGCCGGAGCCTGCGGGGTAAGCGGGGGCTCTTGGAGGATGTCCGTCAGCGCGCCGCCCAGACCAAGTCGATCGATCTGCCGAAGCTGGTGGAGCCCCGCCGGGTGAGCTGGCCGACGCTGATCATGATGATCGGCACGCTCATCGGCGGCTGGGCC
>CABEDN010000160.1_pt1 | contig 11020 bp, 10 predicted proteins | sample 3423051 | NCBI WGS metagenome assembly CABEDN01 (sample SAMEA5534330, study PRJEB31848) | metagenome | biome: tundra; feature: field; material: soil | place: USA | collected 2013-05 | depth 0.15 m
CCATGAAGCGCACCCACCCCGGCCGTGCCCGGCTCGCTCGTCACGGGTCCCACGCTAGGGCACCGGGCGGCCGGGGTGGGTGCGCTTCATGGCTGGCACGTCACTCGGCGCGCAGCGCGGTGGCCGGGCGAGCCCGGGCCGCCCAGGCCGCCGGCAGCAGCGCCCCGGCGGCCGCGATGGCGAGCGCGGCCAGGGACAGCAGCGCGAGCCGGGACGGCGGGAACACCTGGGTGAAGCTGACCGGAATGCCGGTGTGCGCGGTACCCGCCATGGCGCGGATGGTGGCCGTGTTCAGCGCGACCGCGGCGGGTGCCGCGATCACCGCGGCGATCACGGCGGGACCGGCGATCCAGCACACCACCATGGTGAGCAGCTGGCCGGGCCGCATGCCGAGCGCCTTGAAGATCCCGAGGTCGTGCACCCGGTCCCGGGTGGTCATCAGCACGGTGTTGAGCACGCCGAGGCCGGCGGCGATCGCGACCATGAGCGCCAGCAGGCCGATCAGCGCGCTGGCGATCTGGTAGAACTTGCCGCCATCCGGCCCGGTGGCCCCCCACGGGCTGCCCGAGCCCAGCCGGGCGTTCACCGCCTGGATGTACGCGGCGGCGCTGGTGCCGGGCCGCAGCCCCACGTAGTACTCCTGCAGGTTCGCGGTCGTGGCCACGCCGGGCAGCGTCTGCGCGCTGCCGAAGAGCAGGGGCTGCCTGGACGGCTGGAACACCTCTCCGGCGATTCTTACGGTGACCGGGTGCGTGCCGATGGTCACCGTCGCGGTGTCGCCGACGGCCAGGCCGCTCTGAGTCAGGAACGCGGTGTTGACGTCCACCTCGCCCGGCGCGTCGTACCAGTGCCCGGTGATGAGGCCGTAGTCGATCCAGGAGGCGTCGGCGCCGAACGCCTGGGCGTTGACGTTCTGCGCGATGCCGGGCACCTTGACACCCTCTCCGTAGATCGCCACGTCGTGCCGCGTGCCCGGCTGGGCGCGCAGCGTGGCGGTCACCGCCGCGTCCTGGGCCGCGTCAGGCCACTGCTGCGGGCCCGCCCCCTGGCCGAACACCTGGATCTGCACCGGGACCGTGGCGGAAAGGGTCTGGCTAGCCGCGGCCCGGCTCAGCGAGGAATGCAGCCCGAACGCGAAGATCACCGCGGTCGCCCCGAACGCGATCGCCGCCAGCGACACGATGGTGCGGGCGGGCCGGGCGAACGGCGCCGCCAGGCCCAGGCCGACCGGCCGCGGCAGGCGCAGCCGGGCGGCGAGCCGGTGCGCGGCGTACCCGCGGCCGGCCCGGGGGGCGCGGCCGGCCGCGATCGCCTCCGCGGCGGACAGCCGGCCCGCGCGCAGCGCCGGCCCGAGCGCGGCGAGCGCCGTCAGCGCGATCATCCCGGCCGGCGCGACGACCGACGCCCACCACGGCACCTGCTGGCTGCCCACCCCGTAGGCATCGGACGACTGGCGCAGCACCGAGACCGCCAGCAGGTTGCCCGCCACCACCCCGGTCAGGCAGCCGGCCACGGCCGGCCAGCCGACCCGGCTCAGGTACACCACCACGACCTGGGCCGGGGTCAGCCCGAGGCTCTTCAGCACGCCGATCCGGTGGTATCCCGCGACAACCGCGCCGCTGACCACGTTGCCGACGATGAGCACCGCCATCACCAGGCCGATCAGGGCGAACGCGACCACGAACGGTTCCATGATCGCCCCGTTACCCGTCGCCGCGTCCTGCGCGGCGAGCCAGGAGCCCGTGCCGGTCACCGTGCCCGGCGGCAGCGTCCTGGCGACCTCGGCCACGTCGGCGCGGACCTGAGCGTAGCTGCCTGCGCCGGTGAACCGGTACAGCAGCTGCGCGCTGGCCGGCGTGCCCGGTGCCCGCAGCCGGGCGATCTCGGCGGGGGTGACCCAGCCGTCGGCTGTGTTCGTGATCGAGTTGGCGAAACCCACGACGACCAGGGCAGGAGCTCCCGGTACCCCGGTGACCGAGAGAGTACTGCCGATCGGTGTACCGTACCCCTGACCCGAGGTCGGGCTGTTGTCCAGCACCACCTGGCCCGGGCCGTCCGGCCAGTGCCCGGCGTTCAGCACCAGGTCATCGACCGTTCCCCCGGGCGAGGCGCGTCCGGCCAGCACGAGCTGCCCGAACGGCTGGCCGCCCGCCTGCGCCTGGACCGTGGCCTCGGCGAACGGCCCGGCCGCCGCGGTCACCCCGCTGAGGTGACCGGTGGCGGCCAGCTTTGCCGAGCTGGCCCGCGCCGCGTTCACGGTGAGGGTCACGTCCGCGCCGCGCTGGGTGCCGAACGCGTGGTTGAACGGCGCGTTGGTCGCCGCCAGCAGGGCGAAGCCGAGCGTGGCCGAGGCGGTGGAGACCAGCAGCACCATGCCGAGCACGACCGCCTGCACCTTGTGCCGCAGCAGCCCGCCGCTGGCGGTTCTGATCGCGCCGAACCAGTTCGTGGCGGGCCAGTTCATGCTCGGTCTCCCGTCGGCACGCCCACGGCCGCGGCGGCCAGCCGGCCGTCCACGAGGCGTATCGTGCGGGCGGCGTACCGGTCGGCCAGGGCCGGGTCGTGGGTGACCAACACCAGCGTCTGGCCGCCCGCATTGAGCTGCCGCAGCAGCCGGCCGATCTCCAGTCCGGTGGCGGTGTCCAGCGCCCCGGTCGGCTCGTCGGCCAGCAGCAGCTCCGGGTCGTTCACCAGCGCTCGCGCGATCGCCACCCGTTGCCGCTCTCCGCCCGACAGCCGCGCCGGGTAGGCGTTCTTGTGCTGATCGATGCCCATCCGCGCCAGCAGCTCGCCCGCCCGGGCCCGCGCCTGCTTCCGCCCGGCGCCCGCCAGCTGGGCGGGCAGCAGCACGTTGTCCTCCACGGTGAGGTCGTCCAGCAGGTTGAAGAACTGGAAGACGATCCCGACGTGCCGGGCCCGGAATCTGGCCAGGGCGCTCTCGCCGAGCTTGTCGATCCGCTGCCCCGCCACGGTGACCGAGCCGGAGGTGGGCCGGTCAAGCCCGGCGATGAGGTTGAGCAGCGTGGATTTCCCGCTGCCCGAGGGGCCCATCACGGCCGCCACCTCCCCGGCCGCCACGTCCAGGCTGATGTCCGCCAGCGCCGGCAGGGCGCCGGCCTGGTAGGTCTTGGTCACGTCGGCGAGCCGGATCACGTCGCCGCCGGCGACGGGCACGCTCTGGTGTCTCATGGGATCCTCTCCGGTGCGGAACTGGCCGGGCCGGGCGGGGTCGGGAACCCACCCGGCCTGGCCGCGTACGCCAGGGTGGCACGTCCGGGTGGCCGCGCGCACTGGCGCAGGACCCCGAATCGGGGGTGAAGCTAGCCCCACCCCCGATCGTGAACCCAGCTCCATGGGCAGGCCTGGCCCGGGCGCATACCGTGGAACCCATGGTGACCGTCGTTCAGCATCGTGACGGGCCTGCCCAGCAGTACCGCCGCGTCCCGTGGTCGCCGCGGGCCTGGAGCCAGGCCCTCTACCTGGCCGGGGCGATCCCGGCGCAGCTCGCCGCACCGCTCCTGGTGATCTCGGGCCTGCTGGTCAGGCCCCGGTGGCTGTGGCCTCTTCTGTTCCTCGTCGTCGTGTTCCTCGCGGTGCCACTGCTCACCGCGATCCAGCGGCACCGGCTGCGCGCCACGGGCGGGGTGCTGATACCGCCGCAGCCGCTCATGCCGGACCGGCTGACCGTGCGGGGGATCGTGGCCGCGGCCCGCGCGCCGGCCACCTGGCGCCAGCTCGTTTACCACCTGCTGGCCGGGCCGGCCCTGGCCGCGGCGGCCGTCACCGTGTTCGGGGTGTGGCTGGCGGGAGTCCTTTACACCCTGGTGTACGGCTACGCGTGGACGCTTCCCCCGGGGACCCTGCTCCGGCGCGGCCAGTCCTCGCCGCTCCCCGGGCACCTGCCGCCATTCTCCTATTTCCCGATGGACGCCTACCTGACCGTCTGCGGGATCGCCCTGCTGGCCGCCGCGCCTTGGCTCACCGCCGCGATCGCGGAGCTGGACGTCAGGGCCGCCCGGGCGCTGCTGGGCTCGAGCCGCGCCGAGGAACTGGAACACCGGGTGGAACGCCTGGCCCAGACCAGGGCCGGCGTAGTGGACGCCGCCGACGCCGAGCGGCGGCGCCTGGAACGGGACCTGCACGACGGCACCCAGCAGCGGCTGGTCTCGCTCGCGATGCGGCTGGGCATGGCCCGGGCCGAACACCCCGACGCGGCCCAGGCGCACCAGGTCATCGCGGAGGCCCACGAGGAAGCCAAGGCTGCCCTGGCCGAGCTCCGCCATCTGGTCCGCGGCCTGCACCCGGCTGTGCTCGAGGACCGCGGCCTGGACGCGGCGCTGTCCGGCGTGGCGGCGCGGCTGCCGATCCCGGTCCGGCTGACCGTAGACGTGCCCCGCCGGCCGTCGCCCACCATCGAGGCGGTCGCCTACTTCGTGGTCTCCGAGGGCCTCACCAACATCGCCAAGCACGCTCAGGCGAGCCAGGCGGAGGTGTTCGTGCAACGCGCTAACGACCGGCTGCACGTTATCGTCAGCGACGACGGCGTGGGCGGCGCCGACCCGGCCCTCGGCACCGGCCTGGCCGGCCTGGCCAAGCGGGCCGCGTCGGTCGACGGAACCTTCGATATCGCCAGCCCGCCCGGCGGGCCGACCCTGCTCACGGTGGACCTGCCATGCGCGCGGTAGACACCCGCGGCCGCTGGATCTGGGCCCTGTCCGGCCTGGTCACGATGGTCGCCCTAGCCCTCCCGGGCATCCGCCTCATCACCTCGGGCGGGCAGGCCGAGAACGCGCAGCCGCAGGCCACCGTGACCCGGACGGTGACGGTGCCGCAACCGGTCACCAGCCTGACCGTGCAAAGCTACGGTGCCCCGGTCCAGATCACGGCCGGGCCGGTCCGCCGCGTCCAGATCACCGAAACCATCATGTACGACTCGCAGGCCGGCAATCTGTCCGCGGTGCCGCAGTCGGCGTCCGCCAGCCCCGTCAGCGCTCCGCCCGCGGGGCCGCAGCCGGCGTCCGCCAGCCCCGTCAGCGCTCCGCCCGCGGGGCCGCAGCCGGTGTCCGGCAGCCCCGTCACCGCTCCGCCCGCGGTGGTGCAGTCGGTGTCCGGCGGCTGGCTCAGCCTGACCGCTCCCGCGTGTGCCACCTCCGACTGCAGCGTCAGCTTCGCGGTAACCGCCCCGCCAGCCGTCACCGCCACCGTGATAACCGACGGTGGCTCGGTGACCCTGTCCGGGATCGCCGCGGCGAACGTCGACTCCGGGGGCGGGCCGGTGTCCGCCACGATGATCGACGGTCCGCTCACCGTCAGCACCGACGACGGGCCGCTGCTGCTGGATGGCCTAGCCGGCCCGCTGCGCGCCGACACCGGCGGCGGGCCGCTGACCGCCCAGGCCATCGCCGCTGCGACCGCCACGGTCAGCACGGGCGGCGGCAGCGCGTCGATGACCTACTCCGCGGCCCCGGACTCGGTGGCGCTGAGCACCGACGGCGGTCCCGCGCGGCTGGCCGTGCCCGGCGGCCCCTACGCCCTGACTGCCGACAGCGGCGGCGGCCCGCAGTCGGTAGGGATAGCCACCAACCCCGCCGCCCGGCGCTCGATTACGGTCAGCAGCTACGGCGGGTCGCTATGGATTGGGCCGGCCACCTGACCGCACCCCGTCGCTGCAGTCACCGGCCACCCCCGCGAACGTGATCGTTGATCGTTACCTTCCCCTGGGGGCAGGAACGATCAACGATCACGGGTGGCGGGCTTAGCGCGGACTTCCGCGCCGCTAATTCGGCCCCGTTATACCTGGACTGGGTCTCGCTGCTACCTGGGGTTTTACCAGGCCTGAGGTCGTTCTTCCAGGGGCGATATCCGCGACGGACCTGGCCTCGATGAAGATCATTACCTTTGAGTGGCCCTGGTGGGCATGAGCGAAATGACCGGTTTGAATCAGTCTAGATGGCACCAAGTAGGCACGGGAAGGATTTTATCGGGCACTGCCTGCAAAGACGGGTCCTCCAGCCGATCAACGGGATAACCGCCGTATCGGCCCCACGGCCAAGCTAGGCGCTGCTGGCGGAGGTGCGAGCTCCGCTTGGAAATCGCTCGATCCGAGGGTCAGAGAACCGGTGCGGAAACCCGCGTTAGTAGTTGAGGGATTCGAGCTCGGCGGCGCGGCGCCAGGCGGCGATCATCCGGCGTTCCGCCTTCTGCCCCGTGCGGCGGGCCCGGCGGAGCGCCCGCAGCCTGCGGGTGTATCGCAGCTGCTCCGCCAGTTCTCTGTTGTCGCGAGTTCGCTCACTCGCGAGCTGTTCCATGACATGCATAGCTGAACACTCCGTTGTGTGCGTGGTCTGCTTCACCGGCCGCGCGGCTCATGTTCGCCGCGCGGCCGCATCTGGTCCCCGTGACCGCCTACGCGGCCACTTCGGTCTTGCGGGGCCGTCCCCGTGGGCGCTTACGCGGCACGATCGCGCCGCGCATCAGCAACTCGCCGCCCCAGACACCCCAGGGCTCCCTGCGCTCGAGCGCACCGGTCAGGCAGGCCAGCCTGGCCTTGCACCCCCGGCACATCGCCTTGGCCGTCTCCACGTCCTCCGGAGACTCGGCGAAGTACAGCTCGGGGTCTTCCGTGCACGGAAGATCGAGCCCGGCCGGGAGCGCGGTCGCCGAGCCGGCCACCACGAACTGATTCGCCCCGCCGGACTGGCCTGCCGAGCCGACTTGGCCCACCGAGCCGACTTGGTCGAATACCTGCCTGACGTCTGGCTCCTGCCGTTCCGCCTGGCGTACGGACGCCTCGAACCCCGTTGCGTCCGTCTCGCCGACGGTGGCATCGCGCCACTGCATCGGTGCCATCCCCTCTCGCTTGCCGGTCCTAGTTGTCGTCACGACGATTTCTCGTCCTTCGGGGGACCTAGGCCTTTAAATGAATAAGACCGCGGACCCTGTGTGCGGGTCCGCGGCCTCAAGGGGAGCTGAGCCGGTCTTTGCTTAGACCGGTTTCCTCTTAGGAGGCTCTGGCGGCGGACCCGATGCGCCCTCGCCGGTGGCGTAGGCGCGAGTCATGTAGTTGTGGATATTCGTCTGACCAAGCAGCGTCGTGACGACGTCCGCCTGAGCCGGCTTGGCCGGGAAGGCAGCCTTGACCGGGACCGGCGGAACGGCGTGGACGCCCGCAGAATTGGACAGAGCAGAGGTAGACAGAGCAGTGCTGGACAGAGCAGTGCGCGCCCCCGTGCCACTAGTGGCAGCGGGCACACTGATCCCCGGGAAGCCGACCGCACGCGGGCTGGAAGCACCCAGGCGCGGAGCCCAGATCAGATCGGGCGATGAGTCTGAGTTGATGTACGTCACGTCGGGCACCTCCCTCCAGGAGTGGTAGACAACTAGCCCACGGACATGTGAGCAGCCTAAGTGTTGGCCCTTAAGGGGGCAACACTTTTTTGACCTGGGATTTTGTGATCATCAGGCCCTCGCGGCTGACCTGCGGCGTTCAGGTTGCGGGCACCGCGGGTCCGGCCCGGACCAGGCCCTCCTGCATGACCGAGACCACCAGCTGGCCGGCCGCGGTGAACACCTGGCCGCGGGCCAGGCCCCGGGCCCCGTAGGCCACCGGCGATTCCTGCGCGTACAGCAGCCACCGGTCGGCCCGGAACGGCCGGTGGAACCACATGGCATGATCCAGGCTGGCACCCGAGGTGCGGCCATCGGCCCAGGACAGGCCGTGCCCGGTCAGCACCGAGTCGAGCAGCGTCATGTCCGAGGCGTAGGTCATCAGGCAGACGTGCAGCAGCGGGTCGTCGGGCAGCTCGCCGTCCACCCGCAGCCAGACCAGGTTGTCCGTGGTCCGCAGCGCGGGATCACGCGCCGCCTCGGCGGACAGCGGGCCGACCGACCGCAGGTCGATGGGATGGTCGAAGAGCTGGGCCTGGGCCTCGCCGACCACCCGGCGCAGCCGCTCGGAGGTCCGCTCGACCGCCTCGGGCGGCGGCGCCGCGGGCATCGGATAGGCGTGCTCCGGCCCGGGTTCGGCCTGGTGGAAGGACGCGGACAAGGTGAAGATGGTCTTGCCGCGCTGGATCGCGGACACCCGGCGGGTGTTGAATGACCGCCCGTCCCGGACCCGGTCGACCGTGTACACGATCGGCACCAGCGGGTCGCCCGGCCGGATGAAATACGCGTGCAGGGAGTGCACCGGGCGGTCCGCGGGCACCGTCCGCCCGGCCGCGACCAGCGCCTGCCCGGCCACCTGACCGCCGAACACCCGCTGCACCCGCTGCTGCGGGCTGCGGCCGCGGAAGATGTTCAGCTCGATCTGTTCCAGGTCGAGCAGCTCAAGCAGCTGGTCAAGGGCGGCAGAGCGCGGCGCGGAAGCTGTCACCGGCGCAGTATCTCGCATCCGCGCGGGGCACACCTCAGCGCGGGGCGCACCTCAGCGCGGGGCGCACCTCAGCGCGGGGCACACCCTCAGCGCAGGCGAAGGTCATCCAGGAAGCGGGACCGCGGCCGGCCCGCCGGGCCCGCGGCCGCGCCGGCCGCGCGAACCGGGGACCAGGACAGGTACAGGTGCTCGCGGGCCCTGGTCACCGCCACGTACAGCAGCCGCCGTTCCTCCTCGATCGCGTCCGGCGTCCTGGCGTGCACGATCGGCATCAGCCCCTCGACCAGGCCAGGCAGCAGCACGGCATCCCATTCAAGTCCCTTGGCCGCGTGCATCGACGCGAGCGTCACGCCGTCGACGGCCGGCGCCTGCCCCAGCTCGGCGCGCTGGGTCAGCTCGGCGGAGAAGTCGCTCAGCGTCGCCTCCGGCCGGCCCGCGTGAAAGTCGTCGGCCAGCTGGGCGATCGCCGCGAGCGACTCCCAGCGCTCGCGCGCCGCCGCGCCGCCGCCGGCCGGCGGCTGGGCACCGGGGTTCAGGCCGATGCCGGTCAGCACATGCCGGACCGAGGCCGTCAGCGGATCGCCTGGATCCTCCCGGCCGACGCTGGCCGCGTCGCCCCGCGCGGCGCCGCGCAGCAGCACCAGCGCCTGGCGCACCACCGGCCGCTCATAGAACCGCTCGGCGCCGCGTACCACGTACGGCACCCCCGCCTGCGCCAGCGCCAGCTCGAATCGCTCGGTGTCGGCGTTGATCCGGACCAGCACCGCGATCTGCTTGACCGGAACGCCGATGGCGGCCAGCGCCTGGATCTGGACCGCCAGCCCGGCGGCCTCGTCGGTGTCGTCCCGGTACTGGGTGAGCACCGGCCGCGGGCCTGGCGGCCGCTGCGCGATCAGCGCCGCACCGGACCGCAGGAGCTGGTTGGCCACCGCCACCACCTGCGGCGTGGACCGGTAGTCCCGGACCAGCCGGACCACGGTCGCGGCGGGGAACTCGGCGGCGAACCCGGTCAGGTACGACGGGGTGGCCCCGGTGAAGGAGTAGATAACCTGGTTCGGGTCGCCGACCACGCACAGCTCGTCGCGATCGCCGAGCCAGGCGTCGAGCAGCAGTTTCTGCAGCGGGTTCACGTCCTGGTACTCGTCCACCACGAAGTACCTGAAGGTGTCGCGCACCTGGTCCGCCGCGGCCTGGCTCTCGCCCAGGATGGCGGCGGTCAGCTCGAGCACCGACTCGAAGTCGATCAGCTGCCGTTCCCGCCTCAGCTGCTCATAGGCGGCGTAGACCGCGGCCTGGTTCGCGGCCCCGGCCGCGGGCGACCGGCCCGCGGCGGCCGCGGCCTGCAGGTAGCCGTCCGGGCGGACCTGGGTCACCTTCGCCCACTCGATCTCGGCGGCCGCGTCGGCCAGGCCGGCGCCCTTGGCCGAGCCGCCCTCCAGCCGGACGTGCGCCAGCTTCGCCGCCTCCCGCACCAGGCCGGCCTTGGCGTCGATCAGCTGCGGCGGCCGGCCGCCGATTACCCGCGGCCAGAAGTACCTGAGCTGGCGCAGCGCGGCCGCGTGGAAGGTGGACGCCCGCACCAGCCCGGTGCCCAGATCGCCCAGATCGCCCAGATCGCCCAGATCGCCCAGATCGCCCAGGCCGTGCTGGCCTGCGCCGGACCCGGCCATGCCCAGCTGCCTGAGCCGTCCGCGCAGCTCCCCCGCCGCCCGGACGGTAAAGGTCAGCGCCAGCACGTGCGCCGGGTTCACGATGCCGGCCGCGGCCGCGTACGCGATCCGGTAGGTGATCGCCCGGGTCTTGCCGGTGCCCGCGCCCGCCAGCACGCACACCGGGCCGCGGGTCGCCAGGGCCACCTCGCGCTGCTCCGGGTCCAGCCCGGCCAGCAGCGCGTCCGAGGTCCCGAGCACCGCATCCGCCATCTGCCTCATCCTGCCGCATCCGGGCCAGCGGGAAGGCCAGGCTGCCGGCCGGTGTTACAGCAACCAGGTCATTTCATCAACGTTCAAGGAGGCGGCGCGGGTGTCCGGTCAGCTGACGATGTACACCACGTCCTGGTGCGGCTTCTGCCGGAACCTCAAGAACCAGCTCGCCCGGTCGGGCATCGAGATCGCCGAGGTCGACATCGAGCGCGACCCGGCCGCGGCGGAGTTCGTGATGTCGGTCAACGGCGGCAACCAGACCGTGCCCACGGTGGTGTTCCCCGACGGCAGCGCGCTGGTCAATCCCTCAGCGGCGCAGGTCAAAGCACAGCTGGCCGCCAGCGCCGGGTGATACTTGTGCGTGGGGGGATACCACGGCTCGTTAGGAATAAAGAGATTTTTTCTCCGAACGGCTCGTGGTGCAAGCGACAAGACAGGTGACACAGTGACCGGGGAAACGTCGAGTGAGGGTGCGGGCACCAGCGAGATGGTGGTCCGCCGATCTGAGCAGGGCTGGCAAGTCGGGGACGAGGAAGCCGCCGACCTGACCAGCGCCATGGTGCTGGCTGACCTGCTGGCCGCCGAGCTCGGGTCACCGGCACCACCGCCCGCGGGTCCGCCGCGGTCCGAGCCGGTCAGCGAGGAGGGCGAGGCCGCCCGGCTGGCCGTCACGGTGGCCCAGCTCGAGCACGCGCTGACCGCGCGGGTCCGCGTCGAGCAGGCC
>CABEDN010000164.1_pt1 | contig 10975 bp, 9 predicted proteins | sample 3423051 | NCBI WGS metagenome assembly CABEDN01 (sample SAMEA5534330, study PRJEB31848) | metagenome | biome: tundra; feature: field; material: soil | place: USA | collected 2013-05 | depth 0.15 m
GGGCGGCTTCGATGTGGTCCTGGTGGTCGACGTGCCGCCGGAGCTTCAGGTCGAGCGGCTGGTCGGCCAGCGCGGCATGACGCCGGATCAGGCCAGGGCCCGGATGAACGCCCAGGCCAGCCGGGAGCAGCGCCTCGAGGTGGCCGACGTCGTGATCGACAACTCGTGCTCCCTGGACGACCTGGATCGCCGCGTCGCCGACGTCTGGGCTGACCTTCAGCGAGGCGCCGAACCCTCGCCTGCCTGAACGTCGGCCATCGCGAACCCGGCGACCGCGAATAGCGGCCATCGGCCGCCTGTCTCGTTCAGCTCGTAGCTGCCGCGCTCGGTGAAGCAGAGCCGGATGCCGTGCGCGGCCGCGCTATCCAAAATGGCGCCGGCGCACCGGATCGCCTGGCCAGGGCTGTCGAAGGTGGCCAGGATGGCGTCCGCGGTGGCCTTGATCAGGCGGCCGCGATGATCCCGGACCTGGACACCGAAGTCCGCCAGCACCTCGCCGACCCGCACACGGTAGCGCTCGCGCACCTCCTCGTGGTGGCCTGGGGCCGCAAGCCGTCCCGCTGAAGCCGTCTCGCTGAAACCGGCCACCGGACCAAGCTCACCCGGAATGTCAGACCCCCGTCCTACAGTTGAACCCTAGGGAGTTCTGGGAGGTTGGGTTCGTGCGTCCGGTTACCGATTTGCAGCGTAAGGTCGCGCCGTTCGAGGTCGTCACCGACATGGTTCCGGCCGGCGATCAGCCGAGGGCGATCGCCGACATTGAGAAGCGCGTCCGGGCGGGTGACACGAACACCGTGCTGCTCGGCGCGACCGGGACCGGCAAGACCGCCTCGGTGGCCTGGATCGCGGAGCGGCTGCAGCGGCCGGTGCTCGTGATGCTGCCGAATAAGACGCTCGCCGCCCAGTTCGCCAACGAGCTGCGCGAGATGCTGCCGCATAACGCGGTGGAGTACTTCGTCTCCTACTACGACTACTACCAGCCCGAAGCCTACGTTCCGCAGACCGACACCTATATCGAGAAAGACTCCTCGGTCAACTCCGAGGTGGAGCGGCTCAGGCACTCGGCCACGAATTCCCTGCTCACCAGGCGGGACACCATCGTCGTTTCCTCCGTGTCCTGCATTTACGGACTGGGCACGCCGCAGGAATACGTGGACCGGATGCTCAAGGTCAAGATAGGCGACACCATCGAGCGGGACACGCTGCTCCGCAAGCTGGTCGGCATGCAGTACGCGCGGAACGATCTGGCCTTCACCCGCGGCACCTTCCGGGTCCGCGGCGACACGATCGAGATCATCCCGATGTACGAGGAACTCGCCGTCAGGATCGAGATGTTCGGCGACGAGATCGAGCGGCTGATGACCCTGCACCCGCTGACCGGCGAGGTGATCAGCGAAGACACCGAGCTCTACGTCTTCCCGGCCACGCACTACGTGGCCGGCCCGGAGCGCATGGAGCGCGCCATCAACGGCATCGAGGCCGAGCTGGCGACCCGGCTCGCCGAACTCGATCGCGGCGGCAAGCTGCTCGAGGCCCAGCGGCTGCGGATGCGCACCACCTACGACATCGAGATGATGCGGCAGGTCGGCAGCTGCTCAGGGATCGAGAACTACTCACGGCACATCGACGGCCGCGAGCAGGGCAGCCCGCCGAACACGCTGCTTGACTATTTCCCCGAGGACTTCCTGCTGGTCATCGACGAGTCGCACGTCACCGTCCCGCAGATCGGCGCCATGTACGAGGGAGACATATCTCGCAAGCGGGTCCTGGTCGAGCACGGCTTCCGGCTGCCGAGCGCGATCGACAACAGGCCGCTGACCTGGGAAGAATTCCTCGACCGGATCGGGCAGACCATTTACCTGTCGGCGACTCCGGGGCCGTACGAGCTGCAGCGGGTCGGCGGCGACGTGGTCGAGCAGGTGATCCGGCCCACCGGGCTGATCGACCCCGAGGTGATCATCAAGCCGACCAAGGGCCAGATCGACGACCTGCTGCACGAGATCAGGCTGCGGTCCGAGCGTGACGAGCGGGTGCTCGTCACCACGCTGACCAAGCGGATGTCCGAGGACCTGACCGACTATCTGCTCGAGAACGGCGTCCGGGCCAGGTACCTGCACAGCGAGGTGGACACGCTGCGCCGGATCGAGCTGCTGCGCGAGCTGAGGGTCGGCGAGTACGACGTGCTGGTCGGCATCAACTTGCTCCGTGAGGGCCTGGACCTGCCGGAGGTCTCGCTCGTCGCCATCCTGGATGCGGACAAGGAAGGCTTCCTGCGTTCGGGCACGTCGCTGATCCAGACCATCGGCCGGGCGGCGAGGAACGTCTCTGGCCAGGTCCACATGTACGCCGACAGGATCACTCCGTCGATGCGGCGGGCGATCGACGAGACCAGCCGGCGGCGGGAGAAGCAGGTCGCCTACAACGAGGCGAACGGCATCAACCCGCAGCCGCTGCGCAAGCGGATCGCCGACATCCTGGACCAGATCGTCCGGGAGGACGCCGACACCGAGCAGCTGATCGGCGGCGGCGGCCGCCAGCAGTCCCGCGGCAAGGCGCCGGTGCCCGGCCTGTCCTCGCGGGCCCGCGCCACGGCGGCGCAGGTCGCGACCGGACGCACCGCGACCGGTGAGCCGCAGGATGCCAGCGTGGCCCGCGGCGAGCTCGTCGGCCTGATCACCGAGCTGACCGAGCAGATGCACACCGCCGCCGCCGAGCTCCAGTTCGAGGTCGCGGCCCGCCTCCGCGACGAGATCCGCGAACTCAAGCACGAGCTCCGCGGCATGCACGCGGCTGGTGTCTGACCCGTCCCCTGGCCCACCTTCGAGGAAGGGTGCTCCGCGCGGCTCCTCCCCGCCGCCGTGACCGCCCTTACTCGGTCGCGGATTCCGTGCTGACGAGCGGGAAGCGCCCGGAGCGCAGGAGCGAGAGCACGGCCTCAGACCGGGCGCGCGGGGCGGCGTAGGCGGGGTGACTGCGCAGGATGGCGTCGGCGTCGCGGAGCCGGTCCATCTGCCTGGCTCCGTCAGCCGCCGCCGCCGTGGTGGGGTGGCCGGTGAAGGTCGGCCGCCGGGGGTCTATCAGGCCGCGGGCGACGGCGGTTTCGACCCGCTTGGCGCACCGGCAGGGCGCGGCCTGGTTGACGAGACCGCACTTGGCCGTCATGAACGCGCGGATGCGCTGCCGGGCCCGTTCGAGCCGTTTGCGGTAGGCGGCGGGACTGATGTCGAGGATCCAGGCGGCCTGGTCGCTGGGCAGGTCGAAGATTCCGCCCAGCACGTAGGTGACTCGTTCGGCCCGGTCGAGGCACTGCAGCATGGCTTGCGTGCAGCCGAGCCGGACCTCCTCGGCGAGCAGTTCGGCCTCCGGGCCCTGGTAGCCAGCCGGCGCGAGCCCGTCGGCCAGCTGGTCACCCAGGGATTCGAAGGTCAGCTCCCGGCGTTCGTGGGCTGTCCGCCGCAGGTTCAGCAAGTAGTTGACGGCTATCCGGTACGCCCAGGTCACCAGTGAGGCCTCTGCCCGCCAGGAGGCCAGCCGGGTGATGACGCGGATCAGGATTTCCTGGGTGGCGTCCTCGGCGTCGGGGGGCCGCCCGGCCATCCGCAGTGCGAGCCGGTAGACGGGGTCCTGAACGCGGCGGACGATCTCCTCCAGCGCCGCGGCATCCCCGCCGATCGCCCGGGCGACGACCGCGGCCTCGTCATCAGGCGCGCTCAGCGGGCCACCTCCCGCGCACCGGCCAGCTCGTGGCGGCCCAGCCACCGGGCAATGGCCTCACCGATGGCGTCCGGCTGGTCCTCGGGCGCCTGGTGGCCCGCTGGCCCGGCGTTCTCGACCTCAAGCCCAGCGACGTGCGCGCGGGCCCAGTCCACGATCGCCGGGGACACCAGACTGCCCTGCTCGAACGTGAGCAGGAGTTTCGGCACATCCGGGGTATCGGCCAGCCAGCGGTCATAGGCGTCGAAGCGGTCGCGCACATCGGCCGGCTCGCCATCCAGCGGGACCTCCCGGGCCCACTGCAGCAGCGGACGCCGGGAGGCAGGGTCGGGGTACGGAGACCGGTAGGCAGCCAGATCATCATCGGTGATCCCCGGGTCGGTGGCGCGCAGTCGTGTCTCGATGAACCAGTTTTCCTCCAGCACCATCTTCTCCCCGGTCCCGGGGGTCCGCAGCGCCCGGAAGGCCGCCGCGGACCGATACTCTGCCCACGACAGCGGCCGCAGGAAGGTTTCCAGCAACGCCACCCCCCGGACGCGCCCGGCGTGGCGGGCCGCCCAGTCCAGGCCGAGCGCCCCACCCCAGTCATGGCCCACGAGGATCACCTGGTCCAGGCCGAGGGCGTCGAACCAGGCGTCCAGGTAGCGGGCGTGGTCGGCGAACCGGTAGGCGATGCCGGGCTTGCCCGACGCGCCCATCCCCATCAGGTCCGGCGCCAGGCAGCGAGCCTGGCCCGCGACGTGCGGAATCACGTTCCGCCACAGATACGAGGACGTGGGGTTGCCGTGCAGGAACACCACCGCCACATCGCCGTCCCCGGCCTCGGCGTAGGCCATGTGCGATTCCAGGATCTCCGCGACATGCATGATCTGTGTGTCCTTCCCGTAGAAAACGGTTCTCATCCGGGTTAGACACACACCAGGGCCCGCTGTGACAGGACTCCGGAAACTGTAACTGAATACTGACCACAGCGCGGCAACCCGCAATGGTCCATCGTGCCGCGGATTGAGTGCAGCCATTGAGGCAGAGCCGTATGCCCAGGTGAGGCAGCTGCTAGCTTAAAATTAAATGTCCCGAGAGGGGCATGAAATATGGCCATGAACTGTTCGGAAAATTTCTTTAATCACCATTTACCGGCGGGGTATAGTGCATGTCGGGCGGGGGACAGTGCGATGCGGCGGCCGGCGGTCGCGAAGTGACGGAGGCGAAACAAGTGCCCTGGGTGAGTCCTGACGTCGTCGATGACCTCAACGAGGCGGTGGCCTGCCGCTGGCGTGATCTCGACCCGATGCTGCCTGCGCCCCGCGACCTGCCGGACGGGTGCCGGCTCGTGGCCACCGGGGCGAACGGCCGTCCGGCCGGGGTGGGCCTCTGCCGTCACCGGCAGGTTCCTGGCGACGCCCTGGAGCAGGTCTGGGGCACGGCGACCAGGCTCGACCTGACCCCTAGGCTGCGGGAGCCGGACACCTTCGCCGCTCTCGACGAGCTGCTCGGGCAGTGGCGCGACCACCTCGCCGCGCTGCCTGAGGCGAGCGGGGAGGACTCGGCGGCGATGATCAACTGGCCGTCCCGTGACATCAGCGGAGTACGAGCCCTGCTCAAGCACGGGATGCAGCCGCTGACCGTGATTGCCGTCCGGCCCGCGGGCCGCACCATCCTGGCCGGAGACAGCGACCTGCCTCCAGGGGTGGTCATCCGTCCAGCGCGACCGGATGATCTCGATGCCGTGGCCGAGCTGGAGATGGGCGTGATCCGGTTCGACGCGCACTTCGGCGCGGCCATCCTGCGCCCGGCCACCGAGGCGCTAGTCCGCGTGGACACGCTCAAGGCGCTGACCCAGCGGCCGGACTGGGCCTGGGTGGCCGAACGGGACAGCAGGCTCGTCGGGCTGGTCCACGTCCAGCCGCCGGAGGAGTCGGCGTGGATCGCCTTCATGACCCGCCCCGGCACGACGGCCTACCTGCAGACGATGTTCGTGGGACCGGATGTGCGGGGCGGCGGACTGGGTGCGGCGCTGGTCAAGCACGCGCATGCCCAGGTCGACGCGCGCGGCATCTCGACCATCCTGCTGCACTATGCCCAGCTGAACCCGCTGTCGGTGCCGTTCTGGCACCGGATGGGATACCGGCCGCTGTGGACCGGCTGGGAGACCCGCCCGGCCTCGGCGCTGCGCTGAGGGCGGACGGAGCGGACGCCGCCGGCCGCGGCCCGGCATGATAGTTGATGGCGTCGCCGGAATGCTGAGGTTCTTCTCATGGTTGCCTCAGAAAAGGGTCCCGGCAACGTTATGGCTACCCGTCAGCGGGAACGTGACTAAACGGGCGGGGGTAGCCGGCTAGCAAAGATTCCGGGGGAGGTGTGGAGTGCTGGTCAGCCTGATCGCCGCTATTATCGCGGCATTGCTGTATGGCGTCGCCGCGGTGATGCAGGCGATCGCGGTACGTGCGGCCAGCCATAAGTCGACGGCCGATGGCACCGGAGGTGTCGACCCCGGCCTCATGGTGCGGATGCTGCACCAGTGGCGGTTCGTGGTCAGCATCTGCCTGGATGCGCTCGGTTTTGTCGCCCAGCTCGTCGCGTTGCACCGGCTGCCGTTGTTCGCCGTCCAGGCCTTTGTGGCCGCCAACCTCGCGGTCACCGCGGTGGTGGCCTCGTGGGTGATCGGCGTGACCCTGTCCTGGCGGGAGTGGGCCGCGGTCCTGGGCGTGGTGGCGGGCGTCGGTATTCTCGGCTCCTCGGCGGGCGCCGAGGGCGCCGCCCAGGTAGGCGCGGTGTTCAAGCTGGCGCTGATCGTGGCGATCGCGGGCCTGGCCCTGGTCGGCCTGGCTGCGGCCAAGCTCAAGGAGCCGTTGCGGACCACCGCGCTCGGCATGACGGCCGGTTTCGGCTACGGGGTGCTCAGCATCGCCGCCCGGGTCCTCAATGGTTTCTCGCCGATCGAACTCGCCCGCGACCCGGCCGCCTACGCGGTCGCCGCGGCCGGCATCATCTCGTTCATGTTCTACGCCACCGCGCTGGAAAGCGGCAGCGTGACGGTCGCCACGGCCGCCGTGGTGCTGAGCGAGACCATCCCGCCCGCCGTCATCGGGGTTGTCTTCCTCGGTGACCAGACCCGTCCCGGCCTCGGTGTCGTGGCCTGGGGAGGGTTCTTCATCGCCGTCGCCTCCGCCGTCATGCTGGCCAGATTCGGGGAGGCTCACCACGAAGAAGATGTGGCCAGAGCCGACGCGGTGGCACATCGGCAGGCAAATGCCGGGCCAGCCGCCTGCGGCCTGTTATTCTGGTGGCCCGTGGACCTGCAGTTTTTCCTTGCCCTACCGGACACCACGGGAGCCTCATAGTGGCCGCATCATCACTTCATTCACGGCCTGCCCATACTCGGCCAGCCCATACTCGGCCAGCAGAGACCAGACATCTCTTTGTCACCGGAGGCGTCGCCTCCAGCCTCGGCAAGGGACTGACCGCATCAAGCCTGGGCCGCCTGCTCAAGCTCAGGGGCCTGCGGGTCACGATGCAGAAGCTCGACCCTTACCTCAACGTCGACCCTGGCACGATGAACCCCTTCCAGCACGGCGAGGTGTTCGTCACCGACGACGGCACCGAAACCGATCTCGACGTCGGGCACTACGAGCGCTTCCTCGACACCAACCTGGCGGGCGAGGCGAACGTCACGACCGGCCAGATCTACTCCACGGTCATCGCCAACGAGCGGCGCGGCGCCTATCTCGGCGACACCGTCCAGGTGATCCCGCACATCACCAACGAGATCAAGTCGCGCATCCTGCAGCTGGCAGGCGACGACGTCGACGTGGTGATCACCGAGGTGGGGGGGACGGTCGGCGACATCGAGTCGCAGCCGTTCCTGGAGGCGATCCGGCAGATCAGGCATGAGATCGGCCGCGACCGCTGCTTCTTCCTGCACGTCAGCCTGCTGCCCTACATCGGCCCTTCTGGTGAGCTGAAGACCAAGCCGACTCAGCATTCGGTCGCCGCGCTGCGCAGCATCGGCATCCAGCCAGATGCGATCGTGGCCCGCTCCGACCGTCCGATCAGCGTCGGCCTGAAACGCAAGATCAGCCTGATGTGCGACGTGGACGAGGAGGCGGTGGTCTCCGCGCCTGACGCGCCGTCCATCTACGACATCCCGAGGGTCCTGCACGCCGAGGGCCTGGACGCTTACGTCGTGCGCCGGCTCGGCCTGCCGTTCCGTGACGTGGACTGGAGCGAGTGGGACGATCTGCTGCGCCGGGTGCACCGGCCCGCCCACAGCATCACCATCGCCCTGGTCGGCAAGTACGTCGACCTGCCCGACGCGTACCTGTCGCCGGCCGAGGCGCTCAAGGCCGGCGGCTTCGCCAACGACGCGCAGGTGAACATCCGCTGGGTGATCAGCGACGCCTGCGAGGAGCCGGACAGCGCCGCCAGCGAGCTCGAGGGGGTCGACGGCATCCTGATCCCCGGCGGGTTCGGGGTCCGCGGCATCGAGGGGAAGATCGGCGCGATCCGGTACGCGCGCGAGCACGGCATCCCGATCCTCGGGCTGTGCCTCGGACTGCAGTGCATGGTCATCGAGGTGGCCCGCGACCTGGCCGGGCTGGCCGAGGCGGACAGCGCCGAGTTCAACCCGGACACCCCGCACCCGGTGATCGCCACGATGGCGGACCAGGAAGACGTGGTGGCGGGGGAGCGGGATATGGGCGGCACCATGCGGCTGGGCCTGTATCCGGCCGCGCTGCAACCGGGCACCCGCGTCGAAGAGCTGTACCAGAGCGCCACCGCCGAAGAACGGCACCGGCACAGGTACGAGGTCAACAACACATATCGCGCGGTGCTCGAGCAGGCCGGGCTGGTCTTCTCCGGTCTTTCGCCGGACGGGCACCTGGTGGAGTTCGCCGAGCTGGCCGACCATCCGTTCTTCGTCGGTACGCAGGCACATCCGGAGTTTCTGTCCCGCCCCACCCGTCCGCATCCGCTGTTCAGCGGGCTGATCGCGGCCGCCCTCGCCCGTTCCAAGGCGGCCCACGCCGCCGCCGCACGAGCCGTGGCCAGCGCATGAACATGACGGATGTGGCCGAGCAATGGCCGGTGGTCTCCTCGGCGGAGCTGGTCCGCGGTCGGCTGATCACGGTACGGACCGACAAGGTCCGGATGCCCGATAGTCACGTAGCCGAACGGGACGTGGTGATCCACCCTGGCGCAGTGGCCGTGCTGACCTTGGATGGCGCGGACCGGGTCCTGATGATCCGGCAGTACCGTCATCCCGTCGGCCACCTGCTCTGGGAGATCCCGGCCGGCCTGCGTGACGTCCATGGCGAGACGCCGTGGGCCACGGCACAGCGGGAGCTGGCCGAGGAGGCAGGCTACCGGGCTCGCGACTGGCGGGTGCTCGCCGACTACTATTCCTCGCCCGGCTTCAGCACCGAGCGCCTGCGCATCTTCCTCGCCCGCGATCCGGAACCCATCCCGGAAGCCGAACGTGATTTCGTTCCAGCGAACGAGGAAGCTTCCATACTGCCGGGCTGGCTGCCGCTGGACGAGGCGGTCCGCAAGGTCTTCGCCGGTGAGCTGCATAACGGGCCTGCGGCCCTGGGGATCATGGCGGCGTATACTGCCAGGTCGCAGGGTTATGACCGGCTTCGCCCAGCAGATGCACCTGAGGAGCAATGACGCTCCCAAGGAAGGACAGCCATGAAGGTTGGAATACCCCGGGAAATCAAGAACCACGAGTACCGGGTCGCGATCACGCCGGCCGGGGTGCACGAGCTGGCCCGCGGCGGCCATCAGGTGGTCATCGAGGCGAGTGCGGGGGAGGGCTCGTCCATTCCGGACGAGGACTTCACCGCGGCCGGAGCGAAGATCATGCCCACCGCGGATGACGTGTGGGCCGAGGGGGACATGATCCTCAAGGTCAAGGAGCCGATCGCGGAGGAGTACCACCGCATGCGCTCCGAGCAGGTCCTGTTCACCTACCTGCACCTGGCCGCCTCCAAAGCCTGCACGGACGCGCTGCTCAGCTCGGGCGTCACCTCGATCGCATACGAGACCGTCCAGCTGCCCGACGGGTCGCTGCCGCTGCTCGCCCCGATGTCTGAGGTCGCGGGCCGGATGGCGCCGCAGGTCGGCGCGCATCACCTGCAGCGTGACGGCGGCGGCCGCGGAGTGCTGATGGGCGGGGTCTCGGGCGTGTACGCGGCGAAGGTGGTCGTCCTCGGCGCGGGCGTCTCCGGCATGAATGCCGCCGCGATCGCGCTCGGCATGCAGGCCGAGGTGCTCCTCGTCGACCGGAACGTCGCCAGGCTCCGCTCAGCGGATGCCATCTACCAGGGGCACTGCCAGACGGTCGCGTCCAACGCCTACGAGGTCGAGCGCGCGGTCATCGACGCGGACCTGGTGATCGGCGCGGTGCTGGTGCCGGGCGCGAAGGCTCCCCGGCTGGTCACCGACGAACTGGTGTCCCGGATGAGGCCGGGCGCGGTCCTGGTCGACATCTCCATCGATCAGGGCGGCTGCTTCGAGGGATCACGGCCCACCACCCACGCGGACCCGACCTACCGGGTGCACGACGCGCTGTACTACTGCGTGGCGAACATGCCGGGCGCGGTGCCGCATACGTCCACCTACGCGCTGACCAACGTCACGTTGCCCTACGTGGTGGAGATGGCGAACCGGGGCTGGCGTGACGCGCTCCGGGCCGATGCCGCTCTGGCCCTGGGTCTTTCCACCCACGCGGGCTCGCTGAACTGCGAGCCGGTCGCCGAGGCGCACGCGCTGCCGTACACCCCGTCCGGCGAAGTCCTTAACTAGCCTGGCCGGATGACCCAGACCCTGCCGGACGCGGTCCGCGGCTACCTGCAGTACCTGGTCGTGGAGCGCGGGCTGGCACCGAACACGGTCGAGTCCTACCGGCGGGACCTGCGCAGGTACGCCTCGGTGCTGGCCGGCCGCGGCACGACCAGGCTGGGTGAGGTCACCGCCGCCGACGTGGCGGAGTTCCTCGCCACGCTGCGGGAAGGCGACGACGAGCATGCGGCGCTGGCGGTCAGTTCGGCCGCGCGTGCGGTGATCGCGGTCCGCGGGCTGCACGCGTTCGCGGTCGCACAGGGCCTGGCCGAGCTGGACCCGGCCCGCGACGTGCCGCCCCCGTCCCCGCCCAGGCGGCTGCCTAAGGCGTTCCACCTCGGTGAGGTTGATCGCCTTAGGCAGCCGCCTGGGCGGGGACGGGGGCGGCACGTCGCGGGCCGGGTCCAGCTCGGCCAGGCCC
>CABEDN010000170.1_pt1 | contig 10955 bp, 12 predicted proteins | sample 3423051 | NCBI WGS metagenome assembly CABEDN01 (sample SAMEA5534330, study PRJEB31848) | metagenome | biome: tundra; feature: field; material: soil | place: USA | collected 2013-05 | depth 0.15 m
GATCGAGGGGCCGTCGGGGTGGGGCGAGTTCTCGCCGTTCGCCGAGTACGGGCCCAAGGAGAGCGCCCGGTGGCTGGCCAGCGCGCTCGAATCCGCCACCCAGGGCTGGCCCGCCCCGGTCAGGGAGCGGATCCCGGTGAACGTGACCGTTCCCGCGGTCGGGCCCGCGCAGGCGGCCGCGATCGTGGCCGGGTCGGGTTGCCGGACCGCGAAGGTCAAGGTGGCCGAACGCGGCCAGTCCGAAGCCGATGACATCGAGCGGGTCGAGGCGGTCCGCGAGGCGCTGGGGCCAGATGGCAAGATCCGGGTCGACGCCAACGGCGGCTGGCCGGTGGGGCAGGCCACGCGCATGCTCAGGCAGCTAGCCCGGTTCGGGCTTGAGTACGCCGAGCAGCCCTGCGCCACGCTGGAGGAACTCGCCGAGCTGCGTCGACATATCGACATCCCGGTGGCCGCCGATGAATCCATCCGGCGGGCCGAGGACCCGCTGCGGGTCCGGGCGGCCGGCGCGGCCGACATCGTGATGCTCAAGGTGCAGCCGCTCGGCGGGGTCCGCGCGGCGTTGCGGGTGGCGGAGGCCTGCGGCCTTCCCGTGGTCGTGTCGAGCGCCGTCGATACCTCGGTCGGGCTTGCCGCCGGAGTGGCCCTGGCCGCCGCGCTGCCCGACCTGCCGTACGCCTGCGGCCTGGGCACGATGTCGCTGCTGGCCGGGGACGTCACCGCCGACCCGCTGGCGCCTGAGGCCGGAGAGCTGCCGGTCCGTCGTCCGGTCGTCGATCCGGAGCAGCTCGCTCGCTGGGAAACCGATCCGGGCCGGTGGCGGGAGCGGGCCGAGGCAGCGGCCAGGTACCTCCCGGATGTCCCGTCTGCCGCGAGAGCGTGACGCGGTGAATCCGTCCACTGCGTTCGGGATCTCTTTTACCGACGAGCTGGTCAGGTGCGGGCTCCGCGAGGTGGTCCTGGCGCCGGGCTCGCGCAGCACGCCGCTGGCCATGGCCGTCGGTGAGGCTGAGCGCCGTGGCCTGATCCGGCTGCATGTCCGGATCGACGAGCGTTCCGCATCGTTCACCGCGCTCGGGCTGGCCAAGGCCAGCCGCCAGCCGGTCGCGGTGCTGTGCACCTCGGGCACGGCGGCGGCCAACTTCCACCCGGCCGTGATCGAGGCCGACGAATCCGGCATCCCGCTGCTCGTGCTTACCGCCGACCGGCCTCCCGAGATGAGGGGGACCGGCGCCAACCAGGTGATCGACCAGGTCAAGCTGTACGGAAGCGCGGTGCGCTGGTTCTGCGAGGCCGGGACGCCCGAGGCGCGGCCGGGGATGGCCGGCTACTGGCGCTCGCTGGCCTGCCAGGCCTGGGCTCAGGCGTCCGGCCAGGCGGGCGGCCTGGCCGGCCCGGTTCACCTCAACCTGGCCTTCCGCGAGCCGCTCGTCCCGGGCAAGGCGGGGGAGCCGGACTGGCCGGAGAGCCTGGACGGGCGCCCGGACGGAAGGCCGTGGACGAGCTTCGCGCCAGGTCGCCCCGCGCCAGCTCGCCCCGCGCGGGACGAACTCGAGCTGCCGTGGACCGAACGCGGCGTGGTGGTCTGCGGGGACGGTGACTACGACGCGACCGCCCTGGTCGAGCTGGCCGGGCGGGCCGGCTGGCCGGTGCTCGCCGAGCCCTCGTCCGGCGCCAGGCGCGGGCCGAACGCGCTGTCCGCTTACCAGTACGTGCTCGGCACGCCCGGCTTCATGGCGGCGCACGCCCCTGACCTGATCATCTCGGCCGGCCGGCCCGGGCTTACCCGCCCGCAGTCCGCCCTGCTCGGCCCGGGGCCGGCGAGCAGGCATGTGGTCATCGCGCAGGGCCCAGGACGCTGGGCTGACCCGCAGCGGGCCGCGACCGACGTCGCGTCCGCGATCAGGCTCACCGCCGGGCCCGGTTGGCCCGACCCGGGAGATTCCGGCCCAGACAGCCCTGGCGGCTGGCTGGCGGACTGGCGGCGGGCCGACGACGCGGCCCGGAGCGCGGTGGACGCCATGCTCGATGACGACGACACGCTGACCGAACCCAGGCTGGCCCGGGATCTGGCCAACCACGTCCCGGAAGGAGCCCTGCTCTGGACCGGATCGAGCCTGCCCGTTCGGGATATTGATTGTCATCTCATCCCGCGCGACGATGTGCGGATCCTGGCCAGCCGCGGAGCCAGCGGCATCGACGGCACCACGTCGGCGGCCGTCGGGGCGGCGCTAGCCCACGGCGGGCCGGCCTTCGCCCTGCTCGGCGACCTGACGTTGCTGCATGACGCGCCTGGCCTGGCGCTCGGGCCCGGTGAGCCGCGCCCGGACCTGTGCCTGGTCGTGGTCAACAATGACGGCGGGGGCATCTTCTCCACGCTGGAACAGGCCGCCTTCCCCGGCTCGTTCGAGCGGATCTTCGGCACACCGCACGGTGCCGGGCTGCAGCACCTGGCGGCGGCGTTCGGCCTGCCCTATCAGCGCCTCGAACAGGCAGCTGACCTGACCAAGGCGTTGCAGGGCACGGGGCTGAGGATCGTCGAGGCGCAGACCGACCGCGCCGCGGGCGCGGCGCTGCGGGCCAGGCTGCGGGACGTAGCGGCGCGCGCTATCCGCAGCGCCCGGTGAGGTGATGGCAAGCGTCCGATCCTGATCGTGATCGGCGGCCTGCCCGCTACCGGCAAGAGACGCCCCAGCAAGGCTCCGGATTCGGATTGGCCAGGGTCATTACTGTCCGGTCAGCGGGCATAATGACAATGACATGACGCTTACTCAGCTGAACGCGTTCGTCCTGGTGGCCCGGCTCGGCTCGGTGACCGCCGCCGCGAGCGCGCTCGGCGTCAGTGAGTCAGCCGTCTCCCAGGCCCTGTCGGCCCTGCGGATACACCTCGGCGATCAGCTGGTCACCCGCGGGCCGGTCGGCATGACCCTGACCGCGGGAGGCTCCCGGCTGCTCGCCACCGCGTCCCAGATCGTCGTGCTCGGCGCCGAGGCGCACGCGGCGGTGCGGGCCGCGCAGGGTGCCCCTGAGCAACTGCGCGTGGTGTCCACCTCCACGATCGCCGAGTTCGTGATCAGCCCGCTGACGGAGGCGTTTACCAAGCGCTTCCCCGGCTCGGTCGAGGTGTCGGCCGGCGTCGCGGTGACCAAGGAGATGAGTGTCCTGGTCGCCAACCGGCTCGCGGACGTCGCGATCGCGCCCACCATTCCCGACGATGCGGCCCTCGCCCTGGCGACGGAGCCGATCTTCAAGTACCGGCTCGTGGTCGTGACGGCAGGCCAGCCCCGGCTGCGCGGCAATCCGCGCCAGTGGCTGTGGTTCGTTGACCCGTCCGGGACCGACCCTGGCAGCGAGACCGGGCAGATGCTGACCGGCCTGGGCATTCCCGAGGATCAGGTCAGGGTGTTCCCGAACCAGACCGCCGCCTGGGCGGCGGCGGCCGACGGCACGGGCGTGGCGCCCGCGGTCGAGCACCTGGTTGCCCAGCGGCTGCGCCGCGGTGAGCTTTCCCGCGTCGACCTGCCCGGCTGCCGGCTGGATGCCTGCTGGTACGTCACGCTGCTGGAACGGCAGCACCAGAGCATCGCGGCCAGCTCGTTCCGCCGCTACCTGGGCACACCGGAAGCGATGCACCTGATGCGCTCGCCGGGCGGCGGAGTTCCGCCGTCCCGGTTCCGGCCGCCGGTCTACGTCACGATCTGGAGTTAGCACCACGCAGACCGTTATAGTGTCCGGCTATGGTGGGCCTTAAGCAAGCACTTATTCCCTAGTTGCGGGCCAGTCCGGGCCAGCGGATTATGTGACGCGTTGGCAAGCGATGGCGCTTGTCCAGAGCAGGAGCATGCGGCATGCGAATTGAATCTGACGGGCACAGCCGCGGTAACCCGCGGCTTTTTGAGCTGATCGAGCACGCTCCGAAGACCGGGAAGAGCCCGACTGTCTGGGCCTGGCCCGAGTTGATCGACTACCTCAAGGTCGCCGGGCAGCCGGTGGCGGGGCCGTGGCCACCGCATCAGCAGCCGCGACCGGATCCCGAGGAAGACTCGCTCCCGGTGGCCGTGGCTGACCCTGAGTCGAGGCCGTCTGCCTCGGCGGGGGACCCAGTGCCTGGCCTGGGTCCGGAGTCTGTGACCGAACGCGCACCCGAAGTGACCGAACGCGCACCCGAGTATTAGGCTCACGTCGGTCAGGACCCAGTCTTCAGGACACCAGGAGGAACCTATGTATCCGTCGCGGTTCCGCTACGAGGCGCCGCGTTCGCTCGATGAAGCGATCGGCATGCTGCACGACGGCGGGGACTACGCGAAGGTGCTGGCCGGCGGCCAGAGCCTGGTGCCGCTGATGAAGCTGCGCTTCGCGTCGCCTGAGCTCGTCGTGGACATTAACAACGTGCCCGGCCTTAGCTACCACCGGACCGAAGCGGACGGCAGCTTGCATATCGGCGCCCTGTGCCGGCATGTCGACCTGGAGCGGTCCGATCTGCTGAAGACCACGCAGCCCACCATGGCCGCCGCGGCGCCGGTAATCGCCGATCCCATCGTCCGTAACCGGGGCACCCTGGTCGGCTCGCTGTGTCACGCGGACCCGCAAGGTGACTGGGCCTCGGTGGTGCTGGCGCTCGGCGGCTCGGTGGTGACGCGAGGACCGCGCGGCGCGCGCACGATCCTGCTCGCCGATTTCGTCACCGGGCCGTTCCAGAACACGCTTGACCCGGACGAGATCGCGGTCGAGGCGGTGATACCCGCGGCGCGGGGAGTCCGCTCCGGCGGGTACCTCAAGCTGGAACGCCGGGTCGGCGACTTCGCGACCGTCGGGGTCGCGGTGGCGGTAGAGACGAGCGGCGAGAACGTGACCCGGGCGGGCATCGCCCTGACCGGGGTCGGCGGCTCGACCATCGGAGCCACCGCGGCGGCCGACGCGCTGGTCGGGCGGCCGCTGACGCCGGACAGCATCGGCCAGGCCGCCGAGCTCGCGGCTGAGGCGTCGCGGCCGAGAACCGACCATCGCGGCAGCGCCGAATACAAGCGGCACATGGTACGGACCTTCGTGCTGCGCCTGTTGAGCCGCGGGGACGTGGCAGTGGAAAGGGCGGCCTGATCATGACGCTTGTCTACGAGGATCACGACGATGAAGCCGCCAGCGAGATCCCGGTACGCAGGATCAAGTTCAGGATCAACGGCGAGAAGAAGATCGCCGAAGTAGAACCACGGCTGCTGCTGGCCCACCTGATCCGCCGCGGGCTCGGCCTGACCGGCACGCACATGGGCTGCGATACGACCAACTGCGGCGCGTGCACGGTCCTGGTCGACGGCCAGGCTGTGAAGTCGTGCACGATGCTGGCCGTGCAGGTCGACGGGCACGAGATCAGCACCGTCGAAGGCATGGCGACCGCCAGCGAACTGCACCCGCTGCAGGAGGGCTTCAAGGAGGAGCACGGGTTGCAGTGCGGGTTCTGCACGCCGGGCATGATGATGGCGGCCAAGGCGCTGCTCGACACGAACCCCGACCCGACCGAGGAAGAGGTGCGGTGGGCGCTGTCGGGCAATCTCTGCCGCTGCACCGGCTACCAGAACATCGTGAAATCGGTGTTGTGGGCGGCCGAGAAGCTTAGGTCTTAGGAGGGGCAGGACGTGTCGCAGGCACTGGATGAGATCAAGATCGGCGGGCTAGGCGCGAGCCGCAAGCGCGTCGAGGACAACCGCTTCACCCGCGGCAAGGGCAATTACACCGACGACATCACGCTGCCCGGCATGCTGCACCTGGAGATCCTGCGCAGCCCGCTGGCCCACGCGCGGATCAGGTCGATCGACACGAGCAAGGCCTGGGACATTCCCGGCGTCCACCTGGTCCTCACCGGCGAGATGATGGCGACGAGGAACCTGGCCTGGATGCCGACCCTGTCTTATGACACCCAGGCGGTGCTGGCCACCGACAAGGTGCGGTTCCAGGGCCAGGAAGTGGCCTGCGTGATCGCCGATGACCCTTACATCGCCAAGGACGCGTGCGAGGCCATCGTCGTCGACTACGACCCGCTGCCGGTCATCGTCAACCCGGTCCAGTCGGTCGCCGACGGCGCGCCGATCATCCGCGATGACAAGGAAGGCCAGCTGGACAACGTCATCTACGACTGGGAAGTCGGCGACGCCGCCGGTACCGACCAGGCCTTCGCGCGAGCGGACGTGATCTCCAAGCTGAAGCTGCATTACCCGCGCTCGCATCCGTCGCCGATCGAGTGCTGCGGTTCGATCGCGGACTTCAACCGCGCCACCTCCAAGCTGACCGTGTACATGACCACGCAGGCACCGCACATCATCCGGGCCGCGGTCGCGATGGTGGCGGAGATCCCCGAGCACATGATCCGGATCATCTCCCCGGACATCGGCGGCGGCTTCGGCAACAAGGTCCCGGTCTACCCGGGATACGTCATGTCGATCCTGGCCTCAATCTTGCTCGAACGGCCGGTGAAGTGGATCGAGGACAAGACGGGCAACCTGATCTCCACCGGCTTCGCCCGGGACGTGTACCTGGACGGCGAGATGGCGCTGCGCCGCGACGGCAAGATCCTCGCCATCCGCATGCACACCGACGCCGACCACGGCGCGTTCTTCGCCGACGCCCAGCCGAGCAAGTTCAAGATCGGGCTGATGCACTCCGCCTTCGCCGCCTACGACATCCCGGTCGCGCACCTCACCGCGCGCGGCACCTACACCAACAAGGCGCCCGGCGGGGTCGCGTACCGGTGCTCGTTCCGGGTCACCGAGGCGATGTTCTTCCAGGAGCGGATGGTCCAGGCCGCGGCGGACGACCTCGGCATGGACCAGGCGGAGTTCCGGCGGATGAACTTCGTGCAGGACGACGACTTCCCGCACCGCACCCCGTTCGGCTTCCTGACCGACTCCGGGCAGTACGCCAAGTGCCTCGACGTCGGGCTCAAGGCCGTCGGCTACGAGGATTTCCGGCAAAAGCAGCAGGAGGCCAGGGCCAGAGGCAAGCTGCTCGGCCTCGGCATCTCCACGATGACCGAGCCGCTCGGCGCGGGCAACAGCCGCGAGTACGACATCCTCGGCATCAAGATGTTCGACTCCGCCGAGCTGAAGATCCACATGACCGGCAAGGCCATCGTCCGGACCGGTGCGCGTGGCCAGGGCCAGGGACACGAGACGACCTGGGCCCAGATCGTGGCGCACGAGCTCGGCATCCCGGCCGATGACATCGTGGTCGAGGAAGGCGACACCGACACCGCGCCGTTCGGCATGGGCACCTACGCCTCCCGCAGCACGCCGGTGGCCGGGGCCGCGATCGCGATGGTGTCCCGTAAGATCCGGGCCAAGGCCCGCAAGCTGGCGGCGCACCTGCTCGAGGTGTCGGAAGAAGACGTCGAGTGGGAGCTTGGCCGGTTCTACGTCCGCAGCGCCCCCGATCGCGGCGTGACCATCCAGGAATGCGCGATGGCCGCGTACAGCAACATGCCGGACGGCATGGAACCCGGTCTGGAGAACACGGCCTACTACGATCCGCCCAACCTCACCTGGCCGTTCGCCGTCTACATCGTCACCGTCGAGGTGGACCCGGAAACCGGGGTCTGGGACGTCCTGAACATGGTCGCGGTGGACGACTGCGGGGTCCGGATCAACCCGATGATCGTCGAGGGACAGATCATGGGCGGGCTGACCGAGGCCTACGCGATGGCCAACATGCAGTTCATCACCTTCGACGCCGAGGGCAACTGCGTCGGCTCGAACTACATGGACTACCTGCTGCCCACCGCCTGGGAGACGCCGGGCTTCGAACTGCACAGCGAGGTCGTCACCCCGTGCCCGCACCATCCGATCGGCGCCAAGGGCATCGGCGAGTGCGCCGCCGTCGGCGGCCCGGCGGCCTTCGTCAACGCGGTCATCGACGCCCTGTCGGGCACCGGCGTCCGCAACATCGACATGCCGATGCTGCCCGACCGGGTCTGGGAGGCGATCAAGTATCGCCGCGACGTCTCCGGCGCACCTCCGGTGAAGTCGGATGAGTGAGCGGAGCAGCTGATGGAAGGCCTGGGCGTCTTGCAGGAGATGGGCGAGCTGACCCGCCGCGGCGAGCCGTTCGCGCTGGCGACCGTGGTCTGGCGTCAGGGTCCGTCGTCGAGCCAGTCAGGCTCGCGGGCGATCATCACCGCCGAGGGTGAGCTGCACGGCTGGATCGGCGGCGCCTGCGCCGAGCCGGTCGTGATCCGCGAGGCGCAACGGGTCATGGCCGAAGGCACGGCCAAGCTGCTGCTGCTCGGCACCCCCGAGCAGTTCGGCGCGGCGGTCCCGGACGGAATGACCGTGGTCCCCATCTCCTGCCAGAGCGAAGGCGCGCTCGAGGTCTACATCGAGCCGGTGCTGCCGGTCCCGCACCTGGTGATCGTCGGCGTGTCCCCGATGGCGCACACGCTGGCCAGCCTGGCCGGGGCGCTGGGCTGGCAGGCTGACCTGGTCAGCGGTCAGGACTTCGCGGCCGCGGGCGCGGGCGAGCGCTCCATGATCGTGGTGGCCACCCAGGGCCATGACGACGAGGATGTGCTGGAAATGGCGGCCGCGGCCAGGCCTGTCTACCTAGGCCTGGTCGGGTCGCGCCGGCGGGGCGCCGGCGTCCTCGGTTACCTGTCCGAGCGGGGCGTCCCGCAGGAGCAGCTGGACCGGGTCCGGGTGCCGGCCGGCCTGGACCTCGGCAAGACGACGCACCAGGAGATCGCGGTCGCCATCCTCGCCGAGCTCGTCCAGCTGCGTGCTTCCGGTGCCCTGGCGGCTCAGCCCGCGGCCGGGGCCGCCCATCAGGGCCGGGCGCGGGGATCTGGAAGGCCCGCCGAGGCCGGGGGAGCCGCAGCAGCTCAGGCGGCGGACGCGGTCGACCCGGTCTGCGGGATGACAGTGGCCGCGGCGGCGTCCGGCCGCCCGGTGCGGCACGACGGCACCGACTATTACTTCTGCTGCTCGGGCTGCCGCCATGCGTTCGAGAAGGACCCCGGTGCTTACGTGAAAAGAGAGACCCGATGCTGATCAAGAATGAGTTCGAGGTCGCTGAGTCGGTCGAGAAGGTCTGGCAGTTCTTCGAGAACATCCCCCAGGTGGCCACGTGCCTGCCCGGTGCGGAGCTGACCGAGGACCTCGGTGGCGAAAAGTACAAGGGCAAGGTCGCCATCCGGATGGGCCCGGTCCGGATGCAGTTCGCCGGCACCGCGGACATCACCGAACGCGACGAGGCCGCCAAGCGCGTGGTGGTGCACGCGGCCGGCGCCGACGAGAAGGGGCGCGGCCAGGCCGCCATGGTGGTGACGGCTACGCTGACCCGCGCGGGTCGCGGCACCAGGGTCGCCGTGGCCCAGGATTTGCAGCTGTCGGGCGCGGCGGCGCAGTACGGCCGCGGCATGATCTCCGACGTATCGTCGGTGCTCATGCGTGACTTCGCCACGAACATGCAGGACCGGATCCAGCGCATCGAGCGCGGCGAGTCGGTCGAGCAGATCGCAGCCGCCAGCGCCTCGCCCGCCAAGGGCTTCACCCTGGGTCTGCGGGCCACGGTCATGGCCCTGAGCCGGGTCTTCCGCCGCTTCTTCCTTCCCTACCAGCCCGCGAGCTGAGGAGAAACAGTCATGGTCTTGTGGTGGATCGGCAACGCGATTCTGCTGCTGGTGGTCCTGCCGGTGGTCATCTTCCTGCTGAACCGCGTGCTCGCCGCGGTGGAACGTATCCGGGGCGCCGCCGATGACATCCTGACCGGCGGCGTGGCCCTGATCGGCGAGCTCAACGGCGTGCCGGAGGCGCTGGCCGTGACCGACACCACGATCAGGGACGTCTCGGTCGGCGCGGTCAGGTACGCGGGTTCCGTCGCGAAGCTGCTCGGCTAGAGCGTTGCCAGAACAGAGAGGAGAACGGTCATGCCAGCAGCCGCTTGGGGGACGCTGATCATCGCCGCGCTGATCATCGCGGTAACTGCGGTGGGCCTGCTGAGGGTTATCTTCCACCTCAGGGCCGTGCGCAAGACACTGGTCGCCACCACCGGGGGAGTGCAGGCTGTCGCTCAGCTGACCAGCACCGTTCCGGCCCGGCTGACCTCGGTAAACGCGAACCTGAAGCCGGTTCGCGACTTCTGCGAAACGGTCTGAACCCGTCATACCCGGCGAAGGAGCCGTTACATGGAACCGCATGTCCTAGCCGCAGGGACGTCGACCACCGGATGGGTGGTGGGCTACACGATCGGCATCGTCATCGTCTTGGTGGTAGTGGCCCTCGTGGTACCGATCCTGCTGCTCGCCCGCTCGATCGGCAACGAAGCGCCGAAGATCAACGACGCGCTGACCGACGCGGTCACGAACACCGCGCCGCTGGCCGCGCTGCGTACCACGATCGAGCACGCCACGATCATCATCGGCGGCCTGCAGCGCGGCCGTGCCAGGCTAGGGGGATAGCGATGCATACGCTGGCCATGTCATCGACCGAGCACAACCTGTGGACGATCGCGAACATCCTCGGCATTGTCGTGGTGGTCGCCGTCGCAGCCCTGCTCAGCCTGCTCATCTACCTGGTGAAGATCATTGACCGCCGGGTCGTCACGGTCAGGGACACGCTCAAGGCGGCCGCGGCGAACACCGCGGAAACCGTGCTGATCCCGCAGGTGGCCACCGGTGTCGAGGCGGTCCTCGCGGAAGGCCTCCAGCACCATCTGTTCCTCGGCCGGGTGCTCGGAAAGGTCAAGTCATGACGGGACTGGTCGTTTTCACAGTCATCGATGTCGTCCTGCTGATCGCGGGACTGGCGTTCTACCTGTTCTGGGTCGGCACCCTGCTGACCCGCATTGCCGGGAACCTTGAGGAGTGCGCGGAGATCGTCCGGACCATCGTGGGTCACGCCGAGCTCATCGGGCCCGGGGTCGGCCACATCAACGAGACCGGCGGGGTCGTGGCGGGCGCGCTGCCGCTGCTATAC
>CABEDN010000174.1_pt1 | contig 10911 bp, 8 predicted proteins | sample 3423051 | NCBI WGS metagenome assembly CABEDN01 (sample SAMEA5534330, study PRJEB31848) | metagenome | biome: tundra; feature: field; material: soil | place: USA | collected 2013-05 | depth 0.15 m
CCCCGGCGCGGCCACCGATCCCAGCAGCAATCCGACGCTGACCCCGGTCACCGGCACCCACCACGCGTACGACGCGCCGGCCAGGCGAGCCTGAGCGGCGCTCCGCAGGAATGCGGGGGCGAGGCCGAGTCCGAGCACCACGCCCCCGGTGGCTGCCCACACCCGGGTCGGTAGCGACACCGCCGCGGCGTAGTCAAGGCTCGAGGCAAAGTAGGAGCACGTGTTCATGGCCATCGCCGCCACCGCGCCGACCGTGAGCGCGGTCGCGAAGCCGGCGTCTCGGGCGGTGAGCGGGCTGCCGAGCGCCGCGAGCCGTGCCGTGACCGACGGGTGCCGCGCTAGCAGCCGACGCCGCCATCGGCTGCTCCAGTTCAGGGCGGTGCCGGCCGGGACCTCAGCGGTGTCCAGCAGGTTCCGCAGCGGATGCGGCGAGCCCAGCCACCGGGCCGCCTGGCGGTCGGCGGCGATCTCGCGAAGGCGCAGCAGCCCGGCAGCGACCAGTATGGTCGCGGCGACGAACACGACGGCCTGGCCCAGGTACGCCTGCGGCACCTGAGTCTGGCCGGCGTCGAGGATATCCGGTAGCGACGCCAGCGCCACGACCGGAATCGTGATCCAGGCGATTCCCCGCACCGAGGACACCAGGCTGACGTCTCGAGCGCGCACGTGCGCGAGCTCGTGCAAGACGACTGGATCAAAGTGGCTGGGACTGAGCGTCGCCTTGAGCGGCAGGACAACCAGCAGGCGCCCGCCTGGAAGAACGGTCGTATAGGCCTCCCACACCGCGGCCACCAGAAGCCGAGGCCGCCGCCGCCCGGTTAGCCCGGCCCGGTCGCACAGTGACTCGAACCTCGCGGTCACGCCCTGGGGCTGGGCGTACTGCTGGGCGCGCGCCAGCCGCCTGCGGGTGAGCCACGGCCCGACCACGATCAGCGCCGCCGTAAAGAGCAGCATGTAGGCGGCACACCCGAGGACGAACAATCCCTGGAATCTGTAGCTGCCTGCCATACACCGGTCATATTGCTGATGGTGCGTCATGATCGGATAGCTGAGCGAGCACCCGTTTAGCGCGCCCAGGAAGGGGGTGGACAGGGTCCTGTCGGCGGCGAAGAAAAGCTCGCCGGCGGAAGCTCCCACGCACCCGACTGCCGCCACCAGCAACGCGTACATCCCGAGGATCGGCCCGGCCGGTGACGGCGTGCGGCCGGCTGGGGCCGCCATGATCAGTCGCCCCCAGGCCCGTAAGTGAGCGAGCCGAGCACGGCGTCGGCCAGAACCTTCGCCTTAGCAGCCGGCATCCCGAGCGTCCTAGCTTGCCGCTCGCACGCGTCACGTACTGCCCGGGCCTGCTGCCCGGTGAGCACGTCACGGGTGGCGCTCTCGCTGCTTTTGGCCGCCCCCGTCCCGTCGGCCTGCACCGTTGCGGCGGCGCCCCGCCGCCGCACCCAGCGTTTTATCCGCTCCCAGACCCGCTCCTCCGCGACATTTCCGAGCACCTCGCCAACGGCGGCGGCGATAATCGGAAACGTCAGCTCAGTCAGCAGCACTTCCTCGACGCCAAACCCGACCGAAGCGCCCGGCGATTTCCCCGCCCGCTGCAGCCCGCCGTCGGCCAGCCAGGCCTCCGCCACGCTGTCGAAAACCGGCAGCTCTTCCGGAGCCATCTGGCGGATCACGTCGCGGGCAACTTCCGTAACCTGGTCCGCCGACAGCAGCCCGGCTGCCGCAGGCTCAGCATGCTCGTGTCCCGTCACTGCCCCGAGCCGATCATGAAGCCGCCGCCCGGCCCGAAGTGATAGCACCCGAAGCGTGATGCAGGTCTAGAATTCGGCGTTAATGCCACGAAACGCATTATTTACCCCATGAGAAATCAGCCAACATGGAAGCTAATCAGGTCGAAGGAGCTAATCATTAAAGTCTTACGTCCCAAGTCATTAAAGTCTTACGTCCCAAGGTTGGTAGCATAGCGGCACACGTAGCCGCCTTCTATATGTCACCCGGATAAAACATGACGAACTCCCGCCGCGAGGCTTCTCCCGGCCTGAGGTTGCCGGAAACCCGGAAGTAGTAAAGATCAAAATCATTCATACGAACGGGCCGTGGGGCCCGCCCCAGGACCAGGGCTCCGACGTGTTCCCGTTTTGCCGATTTGCCTGGGATGCGTCGAATGGATGGAGTTGCCCGGTTATGAGCACGGGCACGCCACGATGATCATCTAAGCCTTTGAGGTCTACATGAACGAGGTGTGGCGTGCCCGCAGTGGCATTGTCGCGCGTGGTCGAGTCCGGTCCCGGCGGCCAGGAAATGGCAACAGGGACGTGGCAGTGGCAGTGGCTGGAAGCGCTGCCTGACCCGCGCTCAACGCAAGGGCGGATCTACCCGCAACCTAGCCACCATCCGCGCTGCCATCACCGCGACGATAAAAGACGCAGGCTACCTGCACATCCCCGAAGGCCGGCGCGATCACACCACCCCCGCCGAAACTCTCCACCTCCACGGCCTCGATTAGGACAGATACGGACATTCGCGGAACACGCCGGAGCCCTGGTCGGTCATCATCTGCGTGCGGGCGCCTTCACCTGGCTGGTGAACTCGAGCCACGTTTCCGTTCTGAAATTGAGAACGCGACCGGTACGGTCCTTGGTGTCCCGGATAAGCACGCGGTCGCGGACGGCAACCTCGACACAGTTGGCTTGTGATCCCGAGTAACTGGACTTGACCCAGGCTTGTTCAGACATCGGCCATCTCACTCCTGATCTTCAGTATCAGGCTGGCGGACTCCCTGCGCGGCAACGCCGCCGCCCTGATCATGTTAACGATCATCGTCAGATCGCCAACCTCATCAGCCGACTCTACGATCCGGCCGCCGCCGTTGCACTCGGTATATGCCACCGACGGCGCGCCGTCGAAGTCATAGACCAGGATCGGGCCGTCCGTGCCCGGGTGGTCGCTAGCCGTGAACGGCAAGACCTGGATCACCACGCCCGGCTCGCGCGCCAGCTCCGCCAGCTTGTCGAGCTGCGCCCGCATGATCGCGGGGCTGCCGACCACGTGCCGCAGGACGCCCTCGTGCAGGACGTGCCACAGCATCGGCGGGTTCTCGCGAGACAGGATCGCCTGCCGTTCCAGCCGGGGGCTGACGGCACGGTCGATCGCGGCGCTGCCGTCACGCGGCTTGCCCGCGCTGATGACCGCGCGCGCGTACTCCTCGGTCTGCAGCAAGCCGGGGACGACACGCATCTCCCACTCGTGAATCCGGATGGCGCTGGTCTCCAGCTCGATGACCGGAGCGAAGTACGACGGCCACACCTCGCGGGCGACCAGGTCCCGCATGGTGGCGAAGGTGCCGGTAGTCGGGGGCTGGCAGGTTGGGTAGCGAGATCCTGTCGGCCGATTCGTTTAGGAAACTTAAGAGATGGCTATTCAGCAGCCGCCGCATCCCATGCATGCGCTGACGACGTATGAGCTTAAGAACTATCGGCGCGAGTTGGAGCACTCGCTCAAAACGATCCCGGAGTACACGCAGGTACGCGAGCTGCTTCAGCAGCAGCTGACCGAGGTGCTCGCCGAGCAAGACTCCCGGAACCAGCTGCACCAGGCGGAGGGAACAGGCACAACGGTCCTGTGAAACTCCCGCCAAGGGATGTCTCGTGCTGTTAGGCCTCATGCATCCCCACCGAGTGGTGTCTTGCCGGGACGGCAGGCTGCCGGTCACCGGGACGCTACGATGAGGCGCGGCGAATGGCGGTGATGGCTATCAACGAGTTGCTGGCCAGGCTGTGGAGGCTGGGCAAGCCGCTGCAGTGGCGGTTCCTGTGGTTCATGCACGCGAAGTTCATCTGCGGCATCACCGGGATCGTCCGCGCCGACGACGGGCGCGTGCTGCTACTCCGGCACAGGCTCTGGCCCACGGCCCGGCAGTGGGGATTCCCGACCGGCTACGCCAGCAAGGGCGAGCGGCACGAGGACACCAACGCGCGGCAAGTTCGCGAGGAAACCGGCCTGACCGTCAAGGTCGGGCGGCTGGTCAAGATCCGCAGCGGCTACAAGTACCGCATCGAGGTCTACTACGAGGCAACTCTGACCGGCGACCTCAGCAGCCTGTCACTGGACCCGCGCGAGATCCTGGAAGCCAGGCTGTTCCGCCCCGACGACCTGCCGGCGGCCATGCCCGACCTGCACCGCGAGCTCGCCGTCCTATGAACGGCGCAAGCATGCAGAAGCCGGGATGAGGCACCTGCCGCGTCCACGGTCAAGCCGCCGAAGTCCAGCCTGACCGCGGCGTCCTGGAGATCTACAGCCTTTCTTCCGAACGGACCGTGGCTCTCCTCACCCAGGCAGTGCGGCAGAGTCGCGGCGCCCGCGTACTCTTCGGTCTGCAGCAGGCCGGGGACGACGCGCATCTCCCACTCATGAATCCGGATGGCGCTGGTCGCGCAATTGCGTGGGACGTTTCCGCGGAAACGCCTCGTGCACCATTTCACAAGCCGATTCCGCGGGAACGCACAAGCGCTCCCAGGTGGCGGTGGTCGCCGAGGGCGGAAAGGTGCAGCTGGCGATCGCTTCCGCGCGGCTGACGCTAGCTGGGGATGAGGATGGCCCGGCCGCGGATCCGGCCGTGGCGGAGGTCGTCGATCGCGTCGTTGGCGGCTTCCAGGGGGTAGCCGGTCGAGTGGAGCACGACTTTGCCCTGCTGGGCGAGGGCGATCAGGTCGGTCAGGTCCGGGTTGGTGCCGATGAGGTTCCCGACGACGGTGATCTCAGCCAGGACGAGCTGGATGGTCGGCAGCGTGACGGTGCCGCCGTAGCCGACCAGGTAGTAGCTGCCTCCTGGGCGCAGCATAGCTACGGAATCGGCGATTGTGGTGTCCTCGCCGACGAAGTCGAAGACCGCGTCGGCGCCGCGGCTGGTGAGATCGCGGACCTGCTGGGCCTGGTGCCCGTCAGCGATGACCGCGTGGTCCGCACCGCAGTTCAGAGCCAGCTTCAGCGCGTCCTCGCTGGTGTCCACCGCGATGACCTGCGCCGAGGTCATGGCCTTCAGGCACTGGATGCCGATGTGACCGAGCCCGCCGGTGCCGACGGCGACGGCGCAGGTACCCGGGCCCAGCGCCGGGACGGCCTTGCGGACTGCGTGGTAGGCGGCCAGGCCAGCGTCGGCGAGTGCGGCGACGTCGGCGGGCTCCATACCGGCGGGGAGCTTGACGACGGCCCGCGCGGTGGTCTTGAACAGCTCAGCCATGCCGCCGGCGGCCATGAGGCCGGGCAGGTTGGGGCCTTGCACACAGTGCATGTCGTCCCCGGTCCGGCAGGCGCGGCACACGCCGCAGGTCAGGTTGGGGTGGCAGATGACCGGATCGCCGACGGCCAGGTGCTCGACCGCCGGGCCGACGGCGTGGACCCAGCCGGCGTTCTCGTGGCCGAGGACGAGGGGCAGGTCGGCCGGGATGACGTCGGCGAACCAGCCGTCGATGATGTGCAGGTCGGTGCGGCACAGCCCGGCGCCGCCGATCCGGACGACCACATCGTCCGGCCCGGTCGCCTGGAGTTCCGGCACGTCGTCCACGGATGGCGGCTGCCCGTATGAATGCACCCGGATCGCTTTCATGATGCTCTCCCTTCCGGAGAGCCCAGCGTGCGCCCCGGCGGTCGCGGTACGGTCGCGGCCTGGTCGCGCTGGCTCCAGGCCGGGCAAGGACACCGGCCCGCTAGGAAACCGGGCCCGCTAGGAAGCCATGGCGGCGACCTGCTCGGCCCGCCGCTGCCATCCGGTCATGCCGATCCGCTGGAACTGGCCGACGGCGGCCTCCAGCAGCGGGCGGGCGCTGGCGTGACGCCCTAGGCGGGCGTGCATGAGCGCCTCATCGAAATCGGTAATCGCCCGCAGCGGGCGGGCCTCCTGCTCCTCCAGGACCGAACGGGCCTGCCCGAACCAGTGAACGGCTTCTTCCGGGCGGCCGTCCACCGCGCACAGCCGGGCGATGGACAGCCGCAGATCCATCATCGGGAACCGGAAATCGGCGGGGAGCGCCTTGAGGCGCAGGGCAGCCTCGACTGACCGCAGATGGTCGCGGCGGTTCAGCAGCCACAACGTCTCCGCTGTGTCCGCAGCGGTCCGGGTGTAGTTCAAGGCCCAGGCCGGTGCCCGGGCCAGCGCCTGTACGGGGAGGGCAAGCAGCGCCATCGCCCGCTCTTGGCCAAGGTGAGCGGCGATCCGGGCGCAGCCTGCACTCATCGGGGCGCGTGCCCAGCGCGGCACCGGGTCCTCGGTGCTGACGAGTTCGTCGAACACGGCGAGCATGCCGGTCCAGTCCTCCCCCGTGGCGAGCGTCAACGCGTCACGGGCGCCCTCAACGTGGATCCGTTCCCAGCTCCAGCCGGTACCAGGGATGCGGCGGGCCAGTTCACGGGTCTGCGACAGCGCCGCCTGCGCGCCCCCCAGATCGCCCAGAGCGGCCAGGGCGCGGGCGATACTCGCCCGGCAGTGAACTTCCCGCGCCAGCTCGCCGCGGATCCGTGCCTGCCGCGCCGCTTCCTCGAACAGCGGCAGCGCGGGCCGCAGCCCGCCCAGCAGGTAGAGCAGCACCGTAGGATCCTGCGCCGCTTCGGCGGGCACGCTGTCCCGCCTGCCGTAGATGGCCCCGACCGCGTACCGGGCCAGGTCGACGCTGCGCGAGACCACCTGGGGTGACCGGTACAAGATGGTCAGTGCCTGCCGCCGCCTGGGCTGGTCCATGGGCAGGCCGACGTACTCCGGGTCGGTGGCCTCCTTACGATCCAGGGCCAGCAGGGTGAGCGCCGCCCATGTCTCGTTACGCGTCGAGCCGACGTACGCCAGGCCGGCCGGAGCGAGCATCCAGGCGTGCGCGCTGCTGCCGGCCATACTCAGCGCGGAGGTGACCCCGGCGAGATAGGCCGCGGCGGCGTGGGGGCTGTCAGCTTGGGCTATCCGTTCCGCAGCGTCGCGGGCCGTCTTGGTGGCCTCGTCGAATCGCAGCGCCCAGGCCAGGGCCAGCCCGAGCCGGGCACGGACCGTGGTGAGCCGCTCGTCGTCAGGTCCAGCGAGGTCGGCGGCGGTGGCCAGGAACGCGACGGCCGTCTCGTGCGCTCCGGTAGCCTGGGCCAGGTCCGCGGCCTCGAGCGCGACCGCGACCCCGGCGGACGCACCCGGCAGGGCCTGGCTACGGGCGTACTGGGCGACGATCTCGGCCGGCTCGGCGCAGCCGGGAACCCGCTGCCTGGCCGTCTCCAGGGCTTGCGCCAGACGCCGGTGCAGCCGGGCCTGCCGGGAAGGGCTGAGGGTGTCGTAGATCGCCTGCCGGACCAGGGCGTGCACGAACTCGTACCGTTCGGCGGCCTCGGCGGGCCGGATCAATCCGGCGGCGAGCAGCTCGTCGAGGGCGGCCAGCGCGGCCTGGTCGTCGATACTCGACGCCGCGGCCGCGACCGGGAAGAGGAAGGGACCGGCGAATCCGGACGCAGACTCCACTATCCGTTTCGCATTATCGGGCAGGCGGGCGTAGCGGCGGGCGATGACCTGCCGCACTCCTTCGGGCACCGCGACCAGCGGGAGGCTGGCTTCCAGGGCGCCGGAGCCGTCTTGCCGCAGGGCACGTTCTTCCAGCAGGTGACGGATCATCTCCTTGGCGAAGAACGGGTTACCGCCGGTGTGCGCCGCGATGGCCTCGGCCAGGGACGACGACACCGGCACCCCCGCCTCGGCCGTCACCAGCTGCCCGATCGCCTCGGCCCCCAGCGCCCGGAGCCGGATCACGGTGCACTCGGTCTCTGCCTGCATCGCGCCCAGGACGTCTGCCAGCAGATCCGGCGTCACCGTTTCGGTAGTGCGATACGCCCCGGCCAGCAAAAGCCGGCGGTGCCCGCAGCTGCGGGCCACGTGCCGGAGCATCATCGCCGTGCCCGCATCCGCCCACTGCAGGTCGTCCAGGACCAGCAGCACTGCCGTTCGGGCCGACACCGCCGTGAAGAACTGCGCCGCCGCGTCGAGCAGCCGGAACTGTTCCTCGTCCGGCTGCAGGGCCGATGGCGGGGTGAGATCCGGTAGCAGCTCACGCAGCCGCGGCGCAATCCGGGTCAGCGCGGGACCGGCCAGGCCGAGATCAGCCCGGAGCTGCCGCGGGCTCACCAGCTCGCCGTAGCCGGCGATCGCCTCGGCGAACGGGCGGAACGGCGGCGCCCACGCGCCTTCCACACAGCGACCGGCGAGCACGATGGCCGAACCGGCCCGCGCCTCGTCGGCGAGCTGCTGCAGCGCGTGGGACTTGCCGATCCCGGGCTCACCCGCCAGCAGAACCACGCCGCCCTGCCCGGTGGCCGCATCGTTGAAGCGTCTCAGCAAACGGGACATCTCGTGGCCGCGGCCGAAATACCCCCGCCCGGCCGTTGGCCGCGGCTGCGGATGCCAGCCGAGCCGGGGCGACTGCTGCAGGATCGCCTGGTGAAGGTGACGCAGCTCAGCGCCCGGATCGACGCCCAGGTCCTGCTCCAGGATCTGCCGCAGCCGACCGAACGCGTCGAGGGCCTCCGCCTGACGTCCGTCCCGGTACAGCGCGAGCATCAGCTGGCCCCACCGCCGCTCACGCAACGGGCCGCTCGTCACCAGTGCCTCGAGCCCTCCGACAACCTCGTGGTGGTGACCCAGCGCCAGTTCGGCATCGAACAGGTCCTCCAGCGCTGCCTCGCGCAGTTCCTCGAGCCGCATCGCCTCCGCGGCCGCGAACGGGCGATCAGCGAACTCCCCCAGTGCCGGCCCACGCCACAAGTCCAGGGCCTGCCTCAGCGACCGGGCGGCCGCGGCCGCACCGCCGCCTGCCATCTCCCGGCGGCCCTCCGCGATCAGGCTCTCCGCCAGACCGGCGTCTGTTGCGTCCGACGCGGCCCGCAGGCAGTAACCATCCGGCCGGGTGGCAATGGTGGCGACCTTCGCCTGGGCCAAGGCGCGGCGGACACGAAGCACATAGTTCTGCAGCGTCTTGGTCGCCGTCCGGGGCGGATCATCTCCCCACAGTGCGTCCACCAGGGAGGCAGCACTGACCGCCTGCCCGCAGTGCACGGCCAGCGCGGCCAGCAGGCAGCGTTCCTTGACGCCACCCAGCGGGACCGGCTCCTCGCCCGTCAGCTCGACTGGGCCGAGGATCCCGATCTGGCCGCTACCTGGCTCCACGAAGACAGCATCCGTTCATGAAACGTGTGAAGGCGTGTCATGAGCCGTTGCCTCGCGGCACGGCGTTGACCTCATGGGTCTTCCCGTGGCAGTACCCGTTGCCAGCACTGTGCTGGTCTTACATGGGTTTCCGCTGGGCTCGTTTTCTGTCGCCCGCCAACTGCGGGAGGACACCAGCGCCGCCAGGTTCAGCGCGGCGTTGAGATCACGGTCCAGGACGAGTCCGCACTGACCGCAGGTGAACGTGCGCTCGGACAGGCGCAGTTTGGCTTTCACCGCGCCGCAGCCCGAGCACGTCTTGGAGGACGGGAACCACCGGTCAGCGACCATGACCCGGCCGCCGCGCCACGCGGCCTTATAGCTGACCTGGCGGCGGAACTCGGCCAGGCCGGCCCCGGCGACGTGCCGGGCCAGCCGCCGGTTGCTCATCATCCCGGCCACGTTCAGGTCCTCGACCACGACCGTGCCGTAGACCGAGGTGAGCCGGGCCGACAGCTTGTGCAGCCCGTCCCGGCGGGCATTGGCTACGGCAGTGTGCAGCCGGGCGATGCGGGCCTGCGTCTTGCGCCATCGCGCTGACGGGACGGCCTTGGTTCGCTTGTCCGGCCCGCGGCGGCGCGAGGCTTGCCGCTGGAGGCGCCGCAGTTCCCGCTGCGCCTCCAAGTGGCGCGGGTTCGGCACAACCTCTCCCGTCGACAGGACGGCGAGGGACTTGATGCCGAGATCGACGCCCACAACCCCCGTCGGCCGTACGGCGGCGGGGTCCTGGCGGGTGACCTGTGCCGAGAACGACACCAGCCACCGGCCCCGGCGGAACGAGACGACCGCCGAACAGATCCGGGCCGTGCCGGCGTCCAGGCGGCGGGCGAGTTTGCGGGTCGACTCATGGGTGCGGATCACCCCGATCCGGGGCAGCCGCACATGCCGCCGCCCGGCGCCGGCCAGGCCGAACGCCCCGGTGGTGAACCGGCACGACAGCCCGGCCCGCTTCCCCTTGAACCGGGGGAACCGGACCGTCGGGCCTTTGCGCTTCCCGGATCTGGAGTCCTTCCAGTTCGCCAGCCCGGCCGCGAGGTTCGCCAGGCCGCCCGCGTACGCCTCCTTGGAGTTCTCCGCCCACCACGGCGCGACCCCGGCCTTCGCCTGGTTCCAGTCGTTGCGCAGCGACCACCCCGACCAGGACAAGGCGGGGGTCAGGTCATCGGCGGTGAGGCCGTAGGACTTCTCCGCTTCCCGCTGACCCAGGTTCGCCATGACCCGGGCCAGGCCCCAGTTGAAGGCGTACCGCTGCGCGCCGCAGTGCGACCGGAGCATGGCCTCCTGCTCCGGCGTGGGGTCCAGCGCGAACTGGTACGCCTGGACCACAGCGGTCATCACGTCGTGCTCTGTGCGGCTATGTCCCGCACCAGGTCGTCTTTCACCTCGCCGGGGTTCAGCACGATGATGCTCCGCCCGGTGGCCGACAAGGCGGCTTGCAGGTGCTCCACGCCGAACCTTGCGAGCCGGTCCCGGTGCTCCACCACGATCATGGTCACGGTCGGGTCGGACAGCAGTTCCCGCAGCTGGACCCGGCTGCCGTCCAGCCCGGATCCGACCTCGGTGATCGTCGAGTCGAGGCTGATGCCGCGCCGCCCGCACTCCTGCGCCACCCGGCCGGCCTGGCGTTCCAGGTCGTCACGCTGATCCGCGCTGGACACCCGGCAGTACGCAACGGTCCGGCCCGCAGC
>CABEDN010000179.1_pt1 | contig 10867 bp, 7 predicted proteins | sample 3423051 | NCBI WGS metagenome assembly CABEDN01 (sample SAMEA5534330, study PRJEB31848) | metagenome | biome: tundra; feature: field; material: soil | place: USA | collected 2013-05 | depth 0.15 m
GACTTCAACACCGGCCGGGGTATTTTCGGCACGGGCGAGGTCGAGACCATGACCTCATCCCTGTACAACGTTCACCTGGACGGCCACGGCGACCTCGATCTCATCGTCTTGGGACGCGGTGCCGCCGGAAGCAAGAATGCAGAATGGACCTCGGGACGGATCAGGACCAAGAGCGAGTTCGCTGCGCCGGCAGGCGGCGAGATGATGGTGACAGCGTCAATCCAGCAGCCGGGGCCAGCCAGCGCACTGGGATACTGGCCAGGATTCTGGATGCTGGGGCCGAAGATGTGGCCTGAGGATGGCGAAATCGACATCATGGAGGACGTCAACGGCCTCAGTCAGGACTCGGGCACACTCCACTGCGGGAACCTCACGCAGAAGAATTCCGACGGAACATTCGGGCCTTGCCACGAGACCAGCGGCCTCGGTAGCGGACTTCACGCCTGCACTGGGTGCCAGCAGGGCTTCCACACCTATACGGTGATCATCGACCGGCGCAACGCCAGCAACCAGCAGATCCGCTGGTACCTGGACGGACAACAGTTTTTCAGCGTGAACGAGTCTCGGGTCGGCCAGGCGGCTTGGACCGCTGCAGTCGATCACGGCTTCTCGATCCTGCTGGATGTCGCGATAGGCGGCGCTTACCCGGGCATTCAGTGCAAGTGCACCGCGCCCAGCAGTCAGACCTCATCGCAGGGGACGATGGTCGTTCAGTATGTGAAGGTGCTGACGACTTAGCCCCAGCTTGCTGCCGCGCCCCTTGGAAGTACGCTAGCGCGCAAAGCGCGAGGTCGGATGACCACACTCGCGGGAACTAGCCCTGCGGATCCTACTTGCCTGTGGCCTTCGCCTTAGCCTTGGCTGGGGCGACGGGAGTAGCTCGCTTGACCCAGATGTAGTAGTCCACCGGACCAAACGAGTCGGTAAGGTCAATCTTCGCAGCCAGATAATACGAAGGCGATGCCTTCAAGGCGGCCGCAAGCGCCCCGTCCGCAGCCAGCGTCACGTCGTTGTTGTAGGCGATTATCTGGAAGTACCCGCCCTGGACTGCGGCCGTGAACCCGGCCGGGCCGGTCAGGATCTGGCCCTTCTTGTTCTTGTAGAGGATGTAGAACGTCGAGGTGAACTGGTCAGGCTGTGCGTCAGATCGGCCCATCAGGTAGTAGATGGGTACCTCGGGCACTTCGACCAGATACTTGCCGTCCGGCTTCAGGTACTTGGAGAACGAGCTGACGAAGGCGCCAGACGAGGGCCACGAATGGTAGAGGTAGTTCGACTGCACCATGCCAAGAACCAGCGCGAGACTCCAGGCCGCTATACCGAACTGAGGGCGACGGAAGTAGTCACCCATGATGCGGGCCAGCCCGAACCCGGCCATGGGCGCCGCAAAGAACAGCCCGAAGCCGATGTGCTTCAGGAATGAGATGTCCGTGTGCAGATGGGCCTGGTACGCCGGTGCTAGCAGCGCGGATCCGGTCAGGAGCACGCCAAGAGCCGCCCGCCTGAAGCGACCGCCGGCCGGCGCGATCTTCTCATCCGGCTCGGTGCGAACCCGCCACACATAGGTGATAGTGCCGATTACCGCTAGCGCGAACAGTACTCCGCCCCACTCCGCGGCCTCGCGCAAGATGGTGCCGTCCGAGGTGGTGCCCTGTGCGCGGTTCGTCGTGGTGCTCGAGATCGCTGTCATGTAGGCGGAGCCGCCTAGGCGCAGCGCTCCGTAAAGCAGACCCGCTACCGCGACGCCAAATCCCAACGGGTAGAGCAGGACGCGCCGGCCACGTTCCGGCCAGCCGGCCAGCACCGGCAAGATCGCGATGGTCGGGACGAACAGAAGCCCGGCATACTTCACGCCCACTGCGAGGGCCGCCACCGGGGCTGCGAGCATGAATACAGGCCATCGGAAACCAGCTGTTCGGACCATGATCCATGAGGCAAAGGCAAGCAACGACAAGCAGGTGGCGTCGTAGGTGGCGAAGTTGCCGAGGAAGATCACCGACTCCGACACGGCGAAGAACGCGGCCGCGCACAAGCCGACACGTTCATTGAACAGACGCCGCGTCATGGCATAGAGCAGGGCAGTAGTCGCCAGCATTTCAAAGAGACTGAGCCCTCGAACCAGGGCTAGGCCGCCTATCTGGTCCAGGGCGCCAGCTAGCAGAGGGTAGAGAACCGGAGAGCCGGAGAAGTAGGACGAGTACTGGCCTTGCAGCGCCGAGCCGTGGAGCAGGTGCTCCAGCTCCATGTGCCCCGAATAGAGGTACAGCGACTCATCCTCGAACGCTGTGTTGTGCAGTCGCAGCGATAGGACTGCCTGCAGACACAAGATGGCGAGTAGCACCAGGCGGCTGATCCTGGTGGTGCGGCGATTCGGCGTGTATCGCTTTGGTGGCTGGAAGTCCTTCCGTTCCTTCTTCCGGCGGAACTTCGAAGCGCGCTGAGCTTCGTCCTCCACAGACGGTTTGGCCGGTTCCATTACCGACATGGTCTGCGTGTCAGCCTCGGCAAAGACGGCACTGGTGGCAACCGGCGTCATGGGGGTGGCGGGCGGTTGCTTCAGCGCAGCAACATTCTGCGGGCTCAGTGAGGGCGCCGCGTTGCCTGTGGCCGATCCGTGCTTTGCTGCGGTCTTAGAGTCTTTCAGCGAAGGCATCACGACAGTCTCGGCGTCGGTGAGCATATCGGGCCGCGCCGCCGGCTCTGCACCGAAAACGGAACGGCCTGATTTCTTGCCCGCGGGCTTGCCCGCCGCGGGGCGCTTGACGTCAGCCGGCGGACTGTCGTCGGCGACTCGGTCCGTGCCCGTCTTGATCTGCAGGTCGCTGTCGGAGTGGAGGTTCCGGCTTGCCGCTGGCCGCGCGGGCCTGCTGGTGGCGGTCGGGGAGCCGTTAGCAGTAAGCCGGCCGTTGGCGCCCGGATCAGGCCGCGAGCTAGGAATGGCCTGTGAGCCGGGAACGGCCTGGGAGCTGACGTCAGGGCGCGGCGTGAAGGTTGGGTGCGGCGTGAAGGTTGGGTGCGGCGTGAAGGCCGGATTGGGGGTAAAGGTCGGCCTAGGCGTGAAGCTCGGCTTAGGACTGCCGACCTGAGGGCTTACGCCAGGCTCGGGAATCACGCCGGGCTGGGCCGCGTCGGCGATCACGGGCGGATCGCCCGAATCAGCCGGATTGCTGCTTGTGTCAGGCCGTGAATCGCTCGGGCCGGCATCGGTCACAGGGCGCTCGGCGGCAGGTTTCTGGCCCATGGGCTGGAACCAGTCCCTGGCCGACGGCTCGTTGGCCTCCGTCAGGTCCTGCGCCTCGGAGGCTTGCTTCACGTCAGGTGTGGTCATCCGTGGCGGGCTGGAGGAGGACGCGGGCAGCGATCAATAGCTCGAACAAGCCGAGACCGAACAGGACGATGAAGTTGTACGGGTTCATGGTGATCATGCGCCAGAATGCGAGCCCGGTCCAAGCGAGAGAGCCGCCGAGGGTCCAGACGATGAAGCAGCCCCAGAAACGGCGGCGGCCATCCTGCTTCTTCTTGTCTCCGCCGGACGGTTTCCAGCCCATCCTCTTCCCGCGGGCCGCATCCCAGTAGGCGAAGAGGTGTGCCCAGCCGGCGATGACCCTGACCGCCCAGGCTTCCAGCCGGTAGGGAGCATGATGCCAGGACGGAATGATTATCGCCGAGTACACCAGCACCGGCACCATGAAGATCATGTTCTTAAACAGCAAGACTTGCGGCAGGAAGACCAGGATCGCGATAGTAAGCGCGGGGACCACGAACGTGAAGAGCGCGGTGTAGATGTAGTAGATGAGCCCGGATATGTAGCACATTCGGGTATACAGAGGAAGCTTGGCTCCCCAGAACTTTTTGCCGAACAGCAGGCCTACCGTCCCGGAACACCAGCGGTACTGCTGGTTCATGAAGGCGAGCACGTTGTCGGGACAGTTGCCCGTGGAAAGGGCGACCGGGAGATAGCAGAGCTTCCAGCCCATGCCGTTCAAGTCGAAGCCGGTCAGCACGTCTTCCGAGTGCTCCGCCAGCGTCATGCCCAGGTTGTCCTGGAGCGCCGCCCGCCGGTAAACGGCACAACTGCCGACGCAGATTGAGCCGCCCTTCCGGGCCCGCGCGGTCTGAATGGAACGGTAGAACAGCTCCTGAACGGCGCCGGCTCCCCGCTCCACCCAGGTCTGGTCGTTGGCGATCCGGAAGAACTGCGGCGTCTGCACGATCCCGGTGTCCGGGTATGCCTCCATGTAAGGCAGGGATTCGTTCAGCAGATCGTGACGCGGAGCGAAGTCTGCGTCCAAGAGCAGGATGTAGTCGCCGTAGGACACCTGGAAGCCGAACCAGAGGTTGCCTGACTTCTTGAACCAGCCCCGGTTCGGCCGGGTGGCATACGCGAACCCGAACTCGCGGGCCATCTGCTTCAGTTCCGGGCTGTGCGAGTCATCAAGCACATACGGGGTGACGGTGCCCGGATAGTGCTCGCTCATCTCCGCCACGTACTTCCAGGTATTGCGGAGGATGTCGACGGGTTCCCCGCAGATAGGAAGGAAGACGTCGACGGACGGGTACTTGGCCGGGCGCCAGGAGTCGACGAGCCGCTGGTGCTCACCGAAGTCGAAGGCCCGGCTCAGCCCGTCGGTCAGCAGCGGCAGGGCGAGGAACAGCGCGGCGAGTATGACGCACGGGCTGTACACCCAGAACCAGTGGTACTCAAGCATCAGCCGTATCTGGCTGAACAGCAGCAACGGGAAGCTGGCAACGGAGAAGACCGTGAGGACCCAGGCGTTGCGCCGGACGTAACGGAACTTCTCGTCATCACGCGGGGGAACAGGCAGCACCGGCCCCTGGCGTACGGGCCGCGGCGGCTCGGCAACCTCGGGCTTGCCGACGGGATCCGCCTGAGGCGGAACCGCAATCCCTAGCCGGCCGGCTAGCTGGTCCCGGGCCGGGGCGGCCCGCAGCTTGGCGGTCCGGGGTGGCCCGGGCGGCCCTTGAGGTTTGTCCGCAGGCGCCGTCTTGGGCGGGGCCGCGACGCGCAACATGATGGTCGGCCGGGTCGCGGACACATCGGCCGGAAAGGGCTTGGGCGCGGCGGCCGGGGCCGGCGCCGGGGCGGCCCGCAGCATCCAGGGCGGCAGCGGCTGCGTCGGGGCGTTGGCGTGCGGCGGCGCCGCAGGTCCGAGCTGAGTGGCCGACGGAGCATGCGGAGGAGCGGGCGCCTCCGGCGCGGGTGCCAGCGTCGCATTCGAGGTCCGGTGCCGGCCTGGGGTGCGCCGCGGGTTGCGAGCCGGAGCAATTCTGTCATTTCCAACCGTCAAGGTGGGAAATGGTTGTCCCTTGTCATTCTGTGCTGCCCGGGCTTCAGCTCCCGGCGGCCCGTCTATGACGTCCGTCACTAGTCCTCCCGGTTTGTAACAAGCGCGGACAGGGCTAGTCCCGCCCTCCATTGCCCCAGCTCATGCCCGCTCACAGACCGGACGGCCCTGGAATATTCCGCTCCATCCCCGGGCGTCGGCGGTCAAAGAAGCCTATCAGCGACGTGTCCGTATAAGACGCTTAAACAGGTAACTATCCGGCAATGTCCGGTCATAATGAACGACAAATTTGACACGCTATGAGCTTCCGGTGATGCCAGCTGTCTGCGCTGCGTTCGGGCGAACACGCTCGATGGGAGGCGCCGGGACGCGTAAGTACGTGATGACACGCAGCTGAGCCAGGCGGAGGTGTGGGGTGGAAACGGTCTCGGAGATCATCGGCACCATGAAGGCGGTCGCGCCGCCCGGTCAGCAGTGTCTGGATGACAGGACGCTTCAGCAATTGCGCGACCTGACCGAGCTGCTCATAGCGGCCAAGGAGGGGGCTGCGGAGGAGCACGCGCGCTTCCTGTCGATCGCCGAGCGCGGGCTGTGCCTGCCCGAAGCCGGTCTTGCTGACCGGCTGCGCGATGCCACCGTGCTGGTGACCGGCGGGACAGGCTGCATCGGCTCGACGCTGATGGCTCAGCTGGCCGTGCGGCGTCCTGGCCGTCTGGTCAGCGTGAGCCGCGGCGTCACCGGTAACCGGCCCCGGCACGACAGCGCCGAGTACCTGTACGCGGACGTCAGGGACCGAGCGGCCATGGCCGGCCTGATCGGTCGGATCAAGCCGGATCTGGTGTTCCATGTCGCGGCCCAGCGCGACCCGGGACTGGCCGAGGTCGAGGTGCACCGCACGGTTTCCACCAACGTCCTCGGTACCCGCAGCGTGCTGACCGCAGCCGCGGAGGCCGGGGTGCCGCAGGTGGTATGCGCCTCGACCGGCAAAGCGCTCCGGCCGTTTTCACCGGACATGTACACCGCGTCCAAGCGCGCGGCGGAGTGGATCGCGTCCGGCGTGGCGGCAGGCAGTGACATGCTCTGCACGGCTGGCCGGTTCACCCACGTCCTGGACAACTCGATCATCTACAAGCGGCTGCTGAGCTGGGCCAATGAGGCAGACGATGGGGTGATCAGGCTGCACAGCACGGAAATCGCGTTCTACGTGCAGTCGGCCCTTGAGTCTGCTCAGCTGCTCTTGCTGGCTTGCCTGGGAAGCCAGCGGGGAGAGTTCCGGATGCACGCCATCAGCGATCTCGGCTGGCCGGTAAGCCTCCTGGACCTGGCGCTCGCCGTGCTGGCCCGGTCAGGTTCCGGGACGCCGATCTACGTCAGCGGCTACGATCGCGGCTACGAAGAGATCCCTTTCCCCGGTCTGTATGACCCGCTGACGGCGGGTGACGTGAGCCCGCTGCTCAACTCCTTCGAGGCGGGCACCGCGGTGGATTCACCGTGTCCGATGGTCGATGCCTTCCGGGTCGACATGGCACCAGAACCAGGGTCCGTGAAGCTGCTGAACGCCCTGGCCGAGGTGTGCGACCGGACCCAGGACCCGGCCGTGGTGCGCGGCGCGCTGAACGAGCTGTCGTGGTCGCTGCTGGATGCGAGCCTGCGCGCCGCTCCCCATAAGGCGCTCACCCGGGCGGCCGCGATGGCGCAGCGCCATAGTGATTCGCTGGGCGCGGATCATCGGCGGGTACTCGAGGCCATCGAAGATCACGCTGGCACCGCGGCGGGGTTAACGGCCAGCTACGCCAGCCATCCGCTGGTCTCACGCTGAACCTGCCGATGAGCCTGCGGCACTTTCGGGGCCGACACGGCGTGGCCCGCACCATGCAGTATTGACGCTCTACTAGGCTCCACTGTGGGTGAGCCCGCGGGTTCAGCCCGGTACCTGCGCCCGACACCAACAGAGGCAAGGAGCCAGCGGTGGCCTCCATTGAAGCGATCTATGCCAGGCAGATCCTGGATTCCCGTGGTAACCCGACCCTCGAGGTCGAGGTAGCGCTAGACGACGGGACTGTCGGGCGGGCGGGTGTACCGAGCGGCGCCTCGACGGGCGCCTTTGAGGCCGTCGAGCTCAGGGACGGCGGCGCTGAATACGGCGGCAAGGCGGTATCCCGCGCGGTTCAGGGGGTTATCGACGAAATCCAGCCGGAGCTGCTCGGTCACGAGGCCGACGATCAGCGGCTGGTCGACCAGGCGCTGATCGATCTCGACCGGACGCCAGACAAGTCGAGGCTGGGCGCGAACGCCATCGTCGGCGTCAGCATGGCCGTCGCCCGTGCCGCCGCGGACTCCAGCGGTCTTCCGCTGTTCCGTTACCTCGGCGGCCCCAACGCGCATGTGCTTCCCGTCCCCCAGATGAACATCCTGAACGGCGGCGCGCACGCCGATAACAACGTCGACATCCAGGAGTTCATGATCATCCCTCTCGGCGCGGCGACCTTTAGCGAGGCGCTCCGCTGGGGAGCCGAGGTGTACCACGCGCTGAAGTCGGTGATCAAGCAGCGCGGGCTCTCGACCGGCGTCGGCGACGAAGGCGGTTTCGCGCCCGACCTCGAGCACAACCGGGCCGCGCTTGACCTGATCGTCGAGGCGATCGGCAAGGCGGGGTTCGCTCCCGGCCGCGATGTCGGGCTGGCTATAGACGCGGCCGCATCGGAGTTCTACGCCGACGGCGCGTACAACTTCGAAGGCAAGCCGCAGACATCGGGGGAGATGACGGCGATCTACGCCGAGTGGGTGGATGCCTACCCCATCGTCTCGATCGAGGACCCGCTCGCCGAAGAAGACTGGCCCGGCTGGCAGGAGCTGACCGCGAGCGTGGGCGATCGCGTTCAGGTGGTGGGTGACGACATCTTCGTCACCAACCCGGAACGGATTCGCCGCGGCATCGCCGAGCGCTCGGCGAACTCCCTGCTGGTGAAGCTGAACCAGATCGGCTCGGTGACCGAGACCCTGGACGCGGTGAGCCTGGCCCACCGGGCCGGATTCAGCTGCGTGATCAGCCACCGCTCCGGCGAGACCGATGACACCACGATCTCGGATCTCGCGGTCGCGACCAACTGCGGTCAGATCAAGACCGGAGCGCCTGCTCGTGGCGAGCGGGTCGCGAAATACAACCAGCTGATCAGGATCGAGGAACTCCTCGGCGACGCGGCGATTTACGCGGGCTCAGGTGCCTACCCGCGCTTCGCGGCGCGGACTGCCAAGGGCTGATGTCCCCGGCCGCCGCTGCTCCCCGGACAACCCGGCTGACCGGCCGGGCTGCGGTGCTTGCGGTAGTGATCTGCGCGATCGTGCTGAGCCTGGCGTATCCGGTCCGGGAGTACGTGGCCCAGCGGCGCGTGATCGATCAGCTGGTGGCCCAGCAGCAGGCGATGCAGGCGCAGGTGCGAAGCCTCCAAGCGCAGCAAGCCAAGCTCTCAAGCCGGTCCTACATCGAGCAGCTGGCCCGGCAGCAGCTTGATATGTGCTTCCCCGGCAAGCAGTGCTACATCGTGGAAGGCAGCCAGCCGGCGGCTAGTACCGCCGGGATCTCGCGGCCGGGGGCCGCCCCCTGGTATTCGAAGCTCTGGGGGTCAGTCGAGCAGGCAGATGCGATCCCGAAGAGTCCGGCGAAGTGATCGCGAAGCGCGATCAGGAGGTCATCGCCGTTCAGCTCGGACGCACCCCGCGCGGGCTGCTCGGCGTGGCCCACCGCTGCCCGTGCGGGCTCCCCGATGTCGCGGAAACGGCCCCGAGGCTGCCCGACGGCAGCCCGTTTCCCACGCTTTACTACCTGACCTGCCCCCGGGCGAATGCGGCGGTGAGCAAGCTGGAAGCCTCGGGGCTGATGCGGGAGATGACCGCGAGGCTGGCCGACGACACGCTGCGGCGTCGCTATGACCTGGCGCACCGCGACTACCTGACCCGCCGGGAGATGGCGGCGCGATCAGCGGGGATCGAGCCGCTGCCGCCGGGCACGCAGTCGGCCGGGGGTATGCCCGAACGAGTAAAGTGCCTGCATGCGCTGGTCGCTCACGAGCTCGCCGCGGATGGCGTGAACCCGTTCGGCCGCGAGGCGCTGGACGCCGTGGGCCCCTGGTGGCTAACCGGACCATGCGTCCCGCCGGACGCCTGATGACCTGCCGGGTAGCCGCGGTGGACTGCGGGACGAATTCGCTGCGACTGCTGGTCGCGGACGTGGATCCCGGCCGTGCCGAGATGAGCGACGTGACCCGCCGGATGGAGATCGTCCGGCTGGGCCAGGGCGTGGACCAGACCGGACGGCTGGCGCCAGCGGCGCTGGCCCGGACGATCGCGGTGCTGCGCGACTACGCGGCAATCATCACCAGCTCGGCGGCTCAGTCGGTGCGAATGGTGGCCACCAGCGCGACCCGGGACGCGGCCAACGCGGCCGAGTTCGTGGACCGGGTCCGCGACGTGCTCGGGGTCGCGCCGGAAGTGCTCACCGGGGCCGAGGAGGCGATGCTGTCGTTCACCGGGGCAACCGCGGAACTGGCCGCCGGCCATCACCGGGGCCCGTTCCTGGTCGCTGACATCGGCGGCGGTTCGACCGAATTCGTGCTGGGCAGCGCCGCCGCGGCCGGCCCGGATCCGGCCCCAGGGCGCGCCGGGACGGCAGCATCCGGCGTGCACGCGATATCGGTCAACATCGGCTGCGTCCGGATGACCGAACGGCACCTGCACGGCGACCCGCCTACCGGGCAGCAGGTGGCTGCGGCCACCGCCGACATTGACGCGGCCCTGGGCGTGGTGACCGATGCCGTGCCGGTGAAGCAGGCCAGGACGCTGGTGGGCCTGGCGGGTTCGGTCACCACGGTGGCCGGCATCGCGATGGGCTTGGCTGCTTACGACGCGGCCCGGATCCACCATGCGCGTGTCTCGGCGGCCGACGTGCATGCCGTGACCGGTGCGCTGCTGACCCAGAACCGGACGACCCGCGCCAAGATCGCCGTGATGCACCCCGGGCGGGTGGACGTGATCGGCGGCGGTGCGCTGATCCTCGACCGGATCATGGAACGGTTCGGATTCAACGAGGTGCTGGTCAGCGAGCATGACATTCTCGATGGGATGGCCTGGTCGCAGGCCAGGGACGCACCCGGCCAGGGATGAAGGTGCCCGGCGGAGGAGACCCGGCGGGTCCGCTGGTCTCTCCGCTGGTCTCTCCGGGGGACTGGCCTTGCGATCCCGCCGGGCCAGATACGCCGGTTGCGGGTAGTGCCGAGGAGGTAACCGAACTGGCCGGCCATGCCGGGACGCTTGACGAACTCGTCGCGCGCCAGTCCGTCTGCCGCGCCTGCCCGCGGCTGGTCAGCTGGCGTGAGGAGGTGGCCGTCGTCCGCCGCCGCGCGTTCCGCGAGGAGCGCTACTGGGGTCGCCCCATTCCCGGCTGGGGGTCGGCTCGGCCGCGCGTGCTGATCGTCGGCCTCGCGCCCGCGGCTCACGGCGGGAACCGTACCGGCCGGATTTTCACCGGCGACCGCAGCGGTGACTTCCTTTTCGCGTCGCTGTAC
>CABEDN010000182.1_pt1 | contig 10835 bp, 8 predicted proteins | sample 3423051 | NCBI WGS metagenome assembly CABEDN01 (sample SAMEA5534330, study PRJEB31848) | metagenome | biome: tundra; feature: field; material: soil | place: USA | collected 2013-05 | depth 0.15 m
ACGACGGCCACCGCTGCAGACTGTCCCTCGCATGCTGAACACCTCAAGATTTAGACGATGACGGTGCGGACCTAGACGTCAACTGAGCGAGGTAGGCAGCAGCTCGCCGGTCCACCTCCGGGACCGGGTCGGCATAATGCCGCAGCGTAGTGGCGCCGCCACCGCTGTGGCCGAGGCGCGCGGCGGTGTTGCGCAGGTCGAAGCCGCCGGCCAGGAGCTGGCTGGCGGTGTAGTGCCGGCCGCCCTTGATGTCGAGATCCGCCCCGGCAGCCTCCGCGGCGGCAGCGATCTGGTGGGTGACCCAGTCAGGGTTCCACGGCCGGGCGTGGGACGGGTCGTTGGAGAACAGGTACGCGTCATCGCGCAGCTCGACGCCGACCGCGGCCAGGGCGCCCCGGGTCTCGTCAAGGTAGCTCACGATCAGTTCGCAGGTTTCCGGGTCGATGGCGAGCCATCGGTCCTGATGGGTCTTGGTGTCCTTGCGAACGCGCTGACCGCCGCGCACGACGTAGTTGAAGGCGACGTGCACCGTGCCGCCGTCGAGGTCGATGTCGCAGATCTGCAGGCCGCACAGCTCGCCGCGGCGCACGCCGGTGATGACGACCAGCCACAGGTACAGGCCCAGGGCGGCGCTGTGCGCGCGGGCCTGGGCGATTACCTTGGCCACGTCTTCCGGTGAGGTGGCCGCGATGGACTTGCGGGTGGTGGTGGGCGGCTTGGCTGACGCAGCGGGGTTCCGTTCGGTCCACTCCCACCGCTGCGCGGCCGCGAACGCGCCAGACAGGATGCTGTGGATACCGCGGATCGTGCTGGCCTTCATCGGGTGGCAGACGTGCGGGCGGCATCCGGCCCGGTGGCAGTCGTGGCCAGGACCCGGGCGTCGGCGGACCGGGCGCGGATCATTGCCGGGCTCTCCGGCGACGACCGTGGCGCGGCCCTGTCGTACCAGGATCAGGCCGCCGTCGGCGAGGGTCTCGAAAGCCTTCCTGATGATGCCGGTGCCGATTCCCTGCAGGGCGCTCAATTCGGTGATCGACGGCAGCTCATCGCCGGGGGCGAGACTGCCGGACTGGATGGCCTCGGCGAGCATATCGGCGACCTGCTGCGGGACCGGGCGGCGGTCGCGAGCCCTGATCACCAGGACCGGGACGTTGCGGTGCTCGGTGAACGGCCTGCCGGTGCAGGACAGGTCGCCGCAGCGCTTCAGCCTCGCGTACAGCTGGTCGAGGATGGGACCGCGGACCTTGCGCACCTCCAGGTGCCCGAGGGCAGGCTTGATGGTGCGGCGGATGAAGCCCTCGTTGGTCTGCTTCGTGGATACGTCCCATGGAGCGATCAGCGCGTACTCATCCAGGAGCGTCGCGACGGTCGCGGCGGACTCGGGGGTGCGGCCCTCGGAGGCATCCTTCAGGAGCCTGCCGAGCTCGATGCGCGCCTGCTGCTCGGTCTTGGCCGTGGCCTTGAGGCGGATGGCACGCCCGGTGAGCGGGTCGGTCCCGACGTAGACGGTGACGCGGAACGACCCGCTAGGCAGTTGCTCTATGTAACCTTTTGCAACCCTAGGCATGACATGAGGGTAACGCCGAGGACCGACATTCGTCCCACGACTCGTCCCACGGAGGGTGGCCTGAGAGGGCTCTTAACCCTCTGACCTGGAGCCGGTGAGCGGATTCGAACCGCTGACCTGCCGTTTACAAGACGGCTGCTCTGCCAACTGAGCTACACCGGCGGGAGACTCGCTGCATCGTAGCTCACCCCGGCCGTAAACTGCACATCCCTATTCTGAGCTGCGAACTTACCCGCCGCGGACTGCCGCCGGCGCAGACCAGAGCCGAGGCTGGGTGTCCGGCTGACACCGGCCGTCGACGACTCCCAACGGTCCTTCATGCCCAGTACGTGCCCAAGTTCTCCGCCACGACGGGGAGTCAGCACACCCGGCACGTTAGCTTTAGTTTGTCGTGGAGGCGACAAGCCGATGATGCGCACCGGAATCGAGGGTACGGCCACGGGCGTACCGATGGCGGATCGAGCGCCGCAGTCGCGGCGCGTAGGCTAGGTATCCGAAGGCCGCGGCCAGGTGAGCAAGCGGGGCCTGCCCATTGAGCACGTCCGCCAGACAGTCGTGGTCAGCCGCAGCCTCATCCTGCCCGGCCAGTTCCGGGACAGATGTGCGACCGCGAACCCCAATGGCTGGACTGGGCCCTTCAGCGCCTCGGCATCAACGGCGGCGTCAGCTCGCTCCTCAGCCGGCCCCCGCAACAGCACACCCCGCTGCTTTGGACCCCAACCTCACGCCGGTAGCCGTCGTCAACTCGATCTACGGAAATCGCAGGCGCCGAAGATATAGGCGTGGGGTGCGGTCCTCCGATTGGAACCGTTCGCCCACCGACACAAGGCGAGCCGCGGTCAGGTGCCAGGTTGGAGGCGGACGCCGTCTCTGGGCGGCCCCTCGACGCCAGCGTTACTGCCGCGATCGAGTCCAGCATGCGGATGCCCAGCCAGCAGCGGCTCTGCTCCCTTCACCGTCAGGCACGGTCAGAAGCAGTCATCGTGACCGAGTTGACCTTTATGACGTGCAGAAACGTCGCTTAACAGCAGCTTCGCCGGATAGCGCGCTCAGTCCGCATCGAGGTGCTTACGTCCCCAGCTGTCATGCGTCGGTGTTAGCGCGCTGCCGAGCGGTGCCGGGCATGTACTGATCACCTCCCGGGTGGGCGGAGGTCGCGGTGCCGGTGAAGGTCGATGTGCTGGCCCGCGGCGAGTCGGTGACGATCCTGCGGGACCGGGTACCTGGGCTGCCGGGCGCGGATGCGGACGGGGTGGCGGCCAGGGCTGGGTGATTTGCCGCTGGCCGGTGTCCAGGCGGCGGCCTATCTGGCGGAGAACCGATACTAGCCGGATCGCGTGCCTCGGCGTCCGTCGGCGAGACCGACTCGCCGGTGCCCTCCACGAGTACCGAGATGCTGCCTGAGCAGCACGGATAAATAATCGGCACCCACAGGGTGGCCGGGGGCGCGGCTGTCGAAGGGACACGGGACAAGAAGGGACAAGAGACAAGGGGTGCGGCACTAGCCGATTCTGCGGTCGTGGCCCTCCCATTCCTTGTCGCGGAGTCCCGCCTTCTGGATCTTGCCTGTGGAAGTCCTGGATAGTTCGGTGATCTCGACCGCGGCCGGCCGCATGTAGCCGGGGAGGTGCTCTTTAGCGAAGGCGAGGATGTCTTCCGCGGAGGCGTGCTCGCCGTCTTTGAGCTCGACGAAGGCCTTGGGCCGCTCGCCCCATTTCTCGTCGGGCGTGGACACGACGGCGACGTCGGCGACGGCTGGGTGCCTGCCGATCGCTGCCTCGACCTCGATGCTGGAGATGTTCTCGCCGCCGGAGATGATGATGTCCTTCTTGCGGTCACGCAGTTCGATGTAGCCGTCCGGATGGCGGACCGCGAGGTCGCCCGAGTGATACCAGCCGTCCGCGAGCGCCTCCCTGGTCTGCTCGGGATTCTCGAAATAGCCGGTCATCACGTTGTTGCCGCGCATCAGGACTTCGCCGAGCGACTCGCCGTCCCCCGGCACCTCGCGGCCCTGGTCGTCGACGACGCGCACCGGATCAGCGATCAGGTAATGCACGCCCTGGCGTCCCAGCAGCCGGGCCTGCTCCCCGACCGGGAGTTCCGCCCAGCGCTCCTGGCGCTCGCAGATCATGTACGGACCGTACAGTTCGGTGGCCCCGTAGACGTGGATGGGCCGCAGCCCGATGTCAGTCAGACGCGCGAACAGCTCCGGGGTTGGCGGCGAACCCGACACCGTGGTGATGATTTCGCGATCGAGTTGATGGGCGCTGTCGTGGCCGAGGATCGACGCCTGGACCGTAGGTGACCCGCTGTAATGGGTGACGCCCTCGTTGTCGATCAGCTCCCAGACACGTCCTGGATCCATCTTGCGCAGGCACACGTGGCGACCCCCGACCGCCGTTACCGCCCAGGTGAAGCACCAGCCATTGCAGTGGAACATGGGCAGAGTCCACAAGTACACGCTCTCGGGAGTCAGGCGCGTCTCGATCACCTCGCCCAGCGCGTTGAGATACGCGCCGCGGTAGTGGTACACCGCGCCCTTGGGCGTCCCGGTCGTCCCTGAGGTGTAGTTGATGGAGATCGGCTCGTTCTCGTCGCCGAGTTCGCTCGGCACGGGCTCCGTCGAGCCTTCGGCGAGGAATGCCTCGTAGGGGTCCTCGGGGGCGCCGGTGTCGTCGATGCGGACGGCACGCTCGACTCGGGCGCCTTCGGCAAGATGCTCGAACTCATGGTCGGCGAACAGGAACCGGGCTCCCGAATGCTCCAGGATGAAGCCGATGTCCTGAGCGTTCAGCCGGTAATTCAGCGCCACCAGCACGCCGCCGGCGGCCGGCACCCCGTAGTGCGCTTCCAGCAGCGCCGGGATGTTGGGGCAGATGAACGCTACTCGGTCGCCCTTCCGCAGGCCCGCTGCCCGCAGCGCCGAGGCGAGCCGGTTCACCCGCTCCCCGAACTCCCGGTAGGTGTAGCGGCGGTCCTCTTGGACCACGGCCACCTTGTCGGGATACACCAGCACGCTGCGCTCCAGGAAGCTCAGCGGATTGAGCTCGGTCCGATGAGCACGCCGCACATCGACGGGATCGCTGGTTTCGGCCACGAAATCCCCTTCCCGGACGATATCGCCTCTATTATCCAGCTCAGCAGTTCACATTCCCAGCCCACGATTCAGCCTCTCCTACCGCCGCCCCGAAACCGGGGGCTGTGCACGATCGCGAGCCATGCCGGACAGGGAGCAACAGGCTTGGAAACCGTGTTAAGGGCAGTCCCTCACAACTCGGAACTCGGCTCCCGCGACCGCAGGTCGGACGCTCATGCCGTATTCGATCGTGGGACGTTGAGGATGATCCCAGGTATTGGCTGCCTGCCAGTCCCCGGCTTCGAGGGAGACTTCGCGCCTAATACATACCGAACTTGGCTCCGCTAACAGCGAATGGCCAGGTCAGAGCCACTTCGGCTGTCCGTTTACAAGACGGCTGCGCTGCCAACTGAGCTACCCCGGCGGGAGACTCTGAGCATGGTAGCCGATCCCGGCACCGGTTCAGGGCTTGCGGGCGACCACCGCACGGTAATAGGACTCGCGGGCATTCGCCGGCACCGGGGAGCCGGGCTCCGGCCGCCAGTGCGGCGTCCAAACTAGGCCGGGCTCGACCATGTCCAGGCCGACGACGAGCTTGGCGATTTCCGTGCCGGTGCGGACGTGAGCCCGCTCCGTCGCCTTGTCGAAAACCCTGGCGGCGTCCGCCACGTCGGCGATCGCGTCCGGCGTGGCGTGGGATATCGCGACATGGCTGCCTGACGGGAACGGGCCGTGCAGCCGCGCGACGATGCCGGCCGGATCGGCTTCCTCGCCGATGAAGTGCAGGACGGAAAGGAGCAGGAAGGCCACCGGCTCGGTGAAGTCGATGAGGGCCGTCAGGTCCGGATGGGCCAGGATGGCCTCTGGCGAGTGCAGGTCCGCCTCGATGATGTCAGTGTCGGGGACGGCGTGCAGCATGTCCCGTGCGTGCGCGAGCACCACCGGATCGTGGTCGACGTAGACGACCCGGACGCCCGGGCCGGCCTCAGCGGCGACCTCGTGGGTGTTGCCCGCGGCCGGCAGTCCGGCGCCGATGTCGATGATCTGCCGGATGCCCGCCTCGCCGACCAGGTACCTGACCGCCCGCCGCAGGAATCCGCGGTTCCACCGCGCGGCCTGCCGCGCGTTCGGCAGCCGGGCGACGATAACCTCGGCCGCACTCCGGTCGGCCGGGTAGTTATCCTTGCCGCCGAGCAGGCAATCGTAGATCCGGGCCGAACTCGGGATGTCGGGACGGAACGTCGTTCTCCACTCCTCGTTGCCGTCCACTGGATAGCTCCTCGTTCTGCGTGGGCAGGGTCCGGCTTCCACCCCAAGTGACCGCAGCGTAACAAACGGCTGAGCCGTTGGCCACAGGTCATGAAGGGAACCCTTATCCGCGCATGTCACACGCGCGGGCACGGCCGCCGGGACCGCGTCAGGGTCGCTGGGACCGGACCGCGGCCACCTCGTACAGCGCGATGCCCGCGGCCACCCCCGCGTTCAGCGACTCGGTGCGGGCCGCGATCGGGATCCTGACCAGCACGTCACAGGCCTGGGCGACGATCCGGGACAGGCCGCGGCCCTCGGACCCGATGACCACGGCCAGCGGGGCGTTAGCCAGCTCCAGGTCCCGGATCTCGGTGTCCCCGGCCGCGTCCAGGCCCGCCAGGAAGACCCCGGCGTCCCGGTAGGCCTGCAGCGCGCGGGCCAGGTTGACCGCGCGCGCGACCGGGACGCGGGCCAGTGCCCCGGCCGAGGCCTTCCACGCCCCGGCGGTGACGCCGGCGCCGCGGCGGCCGGGAACGACCACCCCGTGAGCGCCGAACGCCGCCGCGGAACGCACCACGGCACCGAGGTTGCGCGGGTCGGTGACGCCGTCCAGGGCGGCGATCAGCGGCAGCTGCCCGGCATCGGCCGCCCGGGCCAGCAGATCGTCGGGATGCGCGTACTCGTAGGGACGGACCTTCAGGGCCAGCCCCTGGTGCAGCGCTCCGCCGGTGTGCCGGTCAAGTTCGGCGGCGCCGGCCTCCAGGACAGCCAACCCGCGGTCGGCGGCCAGCTTGATGGCCTCGGCGATCCGGTCGTCGTGCTGGATGCGGCTCCCGACGTACAGCACCACCGACGGGACGCCGGCCCGGAGCGACTCAACCACCGAGTTGCGCCCGGCGACGAACTCGGCCGCGTCCCCGGCTCCCCGCGCCGGGCGGCCCGGAGATCCCGCCGCCCCGTAAGACCCGGACGACCCGGACGATCCGTAAGAACCGGCCGGCGCGTAAGGACCCGCAGGCCCTCTGGACAGCCCAGACCGGTAAGGGCCGCTCGATCCCGAAGGGCGCGACGGCCGGAACGGCCCGGCGGACCCGGACGCGGGGCCATCACCCTGGCGGCGGGCCCAGGGTCTCTCGCCGGAGCCCGAGGAACCCGAACCGGAGGAGCCGGAACCCGAGCCCGAGGAACCGGAGCCCGAGCCCGCGGAGCCCGAGCCCGCGGAGCCCGAGCCAGAGCCAGCCGAGGCGGCGGAGCGCCGCTGCGCCGGGTGGCCTGGCCGCATGACCGCGGGCGGGGTCGGGCCCTTGCCCTCCAGCGCACGCCGGCCCAGCCCGCCGGTCCCTGGACGCGGCTTGCCCGACTTGGTCTGGCCCGATCCCGACCGACCGGTGCCGGGTCGCCCGGCTCCCGTCCGGCGTGGCCGGGCGCCACCTTTTCCGCTCAACGCTTCAGCTCCCATCGCGGGCCTTCTGCGGTGTCCTCGACGACGACACCGATGTCTTCCAGGCCATCTCTTATCGCATCCGATGTCGCGTAGTCCCGGCGGGCCCGCGCCGCGTCCCGCTGCTGCAGGGTCAGCTTGACGAGCGCCCCGATCACCTGCCGCAGCCGGTCGCCGGACCCGCCTTCGGTCCCGGCCCAGCGCGGCGCGAGCGGATCGAGGCCGAGCACGCCGAGCATCGCCCTGAGCCTGACCAGGCTAGCCCGGGCGCCGGCCTTGTCCGAGGCGGCCAGCGCCTGGTTGCCGTCCCTGACGCAGGCGTGCACGGCAGCCAGCGCGGACGGAACACTGAGGTCGTCGTCCATGGCCGAACGGAACGATACCGGCAACCCGCCAGGCTCACCGGCCTGATGGCCGTCCCGCTCGCCGTCCCGCTCGCCGGGCGGGCCGGCGCTGTAGTCCGGGCCGGCGCTGTAGTCGATGCCGAGGCGGCCGAGCACCTCGCTGGCCCGCGCCACGAAACGCTCGATCCGCTGGTACCCGGCGACCGCCTCGTCCAGCGCGTCCTCGGAGAACTCAAGCAACGACCGGTAGTGCGCCTGGACCAGGTAGTAACGAAGCTCGGCGGGCCGGACCCTGGTCAGCACGTCGGTGACGAGCAGCGAGTTGCCGCCGGATTTGCTCATTTTCTCCCCGGCCAGCCCGAGCAGGCCGTTATGCAGCCAGTACCGCGCGAACCCGTCACCGGCGGCCCGGGATTGCGCGATTTCGTTCTCATGGTGGGGGAAAATCAGGTCCATCCCGCCGCAGTGGATGTCAAAGGACGGCCCGAGGTACTTGGTGGCCATCGCCGAGCACTCCAGGTGCCAGCCGGGACGGCCCGGACCCCACGGGGTTTCCCAGCTGGGCTCGCCCGGTTTCGCGGCTTTCCACAAGGTGAAATCGCGCGGATCGCGCTTGGCCTCGCTGCCGCCGGAGTCCTCTGCGGGCCGCATCTGATCGAGCCGCTGCCCGGACAGGGCGCCGTAGCCGTCGAAGGAGCACACGTCGAAATACACGTCGCCGGCGGCCGGGTAGGCGCTGCCCCGCTCGATCAGGCGGCGGATCAGCACGATCATCTCCGGGATATGCCCGGTGGCACGCGGCTCGATATCCGGCGGCCGGCATCCGACCGCGTCGTAGGCCCAGCTGAACGCGCGCTGGTTGCGCTCGGCCAGGATCGGCGCGGCGACGCCCTCGCGCTCGGCGGTCCGCAGGATCTTGTCCTCCACATCGGTGACGTTCCGGCAATAGGTCACCTGGTACCCGCTGGCCTCCAGCCAGCGGACCAGGACGTCGAAGCACACCGCCGACCGGAGGTGGCCGATGTGCGGCGGCGCCTGGACCGTGGCGCCGCACAGGTACACCGACACGCGCCCCGGCGCGATCGGCGTGAACTCGCGGACCGCCCGTGCGGCGGTGTCATGAAGGTGCAACGTCACCCAGTAAGGCTACGGGATACGGCCAGTGCCCGGCGGAGGCCCGGACCAGCGCGCGGCTGGCAGCAGCAGGGCGGTGGCCATCGCGGCGATGCCCTCACCCCGGCCGGTCAGGCCGAGCCCGTCGGTCGTGGTGGCGGCCACCGTGACCGAGGCACCGGACAGCGCCTCGGCCATCACCTTCTCGGCCTCGGCCCGGCGCGGCGCGACCCGGGGCCGGTTGCCGATCACCTGAACCACGACGTTGCCGATGACGAACCCGGCCTCGGTGATCAGCCGGAACGTCTCACGGAGCAAGGCAATCCCGGACGCGCCCGCCCACTCGGGGCGAGCGGTACCGAAATTCTCGCCGAGATCGCCGAGCCCGGCTGCCGAGAGCAGGGCGGTGCAGGCGGCATGCGTAGCGACGTCTCCGTCCGAATGACCATCCAGGCCCGGCTCACCCGGCCAGAGCAGGCCCGCCAGGTAAAGCTCGCGCCCGGAGGTCAGCGGATGAACGTCGATCCCGATCCCGACCCGTGGCAGGCCGGGAAGCCGGGCCGGGGGCACCTGGTCAGGCACTGTCAGACTGCACCGTCAGACTGGGCTAAGACTCGGCTCAGGTGGCCAGGACCTCGTCGAGCAGGGCCTCAGCCTTGTCCTCGTTGGTCTTCTCGGCCAGCGCGAGCTCGCTCACCAGGATCTGCCGCGCCTTGGCGAGCATCCGCTTCTCGCCCGCGGACAGGCCGCGTTCCTTGTCCCGGCGCCAGAGGTCGCGGACGACCTCGGCTACCTTGTTCACGTCGCCCGAGGCGAGCTTCTCCAGGTTGGCCTTGTAGCGCCTGGACCAGTTCGTCGGCTCTTCTGTGTGCGGCGCCCGGAGCACCTCGAAAACCCGCTCCAGCCCTTCGGCGCCTACGACATCACGAACGCCTACCAACTCGGCATTGTCTGCGGGAACGCGCACGGTCAGGTCACCCTTGTCGACCTTGAGGACCAGATAGGTCTTATCCTCGCCCTTGATGGTGCGAGTCTCGACCGCTTCGATGCGAGCAGCCCCGTGATGGGGATAGACGACGGTATCGCCGACCTTGAAAGACATGTGGCAGGTACCCCTTCCGCTGAAGGCCATCTTACCACGTCAAGCGGTGTCGATAAAATGCCCATCGAGGTAAATATGCAGGTCAGTACGGTAGTTACCAGCCCGTACTCATAGCGCTTAGCTGACCGCAGCACGGCCAGCACCGCCCCATCACGGCTTTCGACTTAGTCTCTAGTCTACCTGAGCGACTCCGGCGAACCTGACACGTTGCCGATCGACGCGCAGAAAAGGCCAGGCCGGGGCCCCACGGCGCCACCGACGCCGATAATGGCGTCATACTGGAGAGTAAAGTCCGTTTTCGCGCCGGAGGTGACGGTGAATCCTGGCGGCGGAGCTGGGTGGGACGAGTCCCCGCTCGACATCCAGATCCCCGATGACGCGCGGGAGCTCGACCGCGACGTCCTCGCCTACCACCGCGAGCTGCGCGCCAGGCGGCGCCGCAGCCGGCTGCGGCGGCTGGCCGGGCCGCTGGCCGGGCACGGGACGACCATGCCGCTGCTGGCCAGCATCCTGGCCGTCTGCCTGGTGGCCGGCGCGATGCTCTCGGTGGCCACCTTCAGCCCCGCCACGGCCCCGGCGGAGCGGACCCACCCGCCGACCCTGGCGGCCTCAAGCTCAGCGCCGGTCACGCCCCGGACCAGTTCCGCCCAGGCGACCCTGGCGAGCCCGCCGGCCGCCACCGCGCGGCCGACCGGCACCGCCACCGCGCGGCCGACCGGCACCGCGCGGACGACGGGGACGGCGCGGACGACGGGGACGGCGCGGACGACGGGCACCCGCCCGGCGACCCCGTCCGCCTCCCCGGCCCGGCCGAGCCCGTCCGGCCGCGCCGCAGGCTCCCGCGCACCATGAAGAGCCGCAGGCTGCCGCGCACCCTGAAGACACGCAGGCTCCCGCGCACCCTGAAGACACGCAGGCTCCCGCGCACCCTGAAGACACGC
>CABEDN010000188.1_pt1 | contig 10822 bp, 8 predicted proteins | sample 3423051 | NCBI WGS metagenome assembly CABEDN01 (sample SAMEA5534330, study PRJEB31848) | metagenome | biome: tundra; feature: field; material: soil | place: USA | collected 2013-05 | depth 0.15 m
CGGAGACCGCCTCGTAGGCCTCGCGGTCCACCGGCAGGAACGTCGCCCCGGGACAGAGCCGCGCCGCCGTCCGCAGCGGCTGCCCGGAGTGCACCCCGTAGACGCGGGCCTCGTAGGAGGCCGTGCTGACCACGCCGCGCTGGGCCGGATCGCCTTCCCCGCCGACGATCACTGGCTGGCCGCGCAGCTCAGGATGGCGCAGCACCTCGACCGCCGCGATGAACTGGTCGAGGTCCAGGTGCAGCACCCATCGCGTCACCCTTCACTCTTACCCCGCCCGCGGGCGTCCGCCACCGCCGGGCCGCGGATAGGTCCGGACCGCGGATAGGTCCGGAGAGCGCCCGGCCGCTTAGTCCGGCAGCCCGCCGTCCGGCCGCTTAGTCCGCTGACCCGCCGGCCGGCGGGTCAGCGGCCGGCGGGTCAGCGGCGCGGCGGAACTCGTCGACCGCGGCGGCCGCGGGATGGTAGGGATCGCGGACGAGGCCGTCGGCCAACGTCCACATCCGCCGCTCGTCGGCGATCGGCTGCGGCAGCGCTAGCCCCATCGAGGCCGCGAGCGGAAGCCGGCCGAGGTTGACCAGGGCGCGGACGGCGCCGGCCCAGTCGTCGGTGGCAACGACCGCGACCCGGTACCAGAGGGTGGCCAGCAACGGCAAGCCGACGAGGGCCGCGGCGACCAGCCACGGCCGGGCCGGGTTCCCGGCGCCGAGCTCGACGCAGGCCGACGCGGCCACGAGGAGGTGACCATAGAGCAGGCAGACGAAGAAGTCGACGTTCATCCGCGCGTCCTCGGCCTGCTTGCGGGCCGCCTCGGGCGCCGCGGCGTTCAGTTCGTGCCAGAGCACCTGGGAGTCGAGCCGGAACCTGTCGTACCCGTATTCCTCGAAGCGCCGGATCGCGTTGCCCAGCCGGGTCGCGGTGACCTGCGGGTCGGACGGAAACCGGGACAGCCGTTCGTCCAGCAGGCTCAGCCAGACCGGGCCCCGGCGCGCGTCCGAGGCGACGAACCGGCCGGTGACCACGTGCGCGCGGAACGCGCCGAGGATCTGGCCTTCTTCTTCCGGCAGGGTCCCGGCCGCCTCCCGCAAGACGAGGGAGGCGGCCTCGATGCGGTTCGCCAGCAGGTGCTTATCGGCCAGCTTGCGCCGCCTTCCCGCCTGGTAGAGCCGCTTCGGCCAGCCCAGGTACCCTTCCAGCACCCGGTACAGCGGGGTCTGCAGCGCGGCCAGGGCCAGCCCGAGCACCACGGTGCCGATGAGGACAAAGACCGTCGACCGGGCCGTGTCGATATTTTCCGACGCGGCCAGCGCCTGGAACCCGCTCAGCCGCGGCACGATGACGATGCCGAAGACCAGCAGGTTGATCAGGCTCGGCACGAACCAGCCGATCAGCAGCGCGCGTCCGCCGCCAAGAGCACCCTGGAGCACTCCGGTCATGTCTGGCCGGGTGGCCGGGATGTCAGCTGCCGCCACATCCGCCGGACCCACGACTCCCGCAGATCCGGGGCCGGCCCGCGCCGTTGCCGGTCGGTTCCATCGCGGCCGTCAGCGCGAGAGGCGCGGGACAGGGCCGGTCCCGGCGGCTGGCTTGCGGGCGGCGGATATGGCTCAGCACGCGCCGATCTGGACAGGGCCCGTCCCGGCGGACCTTCCGGTCCCTGCGGACCTTCCGGTCCCTGCGGACCTTCCGGTCCGTGCGTGTTCGGTTCCCAGCCGGCCGCCTCAATCTCCGGTTCCGTGCCATCGCCGGACGGTGGCTCGTCCTCGCCTGCCTCAGTCATTTTCGCCGTCCAAAGCTCGCCGACCCGTGATGCACTCGATGTCTAGCATGCCGGGCGGGCCAGCACCACAAGCCGTTCGGAAAATTGATTTTGATCTGAGGTGACCGCGCCGGAGACAATGGCACGTGCTGCTAACCATCACCACCACTCGCGCGCCCGCGACCGATCTGGGCTACTTGCTGCACAAGCACCCGGACCGGCTCCAGACATTCGCCATTTCCGCTGGTCAGGCGCACATCTTTTACCCGGAGGCGACCCCGGAGCGGTGCACGGCCGCGCTGCTGCTTGAGATCGACCCGGTGGCGCTGGTCCGCGGCCGCAAGGACAAGCACCCCGACGCCGAACTCGCCCACTACGTCAACGACCGGCCCTACGCCGCGTCCAGCATGCTCGCGGTGGCGCTCAAGGAGGCCTTCCGGACCGCGCTCACCGGCCGCTGTGACGCGCGGCCCGAGCTGGCCGCCGCCCCCATCCCGCTGGTGATCAGGGTGCCGGCGCTGCGCTGCCGGGGCACCGGGGATCCGGCCGGCGGGACCGCTCTCGCACAGGCCATGTTCGGTCCGCTCGGCTGGCGCGTCGAGGCGGCCGCCCAGCCCCTCGAACCGCCCGAGTGGGGCCTCTCGCCCTACCTGGACCTGCGGCTGACCGGTGAGCTGCGGCTGGCCGAGGCGCTCAATCACCTGTACGTGCTGCTGCCGGTGCTGGATGACACCAAGCACTACTGGGTGTCCACCGAGGAGGTGGACAAGCTAGTCCGGGCGGGCGGCGGCTGGCTGGCCGGCCATCCGGAGAAGGAGCTCATCAGCCGGCGGTACCTGGCGCACCAGCGCAGCCTCACCCGGTCCGCCCTGGCCCGGCTGGCCGAAGCCGACGACACCGACCCCGGCGAACTCGACAACGCCGTCACCGACGAGCCGGAAGGCCCGGCCGAAGCTAAGCCGCTGGCGGTCCTGCGCCGCGAGGCCGTGCTGGCCGTCCTGCGCGAGCGGGGCGCGCGGCGGATCGGGGATTTCGGCTGCGGCGCGGGCGCGCTCACCAGGGACCTGCTCGCCGAGGCCGGCGTCGAGTTCGTGCGCGCCGTCGACGTGTCCGTGCGGGCGCTGCAGCTGGCCGCGCGCTCGCTCAGGCTCGAGGAGATGCCTGACCGGCAGCGGGCCCGGCTGGAGATCTTCCAGTCCTCGCTGCTGTACCGCGACGACCGGCTCGCCGGGCTCGACGCCGCCGTGCTGATGGAGGTCATCGAGCACGTCGATCCCGGCCGGCTGGCCGCTCTCGAGCGGTCCGTGTTCGGTTTCGCCGCGCCGGGTGCGGTGCTGGTGACCACGCCGAACGCCGAGTTCAACGCGTGCTACCCGACGCTGCCTGCCGGTGACATGCGGCACCGGGACCACCGGTTCGAGTGGACCAGGGCCGAGTTCGTCGGCTGGGCCGAACGGGTGGCCGGAGACTTCGGCTACCAGGTCCGCTTCGCGCCGGTCGGCGCCGGGCACCCCGTCCACGGGCCGCCCACCCAGCTGGCCGTCTTCACCCGGCCGGAGGCGTCATGACGGCCGGCCCCGCGGTCAGCGACGCCCCGGTGGCCGGCCCCGCGCTGACCGTGCCCGAACTGAGCCTGGTCGTGCTGGCCGGCGTGACCGGATCGGGCAAGTCGACGTTCGCCCGCGGGCACTTCAAGCCGACCGAGGTGATCTCCTCGGACGTCTGCCGCGGCCTGATCGCCGACGACGAGAACGATCAGTCCGCCACCCCGGCCGCGTTCGAGCTGCTGCACTACATCGTAGCCAAGCGGCTGGCCGGCGGCCGCCTCACGGTGGTGGACGCGACCAACGTGCAGCCGCAGCGGCGCCGGGAGCTGGTCGCCCTCGCCCGCGAGCACGACGTGCTGCCGGTGGCGATCGTCCTGGACCTGCCGGAGAAGCTGTGCGCCGAGCGGAACGCCCGCCGTCCGGACCGTGACGCCGGCCCGCAGGTGATCCGCCGCCAGCACGATCAGCTGCGGCGCGGCCTGAAGGGCCTGCGCCGGGAGGGTTTCCGCACTGTGCACGTGCTGCGCAGCCCGGACGAGGTCGCCGCCGCCAGCATCACCCGTACCAGGCTGTTCAACGACCTGCGGCACGAAACCGGCCCGTTCGACGTCATCGGAGACGTGCACGGCTGCCGGGCCGAGCTCGAGCAGCTGCTCACCGAGCTCGGCTACGACCTCGAACGCGACGACGCCGGGCGTCCGGCCGGCGCCAGGCACCCGGACCGGCGCGCGATCTTCGTCGGCGACCTGGTGGACCGGGGGCCCGACACCCCGGGCGTGCTGCGCCTGGTCATGGGCATGGTCGCAGCCGGTACCGCGCTGTGCGTATCGGGCAACCACGAGGCCAAGCTGCTCAAGGCCCTGCGCGGCCGGAACGTGCGGCTCAACCACGGCCTGCCCGAGACGATGGAGCAGCTGGCCGGTGAGCCGGAGGAGTTCCGGGCCGAGGTGGAGCGCTTCGTCGACGGCCTGCTCAGCCACTACGTGCTGGACGGCGGCCGGCTGGTGGTGGCGCACGCCGGCCTGCTCGAGCGCTACCAGGGCCGCGCGTCCGGCCGGGTCCGCGAGTTCTGCCTGTACGGGGACACCACCGGGGAGACCGATGAGTACGGCCTGCCGGTCCGCTACCCGTGGGCGCAGGAGTACCGCGGCCGGGCCATGGTGCTGTACGGCCACACCCCGGTGCCCCGGCCCGAATGGCTGAACAACACCCTGTGCCTGGATACCGGCTGTGTCTTCGGTGGCCGTCTGACCGCGCTGAATTATCCCGAACGGTCCGTGGTCTCAGTTCCGGCGGCCCACCTCTACTACACCCCGGCCCGGCCCTTCCCGGTGGCTGCTGCCGCCGCCGGACCGGTGGCCCGCCGGGAGCCGGACGTCCTGGACATCGGCGACGTGAGCGGCTCGCGGGTGATCGAGACGGGGTACCTGCCGCGGGTCGGGGTGCGCGAGGCGCACGCCGCGGCGGCCCTTGAGGTGATGAGCCGGTTCGCGGTCGACCCCCGCTGGCTGCTGTACCTGCCGCCCACCATGAGCCCGGTCGCCACCTCGCCGCGCCCCGACCTGCTCGAGCACCCGGACCAGGCGTTCGCGGCGTACCGTGCCGACGGCGTGGAATCGGTGCTGTGCGAGGAGAAGCACATGGGCTCGCGCGCGGTGCTGCTGGTGTGCCGCTCGCCGGAGGTCGCGGCGGAGCGCTTCGGCCTGCCCGAGGCTGGCGCCCCGGACCGGTCCGGCCTGCCCGGCGCCGTCGCGGCCGCCCCGGCGGCCGGAGCGATCTGGACCAGGACCGGGCGGCCGTTCTTCGCCCCGGAGCTGACCGCCGCGCTGATCGATCAGCTCCGCGCGGCGGCCGAACAGGCCGGGCTGTTCACCGAGCTCGGCACCTCCTGGCTGCTGCTGGACGCCGAACTGCTGCCGTGGAACGTCAAGGCCGCCTCGCTGCTGCGGGACCAGTACGCCGCGGTCGGTGCCGCCGCCGCCGCGGCGCTGCCTGCCGCGGTGGCGGTGCTCCAGCAGGCCAGCGCCCGGTCGCTGCCCGCTGACGGCGCGCTGGCCGAGGCGCTGCTTGACCGGACCAGGGCCAGGTCGGCCCATGCGGCGGCGTTCACCGCCGCCTACCTTCGGTACTGCTGGCCCACCGACGACCTGTCCGGCGTTCACGTCGCCCCGTTCCAGCTGCTCGCCTCGGAGGGCGCCGTCTACCACGAGCGTCCGCACCTGTGGCACCTCGGCGTCGCCGACCGGCTCGCCGCCGCGAGCCCGGAGCTGATCATGCCCACCCGCCGCCTCGCCGTGCAGACGAGCGATGCCGCCTCGACCGCCGCGGCGACGCAGTGGTGGGACGAGCTGACCGCCGCCGGGGGAGAAGGCATGGTGGTCAAGCCCGCCGCGAACCTGACCCGCGGCGCAGGTCAGGGTGGCCCAGGTCAGGGCAGCCCGGTCCAGCCGGGCCTGAAGGTACGCGGCCGTGAGTACCTGCGGATCATCTACGGCCCGGATTACACCGAGCCGGCCCACCTGGCCCGGCTGCGGCAGCGCGCCGTCGGGCACAAGCGCTCGCTCGCGATGCGCGAATACGCCCTGGGCCTGGAAGCCCTGGACCGGGTGGCGCGCGGCGAGCCGCTGTGGCGCGTGCACGAATGCGTCTTCGCCGTGCTGGCCCTGGAGTCCGAGCCCGTCGACCCCCGTCTGTGACCCGGCCGTACCGCCACACGTCCGATCCGTTTCGGCGCGGTCGGCTCGCACCTGACTCAGCCGCCTGCCGGTCTTACCTGACTCAGCCGCCTGCCGGGCACTGCCGGGGAGACGGCCAGATCGTGCGTGATGCGCGTGATAGGTGATGCGGGTGGGTGCTGGGCTACGTGATCTGGCGGGCGCGGTGGGCGCCGCGGCCCGGGGGTGGCCAGGTCCGGCAGCACGGTGATCAAGCCGGCGCTTGGGCGTGGCCAGGAGCAGCCGCCGGGTGCATGGGCCCGCACGCCGCAGCCACCCAGAACCCACCCGTCCACCAGGCTGTTGCGACCTTACGAGATGTAAGACAGAACTCAAATAATGACCGTAAATATCCACGATCATCGCAGCAGGCCAGGTCGGAGCGCTATTGGTGCGGAAGTGAAAGTGCTAGGGGAGTGGCTGAGGCTGCCGGTCTTGGTGCCTTTCTGGAAACCGCCGAATGCGACGGCCAGCACGATAAGGATCAGGACCAGCAGCACCACCCACATCAGGCAGCCGCCGGACCTGGATCGCGGACGCCACCGCCGACGTGGGCCCCTGGACCACTCCCCGTAATCTTCACGCCGTCTGGCTCTGGACCTCATGCCGTTATGTATGCCCAGGCACGGCGCACTATGCCGGGTGGCCTGAATTATCTGACCGGTCCGGGGTAGTTCAGGGGTCGAAAGGCACCAGCCGACGACATGACGGAACGGCGCGATGGAACAGTTCTCTGGAACAGCACGTGAGGCACGTGAAAAGCGTGAACCGCGCGAGATGAGGATAACAATGCCGCGCGTGCCCGGAACGGGATGGCTAGGCAAGATCGTGGCCGCGATCATCGCGGTGGTCGTGCTGGTCGTGGTGTTGTCCGCGGTGCACCTGCTGCCACAGCTGAGGAACCCGTTTGCCGAGACCACGACGGTACGCAGCCAGCCGGTCATCTTGAAGTCGATTACCGAGCTCAGCCGGTACGAGGCTGCCAGCGGCTCGTTCGAGGTCGTGGTGGACCTCACCAAGCGCACCTCGCTGCTGCCCTCGTTCCTGGCGGGCAGCGAGACGCTGTTTATCGGGCAGGGCACCGACATCGCCTACATCGACTTCTCCGGGCTGAAGAGCCAGGCCATCTCGATGTCGGCGAACCGGGAAACCGTGACGGTCACGCTGCCCAAGGCCCAGCTGGAACCGGCCGTGCTCGACGTGAGCCAGTCGTACGTGGTCGCCGAGCAGCAGGGCCTGTTCAACCGGATCGGCAACTTCTTCTCCGGCAACCCGAACAGCCAGCAGCAGGTCTACGAGACCGCCCAGGCCAAGATCGAGACCGCGGCCCAGCAGAGCCCGCTGGTGGCCGAGGCCCAGAAGAACACCGAGGGGATGCTCGACGGCATGCTGACCTCGCTAGGCTTCCAGCACGTCACGGTCACCTTCGGCAACGCTTCCGGGAGCTAGCCGGGCTGGCCTCAGACCGGCCCGTTTGCGTTAGAGCGCACTCTAACTCGTAGGCTCGGTTTCGTGACGACCTGGAGCATCGGCGAAGCAGCGGAAAAGTGCGGCCTTTCCCAGCACACCCTGCGCTGGTACGAGCGGATTGGCCTGCTCGGGGCCATCACGCGGGGCGGGGACGGCCGGCGGCGGTTCAGCGAGGGTGACCTGGACTGGCTGTCGCTGCTGACCAAGCTGCGCGCCACCGGGATGCCGGTGCGCGACATGCAGCGGTACGCCGAGCTGGTCAGGTCGGGCGCGGGCGAGGCCGAACGCATCGAGCTGCTGAAAAAGCATCGCGAAGAGGTGCGCCGGGCGCTGGCCGCTCAGCGGGAGTGCCTCAAGCTGCTCGACGCGAAGATCAGCTACTACGGCAGCTGCCTGACCGTGCCGCCAGCAAGCGAACTTCAAAGGAGCTAGTAAGCACATGCGCACCACCAAACTTGGCGAGCTGACCGTGTCCGCACAGGGCCTGGGCTGCATGGGAATGAGCGAGTGGTACGGCCCCACCGACTGGGACGAGTCGATCGCGACCATCAACCGCGCGCTCGACCTCGGCGTGACGTTCATCGACACCGCGGACATTTACGGGGCCGGCCACAACGAGGTCCTGGTCGGCCGCGGCATCGCGCACCGGCGCGAGGAAGTTCAGCTGGCCACCAAGTTCGGCATCGACCGGTCGGGCGGCGACGCGAAGCGCGTGGTCCGCGGCGAGGCCTCCTATGTCAAGCGGTCCTGCGAGGCGTCGCTGACCAGGCTCGGCGTCGACGTTATTGACCTGTATTACCTGCACCGCCCGCCGCAGACGGCCGAGATCGAAGAGACCGTCGGCGCGATGGCCGAGCTCGTCGCCGCGGGCAAGGTCCGCTATCTCGGCCTGTCCGAGGTCAACGACGAACTGCTGCGCCGCGCGTACGCGGTGCACCCGATCACCGCGGTGCAGAGCGAGTACTCGCTATGGACCCGCGACGCGGAGACTCCCGAGGGCCCGACTGGGGCGATCGGCGCCATCCGCGAGCTCGGCGTCGGCTTCGTGCCCTATTCGCCGCTGGGCCGCGGCTTCCTCACCGCCACCGTGGACCTGAGCACGCTGGACGCCAGCGACTTCCGCAGCCGCAGCCCCAGGTTCGCCGGCGAAGCCGGCCAGGCCAACCAGGCCATCGTGGACGCGGTGCGTTCGGTGGCCGACGCCAAGGGCGTGGCGCCCGCGCAGGTGGCGCTGGCCTGGGTGTATGCCCAGGCCAGTCGGCTGGGCGTGTCCGTGGCGCCCATCCCGGGCACCAAGCGGATCAAGTGGCTCGAGCAGAACGTCGCCGCCCTGGACGTCACGCTGACCGAGGACGAGCTGGCCATCCTCGACCCGCTGGCCAGCCAGGTGGCCGGCGCCCGCTACTAAACCGCGGCGCCCCAACCGCACCACTACTGAGGTAAACCCGCAGGCGGTAGTACTGCCGCGCCGAGCCACTCGCAAACGAGCAAGGCGAGCTCGATGTTCAGGCGGTGCGTGCCGACGGGATGGCCCAGGCTCTCCTCGGCTTTGCGCACCCGGTACTGGACCGTGTTCTTGTGCAGCGTGAGACGCTCGGCGGTGGCCTTGTAGCTGCTGTTTTCCCGCAGAAACACCTGCAAAGTGTCGCGGAGCCTAGCGCTATGGTCGTCATTGCCGGCGAGCGACGCGAGGGTCTCCACTACCCACGCCCGCATGAGCTCGATCGAGCCGGCCATCAGGGCAACGGGTGCGACATCGGCGAAGCTGGTCACGGGCTTGCCCGCTGGACCAGCGGCCAGTGCGACGGCGTAAGCGCTCAATGCCTGCTGGTGTGTGCGGCGGAACCCCGGGAGTTCCGGGGCAGGAGCGCCGAAGGCGAAGCGAACCTGGCCCGCTCCGCCTACCGTCCGGCCGGCATTCCCGGCGCTGGCGGGCAGCCGGGCGAAGTGGTCCTGGGAACCAAGGGGAAGCCACGCCCACGCGCTCGACTCGTCTTGCGGAAGGAATATCGGCCGCCCCTCGCAGTCCGTCTGGTCCGCCACGTCGGCAATCGCATGTTCTAGCCGCGTCAGGGCGTCGCCGCTTTCCCCTGCCTCGCCGACCCAGCACACCACGCCGACATGGTGCTGCCTCAGCCGGTAGCCCAGGATCGCCTCTGAGGCGTCGATGTCCACGTGCTCGTTCATCAGCAGCGCACGGATCCGCGCGGCCCGCGTTGCGCTGCGGTTCCGCAGCCAGTTCTCCTTCTCGCGCTCGTAGGCGGACACCACCTCCTCGGAGACCCGGTCGATGTACGTCGCGGTGAGCTCTGAAACGCGCAGCGCCACAGCACTGACCATCGCGGCTCCGTCGGCGCGGCGCGCAAGCTCCTGCAGGCACCACTGCTGGAACCGGGCCGAACCGATCCGGTAGGCGCGAAGCAGGGCGGTAATGGGAATACCGCGCTGCGCTAGCCGCCGGGCATACTCCTGCGCTGCGGCCGGGGCGTGCACATTCTGCAGGTCGATCCCGTGCTGGAGAACGTGCACCAAGGTGCCGACGTTCTCCCCCACGCTCGCCTCAAGCAGGGTCAGAACCCGTTTGTCGTCCCGCAACTGCGGGATCTCACGCACGATCAGCTGGTAGATGTCCGCGGTGACTTCCGCGACGCGCGGAGTGAGCGCGCCGGAAACGTATGACAAGCTCTCGCTGACGGACAAACTCGACCTGTCCATCGACGGATGGTACTTCCCCGGGCGGCCCGTTCACACCCCACTGCCGCGGAGCATGTGCCCGGAGAACCATGGCGCGCCCGGGGTTGGTTACCCGCGACCAATGGCGCCGAGCGCGCCGCGGCCTAGGCTCGGGTGAACGCAAGCCGCCGCCGTGGCTGCGGCTGCCATCCCTGGGCCACCCAGGCGGGAGGACGTGGCCAGCTCATGAAGACCGACGCCTCAGCCAGCGCGCCGGACGCCGGGGACGCGGTCTCGGCGCCGCTGGACCTGTTGCTGACGGCCGCCGCGTCCGGTCCGGTGAGCTGGATCAGGCCTGGCGCTGGCGCCGGGCGCCTGATGGCGGCGCTGGCCACCCACCCCAGGCTGGCCGCCGGCCAGGGGCGGCAGTTGCTCGGTGAGATCGGACGCATCACGGTGGGCACCTCCACCCTGCAACCCTCCCGGCGGGATCGCCGGTTTACCGACTCCGCATGGACGGGCAATCCCTGCTGCGCCGTAGCGTCCAGGCGTACCTCGCCGCTGGCCGGACCGCGGAGAGCATCGTCGAAGACGCGGACCTGGGGTGGGCTGACGGTGAGCGGGCTCGTTTCGCCGTGCGCAACCTCGTGGACGCGATG
>CABEDN010000193.1_pt1 | contig 10806 bp, 9 predicted proteins | sample 3423051 | NCBI WGS metagenome assembly CABEDN01 (sample SAMEA5534330, study PRJEB31848) | metagenome | biome: tundra; feature: field; material: soil | place: USA | collected 2013-05 | depth 0.15 m
GAACTCGTCTTCAGCGAACTCGTGCTCAGGGAACGCGCCGACCTCGGGGAACGCGCCGACCTCGGGGAACGGGCCAGCCTCGGCGGGCGGGTCAAGCCGGAAGGAGCCAGCCCCGAGCGAAGGCCAGGATGTGGAGCTGAAGGTCTTGACCTGAGGGTCGCTGAGGTCACGGATTCCCGGTTCAGAATCGTGCGAGACCTCGAGGGCCCGGGCATCCAGCCGGCCGGAACGCGGCGGGTGCAACCACGCGGGGCGCTGGGCCGACTTGAAGCGCTGGGCCCGCTGGGCCCGCTGGGCCCGCTCGGCCGGCTCGGCCGGCTCGGCCGGCTCGGCACGCTGGGCCGGCTCGGCACGCTGGGCCGGCTCGGCACGCTGGGCCTGGGCACTACCCTCAGCCTGCTCGGTGCCTGACCCGCCAGCGGGCGCGGGTCCTGGTGCTGGTGCTGGTGCTGGTGCGTCCGGCACGTGGGCGCGCGACCATGGGGTGCGTGGCCAGGCTCCCGTGACCTCAGGGCCCGTGACCTCAGGCCCCGTGACCTCAGACCCCGCGACATCGGGCCCCCTAGTCTCGGACCTTCTGACCTCGGACCTCTTAGCCACGGGTCCGCTGGCCTCTGGTCGCGCTGTCGCGCGCTGCGGCACGGGTACCTGGGCTAGCTTCGACGGCGCCGTCGGTAGCTGAGATCCTGCTGCCGGGGCGGTCGGGGATGCAGCGGGCTGAGCGGTCGGGGACGCGGCGGGCCGAGCGGAGGCCGATCCCCCGGCCTGCGCACCTTCCAGCGGGAACGTATCCAGCTTGAACGTATCCGGCGAGAACACATCCAGCTGGGACACATCCGGCTGGGAGACATCCGGTAGGAAGGCCGCTGGCCATGCTGACGCCGACTGCGCTGGCCCCAGTGGCTGCGCTGGCCCCAGTGGCTGGGCTGACACCGATGGCTGGGCTGACACCGATGGCTCGGCTGACGCCGGTGGCTGGGCTGACGCCGATGGGGCTGTGGCTCGGCGGCCTCTGACCGGGCGCGCTTTGACCGGGCGCGCTTTGACCGGGCGGGCCTTGATCGGCGGGGCGGCAGCTCGCGGGGCCGCCTCTTCGGCGACCACGGCGGCCTGCAGGGCGGTTTCGGCCGGCTCAGCCGCGCCGACGGCTTGCTTGGCCGTGGCCTGCGACTTCCGGGCCTTCTTCGGCCGCGCTTTCGGCGGATGCTTGTGCCACACCCGGGCCGACACGAAGATGTCGTCCTTCTCCGCGACGGGCGCCATCCGGCACCAGGTCCGCGGCTCGGCGATGTACCGCAGCTGCGAACTCACCAGCTCCGGCAATCTCTTACTTTCAATGACCGGCCGGGTCGTCAGCCAGGTGAGCACCCCCGGCGGCAGCACATAAAGCCATACCAAATTGTGGTTAAACGGCAGCCCGATCGCAATGAGAAAAACTACATAGGGAACAGTGATCCCCGTGAAAACAGCAATCCAGGTGATGGGCAACGGCGCTGGCAGCCGAAAATCGTATAGCTTATAGAGCCGTTTTTCGATCCGCCAGATATTCGTATAAGTGGGAAGATCCACTAGGGGCGCGCTCCTTCAGCCAGAACGGGATCAGTGGACTCCGAGCGCGTTCGCTATGCCGGTGGCTAGCACCTGCACGATACTTGGCGTGTAAAACACGACCGCGATCGCGACGGCCAGCACGATGAACTGCACGAATCGCGTGATCTCGCGGGTGAAGAGGAAGAAGATCGCGACGATCCCGACGATGCCGAGGAACAGCGGCCCGAACAGACCCTGCAGGTACGTAACCAGGCCTTGCGTACTCAAGGCCACTGGTGCCATCGCAGCGGTGAGATGAGTATACATAAAATGTCCCTTCCGGGATCAAATGACCAGCCAAAGAGTCTTGCGGCATGCCACTGGGGCAGGTACAAGTAAAGCCGATGTACGGGCACCGACTGCCGCGGACACGGCGGCCGGCGCATCTCAGCACGCTGGCGTGGCAGCGGCTGACGAGCGGGGCCGAGTCGGCACGAACGGGCGGCACGCCGCCCAGATACGCCCCGGGCACAGGCTGGCCCGCGAGAAACAGCCGGTCCTGGGGAAACGGCTGGCTCACGGGGCACAGGCCGCACCGAGATGCGAGCGGGCCGGGCGGAAGCGGCATGAGCGCACGCGGACATGGCGACGTCAGCCACCACCGTCCTGGTCATTGAGCTCCCACCGCCTCGATCGACGCGCTGATTTCTTTTACATACCATTTTACGCTGCTTTGTTGAACGATCGACATGCTGTATGTGACCTGCAGTTTTGCGCCGCTAGAGGCGCCCTGGCCGAGCAGCTGCCATATGACGCCGACGGTTATCTGACGGACGCTCCCGCCGGACGGCACCTGAAGGCCGGTGATCGAGTCAAAGGCCATCGCCGCGCCCAGGCCCGCCAGCGTCACGCCGGGAGCGAGGAATCTGTTGAGCGCGGCGCTATCACCGTTCGCGTAGGCCTGGAAAAATGCTGGCAGCTCATTCATTAGCTGACTATGCGCCACCGGGTCCGAACTACGGCCGGCCGGCGCCCGCACCGGCATCTGAGCGGGGGCGGGCAGCCATGCGGGCTCGCCGGAGACCACGACTTCGTTACCCGAGGCGGCCACCGGCACGCCGAGCTCCATCAGCTGCCCGTTGACCGAGGCGAGCAGCATCACCACCGCGTGCTGGGGATCCTGCACCGTGATGCCCGCGATCTGCTCGGACTGCAGGCTCAGCTGGCCCACGCCGTTCCAGCCAAGGTCCGGGTTGGCGGCCGCGACGCTGGCCGGAACGAACGCCGCGAGCTGCTGCTCCCGCTGGCCCTGATTCTGCGGGCTGAAGTTCAGGTACACCCGCCCGAAGTCCGCCGCATACGCCTCGGCGAGAGTGACGGGAAACTGCCCGGCCGGGGCGCTGGCCGGCCCGGTACCGGCGCCGGGCGACGCGGAATTCTGGTTGAACACGATCGCCGTCACGCCGCGGAACGCGATCACCAGCAGCGCCGCCCACAGCACCACCCGCAGCGGCCACAGCAGCCACCGGCCGCCAGCACCGCTCCAGGCCCCGCCGGCTGGCTTATCAGGCTCAAAAGCCAGCGCGGCGCTGGCCAGCGGATCGAAATCGTCGAGCGCCCGAGCCCGAGGCCGGGCTGAGCCCAGGTCCGTCGAAGCGAGATAGTAAACGGACGATCGCGTTCCGTCACCGGAATTCGGCCCGCGAACCATTACACCTCCGCACGTTTCCGCTCCTGCGAAGGCAGGTGCGGCCGTCCTTTCGTGCCGGTCTCGCCGTCCATTGTGCGTCATGAAGTCTCGGTTAGGAACCGGCTAGAGCCGATCGCCGGGAACATCTGCATGGACAAATGACCAGCAACCTCTGATACGTCGCGGACACGTATTGAGTTCACGCAAGTTCGGAACGTGTTCAGGCTCGGCCGGCCCGTCAGGCCCTTAGCCAGCGGGCGTCTCAGCACCAGCGCGATCCGCCTTGGACACCGGATTCGTGGCGTTAACGCAGGTCAAACGCTTAAGACCGGGTCGGTATCAGACCGCCAGGAGTTCGGGAATTACTCGTTAACCCCAACCCTTGACCGATCGACCTGAGGCCAGCGTCCGGCTGACCCCGAGTCGGCGTCTTAGCCCTCTGAGCAGCGGAAACACCGCTGATCGACGCTGGATATTAACGGTCGCTTACGGCTGCGCTGAGGAGAGCCGCGGGGCGCTAGACGTTGAAGCGGAACTCGACGACGTCGCCATCATGCATGATGTAGTCCTTGCCCTCGATGCGGGCCTTGCCGACGGACCGGGCGGCGGGCACAGAGCCTGCGGCGATCAGGTCGTCGAACGAGACGACCTCGGCCTTGATGAAGCCGCGCTGGAAGTCGGTGTGGATGACGCCGGCCGCCTCCGGGGCGGTCGCCCCGGCCCTGATCTCCCAGGCCCGGGTCTCCTTCGGGCCGGCCGTGAGGAAGGTCTGCAGGCCAAGCGCGCGAAACCCGGCCCGCGCCAGCTGGGCCAGGCCCGGCTCGCCCAGACCGGCCTCGGCGAGCAGTTCCGCGGCCTCGTCCGCGGGCAGCTCGGCCAGGTCGGCTTCGGTCTTGGCGTCGAGGAAAACCGCCTCGGCGGGAGCAGAGCCAGCCAGCACTGTCAGCGCGGACAGCTGCTTGCGCAGGTCCTCATCGGCCAGTTCGGCCACATCGCAGTTGAACACGTACAGGAAGGGCTTGGCCGTCAGCAGCTGCAGCTCGCGGAGCGATGCCATCTCGATGCCTGCCGAAGCGGCGCCTGCGATGAGCGCGGTGCCCTGGTTGAGCAGTTGCTGCGCCGCCGCGGCGGCCTGGGCCACCCGAGCCCGTTCGGGATCCTTGGCGAACTTGGTCTCCTTGACCAGCCGGGGCAGCGCCTTGTCCAGCGTCTGCAGGTCGGCCAGGATCAGCTCGGTGACGACCGTCTCGATGTCGCGCTCCGGCGACACATCGCCGTCAACGTGCGTGACGTCCGGATCGGCGAAGACCCGTACCACCTGGCAGATCGCGTCGGTCTCGCGGATGTGGGCGAGGAACTGATTGCCGAGCCCCTGGCCCGCCGACGCGCCGCGGACCAGGCCGGCGATGTCGGTGAACCGCACGCTGGCCGGCACCACCCGCGCGGAGTCGTACAGCTTCGCCAGCTCAGCCAGCCGCGGATCCGGCACGCCCACCACCCCGACGTTCGGCTCGATGGTGGCGAACGGGTAGTTGGAAGCGAGCACGGAGGCCCGGGTCAGCGCGTTGAACAAGGTGGACTTGCCCACGTTGGGCAGGCCGACGATGCCGATAGACAGACTCACCCAGGCAGTTTAGTGGCGCGAAGGACGGCCCGGGGCCTGGCGGCCCCGGCTGGGCTTAGAACTGGGCCTCGTACTGGGCCGGGTCGATGCGGGCCTCGATGACCAGCGGGCGGGAACCTGAGGAGGCGCCCGACCGGGCCCCGAAGCCGGCCAGGGCTTTCTCCAGGGCGGCCGGGGTGTCGACGCGCACGCCATCGCACCCCATGGCCTCGGCCAGCGCGGCCAGGTCGGTGCCGCCCATCCGGGTCGCCGTCGGCGGGTAGCCCATCGCCTGCTGACGCAGCTCGATCCGGTTCAGGCTGTTGTCGGTGAACACCACCACGGTGATCGGCAGGCCCAGCGCCGCGGCGATCCGCATCTCGGTCGCGGTCATCGCGAACCCGCCGTCGCCGACCAGGGCGATCACCGGCCGGCCGGGGCGGGTGAGCTTGGCCGCGATCGCCGCGGGCACACCGAACCCCATCGCCGACAAACCGTTGGTCATCAGCACCGACCGCGGCTCCCGCGCCTGCCACACCTGCCCGGCCATGATCTTGTGCGAGCCGACGTCGGTGGTCACGATGGTGTCCGGCGGAGCCGCCTCGCGGGCGATCACAACCACGTCCGAGGGGTTGAGCTTGCCCTCGGCTCGTCCCGCCAGCCACGCCGAGCGCAACCGGGCGCGGTGCGCCGCCACCTCATCTTCCGCCCACCGGGGCGCTCCGGACCACTGCGCCGTGAGCCAGCCCAAGATCGCCCCGACGTGGCCGACCAGCTCATGGGCGCTGGCGTAGACCTGGTCGGTGTTCGGCGTGGTGTCCAGGTGCATGACCGGCGTGCCGACGGACCACGGGCTGATCAGCTCCACCGGGTCGAAGCCCGCGGCCAGGATCAGGTCGGCGCCGGCCAGCAGATCCCAGACGACACGGTAACCGGCCATATCGAGAACGCCCGCGAAATACGGGTGGTCCTCAGGAAAGGTGCCCTTGGCCATCGGCGAGACCACCACCGGGATTCCGGCCCGCTCGGCCAGGGCCAGCAACTGCGGGCCCGCCGCGCAGCGAAGCGCGGCGATGCCCGCCAGGATCACCGGACGCCGCGCGGCGCGCAGCACCCGCAGCGGGTCACCATCGCCGTACACGTCGACTGAGCCCACCGCCGCGGCCAGCGGGGGCGCGATGACGGCCCCGCCGGGAACAGCGCCGTCCAGAGCCGCGCCATCCAGAGCCGCGCCGTCCAGAGCCGCGCCCGCAGAATCAGCGCCCGCAGGGGCGAGCCAGGTGTCGGCCGTCACGGTCAGGTGGACGGCCCCGGGACGCTCAGCGACGGCGGTGCGCAGCGCCTTGCGTATGACCGTGTCCGCCGAGGCGGGCTCCAGCCGCAGCGCCAGCTTCGCGGCCGGGGCGAACATGCGGCCGTGATCGATGACCTGGTGGGTGAAGAACTGCTCGCGGGAACTCTCGATCTGGCCGGAGACCGCCAGCACCGGCACCCGGTCCAGGGTGGCCGAGGCCACGCCGTTCAGCACCGCGGTCGAACCTGGGCCGAGGGTGGACAGGCACGCCCCGAGACGGCCGGTGGCCATCGCCGCCGCCTGCGCCATGAAGGCGGCCGTCCCTTCGCGCACCGCCGACACCAGCTCGATGCCCTGGTGCCGCGAGGCCTCCAGGAAGTCGATGACGGACTCGCCGGGGTAGCCGAAGATGTGCCGCACGCCGGCCGCGTGCAGGTAGCCGGCCAGCAAGGCCGCCGTGGAACCACGCCCCGCGGTCGAACCTGGGGCCGGGACAGACGCAGACTCCTGTGCCATCGCCCCATTGTCCACGCAGCTGGCCGCGGGCCGCCACCACGGCCCGTTCGGCTGATTAATCAGGGGTGCCTGCCGGGAGACGTCCCTGCTCATAGCGCACCATCCGGCCGGTGTTTCGGCCGTCTGCGGGCGTGTCGCCGCGAGGTTCGCCACTGACGGTGAGACTATCGCTGCATATGAGTGCGATCTTGCTGCTGGCCGGATTGCTGCTCGGGATCGTCATCGGGGCAGCGATCGGTTACCTGTTCGCCCGTGGCCGGCTGGCCGCCGCCACCGCGGATCTGAACGGTCATGCCCGCGCCGCGGACGAGAGAGCCCGGGCCGCGCAGGACCGGGCCGCGATGATCGAGCGGACCGCCCGCGATCGGGCCGCCCTCGTCGAAGGACAGCTCGCGGAACGCTTCCAGGCCCTGTCCGCCCAGGCCCTCGACGCGAGCACCTCGCGCTTCCTTGAGGTCGCGGAGGGACGGCTGCAGGCGGCTAACGCCACCGCGGCCGGCGAGCTTGAAGTCCGCCGGGCCGCGGTCGAGCACCTGGTCGGCCCGCTGAAGGAGACCCTGGCCCGGGTCGAGGCCCAGCTCCGGGAGTCCGACGCCGACCGGTCCCGGTCGCACGCCGCGCTCGCCGAGCAGGTCAGCATCGCGCGGCAGACCTCCGAGCAACTTCGCCTGCAGACCCAGGCCCTGGTCACCGCGCTGCGGCGGCCGGAGGCCCGCGGCCGCTGGGGTGAGCTGCAGCTGCGCCGGGTGGTCGAGCTGGCCGGGATGAGCCCCCGCTGCGACTTCGACGAGCAGGTCACCATGACCTCCGCGGACGGCGCGGTGCGCCCGGACATGGTGGTGCGGCTGGCTGGCGGCAAGAACATCGTGGTGGACTCCAAGGTCTCGCTCGCCGCCTACCTGGAAGCCGCGGAAACCGATTCGGAGGACCGGCGAGCGGCCCGGATGGAGGCGCACGCCCGGCACCTGCGCGAGCACGTGGACCGGCTGGCGGCCAAGGCCTACTGGACGGCGCTCAGCCCGTCGCCCGAATTCGTGATCTTGTTCATCCCGGGCGAGGCGTTCCTGGCTCCGGCGCTGGAACGAGATCCCGGGCTGCTGGAGTACGCGCTCGCCCGCAAGGTGCACATCGCCACTCCGACCACCCTGGTCACTATGCTGCGCACCGCGCAGTACGCCTGGCAGCAGGCCGCGCTGGCCGAGAACGCCCGGGTGGTCTTCGACCTCGGCCGCGAGCTCTACAGCCGGCTGGCCGGCCTGGGCGGGCACGTCGACCGCCTGGGCCGCGCGCTGACCAACGCCGTAACGACCTACAACCAGGCCGTCGGCTCACTGGAAAGCCGGGTGCTGGTCAGCGCCAGGCGGCTGAACGAACTCGGCGTCGTGGACGCCGAACTCACCACGCCCACGGCGGTGCAGGAGACGACCCGGGCGCTGTCCGCCCCCGAGTTCGTCGCCAGCGAACCCGCCGGGATCGAATCAGCCGGGCCCACGGAGCTCGGGCCGACGGAGCTCGGGCCGACGGAGCTCGGGCCGGGTGAGACGGGACCGGGTGAGATCGACCACCGGGTCAGCCTGGTGCGTGCCGCTCGATGACGGAGACCCAGACGTCGGCGGGGAAACCCGCGACGCGCAGGCCTTCGCGGCTCGAGCCATCAGGATCGATCAAGCTCACCGGGCGGGGCGCGGTGCTGGCGTTGTTCGCGGCCTGCCTGTTCGGCCTGCTGATCGCGGCGTGGACCGGCTGGAGCGCCCTCGCCGACGCGATATTCGTCATAAGCTGCGGCGTGGTCGCCTGCTACACCCGGGCGAAGGGCCTGCGCAACGTGGTGGTGTGCCCGCCGCTGGCCTTCCTCGCCGGGACGGTATGCGCCGAGCTGATCACCGCCCCAGGCACCTTCCTGGCGGCGGAAGGAACCATGGTCACGCTCGGGACCTCGGCGCCGTGGCTGTTCACCGGCACCGTCCTCACGATCGTGATCGCGGTCGGCCGCGGTTACCGGCCCGAACTGCCCGCGTCGTGGTCGGCACCGCCCGTGATCACGAACCTGATCGACGCCATACGGGACGCCCTGCGGTCGCGCTTGGGCGGCCAGGACCGGCAGCGTTTAGCTCGTCCGGCATGGAGTGAGCTGGCCGCGGTTTAGGCGGGTCCGGCGGCGCGGGAGGTGCGCAGCTCCCGGGGCAGCGCGAAGGTCATGTGCTCCTCGACCGCCTCGACTTCCTCCACCGTGCCGAACCCGAAGCCGGCCAGCTTGGCCAGCACGGAAGTGACCAGCTCCTCCGGCACCGACGCTCCGCTGGTGACCCCGACCGTACTCACCCCGGCCAGCCAGCCCTCCTCGACCTCACCGGCGTCATCGACCAGGTAGGAGGCCTGCGCGCCGTAATCCTTGGCCACCTCGACCAGCCGGACCGAGTTCGACGAGTTGGGTGAGCCGACGACAATGACCAGCTCGGCCTGGGCCGCGATGACCTTGACCGCGGCCTGGCGGTTCTGCGTGGCATAGCAGATGTCGTCGCTCGGCGGATCGATCAGGGCGGGGAAACGCTCGCGCAGCGCGTTGACGGTCTCGATGGTCTCGTCCACCGACAGGGTCGTCTGCGATAGCCAGACCACCTTCGACGGGTCCCTGACCTCGACGTCCGCAGCCCCGGCCGACCCGTCGACCAGGCGGACGCGGGACGGGGCCTCTCCCGCCGTGCCCACGACCTCCTCGTGCCCCTCGTGGCCGACCAGCAAGATGTCATAGTCCTTGGCGGCGAACCGCCTGGCCTCGTTGTGCACCTTGGTCACGAGCGGACAGGTCGCGTCGATCGTGCGTAGCTCGCGGCGCTCGGCGTCGACGCGCACCTCGGGGGCGATGCCGTGCGCGGAAAACACCACGACGGCGCCGGAGGGCACCTCGTCGACTTCCGCTACGAAGATCGCGCCGCGCTTCTCCAGCGAGCTGACCACGTGCGTATTGTGCACGATCTGCCTGCGCACATAGACGGGTGGCCCGTACTTGTCCAACGCCATCTCGACCGCTTGCACAGCCCGGTCAACCCCGGCGCAGTAACCGCGCGGCTTGGCGAGCAGGACCCGTCCTGGTGTCTGCTGTGAGCCCGTCACATCTGTACTCGTCACGGTTCCAGACTACGTGGCCGTACCAGAACGGCATGTCGTAGCCCGGCGGACGACGGAGCAGCACGGCGGGCTTCCCGGGAATCGGGCCCTTGGAAATGTCCGATCACATCAGGTACTCGCTTTGGCCCAGCAGCCGGGGAAACAGGTGCCCGATGCGGGCAGCCGCGGCGCGCAGCCAGTGCCGCTCGTCGTCATAGCGCAGCAGCACCTGCGCGGCGGCCAGGCATACCAGCTCGGCGCCGGTCACCTCCGCCGGCTTGCCCGGCCCACGCCGGCCCACGCCGGCCCACGCTGGCCCGCTCCGGCCCACGCCGGGGGAAGGGATAATGCGGTCAGCCAGTTCCACGTGAAGTGCGACCAGGAGGGTGTCCACATGGGGGATCACGCTGGGCTCGAGGGTCCGGACGCGTGTGAACACGCCGCTTCTGGACACTCTTCGCTTATCAGTCACGGACCGCTCACGGCATGTCGCCGCGCCGCGTCCTCGCCGGCTTCCCCCGGTTCCGCCGCGCGAACCGCCGCCGGGCTCCTGCTGGACCACGCCGGCCGGACCTGTAAACGCGGCCAGGACTGGCCGCGATCATGACAGCAGCTGACCACATCGGCTACCGGCGGTTCGTCCCGGCCGAGACGGACCTGCTCGCGAAGTTCCTCACCACGGAGGACTGGCCCTACCACGGAGACGGCGCTCCCGACGCCGCCCAGATCCGCGACCAGGCGGCAGCCGGGCACTACGACAACGACCAGACCAGGACCTTCTGGATTGTCACCGGCACCGAGGCTGGCCTGATCCGGCTGCTGGACCTGGCCGACGACACGCCCCTGTTCGACCTGCGCATCCGCGCGGCGTACCGGGGCGCGGGACTGGGCACTCGCGCCCTGCGCTAGCTGACCGGTTACCTGTGCAGGCCGGCACGATCACGCCGCCGGACTGGGACGACGAACCCTTGTTATGCAGCTGACCTCAGCCCCATCCTGAGGCCCGGTGTACCAGTCAAATGAGCTTCGTGGCCAGGCGCGAATTACCGGTCAAGGATTAGGCCT
>CABEDN010000198.1_pt1 | contig 10753 bp, 10 predicted proteins | sample 3423051 | NCBI WGS metagenome assembly CABEDN01 (sample SAMEA5534330, study PRJEB31848) | metagenome | biome: tundra; feature: field; material: soil | place: USA | collected 2013-05 | depth 0.15 m
CTCATCGAACAGCTGAAGCTGCAGACCTTCCACATGGACCTGCGCGCGGGCGACCGGATGTTCTTCTACACCACCAGCGGCTGGATGATGTGGAACTTCCTGGTCAGCTCGCTGCTGCTGGGCGTGCGTCCGCTCCTGTACGACGGCCATCCCGGCTACCCGCGGCCGGACGTGCTGTGGCAGCTGGCCCAGGACGCGGGCGTGACGTTCTTCGGCGCGAGTCCCGCCTACGTCGACCTGATGTCCAAGGCCGGGCTGGTGCCCGGGGACACCTACGACCTGTCCGCGCTGACCGCCGTCATGCTGGCCGGCTCCCCCGTGTCGGCGGAGTGCGGGGCCTGGTTCTACCGGAACGTCAAGCAGGAACTGTGGCTGTGTACCGGCAGCGGCGGAACGGACATCTGCAGCGGGTTCGTCGGCGGCATGCCCACACTGCCGGTCTACGCCGGCGAGATCCAGGCCCGCCACCTGGGGGCATCCGCCTATGCGTTCGACCAGGGAGGCGAGCCCGTCACCGGCGAGGTCGGCGAGATGGTGATCACCCAGCCGATGCCGTCGATGCCGGTCCGGCTGTGGAACGACGAAGGCGGCCAGCTCTACCGGCGGACGTACTTCGCCGACTTCCCCGGCGTCTGGCGGCAGGGCGACTTCTTCAAGGTCAACGAGCGCGGCGGCTGTTTCGTGCTGGGCCGCAGCGACGCGACCCTGAACCGGCACGGCATCCGGATCGGCACCGCGGAGATCTACGCCGCCCTGCAGACCGTCGAGGAGGTCGCGGACGCGCTCATCGTCAACCTCGACCTGCCGGGCGGCGGGTTCTTCATGCCGCTGTTCGTCACGCTGACCGCGGGGGCCGTCCTGGACGACGCGCTCCGGCGCACGATCACCGAACGGCTCCGCGCCCAGTACACGGCGCGGCACGTTCCCGACCGGATCATCGGCGTGGCCGCCATCCCGGTCACCTTGACCGGCAAGAAGATGGAGGTACCGGTGCGCAGGATCCTGCTGGGTGCGCCGCCGGACGAGGCGGCCAACCGCGACGCGATGGCCAACCCGCAAACGCTGGACGCCTTTGCCGAGTACGCCAGGACCCAGCGGGATTACCGTCTCAGCTGAACGGCCGGGGACGGCTAATCGTCGGGGTACTGCCGCCCGGGCTTGACGTAGCCGAGGAACGCGCGCTTCTTGATGAGCTCAGCCACCGCATCGGGGACCATGGTCTCCCAGGACTCGTCGTTCGCGGCAATTCTGCGCAGCACGTCGCGGCTGAAGATCGGCAGGTACTCAGGACAGAAGTTGTCTAGGTTGACGAAGCTGCCCCGGCCTGCGAGGTAGTCGTAAAGCGGCTGGATCTCGGGCTGGACCTTGATGTCGTCCACGGTCTTGAGCTCGTCGTCCGGGGTCGGGCGCACCGGGTAGACGTAGAGCTTCAGGCCGTTCTTGAACAGCCGCCCGAAGCTCTCCAGGATCCCGCCCGGCAGCTGAGAATGGTTCTTCTCGTCGAACAGGTCGATGAGGCTTGGCACCCCCATCACGATGGCGATCCGCTCGCTGGTCCGCTCCCCGATGTAGGCGGCCAGCCGGTAGTAGTCGAAGTAGTCCGTGATCAGGACCGTCTGGCCGCACGCGGCGAGCAGCTCCGCCCGCGCCAGGAAGTCCCGCCGGTCGACGTCCGCGGCCCCTCCGGCGAGCAGGTTCCGCATCGTGATCTCGGTCAGCTCCAGGATCGGCCTGCCCGCGATGGCCGGGTCCTGCGCGAACTTCTCCCTGGCCGTGGCCAGCATGTCCAGATTCACGTGGGTCGGCGGCCGGAAGCTGCCCCGCTCGACGAGGACCGCCTTCTTGCGCAGTACCTCGCTGGGCTGCAGCACCTCACGATCCGGGCCGAACATGGCCACGCCACTCAGCCCGAGCTGGACGAGCTTGAGCGCCATCAGCCGGTTGTCCACGCCGCGGAATTCGATACCGCGGAACTGGATCATGTCGATCTCGACCCGGCCAGTGGTCAGCTTGTCCAGCAGGCTCTCGATCAGCCGCTCCGGCTCGTGGTGCTCGAAGAACGCGCCGTACAGCAGGTTTACCCCGACGATGCCGAGCGCCTCCTGCTGCGCCCAGGCCTCGACGTCGAGCATCCGCACGTGCATGACGATCTGGCTGGGCTCGTCGTGCGCCTGGGCCTGGAATTTCACGCCCATCCAGCCGTGGCACTCGTTGCCGCCCCGGAAGCTGCGCGCCACCACCGTGTCGGCGAACGCGAAAAAGCAGCTGGAGTCACCGCGCTCGTCGCCGAGCCGGTCGACGTTGAGCTGGAATTCCTTGTCGAGCATGCCTTGCAGGCGCCCGACGGAGACGTACCGCTCGGCCTTGCCGTAGACCGCGTCGCTGACCGCCATGTCGTAGGCGGAAATCGACTTAGCGATAGTACCCGCAGCGCCGCCGACCCGGAAGAACCAGCGCACCACTTCCTGGCCTGCGCCGATCTCCGCGACCGTGCCGTACCAACGCGGATCCAGGTTGATACGCAGGGCCTTCTGATGCGTATCGGATTGATGGGTGCCGATCATGAGCTCGGACATACGTCTCCCTGCCTGCTCACCGTGCCGCTGCTGCCGTCTGCGGCAGGCCCAGGGCGGCGGCGACCCGGCACTACCAACACACGCTCGGATTCTACTAATGTCCCGCTATCCACCGCCAGCCACGCCACTCCGGCAATCCTGGGCTCCCCTGCTGACCGGGACATGACACCTAGCCAACTAGCAAGTAAGAGCCATACTCCATGGTTAGAACGGTCTTACCTATTACCTGGCCTGCTTCGACGGCACGGTGGGCGTCGGCCGCCTGTTCCAGCGGGAACGTCCAGCCGGCCCGGCCCGTACTGGTTCGCCTGGCCGCGAAGACTTGACAAGGAACTCCTTTTTAAAGAGAATCCTTGTAGAAGGCGGCGCGAGGCCGCCCGGCACGAGGAGAGCACCATGACCGCAACGACCGACACCGCCGACTACCAGTCGACCAAGACCTTCGAGTCCGCGCCCGGGGCCGTGTTCGACGCGCTGACCTCCGCCGGCGCGATCACCACCTGGTGGGCCCCGGCTACCGGATCGGGCGCCGCCGGCGGCGAGATCACGATCATGTTCGGCGGCCAGGAAGTGCGGATCCGAGTCGACGCGGCCGACCGGCCCGCCAGGGTCCGCTGGACCGTGCTCGTCTCCGTGCCCCTCCCGGACTGGGCCGGCACCACGATCACGTTCGACATCGCGTCGGCCGCGGACGGCAGTACAGTCCTGCAATTCACCCATCACGGCCTCACCCCGCAACTGGAGTGCTTCTCGATGTGCAGCGCGGGCTGGACCCAGTACCTCGCCAGCCTGGTCGACTACGTCGACCGCGACGGCGGAAACGCCTTCGGCTCGGCCGCCGACGAGCCTGCCGCCGCGTTGCGCGAGCATCAGGCGGACGCCGCCAGCTGAGCATGAGAAGGCCTGAGCGACATGCCTGAACCCGAGAGCCCGGCGAGCGCCTCAGCACCGGACGCGGTGCTGAAGGCGCTCGCCGACCCGCACCGTCGGCAGATCCTCCGCCTGGTGCAATACCATGAGCTGGCCGCCGGGCAGATCGCGGCGAAGTTCCCGCTCACCCAGCAGGCGATCAGCCAGCACCTCGCGGTCTTGAAGCAGGCAGGCCTGCTCACCGAGCGCCGCGACGGCACCCGCCGCCTCTACGCGCTGCGGCACGAGGCGCTGGACCCGGTGCGGAGCTTGCTCGCCGAGTTCTGGCCGGACAGGCTCGCCCGCCTCAAGGACGCCGTCGAACGCGCCCACCCTCCCGAGGAAACGAGATAACGCCGTGCCCGTATTGCCGGCCGTGACCGCGACCACGCGCATCGCCGCACCGCCCGAGGTAGTGTTCCCGTACTTCACAGACCCGGCGCTGATCATCACCTGGATGGGCGACCACGCCGACCTCGACCCGCAGCCTGGCGGGGTGTTCGCCGTCGACGTCGGCACGTCACCGGCGCGCGGCAGCTACATCACGGTCGAGCCGCCCACCCGCGTGGTCTTCACCTGGGGGCTGCCCGGCAGCGAGACCATGCCGGCCGGCAGCACCACAGTCGAAGTCATCCTCACCGCCGACGGTGACGAGACCGTCGTCTCCCTGACGCACCACGACCTGCCCGGCGAACACCGGCCCGGACACAAGAAGGGCTGGGACACCTTCCTCGGCGCCCTTCCAGCCGCAGTCACGCATCACTAGCCCGGACCAGCGTTTCCTTGCCACAACTCGCGCAAGCCGAGGCCGCACCGCCGCCAGGGAACCGCTGCACATGCCGCAGCTGATTGAGCCACGCTCGATGAGCTGCAGGTCCGCCCAGGCAAAGGCGGCAGACCCTGGTGTGACCGATGATCGATAGTTGGCCCCGGGCTGCTCGCGAAAGCCAGCAAGCCCGGCACCGCCCCCAGCGAACCTGCCAGACAGTGCCGAAGATTCGTGGCCACTTACCACCGAAGATCACAAACAGGGTTCAGCTGCTCTGCCCCGTACCATCCCAGAACCGCCGGGATCGCGGTGCCTGCCGGGGGTCGGTCAGGAGCTGGAAGATCTCACTCGCCGGTGCGCCGATTCGCCTCATACCGTGATGGGCTCGTGCTCGTCGGCCATGCGCGCATGTTAGGCCGTCCGCGGCCGGAAGGATACCCGAACCCACGACAGGAGGGCGGGAGCCCACCTTCCCCGGCTGCCCCCGATAGCACGCTGCGCGGCGCGGACTCGGGCGGCTGTAGCTGCCTGTGCGATCATGGCCTTCCGCTGCCCGGACACGATGTCGTAGGCGACGCCTGGGTGCGGCATTGCCGTCTCCTTCCGCCTGCGGATACCCGTCGGGTGCCCGTCGTTAGGGGAGAGGGCCCTATGAGCCGGCCGGAGCCCGGACAGCGCGCCGGGCTCCGGCAGCTCCGGCCCCATGCCGGTACGCCTTCTCGAAGGCACCCTGGAGCAGGTCCTCGGACTCGGCGTCCTGCCCGCTGGCGAGCGTCAGCCTCGGCCTGCGGGCTCCCGGTCAGGCACTCGGTCGGGCATGCGGACCTTGGTGCCGGCCGCCCGGCCGCCTTTGGCCACCGTGCCACGAAAGCGGTTCACGGCCGCGACCCCGATCGCGGTGACGACTCCGACCGCGAGGAGAGCCGGACGCAGACCGTCGACGAACGTCGCCGCGGAGGCGTACCCACCGGCGGAGCTGAACACGGCGCTGACCAGTGACACCCCGAGTGCCGCGCCGAGCTGAAACGCGACGGTCCCGACACCTCCGGCGGGTCCCATCTGGTCCGAAGTCACGGCCCGCATGGTCGCCGAGGCCGTGGTCGGGAAGGCCAGGGAGGTCCCGACGCCGGCTACCAGCAGCGGCCCGACCAGGACGAGGTAGCTGCTGTCTGGCCGCACGAACACGGCGAGGGCAAGCAGCGAGACCGTCATGGCTGCCATGCCCGCGACCATGGTGGTGCGCTCACCGCGCCGCTGGGCGATCTGCCCGGCGATCGGTGCCACGAACGGGACCACGCCGGTCCAGGCCAGAAACGCGATCCCCACCCGGATGGGGCTGTAGTGGTGCTCGAGCTGGAGGAACTGCGGGAACAGGAAGCCCGCGCCGTACAGGGCCGCCCCGAGGCAGAACCGGCCGGCCGCCGCGGCGGCAAAGGACTGGTTCGCGAGAAGCCCAGGCGGCACCATCGGGAACGCGCAGCGCCGCTCCCAGGCCATGGTGGCACCGGCCAGGACCAGACCGCCGATGCCTGCCGTGAGGACCTGCGCCGACGTCCAGCCGACAGTGGGGCCTTCCTGGACGGCATAGACGATGGCACCGACGGCGAACGCCCCGAGGAGCATGCCGACGAGGTCGATACGCGCCGACACCTTCGGGCTGCGGGCGAGGCGGGTGAGGCCGGCGGCGAGTACGGCGACGCCGATGGGCACGTTGACCCAGAAGATCCACCGCCAGGCGAGGCCCGACACGATGGCTCCTCCGACCAACGGGGCGACAGCGACCGCCATGCCGGTGATCGACCCCCAGATCCCGATGGCCCGGGCCCGCTGCTGGGGTGGGAAAGCCTCGCTGATCAGCACGAGCGACAGGGGCACGGCGAGCCCGCCGCCGACGCCCTGGATGGCTCGGGTAGCGATCAGCAGGCCGATGTTCGGGCTGAGGGCGCAACCAGCCGAGCCGAGGGTGAACAGGGCCAGCCCGGTGAGGAACACCCGCCGCCGCCCGTAGCGGTCGCCGAGCGCGACGCCCGCGAGCACGACGGCGGCGAAGCCCAGTGCGTACGCGGCGACCGTCCAGCTCAGGGCCGAGGTGGCGGCCCCGAGGTCGGCATGAATGGTCGGCAGGGCGGTGGTCACCACCAGGGCGTCCATCCCTGCCATGAAGGCTGCCATCGACGTGACGCCCAACGTCCAGCGCTGCAATACGCTCCAGCGCGGCGCCCCGGACTGCTTGGTGCTGCTGCCAGCCATCTCCTTCTCCTTTCCTGGGCGATCCGCGAGATCGGGGACCGCTTTGTGGGGAAAGGACGAACGGTGCAGCCGGTGGAGGACACATCCGGCGAGAAAGTCGGGGAAAGCGAGAAAGCTAGGAAGGCCGTCAGCCGAGCTCGGACCGCACGGTGCGCAGACGGCCCTGCAGGAGGCGCTGTTCGACTTCGCTGGGCGCCAGGGTCACCGCGGTGTGAAGTTCTCCGGCCGCCTCGCTCGTGTGGCCAAGCCGGCGCAGGTTGTCCGCCAGGGCAGCGTGCCATAGATGTGAGTACTCCAGGCCGACGATGGTCTTCAGAGCAGCCAACCCCGCCTCGGGGCCGTCGCGCTCGGTAACTGCGACCGCCCGGTTGAGCGCCACCACCGGGTTGGCCGTGATCGACCCGAGCAAGTCGTAGAGGCCGACGATCCGGTCCCAGTCCGTCTCCTGCCAGCTGGGAGCGGTCGAGTGGGCCGCGGCGAGGTGAGCCTGGATCTGATAGGGCCCGGCGACCCTGCCGGACCGGGCCACCGCCTCGGACAGCCACGCCGAACCCTCCGCGATCGCGGCGCGGTTCCAGCGGGTGCGGTCCTGGTCCGCCAGGGTCACCGGGTTGCCGTCGGCGTCTGTGCGGGCGGAGGTGCGGGCCGAGGTCAGCAGCAACAGGGCAAGCAGAGAGAGTGTCTCGGGCTCGTCGGGCATCAGGCCGGCCAGCAAGCGGGCCAGCCTGATCGCCTCGGCCTCGAGATCGACACGGGCCACCGCGTCCCCGCCGGTCGGGGCGTGGGCCTCGGTGGCGATCAGGTACACCACCGCCAGCACTGCGGCCAGCCGGCCGGGAAGTTCCGCATCGGAGGGAATCGTGTAGGGGATGCGGGCCGTGGCGATCTTGGAGCGGGCCCGTACCAGGCGCTTCGCCATGGTGGTCTCAGGCACCAGGAAGGCGCGGGCGATGGCCGGCACCTCGAGCCGGGCAAGTGTTCGCAGCGAGAGGGCCACCTGAGCCGCACGGCCGAGCGCCGGGTGGCAGCAGGTGAAGATCAGGCGCAGCATATCGTCGCGCAGCGAGGTCCCTGGCTCCATCGCCTCGATCGCCTCCTCGATCTGGTCCGGCGCGGCCTCGGTTCCCCACCGGAACGCGGCGGTCTCCTTGGCCGGCCGGGCTGACTCGCGTCGCAGCAAGTCAAGCGCCTTGCGCCGGGCGACCACCGCCAGCCAGGCACGCGGATTATCAGGGATCCCCGTTTTGGGCCAAGTGTCCAGGGCGGTGATCGTGGCCTCGGAGAGCGCGTCCTCGGCGACGGCCAGATCGCCGATGGTCCTGGCCAGCGTGGCCAGCACCCTGGGACCTTCGCTCCTCAGCACCTCGACCAGGGTGTCGGTGGCGTTCATGCCCGGGTGCTCCTAGGCGTGTACCGGGGCTATCGGACGAAGCTCGATCTTCCCCCGCCAGGCGGTCGGGATCTGCGCCGCCCAGGCGATGGCCTCGTCGAGGTCGGCCACCTCCAGCAGGAAGTATCCGCCCAAGACCTCCTTCGCCTCGGCGTAAGGGCCGTCGACCAGCAGGACGTCGCCGCCCTTGCCGCCCGAGACGGTGATGGTGGTCGACATGGTCACCGGGTGCAGAGCTTCGCCGCCACGCATGACCCCGGCCTCGGTGGCCCGGCGGGCGAACTCCGTGTACTCGGGGGAGAACTCCGTCTCCGGCGGTGAGTCCCAGTACTGGTCCCGGTCGTAGTAGCACAAGGCCACATACAGCGCCATCGTCAAGGCTCCTTCCGTTCAGCGGACCATGCCATACCGTTTTACCTGGGCGATCACGACTGCGCCAACCGCGGCTACGGCCCTGGTACCCGTTTGGATCCGGGTATGGGGCGGCTCCCCGGAAGGGAACGCCCCGTACCCGGAAGACGGCGCCTTAGCTGGCGGGGCTGTTGTGGTAGGAGGCGATGCGCCAGGCGTCGTCGCGCCTGACCAGCACCCAGGTCGCGCGCACCAGCCGCTCGCTCGCGACAGCGTCCTGCCCAGGGAAGATGATCCCGTCCTCGCTGACCACGATGGCCGTGTCGTCGGTAAGAAAGCGGACGTCCACCGGATGGGCGGCCACCCGCGACCCGCTGAGCGGGCCCGCGAACCCCGCGGCCATCGTGGCGCGGATCTCTTCGCGGTCCCTCTTGTAGACGCCGGGCTGGACCACGCTGGCGTCGTCGGTGTAGTCGGCCACGAACGCCTCGGCGTCGCCGTCTTCCCACGCCTTGTACAAGCCCGCGAGCACGTCGAGAATGGCCTGCCGGTCGGTGTCGGACCCTGCCGTGGTGGTCTTGCTGGTCATCGGTCTCCTCGTTTCTCTCCGCGTGGTGGCGAGCGCCACCCGTGGGAAGGACGGACGAGCCCGCCCGGAGAGGACACCCCCGCGGCGCGAAGCCGGAAAATTTTAAACCATTACCGCGCCGGGGCTTGATCAGACACCAGCCGGGGGGGCCCGCCCGCGTTGCAAGCTGTTCGCCGAGTTCGGTGTGCCAGCGGGCGGGCCGCCGCCCCTCCTGCTCGGTACGGACCGCCGAGATGAGCCCTTCGTTCCCCCGGGCGGCTGAGCACCCCGTACAGGGAGCCCGGCGAGATCCCTGCCTACTCGGTCATGTCCCGAAGCTCGGCTTCCCCGTAGGACCTGATGCCCGTACATCTGCCGCCGGCTGAGCATTCCGAGCACGAGGGCCCGGGCGGGCGAGATCGATGGCACACGATCACCCAAATATGAGTATTCCGTGCCTTGGCGCTACGGTTCGCGGCGTTCGGCGTGAGGATCGGCCGCGCCGCCCGGCCTCGCCGGCGCAGCTCGCCGATCACCGGTCTCGGCACCCCGGCGGACAGCCACCCCGGCTGACCGCCACCCCGAAGGAGAACTGCCATGCATAACGAGGCTCCGCGCGGCTCCTTAACGCCAACCACCGTTCCGTTGTCGCTCTAGGGCCTAAGACGGCACGGTGGGCGTCGGCGCCGAGCGACGCGGCCAGCTCGGTCTACGGGCCGGGAGAGACCGTGGTGGCCACCCGTGCCCCGGCCAGCCTGGCGATCTGCACCGACATGTGGCCGACACCGCCGGCACCTACTTGCACCAGGACGGTCTGGCCCTCGCTGACCCGGGCGCGCCCGTGTACCCGGGGTAGGCCCGAAGCCGCCGTAGCAGAAGTACACCTCGTCACCCGGCCGCACCCTGGTCACAGCGGTCCGGTGTTCTCAACTACCCCAGCACCGTCCCAGCCCAGCACGGCGGGCAGCGTGCCGCCGATCGTGCCCCCGGAGCGGAGCTTGGTATCGACGGGATTGACGCCGGCCGCCCGCAACCGCACCCGGACGTCGTGCTCGCCGGTGATCTCCGGTTCCGGCCGTTCCTCCACCTTGAGGACCTCGGGCCCGTCCGCCGGTCCTAAAGCGCCGCAACGGTAACGTTCCCGGAACGGTCGGGGCATAGCGTTCGGTCCGTGAGCAGGAATGACGGGTCTGACCTGGCGGCCGGGCGGGGCGTAACGGTGACGAAGGTCCCCGGGCGCCGCCTCCGGGTGGCATCCCCGAGAGCCTGGACGATGGTGCTCGGCACGCTGGCGCTGCTGTCGTTCGCGGCCGTGATCCCGCTGTCCGTGCTGTCAGACCAGGTGGCCAACGGGGTCATCGCGGCGGTGATCGGCGTCCCCTGCGCGGGGATCGGCATCGTGGTCTCCCGGCGCCAGCCGGATAACCCGCTCGGCTGGCTCTACCTCGTGATCGGCGTGTGCCTGTTCCTGAGCACGGACGGCGGAGGCTACGCGCTGCTCGCCTACCCCGACGGGCATCACCTTCCGCTGGGCCCGGCGGCACTGGCGCTGGGCCAGATCTGGGGCCCGAGCCTCATGCTTATCGGCGTGCTGATCCTGCTGTTCCCGGACGGCAGGCTGCGCTCGCGGTTCTGGCGCTGGGCTCTGTGGGTCTATGGCGCCGCGTTCGCGGCGGAGCTCGCCGCCACCGCCGTGGCGATGGCCGGCGCCCTGGCCGCGCACCCGGTCCGCGTCGACAGCAACGGTGGCCTGACCGCGGTAGACCAGCCGGTGGGCTGGTTCGGCGCCGTCCAGGGTCCGCTCACCGGCGTGGTCATCCTGCTATCGCTGGCCTTCATCGTCCGCCAGGCGCTGAGCTGGCGGCGCGCCACCGGGGAGCGGCGTCAGCAGCTGAAATGGCTGGCGAGCGGCGCCACTGTCACCGTCGTCTGCCTGGTCA
>CABEDN010000202.1_pt1 | contig 10748 bp, 12 predicted proteins | sample 3423051 | NCBI WGS metagenome assembly CABEDN01 (sample SAMEA5534330, study PRJEB31848) | metagenome | biome: tundra; feature: field; material: soil | place: USA | collected 2013-05 | depth 0.15 m
ACGAAGCCCGCGCCGCCGCAGGCCACCTCCCCGCCGGCCAAGCCCGCACCCTGCTGGACGCCGCCGCCAGCGCCTTCGACAACGGCTACACCCTCGCCCTGGCCATCACCGCCATCGCCCTGGCCGCAGGTAGCGCCTTCACCTACCGCTACCTCAAGCGGCAGCCCCCTACCTCCACAGAACAAGCCCAGCACCCCGAACCGGCCCAATTGGGCAGGTAGCCGCTGCAGCCGACCGGCTCCGGAAGACGAACCGCCCCGGCTCCCCAAAGGTGACGTACAGCCCAGCCCGCCACAGGCCCCAGCTCCTCGTTCCGCCCCGTTCGCGGGGCTAGACCAGGAAGCCGGGGCCAGCTCAGCGCCTAGTGTCGCCGGGAGCGAGCATGCTGGTGAGCTCGGCAATCGCCTCGACCGAGGGATGGAAGTACCGGCGGACGTTCTCCGCCTTTCGGTGCCGGGACTTGGCCATCAGCATCAGCAAGCTCGAACCGGCCTCGCCTTGGTGAGTCAGGCCGGCGTCCCGCCACTCGTGCAGGTCCCAGCCGGCGCCCGGCGCCCCTCCGACGGCCGTGTGCTGGTCCAGTAGCGCGCGGGCCTGCCCGTACGAAAGCCAGGCCAGCCCAGTGTCCGGCACACGTCGCGCGGGGAGACCGCCTTCACCGGAGTCCGGCGCCCCGCGAGGTCCAGCTCCTCGATGTTTATACCGAGAATCTCCTCGGCCCGCGCGCAGGTCTCGTAGAGCATCCGCCACAGCGTCTTCTCCCGCAGGTGCACCTCCCCTCCGGGCGATCAGCCGGTCGACGGCTATCTTCGAGCGGGCCGAGGTCTCCGAGTCCGGTGGGGCCATCCGCTTCACCCAGACCGGGACCGCCGACCCGTCGTAGCCGCGCTCCGCGCTCCAGCCCAGCCAGGAGAGCGCCGGCGCCCGGCGGGCGTTCCAGGTGTTTGACCGCCGTGGTGCCCCACAGCAGCTCCAGCGACTCGCCGACCTCGTCGTCCGCCACGTAGCCGAACGGCCGGTCCTCGCCGAGCCGTTCGGCGGCCTTGCCGACGCCGATCCCGTAGTTGCGGGCGGTGTTCGGGTTGCCGAGCGAGCCGAGGAAGACGTCGGCGGCCGACCGGACGGTCAGCGCTTTCCCGGCCGAGTGCATCAACCGGCAGACGCGAGAGTTGTGCAGCCCATGGGGGTCTACGGCCAGTACCACGTCGAGGTCAAGGTCCGCGCCGAACTGCCCAGCCCGGTACCGTGCGACGGCCGACAGAAGTTGTGGGCACTGCCGAACGACGTCGAGCAGGCTGCGAGAGCACAACTCCAGATCTCCTGACCAGCGCGAACGCGCTTGTTTGGACCTGGCGACACGTTCGTTACCGGCCCGTCCGCCGCCGTCTGCGGGGAGGGCCGGACGTACAGTGATGGCGCCCGCACGGCCAGGGGGTACCGGTGGCCGTGCGGCACCGCCGGGAGCTGGGTCCTGGTCGACCAGGGGACCCGGGAACGTCCAGGGCGTGGTTCGGGCGGGAGAGTTCTCACGCCGGTTCGCACCGGTGGTCGCCGATGTGCCCGGTCTTCCCGCCTATCTGGGGACGGTTACCGCGCCTGATGGTACCGCGCTGGTGGACCTGGTCCTGGATCGCAACCCCCTTCATGCTGGCTAACGGGGCCACGGCGGGCGGCACGGCCCTATGTGCTCATGGTGCCCCGTAGCCGTCGCGACGGATGGTCCTCGGCCACGGCTGGGGAACTGGCGGCTTGCCGTACGGCGATGACCCTGGTCGCCGCGTGGTACCGCAGCCTGGACGGCGGGCACGCAGTGTTCTGCGCCAACGACAGCGCACCCAACCTCGGCTACCTGCGTGACGTGGAAGCCGCGAGCGGGATCCTCACCGGCAGCGGCCCCGATGCAGCGATCACCAGGAATCCCCGGCAGGACGTGCAGCACGCCCGGCGTCCGCGCTGCGGCGGTCTCGATGGTCGGGTTCACAGTGTTCCTCCTTGGTGTCCGAGAACGGACGAGGTCAGGATCGCCGCCGGCAGGTGAACGGTCGTCGCCGGATTACGGTGATCCGTGTGCGCCCCGACCGTTCCTGCGGTCAGGCGAGGGGAAGTGCCTGGTCAGCTGCGCGAGGGCGGCGTCGTCAAGAGCCACGTCGGGGGCGGCGAGGTTCTCGGTCAGATGGACGCGCGTCCGGGTTCCGGGGATGAGCAAGATGTTCGGTGCGAGGTCGAGCAGCCAGGCGAGTGCGATCTGCGCCGGTGTCGCGTGCAGCCGTGCTGCCAGCGCGGCGAGTACGGGGCTGGTGAGCAGGTGGCTGCGGGCAGGACCGGGCAAGCCCAGGGGGCAGAACGGGACGAAGGCGATGCCGCGCTTGGCGCATTCGGCCAGGACGTCGGCAGATCCCTGGTCGACCAGGTTGAACAGGTTCTGCACGCAGACGATCTCTGTCTGGTCGACGGCCCGCAACAGCTGTTCCCTCGAGATGTTGCTGAGCCCGACGCCGTCGATCAGTCCTTCCTCGCGCGCCTTGATCAGCGCGGCCAGCTCGGCGTCGAATTGCTCTCCCGGCGCCTCGGCCGGGTCCATCATGCGCAAGTTCACCGCGGCCAGCCTGCTGACACCGAGGGTGACGAGGTTGTCCTCGATGCCTTGGCGCAGCTGATGCGGCTCGTCGTAGCGCGGCAACGCCCCGGTGGAGTCGCGGCGCGCGGCCACCTTGCTCACGATCGCCAGCCCGTCCGGGTAAGGGCGCAGCGCCTCGCGGATGATCTCGTTCACCGTGCCCGCGCCGTAGAACTGCGCGGTGTCGATGTGGTCCACCCCGGCCTCGACTGCCGCTTGCAGTACCTGCAGCGCCTCGTCACGGTCTCGCGGCGGCCCGAAGACCCCGTCACCGGCGAGCTGCATCGCGCCGTACCCGGCCCGGCGCACGCGCCACGGGCCGAGCGCGAACGACCCGCCCAGGTCGTACCCCATCAGGCCTTCTCCTTCCGGTCTGAGCGATGCCGGGCCGCGTTGCCGCGACCCGGCAGTCGGGTCAGGTGTGGACCTGCGAACCCACACCGAGGTCCAGGCGGATCGATTCGAGGATCACGAAGGTCGTACTGGCCGTGTAGACATCGGCGGCGGCCAGGACCCCGGTGTACTTCTTGATGACCGGCGCGGAGGCGTAGGCGACCTGCACGGCCTGGTACTCCTTGACCGCGGCCCATTCGTTGTCGCCGTACTTGGCGAAGAACGGGGCCGGGTCGACCGTCGCCAGGGCCGTCCTGACGTTGGCGATGACGTCGGTCACGTACTGCTGGTAGACGACCATGTCGTCGCGGGTGCCGAGCCGTCCCATGTGGCCGCCGATGTAGTGCTTCCACGGGTAGGCCATGGCCGTGTCCGGGGCGGCGATGGAGCCGGGGACGTCCTCATTCAGTTTGAAGCTGTCGAACGGCACCCAGCGAGGCAGATTGATATCGACCAGCATGAGCGTGTCATGGTCGGGGAAGTGGATGTAGACGTTGTCGGGGTGTGGTTGGTGCCGTGCCACGCCAGGTCCACGCGCTCCCCGCCCACGCGCAGCGCGCAGTCGGTGTCGAAGGTGACGTCGGGCAGGGGCCGGGCGGGGTCGTTCTCGCTGGCCAGCAGCTTCTTGGTCTCGATCTGGCCGACCCGAACCACGTCCCTGCCGAACAAGGACGACGCGCCGAGGTGATCGGCGTGGTGGTGGGAGTAGACGATGTGGGTCACCTTGTTGGACACCCCCTCGCGGGTGGTCAGGAACGCCGCCTGGTAGGTGCCGTCGGTAACCCAGTACAGGTTCTTCTCCACCCGCCCCACGTAGAACCGAGCGCCGCGCTGCGGGCAAGGAAGGAGCGGCGGTTCGTGGATGACTATGGTCTATCCCTTCGAAGAAATGGGGGGAGGGTCAGGCGCCGTAGGCCGGGACGATCGCGCCGCTGACGGGTGCGGCGAGGTCCCCGGCGAGGAAGGCGATGACGTTCGCGATCGCCTCCGGCCGGACGGCATGCGTCAGCAGTTCGGCAGAGAACGTGGCCCGGTTGGCGGCCGTGTCGATGACCTGCGGCGCGACCGCGTTGACCCGGATGCCGTGCGGGTGCAGCTCCAGGTCGAGAATGCGGACGAGGTGGCTGAGAGCCGCCTTGCTGAGGCTGTAGGCCGCCACGCCAGCGGTCGGGTCGGTCGCCGGCCGGGCCGACACGTGCACGATGGAGCCCTTACCGCGCTGGCGCATGTACGGCTCCACCGCCTGGCTCAGCCACAGCGCCGTGCCCAGGTTGACGTCCATCAGGACCTTCAGGTCCTCGGGCGTCGCGGTGACCGCCTCGCCCAGGCGGAACGTGCCGATGGTATTGACCAGCACCTCAGGAGGGCCGGCCTCGGCGGCTATCCGGTCGATGAGGCTCTTGGCCGCGGCCGGATCGGCCGCGTCGCCCACCTCGCGGCGGATGCCCTCGGGCAGTTGCTTCAGCCCCTGCTCGTTGCGGTCGACCCCGACCACCGTGTACCCGGCGCCTGCCAGGACCTCCGCGGTAGCCCGGCCGAGCTCTCCGCCCGCGCCAACCACGATCGCTACGCGCTCGCTTATATCGGACGACATCTCGTCTCTCCTTCCGGTTACGGACGTACCTGCCGGCGTCCCAGCAGTGCCCAACCCGAGACGACGACGCCCAGCCCGACGAGGATGGCGAACCCGAGCACGGTGTTGGGTGCGCTCGCACCTAGGTCGAGCGCGACTCCGGCTCCGATCACCGGAACCGAGAGTCCTACGTAGAGCGCGATGAGCAGGTCCGACGTCATCGCGACGCGGCTTTCGGGCGGGCTTGCCTCAAGCACGATCCCGGTGGTCCCCTTGAAGACAGCACCAGAACCCGCGCCGATCAGCGCACCCCCGATCAGGAACATCGCCAGGTTTGGTGTGGAAAGGCGCACGGAAACAACGAGCAGCACCAGACCCGCGAGCATGGAAACCGTTCCGAGTGCGAGCACGCGCGATGCCTGCAGCGTTGCCAACTGGGATACCACTCCGCAGGCAAAAAGAAGGAAGAGCGCGGCACCGGACAGTGCGTGCGAAGGATGGTGCAGCGTGGTGGCGAGGAAGAGTCCGGACAGCCCGGCGAACAGGCCGTTCGCGGAAAAGGCCGCAAGGGTCCCGGCTGCCGCTGGGACCGGAAGCCTGACCTTGCGTCGCGAACTGGCCGGCTTCTTCTCCGTTGCCGGCGCGCCCGTCTCCGGCGCGGCCCACAAGCCGATCAGTGCGATCGCCCCTAGCGCGATGAACACAAGGTAGGGCACGGTCAGCGGCTGTGTCACCCACTGCGCGAGGCAGCCGGCGATCAGCGGGCCGACGCCAAGCGCGCCGACGGTCACTGATGTGCCGATGGTCCTGGCACGGACGGGCGACGCCTTCGGATCCGCGCGCAGACGCAACTCGATGAGGTAAGTGATCGCGGTGCCCGCGGCCAGCCCGACCGACACTCCGGTGACCAGCCGCCCGATCAGCAGCCCCGGCAGGTCCTTCCACGCGGCGAGCACCCCCACTGCCACCATCATCGTCGCGACGGCACTGAGCATCGTGCCCCGGCGCCCGATACGCGCGGCGATGGCGCTGTCCCGTTGCAGTATGGCGATCGTGCCGCACGCGAAGATCGCGAAGACCACGGTGATGGTGAGGGCCGAGAGGTGATCCCGGGTCCGGTAGAGGCCATAGAGAGGGCTGGGCAGGGTCGCGACCGCCATGACGATCAGGAAGGCGAACGCCGCCGCGCCAAAGCCGGAGCGGTGCCGACGTCGCTGCGTCGCGGGCACCGCGGACGCATTAACGTCGGGTGTGGCGGACACAGCGGTCACCAGACCTTCATGCCGCCATCGACCACGAGGTCGATGCCAGTCACGTAGGAGCTCTCGTCGGACGCAAGGAACAGCGCGACGTTCGCGACGTCCTCCGGCTGACCGAACCGGCCCAGGAGTGTCCTGCCGCGCATCTCGCGGCCCCACTGCTCGTCCTCTAGTTCCCCTCGGGTCGCGTTGCTCTCGATCAGGCCCGGCGAGATCGAGTTGACGCGGATCCCGTGCTCGCTTCCCTCCATTGCGAGCTGGCGCGTCATCCCGATGATCGCTGCCTTGTTCGTCATGTGGGCTATCGCCGGGAGGTTCTTGAAGCTGAGGGATCCGTTCAGCGAGGCCATGTTCACCACCACGCCGCGGCTGGCCTTCAGGTGGGGCCACGCCGCACGGGTGAGGTAGAACACCAGGTCGACCTCGTCCCGGCGGGCGGCATCCCACTCCTCGTCGGTGAAGCCTTCGAACCAGTGCAGGTGGGACCTGGCGGCGAGGTTGTACAGCACGTCGATCCGGCCGAACTCGCTCACCGCCAGCTCGACGAGCCTCGCGCACTCGGCGGGATCGCCGAGATGGCACGGCTGCAGCGACACCATCTTGCCACCCGCGGCGTGAACCATCTCGACGGTCGCCACCGCCGGCCCGACCGTCACGTCGCAGCCGACGACCGACGCGCCCTCACGGGCGAACATCAGGGCGGCGGCGCGTCCCATGCTCCCGCCTGTGCCCGTGATGACGCAGACTTTCCCTGCCAGCCGGCCGGCCATCTCAGTGGCCTCCATGAGCTGACGCGGCGCGCTTCTCAGCCTCCGCGACGCCCACCGCATCGGTCAGCTTCGGGACCTGGCTGAAGTACCAGTAGATGACATCGCTGGCCGGCCCGGCGAGCGGGCCCGCCCAGTCCCGGAACAGCTCGGTGACCACCGCGAGCGCCGTGGTCGGAACCGCCCCGGCGTGCGCCAGCCGCTCGATGGCGGTGCGGTGTGAAGTCTGCGAACGGCCACCGACGGCGTCGGCGACATACAACACCTCGTAGCCGTCCTTCAGCGCCTGAACGGTAGCGAACGTGAGGCAGATCTCCGTGTGCAGTCCGCCAATTACCAGTCGCCTCCGCCCCGTTGCCTGCACGGCCTGCCGGAAGGCTTCGTCCTCGAACGCATTCATCGACGAGCGGTCGATCGGCTCGACGCCGTCCAGCTCGGACAGGACCGACGGGAGCGTAGGTCCGTTGAAGCCGAGCTTCACGCCCACCGTCGAGAGGACGATCGGCATGCCGTACGCCTTGGCGGTCTTGGCCAGCAGCCGGACATGCAGCTCGACCAACTCGGCGGGCGTTTCCGACCGGATGACCTCGAACATCTCATTCTGATAGTCGATCAGCACTAGGGCGCAGTCCTCAGCGGTCCAGACACCCAGGTCCTTCGTCATCGTTGCTCTCCTCTGCTGCTCGCGGGAGCGAGGGGTCAGACCCGCTGCCGCACCCAGGATTGCCGCCGTGCAGGTGAACGGTCCTCACCGGATCCTGGTGATTTCCCGCCGGGCCGCGTGGGACGGCGCCACGAGCAGGCTCGTGAATGCGGAGCTGCCAGTCAGCGGGAACGCGGCCAGCCGGTCCGGGGACTGGCTGGCTGAGAGGGTGACGGGCAGTGCTAGCCCGCCGAGGCCAGGGCCTCGCGTGCTGCCGCGTCCACCTCGATGTCCCCGACGGCCATGTATTCCTCGAGGTGGCTCACCAATGACGTGCCGGGGATCAGCAGGATGTTCGGCCGAAGCTCAGCGCTGCTCGTGACTGGTCATTGGCGTCATCGCCTCCCGTGGCGGGAATCGCTTCGGCCATCGCTAGCGGCAGCCGGGTGAGCGGCTGTCACCTAGTTCTGGTGATTGTGCTTCGGCCGGCTGGCCGCTCGGTGATGTCCGGCTAGCGGTCTAGCTGTTCATGGCGGCCGAGAGCAGCCGCATCTCTCGTCCGCGCTGCACTGCCGAGGAACGATCCTGAGCCTGGAGCTTCGGGTAGATGTTGCGATCGGGCCCCAGTTCCTGGACGCCGTCCGCCACCCGGGCTTCGTTCCCGGCGGCCGCGATGGCGGCGGCACGCGACGAGGGCCTCATCGCCGGGATAGGCCTGAGCAACGTCAGCCTCGAACAGCTACGGCACGCCGCGGCGGGCACCGACATCGTCTGCGTGCAGAACCTGTTCCACCTCGCGGACCGCAGCGGGACGCCGGTTCTGGCGGAGTGCCTCAGCCGCGGCATCGCGTTCGTGCCGTTCTGCCCGCTCGGCTGGCCGCGCGGCCGCGACAACCCCGTGTTCACCAGCCCGGTGGTTACGCGGACGGCCACCCGGCTCGGTATCACGCCCGCGCAGGTCGCGCTCCAGTGGCTGCTGCAACTGGCCCCCAACGTGCTGCTCATCTCCGGGACCGGCTCCGTCGCCCACCTGCGGGAGAACCTGGCCGCCGAGGACGTCACCCTCGATCGCGAGGCGCTGCGCGAACTCGACGGCGTCGGCGCCTGATCCATAGCCGCCCCGCGAATCACCAGAAACAAGTGATGGCCGGTCACCTTGACGGCCACTAGCCTCGGGTGGTGGATGTTCCCGCTCTTTCTTACTCCTCGGTACCGGGGCGGTGGGTGCTGGCGATCACCGTGCTCGGTTCGGGGATCGCCGCGCTGGACGCCACGGTCGTCAACATCGCCCTGCCGACCATCGGCCGTGACTTTCACACCGGCATCGCGGCCCTGCAGTGGGTGATGACCAGCTACATCCTGACGCTGGCCGCGTTCCTGCTGATCGGCGGTTCGCTCGGGGACCGGTTCGGCAGGCGGAGGGTGTACCTGATCGGCATCGTCTGGTTCGCCCTGGCCTCGGCGGCGTGCGGGTTCGCTCCCAACGCGGATTTCCTCATCATCACCAGGGTGCTCCAGGGCATCGGCGGGGCGCTGCTCACGCCCGGAAGCCTGGCGATCCTGGAGGCGTCGTTCACGCCCGCCGACCGGGCCCGGGCGATCGGGGCCTGGTCGGGCCTCGGCGGCGTCGCCATCGCCGCCGGACCGCTGATCGGTGGCTACCTGATCTCGGCCGCGTCCTGGCGGTGGATCTTCTTCATCAACGTCCCGATCGCGGCCGTGGTCGTCGTGCTGGGCGCCCGGCACATCCCGGAATCGCGTGATCCGAGCACGACCGGCCGGCTCGACTACGCGGGGGCGCTGGCCGCGGTGGTATTTCTGTCCGGGATCACGTTCGCGTTCATCGAGGCGCCCACGCTCGGCTGGGCGTCGCCGGCCGTGCTCACGATGGCGTTGCTTGGCGTAGCCGGCCTGATCGCCTTCCTGGTTCGTGAGGACCATGCGGCCGCGCCGATGCTGCCGCTGTCGATCTTCCAGGACCGGCAGTTCGCGGCGGCCAGCGCCGTGACGTTCATCGTGTACGGGGCCCTGACGGGGGCGACCTTCCTGCTTCCGGTGGTGCTGCAGGTCGTCTCGGGCTATTCGCCGCTCGCCTCCGGTCTCGCGCTGCTGCCGCTGACCGTCATCATGCTCGCGCTGTCGGCCCGCTCCGGGGAGCTTGCGGCCAAGATCGGGCCCCGCCTGCAGCTGAGCGTCGGGCCACTCATCGTCGGCGCGGGCCTGGCCATGCTCACGTTGAGCACGTCCGGGTCGAGCTATGTGGCCGACGTGCTGCCCCCGGTTGCCGTTTTCGGTGTCGGGATCGCGATCACAGTCGCGCCGCTCACCGCGACCGCGATGAGCTCGGCGCCCGCCCATCTCGCAGGCATCGCCTCGGCGGTCAACAATGACCTGTCCCGGTTCGGCGGCCTGCTGGCGGTCGCCATACTGCCGGCGCTGACGGGCATCACCGGCCAGGCCTACCTGCACCCGGCCGCGCTCGCCGCCGGATTCAGGACCGCGGCGTTCATCTCGGGCGCGTTGTGCGCCGCGGGCGGACTGCTCGCTGCGGTTACCATCACCAACCCCCGCAGGGACCCCCAGTCGGCCGGAACGCCAGAGCACTGCCTGCACTGCGCCCTCGAGGCGCCGCCCCTGACGATCGCTCCTGCGGGTTATGCGGCGGGAAGCACGACCGCCCGTTCGGGATAATTCAATTCTTCTCCCGAACGGACGGTGGCTTGTGTTCCTCGTCAACCGGTCACCGAAGCGCACCTGCTCGCTGGGCTCGCCTATCGTGACCTCGGTGACCAGCGCGCGGCGAACCAGGCCGCCGAGCGCGCACTGGCCCTGGCGGAGTCTGACCGGCTCGTCCTGCCGTTTGCGATGACGGGCTCTCGGAAGTTGCTCGAGGCCCTGCCGCGGCATGAGACAGCGCACGCCGCCCTGCTTACCGACATCCTCGACGTCCTGCGCGGCGTCCCGCGTGGCATCCTGCGTGGCTCGGCGACGAGCTCAGCCCAGGCGAGCTCAGGGTGCTGCGATATCTCCCGACGAACTTGTCCCGGCCCGAGATCGCCGGCGAGCTGTCCGTCTCGGTGAGCACGGTCAGCACGCACGTCCGCAGCATCTAGGCCAAGCTCCAGGTCCGGGACCGCTCCTCGGCTGTGCAGCGCGCCCGGGAGCTGCGGCTGCTGGCGGGCGGCCGCGCGCGCTAGCCCGGCGGTCACCGGGTCCTGGACCTGCTCGAGGTCCGCCAGCTCACTCCCGACCGCAAATCACCTGGATTAGACGATAGCTGCTCACCTTGGCGGCCCTTACCGTCGGGCACGTCCGTTGGCGCAGTAAAACAGAGAAGAAGTGGTGAATCTCATGTCTGATGCCACCTCCGTCAGCAGTGCCCAGGACCGGCGCTGGCTCATCCTGGGTGTGATCGGCCTGGCGCAGCTGATGGTGGTCCTGGACCTCACGGTGATGAACATCGCGCTGCCGTCGGCCCAGCGGGCACTGCACTTCA
>CABEDN010000206.1_pt1 | contig 10670 bp, 8 predicted proteins | sample 3423051 | NCBI WGS metagenome assembly CABEDN01 (sample SAMEA5534330, study PRJEB31848) | metagenome | biome: tundra; feature: field; material: soil | place: USA | collected 2013-05 | depth 0.15 m
ACCGAGAGAGCGACCAGGACGGGGTTGTAGGTCAGCGTATCCGGCGCCCGGATGGCCGCCATGCCGACGTAATGCATGCTGGCCACGCCGAGTCCTATGACCAGGCCGCCGAGCAGCAGCGGCCAGGCTCCCTGACGGCTGAACCCCACAATGAACAGCCCGGCACCGACCACCACTACCGCGATCAGCATGGATAGCAGGGTGACGGGCACGCTGTAGGTGATGGCCTGGCCGGGGATCGTGAACCCGAGCATGGCGATAAAGTGCATCACCCAGACCCCCGTGGTGGCGATGGCCACGGTGGCCAGGATCAGCCAGCGGGCGCGCGCCTTGCCCTGGGATGCGTTCCCCCGGGTCGCACACCGCAGGCCGAGGAAGCAGCCCAGGCAGGACGTCAGGTACGCAAGCACTGGGTTCAGCGCGCCGTAGGAGAAGTTGTGCACATGAATCACGGGGGGGGCCGTCCACTTCGCGGTAGGGCAGCCAAGGCGCCACGGTAGGGCAGCCAAGGCGCCACGTCCCACGGCCTGACCCTGGCCCAGTCAGCCAGGCTAGTCCCGTATATCCCTTTTCGGGAACAGTGTGCTGACTTTGCTGACATATTCCGGCGACAGCGTGCCCGAGGCTTCACCCGCGGCAGAGCGAACCTGACCCCTCTGTACTTGCCGGGGCGACTGGGGTCACTGGGTCCGCGTCTGCGTTGGTGGTCGACTCGCGGGGCACCAGGACCGGGTCGAAGCGGACCTGGCGATGGTGATGATCAGCTGGCCGCTCGACCTCGTCGATGAGCAGCTCGGCCGCTGCCGCGCCCAGGTCGATGCTGGGCTGGCGCACCGACGTCAGCGGCACGGCGGCGGCGCTCGCGAACTCGATATCGTCGTAGCCGACGATCGCCAGCTCCTCGGGTACCGCGACGTCGTTGCGCAGCGCGTGCTGGAGCAGCCCGAGCGCGATCAGGTCATTGCCGCACACGACGGCGGTAGGCCTGTGCCGGCGCGGCATGTCCAAGATGGTCCGGCCTGCTTCGCGGCCGCCGTCGATGGTCATCCCCACCTTGTCCACGATCGTCAGGTCGGTGTCGGGCCGGCCGGCCTCCGCCATCACCTGCCGCACCCCGGCGATGCGGTCGGCGACCTGTTGCACGGCCAGCGGGCCGCCGGCGAAGGCGATGCGCTGGTGATCCAGCTCGAGCAGGTGTGACGCGGCCAGCCCGGCCCCGGCCACGTCATCGACGGACACCGAGCACTGCCGGCTGCTGCCCGCGTGATCGACGAGTACCACGGGGACGCCGTTCCTGCGCAGCTCGTTTATCCGGCCCAGATCGCGTCCCACCGGTGTCAGCAGGACGCCGTAGGAGCGCTGCTCCTGGAACAGCGACAGGTAGTGCCGCTGCCGGTCGGTGGTGGTGTCGCTGCTCGACAGGATCAGCGACAGGCCGCGCTGCGTCGCGACGCACTCGACCCCGCGCGCGATGTCGGTAAAGAAGGGGTTGCCCATGTCCAGGACCAGCAGCGCGATGGTGCGGCTCCGGCCGGTCCGCAGCTGGCGGGCGGCCTCGTTGCGGATGAAGCCGAGCTCTTCGATGGCGGCGCGGACCCGTTCGAGGGTGCCCGGCGCGACCCGGTCGGGGCGGTTCAGCGCGTTCGACACCGTGCCGAGCGAAACCCCGGCCCGGTCAGCGACGTCGCGGATGCTTACGCCCACCTGACACCCCCGAAAAAAGAATGAAACGTGACATTACCAGCCGTTTCCCCCGGTCCTCGGGTCCCCGTCGTCAGATCACCGTGACACTGAGCTTAAGAAGCTCCGCGACCGCACGCAGCTCCGGTACCCGGTGGCCGGTGCCGAGGGCCCAGTGGTGGGCGACGCCGGAAGCCGACCATGCGTCGGTCCACTCGCCGGGATCACGGCCGAAATCGACGCGCGAGGTCGTGTTGCCGATCCGCAGCAATGGCCCGGAAACGACAGTGCCCTCGGAAGCCACCAGCGAGAACGTGCCGTCGCGGTCTTGGGCCAGCCCGAACGCGGTGACCGGGCCTGGGCTGACGTCGAATTCGACGGACACGCCCCAGCCTCGTTTGCCGTGATAGACGCCAAGGCCGCGCAGCAGTGGCTGACGGGCGCTGATGGCCAGATGCGCTGGCCCGTCGTGGCCCATCTCGACGACGCCGTCGAGGAAGTTGAGGGCTTGCAGTTCGGTGAACGAGCCGCCCGCGCCCAGCCGGTCGAAGATAAGCATGGCCAGCGACGTGCGCAGTTCGTACTCCCCGGCGGCCGGGATGCCCCGTGCGGTCAGCAGCGAGGCGCCGAGGATCAGGCCGGCCCCCACCCGCTCATGGGTCTCGCCGTCCAGGCCGCGGTGATAGTACGCCAGCGAGTCGAGCGCGAAGTCCTCGACCAGCCGGTCCAGGCCGACCGAGACCCGGGCGCCCCAGCGGAAATCGTCCTCCACCACCGAGTCGTCCAGCTGGAAGATGCTCCGCGCGAGGTCCATCCGGGCGGCCGTCTCGGCGTCGGTGACCTGCTCTACCCGGACCCTCAGGTCGTCGATCTCCAGGATCTCCACATGGCCGCCGAGCTGCGCCGAGACCAGAGTCGGATCGGTGGAGACGTCCATCATGCCGGGGTAGAGATGTCCCATCAGCCCATGGCGGCCGTGCCGGAGCGCCGCCCGCACCCCGGCGGCCTTGATCCAGCTCTCGATCCTGGTCCAGGCCCGGTCGTCCTCGAGGTAACCGGAGACGGACCGGAAGCCGATACCGCAGCGCCGGAACGCGTTGGCGATCTCCGGCAGGGGGCAGGCACCGCAGTACGCGAGCCATGCCCCGGTATCAAAGCTCGCGTGGTCCATCGACTCGGTGGGCTGCAGGTTGAGCAGCAGCATCGGCGCGCCGGTCCGCTGGGCGACCGGGACGAGCATGGTCGCGGTCATGTACGTCGTGAGGAAGCCGATGATGAGATCGCAGTCGGCGATGCGCAGCTTCTCCGCCGCGGCGGCACCTTCCGGGGCGTCGGAGATGAAGCCGACGTCGACCACCTCGCAGTCGAGCTGGGCCAGCCGTTCTGACACCCGGCGGGCTGAGGCCTGCAGCTGCGGGAGGAGCCCGGGGAACTGCGGCCAGTAGGCGCCGAGCCCCCCGGCGACAAGTCCGACCCTCGTCTTACGCGGCACGATCCTTGTGATTCCCTGGGCGGCCACGGCGGTGAGCGACTCGGTCATGACGTCCTTCGGTCCCGGTACATAGATGTTGAAACGTTACAGTTAATGGCTTGAATTGACGGTAAAGTGCCCGGATCGCGCTGTCAAGAGCGATCCGACGGCGTCTGCTCGGGCGTGCGGCCTTCGCCCCGTGCCGGGGCCATAAAACGTATCAATCAAATTAAACGCGGTAATGCGGCGGTCGGCATGCTCCTGACCAGGTACGAAGCAGATGATGCCAGGCCGGAGGGCGCTAAATCTTCTCGTAACACGCCGAAATCGCCTCTTGACATCCAGCGGCGGCCCTGGCTATCTTCAGCCAACCGATTGAAATGTTTCAGTAAATGGCGAGGTGAACGAGCTTGACTGAGCAGCCAGATGAGATACCGAGACTGGCGCTTGATCAGGCCGCGAAGGCCTTCGGCGCCGTGCAAGCGCTGGTTGACGGATCGATCACGTTGTTCCCCGGCGAGGCCCACGCGCTCGTCGGCGAGAACGGCGCGGGCAAGTCGACTCTGGTCAAGATCCTGGCCGGGGTGTATCAGCCGGACAGCGGCACGCTGAGCGTGGACGGCCAGCCGATCGTGCTGAGCGGCCCGATCGCCGCCCGCGATGCGGGCATCTCGATCATCTACCAGGAGCCGACCCTCTTCCCCGACCTGACCGTCGCGGAAAACATCTTCATGGGCAGGCAGCCGCTGCGGGCCGGCCGCCGCATCGACCGCCCGGCGATGAACCGCAGCGCGGGTGAGATCTTCACCCGGCTGGGCGTGGCGCTCGACCCGCAGCGGCAAGCCCGGGGACTGTCCGTGGCCGACCAGCAGATCGTCGAGATCGCCAAGGCGCTGTCCTCGCACGCGAACGTTCTCGTCATGGACGAGCCCACCGCGGCCCTGACCACCGTCGAGGTGGAGCGGCTGTTCGAGGTCATCCGGGCGCTGCGCGGGGAAGGCGCGGCGGTGCTGTTCATCTCGCACCGGCTCGAGGAAGTCTTCGCCATCTGCCAGCGCGTCACGATCATGCGGGACGGCCGGTTCGTCCGGGCGGCCGCGGTCGGGGAGATCACTGTCGACGAAGTCATCCGGTCGATGGTCGGCCGCGACCTCGACGTGCTGTTCCCCAAGACGGCGACGACCGTCGGCGAGGTGGTGCTGCAGGTTGACCACCTCAGCCGCGAAGGCGTCCTGCGTGACATCAGCTTCTCGGTCCGCCGCGGTGAGATCGTCGCCCTGGCCGGGCTCGTCGGGGCCGGCCGCAGCGAGGTCGCCCGGGCCATCTTCGGCATCGACCGCCGGTCGGCCGGGGTGGTGACGGTGCGCGGCCAGGTCCTGCCGAACGGGTCGCCGCTCGCCTCGATGGCGGCCGGCGTGGCCCTGGTGCCTGAGGACCGGCGGCAGCAGGGCCTGGTGATGGACCTCGGTGTCGACCGGAACGTCGCGCTGGCGTCGCTGGCCCGGCTGAGCCGCTTCGGCCTGATCAGCCGGACCCGCGAGCGGGACCTGGCGGCATCCTGGGCGAACCGGCTCCAGCTGAAGTTCGGCCGGCTCACCAGCGCGGCCTCGACGCTGTCCGGCGGGAACCAGCAGAAGGTCGTGCTGGCCAAGTGGCTGGCGCGGGACCCTGCGCTGCTCATCATCGACGAGCCGACCCGGGGCATCGACGTCGGCACCAAGGCCGAGGTGCACCGCATCCTCGACGGCCTGGTGGCCGGCGGGCTCGCGGTGCTGATGATCTCCTCCGAGCTGCCCGAGGTCCTCGGCATGGCCGACCGGATCCTGGTGATGCGCGAAGGGCGGATCAGCGCAGAGCTTTCCCGTGCCGAGGCCGACGAGGACTCGGTCATGCGGGCGGCGACCGGCCAGCCTAAGGGGGCGGCCGCATGACCACGGCCACGTCCGCGTTCGGCGCGAGGTTCGCCCGCGGCGGCGCCCTGCTACGGGCCCGCGAGGTCGGCATCGGCCTGGTCCTGCTGCTGGTATTCGGCATCACGACCTTGCACAACCACAACTTCGCCACCGCGAACAGCGTCCAGCAGCTGCTGTCCGGCGCCGCGCTTATCGCCATGCTGGGCGTCGGTGAAACGCTCGTCATCGTCACCCGCAACGTCGACCTGTCCGTCGGCTCGATCGTCGGCCTGTCGGCCTATATCGTCGGCGACCTGTTCAAGGATCACCCCGGCACGCCGGTGATCCTCGGGTTCGTCGTCGGGATCGCGGTCGGCGCGGTCATCGGCGCGGTCAACGGCTTCATCACGGCGGCGCTGCGGGTGCCCAGCCTGGTGGTCACCCTGGCCATGCTCTACATCGTCCGCGGAATCGACGGTCTCATCGTCAACGGCGTGATCATCACCTCCAGCAACATACCGAACGCGTTCATCGCCATCGGCTTCCGCACCTTCCTCGGCATTCCGTGGCTGGCGATCATCGCCTTCGCGGTGGTGGTCATCGTCGCCTACGCGATGAGGTCGTTCCGGTCCGGCCGCGACCTGTACGCGATCGGCTCCAACCCGGAGGCCGCCGCGCTGGCGGGCGTCCCCGCCGCCCGGCGGGTCTTCACCGCCTTCGTCATCAGCGGATCCCTGGCCGGCCTGGCCGGAGCGCTGTTCCTCGCCTTGCACGCCGAGGTGGACGTGACCGGCGGGACGGGGTATGAGCTGCTCGTGGTGGCGGCCGTGGTCGTCGGCGGGGTAGCGATCTTCGGCGGCAGCGGCACGGTGGTCGGCGCGGCCCTGGGCGCGTTGCTGCTCAACACCATCAACCAGGCCCTGGTGGCCAGCCGGGTCTCGGCGTTCTGGAACGAGGCCATCGCCGGCGCGCTACTGCTGCTCGCGATCGCCTTCGACCGGTGGCTGAGCCTGCGGGTCGCACGTGGCCTGCGGTCGGCGGAAGGGGCTCACCGTGACCTCTGAGCCGGTGACCCGGGCGCCTCAGAAGCGGCAATACGCCGGAACGGACACGTCGCGGCAGGCGGCCTGGCGCCGGGCGCTTCGCTGGGAAACCGGCCTGGTCGTGGTCCTGGTCGCGACGTTGATCTTCGGTACCGCCCGGTCATCGGACTTCCTGAACACGACCACCGGCTTCTACGTCGGCCTCAACATGGGCGAGATCGCCATCATGGCGCTGCCGCTCATGCTCATCGTGATGACCGGCGAGATCGACCTGTCGGTCGCCTCGATGCTCGGCTTGTCCGGATGCGTCATGGGCCAGCTCCACACCGAGGGCTGGCCCATCGGGCTGGCGATGGTGGCGGCGCTGGTCGTCGGCGCCCTCGGCGGTGCGCTCAACGGCGTGCTGGTCGCCAGGCTCGGACTGCCCTCGATCGCGGTGACGATCGGCACGCTCACGCTGTTCCGCGGCCTGGCCGAGATCGTCCTGGGGGCGCGGACCATCACCGACTTCCCGACCTCGCTGACCAACATCGGCGTGGTGCCGGTGCCCGGCACCGAGCTGTCGTACTCCACGGTGATCTTCGGTGTGCTGGCCGTCATCTTCGGCGTCGTCCTGCATGCGACCAGGGCCGGACGCGCCATCGTGGCGACCGGGCTGGCACCGGAGGCGGCGCAGTTCGCCGGGATCCGGGTCAACCGGGTCAAGTTCAGCCTGTTCGTGCTGTCCGGCGTGATGTGCGCTTTCGCCGGGATCTTGTTCACGCTGAAGAACGCCTCGGTCAGCTACGACGCCGGTACCGGCCTCGAGCTCAACGTGGTGGCGATCGTCTTGTTCGGCGGCGTCTCGATCTTCGGCGGCCGCGGCACCGTGATCGGCGTGGTCCTGTCGGTCGTCATCTTCGGCACCCTCCAGCAGGTGCTGACCCAGATGCAGGTACAGCCCGAGGTGCAGAACATCATCATCGGCGGCCTGCTGCTGGTGAGCGTCGTCCTGCCCAACGGCGCAGAGGCGGTGCGCCGGCTACGCGCCCGCCTGCGAACAAGACCCGGCCTCGCCCGCGCGCCCCGACCCGCGCGCCCCGTCAGCCCGTCAGATTCCAGTATGAAACCAGAGGAGAAAAGCTCATGAGGAATACCAGAAGATTGCGGAGAAAGGTGGTCTCCGCTCTCGTACTCACCGCCGTCGGCGTGACCGCGGCCGCGTGCAGCAGCTCCGGGTCATCATCGGCCGCAGGCACGAGTTCCACGTCGTCCGCTCAGGCGGGCAGCGGCACGATCAAGAAGGGCCTGCTGGTCTACTTCATCCCGAAGGACACCCAGAACCCCTATGAGGTCATCGCCGATAACGGCGGCGAAAAGGCCCTGGCCGAACTCGGCGGGAAGGTCGTCGTCAGCAGCGGCACGGTAGACACCGCGGCCGCGCAGATTCCCTCCATCCAGGCGGCGATCCAGGCCCACGCCAACGCGATCGTCATCGCCGGCAACGACCCGTCCGCGCTCTGCCCGTCGCTCAACCAGGCCGCCAAGGCCGGCATCAAGATCGTCTCGTTCGACTCCGACGTCACCTGCGGAACGTCCCCGAACCACCTGTTCATCAACCAGGCGAACACCGAGCAGATCGGCGAATCCGAGGTGAGCCTGCTGGCGGCCGAAATCGGCAGCAAGGGCCAGATCGCGATCCTGTCGGCGGCGGCCAGTGCCACCAACCAGAACGCCTGGATCGTGTACATGAAGCAAGAGCTGGCCAAGTACCCGAACATGAAGCTGGTCTCGACGGTCTACGGCAACGACGACCCGGCGACCTCGCTGCAGGTGCTGCAGGGCCTGCTGTCGGCGTACCCGAACCTGCGCGGCATCATCTCCCCGACCACCGTCGGTATCTCCGCCGCCGCCCAGTACCTTGACACGCACAAGAACCTGCTGTCGCACCTGACCCTGACCGGCCTCGGCCTGCCCTCGCTGATGCGCAAGTACGTCGAGGACGGAACGGTCGCCAAGTTCGAGCTGTGGGATCCGGGCAACCTGGGCTTCCTGGCCGGGTACGCCGCGGCCTCGCTCGCCTCGGGGCTCGCGAGCCTGACCCCTGGCACGACGTTTAAGGCCGGGATGCTGGGCACCTACACGGTGCTCGCCCCGACCCCCGGTGTTGGCCCGTCTGTGGTACTCGGACCTCCCACCGTGTTCGACAAGGCGAACATCAACCAGTATCACTTCTGAGTTCCCGCGCCGCGGCCCGGCCGGCCTGTCCAGGCCGGCCGGGCGGGTTCGGGGGCGACCCACCGCCAGCAAAGGAGCAGCCCGTGCGCTACTGCTTTCTCCTGCACGTCAGGCCCGAGCTACTTGATGAGTACAAGGAACGGCATACGGCGGTCTGGCCGGACATGCTGCGGGCGCTGAAGCTGGCGGGGTGGGAACGGTATTCACTGTTCGCCAAGGCCGACGGGCTGATCGTCGGGTACACCGAAGCCGAGGACCTGGACGCCGCGCAGCACGCGATGGCCGCGACCGGCGCGAACACCCGGTGGCAGAGCGAGATGCGACGGTACTTCGTCAGCCTCGACGGCCAGGCACCCGGCGGGACCATGGTCCTCCTCGAGCCCATCTTCAACCTCGACGACCAGCTCGCCGCCTTGGACGACCGTGATCCGGCGTCCTTCGGGGAAGGCGCCCACCATAGTTGAGAAAGCAGGTTCATCCCATGGATCGTGAGGCGGTCAAAAACGCCCTCCGCGAGCAGAAGATCGAGCTACCGTCGTGGGCCTTCGGCAACTCCGGGACCCGGTTCAAGGTCTTCGCCCAGCCCGGCGTGCCGCGTGATCCGTACGAGAAGATCGCCGACGCCGCCCAGGTGCACAAGTACACCGGCGTCGCGCCGACCGTCGCCTTGCACATCCCGTGGGACGCGGTCGACAGGTACGCCAGCCTGACCGCGGCGGCGTCCGAGGCAGGCATCAAGCTTGGCACGATCAACGCCAACGTCTTCCAGGACAACGACTACAAGCTGGGCAGCGTCACCAACCCCGACCCCGCGGTCCGGCGCAAGGCCCTGGAGCACCTGCTTGAATGCGTCGGCGTGATGGACCAGACCGGTTCCCGCGATCTGAAGCTCTGGTTCTCCGACGGCACCAACTACCCGGGTCAGGACAGCATCCGGGCCCGCCAGGACCGGCTGGCCGAGGCGCTGTCCGCCGTCTACGCACGACTGTCAGGTGACCAGCGGCTGATCTTGGAGTACAAGCTGTTCGAGCCGGCCTTTTACACCACCGACGTGCCCGACTGGGGCACGTCGTACGCGCACTGCCTGGAGCTCGGCGACCAGGCCAAGGTGTGCGTGGACACCGGCCACCACGCCCCGGGGACCAACATCGAGTTCATCGTGGCGTTCCTGCTCCGGGCGGGCAAGCTGGGCGCCTTCGACTTCAACTCCCGGTTCTACGCCGACGACGACCTCATGGTCGGCGCCGCGGATCCGTTCCAGCTGTTCCGGATCTTGTTCGAGGTGGTGGCCGCGGGGGCCCTGGGCGCCAGCGCGGAGATCGCGTTCATGCTCGACCAGTGCCACAACATCGAGCCGAAGATCCCGGGCCAGATCCGCTCGGTGATGAACGTCCAGGAGGCGACGGCCAAGGCCCTGCTCGTCGACGCCGCTGCGCTGGCCGCCGCCCAGCAGGCCGGCGACGTCCTCGGCGCGCACGGCGTGCTGATGGACGCCTACAACACCGACGTCCGGCCGCTACTCGCCGAGCTGCGCACCGAGATGAAACTGGACCCCGATCCGATGGCGGCCTACGCCGCCTCCGGGTACGCCGACCGGATCGTCGCTGAGCGGGTCGGCGGCCAGCAGGCCGGCTGGGGCGCATGACCGGGGCCAGACCATGAATGATGCCGAACGGTCCTGGGCGGGTGCCCCGGTCGGGGGGGACCCGGCGTGAGCGACACCGCGATCCGCGTCGCGGCCATCGACCTGGGCGCCTCGAGCGGGCGGGTCGTGGTCGGTGAGGGCAGCGGCCGGGGCTTCGCGCTGCGTGAGGTCAGCCGGTTCGCCAACCACCCCAGGCCGGTCGACGGCGTGCTGCGCTGGGATGCCCGCGCGCTGTTCGCCGGGATCCTGGACGGCCTGCGCACCGCGGCCAGCCAAGCCGGGCCGCTGGACGCCGTGGCCGTCGACGGCTGGGCGGTGGACTACGGGCTGCTCGACGGCGACGGCGCCCTGATCGCCGACCCGGCCAACTACCGGGATCCCCGCACCGAGCCGCCGTTCGCCGCCGTCACCGGCACTCCCGGCGGGGTGGCGGGCGTGGACGCGGCCCGCCTGTACGCCGCGACCGGGATCGCGGCGCACCCGCTCAACACGGTGTTCCAGCTGATGGCCGAACGCGGGTCCGAGCAGCTCCGGGCGGCCCGGCATGTGCTGCTCGTCCCGGACCTGATGACCTACTGGCTGTCCGGCCAGCTGGGCACCGAGCTGACCAACGCCTCCACCACCGGCCTGCTCGACCCGCGCACCATGACCTGGGCCACCGAGGTGGCCGACGCCCTCGGCGTGCCTGCCGGCCTGTTCCCGCCGCTGCGGGCGGCCGGGGA
>CABEDN010000211.1_pt1 | contig 10658 bp, 10 predicted proteins | sample 3423051 | NCBI WGS metagenome assembly CABEDN01 (sample SAMEA5534330, study PRJEB31848) | metagenome | biome: tundra; feature: field; material: soil | place: USA | collected 2013-05 | depth 0.15 m
ACGTCCTCGGCGCGCTGGCCGAGGTGGCGGCGACCGTCACCCTGGTGGTGGCCGCCATGGGGCCGCCGGCCTAACCGCGCTGCGGCAGGGGGGATCCGGACGTCAGGGCGAGGCGGACCGGCGGTCAGGCCAGCCGGATCCGCGAATCGGCGACAGTCAGCGCGATGTCGGCCACGAGGTTACCGAGGACCCTGAGCACCGCACCGATCAGCGTGTACGCGAGCAGCACCGGGTAATCCTCGTTCGTCAGGCTGCTGTAGTACAGCAGCCCCAGACCGTCGTAGTTGAAGACGTACTCGGCGACGAGATTGCCCGCCAGCAGCGCCGGAATCGACAGCCCGATCAGCGTGATCATCGGCAGGCAGGCGTTACGTACCAGGTGCCGGAACAGCACGAGCCGCTCGGGCAGTCCCTTGGCCCGAGCCGTCTTGATGAAGTCCTGAGCCAGTGTCTCCATCGCCGCTGACCGCATGTACCTGGAATAGCCGGCCAGGATGAGCAAGGTCAGGCAGACAATCGGCAGCGTCATGTCATGCCAGTCACCGATGATCGTGATCAGCGAGTTGGACTGGCTGGCCTCGAAGCCGAAGATACTGAAGGTCAGCGCGAACACCTGGATCGCGATCAGGTAGAGCAGGAAGTCCGGCATGGCGTAGGTGGTAAAGGCCAGGGCCGTAACCGCGCCGTCGCCGACGGTGTTCCGCTTGACCGCCTGGTAGATCCCGAGCGGGATCGCGATCAGAATGGCGAGCGCCAAGGAGGCGCCGGACAGATACGCGCTGCGCGCCCACCGCTCGCCGAACAGCGCCGCCACGCCCTGGTTCAGCTTGTAGGAGTACCCCAGGTTGCCATGGAGCACCCCGGCCAGGTAGTGCCAGTACTGCACGATCACCGGCGCGTCGAAGCCGTTAGCGGCATTCCACGCCTTGATCGCCAGTGGCGACGCTTTGGGCCCGAGGACCACGATGGCGGGCGAAGGGAAGACGACGTGCAGCAGAGCGAAGACGAAGATCGAGATGCCGATCAGGATCACCACTGAGGTGCCCAGCCGCCGGATCAGGTATGTCGCCCCCGCTACCCTCCCTGAACGTCCCGGCCGGCCTTAGACCAGCCCTCGTCTCATTCTGGTCTATCAGCCGAAGATCAAGAACTTCTGCACAGCATGTTTCAATTACGACAAGGTCAGGACATCGTAGATCGCCAGCTGGCTGACGAGAATCCCTGAGGCAGGAATCACTGATGCCGCCGACACATGACGTGTTCAACCAGCCGCCTGCGCTAACCGCGTACGACGTGGCCGACGATCCGGCCATGCTGAGCGCGCTGCGCCGCGAGGGCGCCGGCTGGGCCGAAGACGCCGTCCGTGCGCTCGGCCGCCTGGCCGGCTCGGCGCGAGCGCAAGAACAGGGTCGCCAGGCGAACGAGAACCCGCCGGTGCTGCGCACGCATGACCGCTTCGGCCAGCGCATCGACGAGGTGGAGTTCCATCCGGCCTGGCATGAGCTGATGACCGTGGCGGTGCAGCACGGCTTGCACGCCACGCCCTGGCGGGAGATGCGTCCCGGAGCGCACGTGGCGCGCGCGGCGGGCTTCTATGTCTGGAGCGCAGCCGATGCCGGACATAGCTGCCCGATCTCGATGACCTACGCCATCGTGCCGGCCCTCCGGCACGCACCTGACCTGGCCCAGCGCTTCGAACCGCTGCTCGCGGCCCGGGAGTACGATGTCGGCCTGCGGCCGCCCGGCACTAAGCGGGGCCTGCTCGCGGGCATGTCGATGACCGAGAAGCAGGGCGGCTCCGATGTCCGGACGAATACCACCCGCGCCGTCCCCGCGGACGGCGGCGGCTATCTGCTGACCGGGCACAAGTGGTTCACCTCGGCGCCGATGGGCGACCTGTTCATGGTGCTCGCCCAGGCTCCCGGCGGGTTGTCCTGCTTCCTGCTGCCCCGGGTGAGATCGGACGGCAGCCGGAACGGTATGTACCTGCAACGGCTAAAGGACAAGCTCGGCAACCGGTCGAACGCGTCGGCCGAGGTCGAGTACGACAACGCGATGGCCTGGCTGATCGGCGAGGAAGGCCGCGGTATCCGCACCATCGTCGAGATGGTGAACATGACCAGGCTCGATTGCGTGATCGGGACGGCGACCGGGATGCGGTCTGGTGTCACGCTCGCCGCGCACCACGCCAGCCACCGGATGGTCTTCGGCCGGAAGCTGGCCGACCAGCCGCTGATGGCCAGCGTGCTGGCCGACCTGGCGATCGAGTCCGAGGCGACGACGATGGCGGCGTTCCGGCTGGCCGGGGCGACCGACCGCGCGGTACGCGGCGACGAGCAGGAAACCGCGTTCCGCCGCCTGGCGCTGGCGGCGACCAAGTACTGGGTGTGCAAGCGTGCCCCCGCGCACGCCGCCGAAGCCCTCGAATGCCTGGGCGGCAACGGCTACGTGGAGGAATCGGGGATGCCCCGGCTCTACCGCGAGGCTCCGCTGGCCTCCATCTGGGAGGGCTCGGGCAACGTCGCCGCGCTCGACGCGCTACGCGCCCTGACCAGGCAGCCGGAAACGGCCGAGGCGTTCTTCGCCGAACTCGATCAGGCCGCAGGCGCGGACCGCCGGCTGGATCAGGCGATCGCCCGGCTGCGCAAGGAACTCAGCGATCCGTCGGAGGCCCGTGCTCGACAGCTCGCCGAAGGCATGGCGCTTGCCCTGCAGGGTGCCTTGCTCGTCCGTCACGGCGACCCCGCGGTGGCCGACGCGTTTGTCGCGTCCCGGCTCGCCGATCCGGGGGGCCCGTGGGGCTGGGGCCACGCCTTCGGCACTCTCCCGGCGGGCGTCGACACCGCCGCGGTCATCAGCCGCGCCACCCCGGCCATCTGACGTGCCGCACGTCACCTCCTCAGGGCAATTTTCCCGAACGGACCGGGGCGAGAGCGCCCATCACTGGCATCCTGGACGGCGGCCCCGTCGTATCTGCGTGCGGAGGCCGCCCTAAGCCATGACCGAGTTCCCGCGCAAACTGCGGGAGATCATCGGTGCTGCGCTGGCTGCCTTCCCAATGAGTGATGACGTCGACCAGCGGCGCGGAGAGCTCAACGAGGTCACCGTAAAGCAGGCTGATGCGATACCCGCCTTCCGTGAAACACATCAGAGCCAGACGGCGGGCCAGGGAGGCTGTGCCCATCTATGACCTTGCGATCGCAGAAGGGCACAGCGTCCCGAAAAGTGGTACCGAAGTCACGAGTGAGGAAGTCTGCGGAGAGACCCTGGTTCGGTGCCCCGGGAACACGAGCCTCTCGTCCGAATACCAGCCGCCAAGACCAACCAACCGCTGACTAGTTCCCGGTAGCCGCCCTGAACCTGACGACCAATTCAGCGGGAACGCGACCGCGGTCCTTGACCTCGATTCCCTGCGCCTTAGCCCACTCACGAACCTCGGTCGTATTAAGGCCGCTCGCCGCAGCCTTCCGGCCGCTTCGGGCCGGACGCCTGGCCGCGGCGCCGCTGCTCCGCCTGGCCGCATCGACATACCGGGCCAGCGACTTGCGCAGCGCCTCGGCGTGCTTCGCGTTCAGGTCGATCTCGTACTCCGCACCATCCAGCGCAAAGCGGACGGTTCCCTCGGCCTCGCTGCCATCGATGTCGTCGATGAACAAGGTTTGTATCTTCTGAGCCACGTGTACTCCGTTCCACTCGTTGAATAGTGCATAAGCGTATACGATCGACAAGGTATAAGGACGCAGCAGCCCCCATTTACATTGCGTGCCGTTCGCCGAACGTTGACGGTCACCTTCCCGATGAAGCGCCCGACGAAGCGCCCGACGAAGCGGGAGACTGCGGGCGAAGTAACCAACGGTGCGCGGTCGCATACCTTAAGACGCAGACTGAGTACGCCTAGGTCCCACTTTGACTACCTTGCGGGACGGCTGGTGTCATTCCTGTCATGGCCGAAACTTGCGATGCGCTTGGCCTGCCTAGTATTGCCTGGCTACCGGACGCAGTTAAGGCCAGCAGCCAACCCCGTATGCCGGCCGCGCCTACTGCGCAACCGATTGCCCGGTATGTGACAAGGGTCTTGCCGCCACGGGTTTTGCTGGGCCGAACACTCAGGCCGATCTCAGCCTAAGGCCCGCCGCCCGTTCTTTGATACCGCGGTCGTGGCACATAGGCTCCGCTTCGGCTGTCAACCCGGTCAACGTGCCAGCCGTCGGCAACCCAGGTGGCATGGCGGCCTGTCACCCTTCAGGCAGGTCAAGTCCCCCTACGGCCGCTGCCGCGTGGTCAGCGATGACGCGTTGCGCCGCACAGTCTCTTCGGGAAGATAGTCAATCTGCTTTAAGAAGCGGAAACTGATCCTGCATCGTGAGATTTCTACCAGCTTGCCGTCTTTGAAGCGCCAGCCGGCAATGTCCAACATCTCCGCCGCCTTACCCGTGGCCGCACCCCTCGTATGAGCGGGTGTGGGTTCCGCGCACTCCAAGCCGTATCATGATTTTATCGTCGTGTGAGAACATGCCCACCGAGGCGTGTGGGGAGATCGGGAAACCCGCCCGTCGCTCTTGTATCCTGCGTATCGGCCCGCTCCGCCAAGAAGGACTCCATTGCTTCCGCGGGTCTCGCAGAACCGATCATCGGCCAGCGCAAGTTTCCTCATCCGTGAACCACCGGCGAGCCATGTCCCTGAACTATTTCGCCAGCATCCTAACTAGCCACCCGCTTTCCTCCCCGGTAACCATCCGGTCCGGGATCGCGACTCCACCCTCGGCGGACGCCTCCGCGCTTGGCCCGGCACCCTTTCGGGCCACGGAAACCCCCTAAGGGCAACGCTTTTCATTAGGATTTATCCGCGACGCCATCTGCGTTCCTGGAGCATCTGACCGGACGGAAGACGGGAGATATTCTGCCTCGGGTCCCTCAGACCGGGAGATGACCACCGGCAGCTGAGTCGTTTCCTAGCGGCGCAAATCCTGCCAGGTCTTGCCGCTCCGGATGCTCTCCGGCCGCTCTGCGGCGATGTCCGATCCCGGGCGCGCCTGCGCGTCACGGACCTTCACCAGAATCCAGCGTTTCTCGCCGGTCCGGGTCAAGGCGAAGCCACCCGATAGTTTGCGGCCGTCCAGGACGAAGGAGATATGCGCCGGCTCATCCCGGACGATCTCGACGGTGCCCTCATCCCAGATAATCACCGCGCCGCTCCCCCGCCGGTGACCCTCGTGAACGCCCTCGAATTCGCCTGCCGACATCGAATGGTCCTCGACCGGGACCGCCAGCCGCCGGATCGCCGGGTCAAGCGATGGCCCCTTGGGCACCGCCCACGAACGCAGCACGTCGCCTGATTGCAGCCGGAAGTCAAAGTGCAGCGTCGTCGCGTCGTGCAGCTGAACGACAAAGCGAGGCTCGGTGACCACGCCCCAGTATGTGCCCATCTTAGGTTAGGGCACGCCCGTCCCGCTAAGCGGCTCAACGAATGTCGCCTGGGCCGGCTGGAATGGAGAGTCCACCGACGCCATCCCAGCCGCCACCTCTTCGTCGCAGCCGGCGAAGTCCGGTGGCTGAGCCTCCCGATCAGCAGCCAACCCTCGTCCTGCCCTGCCACTCAAGGACGTCCTTCAGTCCACCGGGGACGTCTCCTCCTGGCCGATGACCGGCCAGACAGGCGTCTCACATACCAACAACCGGCCGCTCTCGGCCACCGGCCAGCGGTCGTCAGGATGCGTGGTCGTAGGCACACTCCACGCAATCATCAAGGGCAATCGTGATCTTTCGCTCTTCGGAGAGCACGCGCGTGATCGAATACTGAAGGTAGGTCTTTGATAACGAGAAGCCTCAATTTTGCTCAGCTTTTCTCGCTATTAAAGTCATTAGCCAGATGAGATCGTTCGGATCAGTTACCAACGCACACGCTATGTTTCATGCCGCATCGTTGCCCTCAATTACGTACTTGCCACGCCAAACTCAGCGGCTCGCGGCTTCGTCAACCAGCCGTACTACCACTCCCTTGCCGACGGGACGGCCGTACCACAACGTAAAAGTCACCCCAGGGACTGCGTAGATCGCGGCCTCGTCAACCCAGAACCGGAGGGTCGCCGTCACCCCCGCCGAGCCGGGCACCAGTGCTGATCCGTCCGCGGTATCGACGACGGCGCCGACCTTGACTTCCTCGCCAGCACGCTCAGGTGAAGGGAAGAGGTGAGGGTTTGGTCGCCAAGCCCCAACTTGGCGTACTTCGCAGCCAGGCTCTCGGTCTGAGCCCGCGTCGGATAAAAATACTTGCCCTCCAGACCAATCGGGTTCCGATAAACACCCGATTTCGCAATATCAAACGCCTCATCGGATCCGACGGTCCTAAATAGTTGCGCCGTCCCGGCTCCACGGTCTCCCGGGGTGGTCCCCTCCGGACCGCACGCCATCAGGCTGAGCGGGTCGGCGTGGAGGTGCGGGTTGGGGACGTAGGCGTGCGGATTGGGTGCGGGCGCCAGGCCCAGCGGATCCGGGGTGAGATAGCTGCCGGCGACGGGATCGTAGTAACGCTGCTGGTTGTAGTGCAGGCCGGTTTCCGGGTCGTGGTACTGGCCAGGGAACCGCAGCGGGGTGCTGGCACCGCCAGGATGCCACAACGTCCCGCCCCACAGGGTGTGCTGCTGATGGCCGGCTGCCGCTCCGGTCGCGGACACCAGCTCGGCCGGCGTACCGAGCTGGTCGGCGATGATCGCGTAAAACCCCTGGTCGATGACCTGCTGGGGATCCTCGCTCGCCGAAAGCCGTTCCGACTGGGTGAGCGGGGTGAAGGTACCAGGCCGGTAAACCCAGGTCACGCGGCGCTGGTGAGCGGACTGCCGGGTGGCTTCCTCGGCCAGGACGGCGCCGTCCCAGGTAAAGCTGGTCTCCTCGGCGAAGACGCCGGACGGTCCAAGCGCTGCTTGGCCACGCGGCGGCCGAGGGGGTCGTACTTGTACCGCCAGGTGCTGCCGTCCGGGGTGGTGACGGCGGTGAGCCGGTCGTCGGCGTCCCACTGGTAAGTCCAGCTGGCGGGCGCGAGATCGCTGCGCGCTGGCGCTCGAGGACGCGGCCCTGCTGGTCATATTGGTACCGGACCGTCCCGGCTTTGGTAATCAGCGTGCCGGCCCGGTCGCGAGGGCCCTGCACATCGTCGGCCAGCCAGGTGGCGGCCGCGCTGGGTGGCGGAGCGCTCCAGCGGGCCGCGCTGAGGTTGCCCGCGGGGTCATAGTCGTAGCGTTCGGCCCAGCCTGGACCGTTCACCGCGGTAACCCGGCCCGTGCCATCCAGGGTAAACCGTCGCGGGCCGAGCAGGTCATCGACACCGGCCAGGTATCCATCGGAACGGTAGGTGTAGGCGCGACGGGCGAGCACCTGGCGGCCGGAGTCTGGGGGGCGTTGAGCTGCCGCGTCCGGCGCACCCGCTCAGGGCCTCGCCGTCATCGCGGCCTTATCTCCGTCCGGGACAGCCATCAGGATCTGCGACGTGAGCTGGCCGGCCACGTCCCAGTCCTGCTTCAGGACCAGCCCGCCGGGCAGGTCGCGGCGGGTCTCCCGGCCAGCGGCGTCGTAGCCGAATCTGAGGACCTGGCCGTCAGCTTCAAGCAGCACCGGGTTCCCGGCCTGGTCGTATTCCCACCGCTGCTGCGAACCACCTGGCGTGACGCGGTGGCGGCGACGCCCCGCAGGATCGTAGCCGGACCACACCGTGCGCTCGTTGCAGGTCTCAGCGGTCACCCGACCGAGCGGATCACGGCTGAAGCTGAGCTCCGCATCCGGGTTACAAGCCAGCACCAGCCGTCCCGCGGCGTCGTAGCCGAAGGTCGTGACCACCCCGTCGGCCACCCGGCGCGTCAGGTTTCCGAGCTCGTCGTAGGCGCAGGCGACCTGCTGACCGTACTCGTAGATGGTCTGCTCTCCCGCCGGGCTCAGGTGCACGGTCAGGTTCCCCTCGGCGTCGTGGCCCAGGCGTTCGCTGGTGCCGTCGGCGAAAACGCGGCTGGCCAGTCCGCCGGGACCGGTCACCGCCGCCGGCCGCCCGGCCGAATCAGACTCCACCTGGATCACCGCGCCGAGCGGGCCCGTCACGGAGGCCAGATGACCGCGCTCGTCATAGCCGAACGACGTGACGGCACCGTCCGGCGCCACTTGCCGCACCAGGTTGCCTCGCGCGTCGTACCCCTGCGTCCAGCAGGCCCCGTCCGGATCCTCCAGCCGGACCGGCAGGTTCGCCTCGTCATATCCGGCGCGAGCCTGGCAGCCGTCCGGCCGCGTGATGCCGGTGAGGTTGCCCCGCTCGTCATAGGCGTACTGCGTCAGCAGGCCGAGCGGGTCAGCGCGGGCCACCGTGCGGCCGAACTCGTCGTGCCAGAAATGGGTCACGTTGCCCAGCGGATCGGTGATCGCCGCGACCCGCGATGACTCGTCCAGCTGGTAGATGGTCACGGCCCCGGTGGCATCCGTCCACCAGGTCACCCGGTCGCCGTAGGCGAAGCGGCCCGACATCGTGCCGTCCGGGCCCGCGCCGGCCACGCAGCGTCCTTGCTCGTCATAGGAGTAGCGGTAGGAAATCTCGTTCCGGTCCTCCCAGCCGGCCAGCCGCCCCTCGTCGTCGTACCGGAACCGCGATGGCTGACCCGAGGAATTGGTGACGGCGGCCAGGTTTCCCGCCGGGTCGTACCCGTACTCGACCAGCGGCACCTCTGCCTCGGCACCCGCACCCGCAACGGCAACGGCAACGGCACCGGCACCGGCACCGGCACCGGCACCGGCACCGGCCAGCATCAGGCCGGTGATGCGGTTCCTGTCCAGGATGACCCGGATGCGGTGCCCGGCTGAATGCGTGATCCAGGCAGGCTGACCGGCCTGGGTATAGCCGAAGCTGACCTGATGCCCGGCCCGGTCGGTCACCGATACCAGCGGCAGCTCCCCCGCCCCGCCCGGCGACCAGGGGGGCCCGGGGCGGCGCTCGAACCGCCATACCAGGCCGGCCTGCGGATCTGTAACCGTAAAGGCACCGTCGCCGACGTGGTGAAGCGGCCACCTCGGCCCGGTCACCGGCAGCCCGCTCACGGGTACCGGGCCGTCCAGGCCGTCGGCGCACCGCCAGGACAGCACCCGTCCATCCGCGAACGCGCCGATGACCTGCTCCGGGCTGACCTGCAGCCGCTGGTCGAAGGTGGAGGCCCACCCAGGCCCGAACCACCGGCCCGCACTCCTTGAGGACCGGTACGCCCGGCCGATGACCAGCGGCAGCACCCCGGACCCTGCAGATAGCGACACGTCCTCGGCGAGCACCAGCACGTCCCCCGTGGCCACGTCCACCGGGTCACCGGCCTGCGGGACATCCGACGGCGACCGCGCCGCCACGGCCGGGTCCCCGGCCGCCTCTGACAGTCCCGACGCAGCGCCATCCCCGCCTGCGCCCAGGGCGCCGTCCCCGGCGGCGTTCACCGCCGCGCTCGCGGCGGTGTTCCCAGCAGTGCTCTCGGCAGTGCTCTCAGCGGCCGCTCCGGCGTCCGCGGCGGCGCCTCCCCGCCGGTGGCGACGGCCAGCGCCACGTTGGGGACCAGGTGCCCGAGGGCGGCTGCGGGGTCGCTGCCCCAGCCCGGGCCGAGCACGCCCTTAACCAGGTCCTGCGGATTGATCACGTCGGCGGCCAGGCCTGCCGCGGTGCCGGACAACCCGGCCGCGTACTCCGGCTGGTGGGTGAGGTTCCACGGGTCTTCCGGGTCCAGGGAACGAGCGAACTTGACGATGTCCGCGGCCCCGGTCACGACTCCGCCGTCAAAGTGCAGCGAGGCTAGCTGCGTGACCTGCACGGAGTCAGACACGTCGGCCGCGACCTGAGACCAGAACGACGGCTTGGCCGGCGCCTGCCCGGCTGCGGTCTTGATCGTCGCCTCGGCCTGTGCCGTCGCCATGTCCCGCGCTGAGCGGGCCTGGGCGAGCATCTGCTGGGCCTGCGCCCGCAGCGAGGCGCCCGGGTCCTGGAACGCTGCTGGCGCCTCGGGCCGCGCCCCGGGATCTGCTCCGGCGGCCAGTCGCGCGTTATAGACCTGCGCCGCGCCGTCGTAGGCCTGGACTTGGCTCTGGTAAGCCGCCTGCGCCCGCGTCCTGCGACCACGAGGCCGCGGCGGCCTGCGGCATCGCTGAGGTGCGGGTCGCCGGCCAGCGAGTCCGTCACGTCCTTGGCGACCCCGGTCAGGTAGTCCTCGGTGTCGGCCTACACCCCGGCGGTGATCCCCAGCCGCGAGGCGAACTGATTCCCGTCCTGCACCAGCGACCGCACGCCCCGCGACCAGCGGTCGCAGAAGTCACAGAATGCCTGCTGAATCCCGCCGTGACTAGCTTGCAAACCCGACAATTCAAGGCCGGCGAAACCACGCCCGGCATCGGCTTCCTCATCGAATCCCAGACCCTTCAGCGCGCCGATCGCGTTATCAATCCCCTGCGCCGTCCCCTGGAGTGTCGTCCGGTCCACGGAAAACCCATCCGCCATACGGCCACCTCCTGCGGCACGTGCCGACACCGGGGATCACGGCCAGGAAGGGACCGGGGTTCAAATGGATCTCTTTCAATATTCCGAACGGACCCGGCGATCAGCGCCCAGCCCGGTGCAACGCCCAGCCCGGTGCAACGCCCAGCCCGGTGCAACGCCC
>CABEDN010000214.1_pt1 | contig 10633 bp, 11 predicted proteins | sample 3423051 | NCBI WGS metagenome assembly CABEDN01 (sample SAMEA5534330, study PRJEB31848) | metagenome | biome: tundra; feature: field; material: soil | place: USA | collected 2013-05 | depth 0.15 m
AAGCTGAGTGCCTCCCTGACCGTCCGCTTCCGGGTGGTTACCGCCACGAGCCCGGAGGCTGGCCCAGCAGGCCCCTGATCAGGTCGGCGAGCCCGGGTGGCCAGATCACTTCGGTAGTGGTGTCCATTTCCGCCAGCGTCCACCAGTGCCATCCGGCGATCCCGTCCGAGGCGTGCATGGTCTGTACCTCACCGAGCCTGCGCTGGGCCGGCTCCACCCGCCCGACGAAGAACCGCTCGTGCTGCCGGACGATCGCGTCCGCGAACTTCATGGTCAGGGTCCGCTCGTGGACCTCACCGCTGAGCGGGACATCGGTCCAGCCGGTTTCCTCGGCCAGTTCCCGCCGCGCCCCGGCCGGGTAGTCTTCCCCGTCGTTCAGCCCGCCGCCCGGCGTGCACCAGTGCCGCCCGTTGGGCAGTTCGTCGTCGTACCGGAACAACAGCACCCGGTCATCGGGATCAAGCACGATCACCCGCCCGGCCCGCCGTAGCCGCAGCGGAAGTGCACTTTCGGACCCGCTACCGGTCTGCTCCATAGGCACCATTGTCCTGGCTCGTTCCCGCAGCTCGCCCGGGCCCCGAAGCATCGCAGATTAAGCTTCCTGCCGGTGCAGGACGACAAGCTCACCCAGTTCTTCGATTGCCTGCAGCGCTGGGCGCAAGCCAATGACCTGAATCCGGCCGAGACCAACTACGTTTCTGCGGCCAGAGACCGCCGCCCCCTGCGTTCACGGCTGACGCCCATCCCGCGACCGAACGCGCGTGGCGGACCCACTGGATCCCGTCCGACCTCCCGGCGGCTCAGCAAGAGCGCATCACGCAGCGCCTGGCAAAGCCGCCCGACCTGGTGGTCGTGCTGCCGGTCAAGCCCTGGGACTGCGCCGAGTGCGGAGGCACCGGCGACCTGCTGATCGCCGCCGACCAGGGACCGCTCTGCATGACCTGCGCTGACCTGGATCACCTGGTGTTCCTCGGCGCGGGTGACGCCGCGCTGACCCGCCGGGCCAAGAAGGCCAGCGTGCTTTCGGCCGTGGTGGTGCGGTGGAGCCGCAGCCGTAAGCGGTACGAGCGGCAGGGCATCCTGGTCGGGGAAACCGCGCTGGAGCAGGCCGAACAGGAGTGCCTCGCCGACGAGGACGCCAGGATGCGCCGTCGTGAACGCGACCGCGAGCACCGCGTCGGCGAGGACGTTGAGCTGCAGGCCCGCATGGCAGGGGAAATCGCGCGGCTGTTTCCCGGCTGTCCGCCCGAACGCGCCGAGGCGATCGCCCGCCATACCGCTCTGCGCGGCGCGGGCGAAGGTGACTCCTTCCGGCGTCGGCTTTCCGAGCCGGAAGGAGTGCCGATCGTAGCTGAAGCCGCCGAGCCGCGAGAAGCACGGTCCTGGTATCCCGGGCGGCCGCGGAGCCGTTGAGGCCGGTGCCGTCCCCGCTGATCCAGCCGATCGCGCCGAGCTGCCGCGCGAGAAACGCGTCCAGGTCGCCCGGGAATCGCCCGGCTACCGCAGCGAGCAGGAGAAGGCCGCCCTCGAGCCAGCGCCGTAGTTCCCGCCGGTCCGTGCCATGGCCGCCACGCTACCGGCTCCGGAGCCTGGCTTCACTCGTCATTTTACCGAACGAACACCGGTCCCACCGCCCCGTCATGTGCTCCTGGCGACGTCCCTTCGCCGCCACCGGAGACTGGTCACACGGACACGACGGCGCGGATGCTCTCCCGGAGCGAGCTCATGGTGGCCAGCACGGCGCTCGGCTCGTAGCCGCAGTGCGCCATGCAGTTGTCGCACCGCGGGTCCTTGCCCCGGCCGAAGTTTTCCCAGTCAGTGGTCTCGAGCAGTTCGGCGTAGGTCTTGGCGTAGCCGTCGGCGAGCAGGTAGCACGGCCGCTGCCAGCCGAACAGCGAGTAGGAAGGAACACCCCACGGCGTGCACGCGAAGTCGCGCTTGCCCTCCAGGAAGTCCAGGAACAGCGGTGAGTGGTTCAGCCGCCACTTCTTCCTGCGTCCCTCGGCGAAGGCGGCGCCGAACAGCTCGCGGGTCTGCTCCACGCCGAGGAACCGGTCCTGGGCCGGAGCCTTCTCGTAGGCGTATCCCGGCGAGATCTCCATCCGGTCGACCTTGAGCTCATCGTTCAGGTAGTTCAGCACGTCGATCACGGCCTGCGGCGAGTCGGTGTTGAAGAACGTGCTGTTCGTGTAGACCTGGAAACCGGCCTCCTTGGCCAGCTTGATGGCGGCGACGGCCTGGTCGAACACGCCGTCCTTGCTGACCGACTCGTCGTGCCGCTCGCGCAGCCCGTCGATGTGCACCATCCAGGCAAAGTTCTTCGACGGCGTGAACTTGTGCAGGTGCTTGGGCAGCAGCACCGCGTTGGTGCACAGCACCACGAACTTGCGCCGCTTGACCAGCTCGTTGACCATCTCGTGGATCTGCGGGTGCATCAGCGGCTCACCCCCGGCCAGCGACACCATCGGCGCCCCGCACTCCTCGACCGCGGCCACCGCCTGCTCCACCGGCATCCGCCGCTTGAGCTCCGAAGCCGGATGCTGGATCTTCCCGCAGCCCACGCACGCGAGGTTGCACGCGAACAGCGGCTCGACCTCGACGATCATCGGGAACTTCTCGACCCCGCGCAGCTTCATCTTCATCAGATGCGTGCCGAGCTTAATCGACAGATGCAACGGCAAGCCCATCGCCACTCCTTCAGCTCGTGCGGCCGGGCCGCCGCCGGGCCAGCCGCCCGGCGCCCCGTCGCATGCATACTTCATGTTCGCTACATACAGCTTGTATGTACGACAATACACGGGTGACTCCCACCCGTCGAGACGAGCATGTCGCCGATACCCGCCAGGCGCTGCTCGGCGCGGCCCGCCGGCTCTTCACCGAGCAGGGCTATGCCGCGACCGGCACCGAGGAGATCGTGGCCGCCGCCCGGGTCACCCGGGGCGCGCTCTACCACCACTTCCACGACAAGACCGACCTGTTCCGCGCCGTCATGGAACAGGTTGCCCGCGAGGTCGCCGAGCACCTCATCGAGGCCGAGCTCTCCCGCCCGGCCGCCCCGTCACCCGGGCAGCCGCCCGCCGACGCCTGGGACGAAGTCCGGGACGGCCTGCGCGCGTTCCTCGACCTGTGCGTCGTCACCGACGACTTCCAGCGCATCGTGCTGGTGGAGGGCCCCGCGGTCCTGGGGCACGAGGCCTGGGACGAGCTCGTGGCCCGCCACGGCTCTAACCTGCTGGCCGAATGGCTGTCTCGCGCAGTCGAGCAGGGCCGCATCGCGCGGCTGCCGATCCCGCCCCTCACCCGCCTGCTGATCGCGATGATCTCCGAGTCCAGCCTCTACATAGCCCGCGCCGACGACCGTTCCGCCGCCCGCGCCGCCATGGGCATCGTCCTCGACCGCTTCCTGAACGGCCTCGAGTTACCCGGCCATCAGCTACGTCCCGCGTCGGCGAGGGCGGCGAGGATCTCGGCGGGCTCGGTCCGGGTGGTGTAGTTCGGGCGCACGTCGATCCACCGGATGGTCCCGGCGGTGTCGACGATCACGACGGTGGGCATCGGCAGCATGTCGGTGCCGTCCGCGTTGGTGTCCGCGACGTTCACGCCGAGCGTGGCCCGCGCGGTCCGCATGTCGTCGCCCTGGGCCGACAAGATGCCCAGGCGGGTGCCGAGCTGGTTGCCCGGGTCGGACAGCACGGTGAAGCTCAGCGCGTTTTTCTCCTGCGCCGACAGGGCACCGTCCGGCTTCTGGGGGCTGACGGCGATCAGGGCCACGCCTCGGGCGTTGAGCTCGGGGACCAGCTGGTCCTGGTAGGCGCGCAGCGCCAGGTTGCAGTACGGGCACCACTCGCCCCGGTAGAAGACGACCACGGCCGGCCGGCCGCTGCGGGCGGCCTCGAGGCTGGTGGGCTGGCCGTGGGCGTCGAGGAGGTCGCCGTCGGGCATGACCGTGCCCGGGACCGGGATCCCGGCGGGGAGGCCGGCCGCGTCGAGCTGGGCCAGGTGGGCACCGAAGACCGCTCGTACCTCGGCGGGCAGGCGCTTAGCTGACTGCTGCTGCAGGACGACCACCTGATCGGCGATGGTCGGGTCGGTGGTGCTCATAAGGATGGTCCTTTCAGTGGAGTACGCACTCCACTATGGCGGCCAGCTACTGGAGTGTCAACTCCAGTCCGGGTATCATCGGGGCATGACGACCGAGGCCGGCCCGGTGAAGGCCAAGCTGACCCGCAGGGGTGAGCAGACCCGTCAGCGCATCGTGGCCGCCGCCGCCAGCCTGATGTTCGAACGCGGCGTGGCCGGCACCACGATCGAGGCCGTCCAGGCGGCCGCGACGGTCAGCGCCTCGCAGCTGTACCACTACTTCGCGGACAAAGACGACCTGGTGCGGGCCGTCATCGAGTACCAGGCCGACACCATCGTCGGGAACCAGCAGGCCGCCCGCCTCGACACCCTGGCCGGGCTGCGGGCCTGGCGCGACATGGTGGTCGACCTGGCGGGCCGGCGGCACGGACGCGGTGGCTGCCCGCTCGGATCGCTCGGCAGCCAGCTCGCCGAGACCGATCCCCGGGCCCGGACCGACCTCGCCGCCAGCTTTGACCGCTGGGAAGCCGCCATCGAAGACGGCCTGCGCGCCATGCACGCAAGCGGCCGGCTCGTGCCCGAGGCCGACCCCGCCGCGCTGGCCCTGGCGACCCTGGCCGCCCTCCAAGGCGGCCTGCTCCTGACTCAGATGCGACGAGACACCCAGCCCCTCGAGACTGCTCTCGACGCCATGCTGAGCCTTATCGCCTCGCTCGCCAGCCCGGCCGGCGGTTGTTAACGAGATCGGGGTCACGGCCGAACCTCCGGCGGCTCGGCGCCGTTACGGTAATAGGCGCAGCGTTGTTGGCTGAGCACAATGTGTCATGACGCTGATTCCCCCGGAGGGCGCGTGTTCGACCCTGACCGGCTTCCTGAGCTGAAAAGCCTGGTCCGGGAGGCCACCCGAGGCGATGCTGGGCTGCTCGACGAGGTGATGCGCGACGTCGCCCTGCTCGGTCATTCGGTGACGGCCATCCAGCCCCGCAACATGAACTCGATCTCTCTTGTCGCCTCCGATGGCGGGAACAACCGGATCGATTTCAACCCGTTCTCATTGCAGGTCGTCCGGGTGGTCGACACCTTCGGCGACGAACTCTTCCTTGACGTGATCTCGCCGTCGACCGACACCATTGCTCTGGGGCAGCGCCATCTCGATGATCCCTGGTCGCCGCTCGGCAAGATGATGCGCGACCTCGGGGCCTCGACCCTCGGGGACCTCAGCACGGTGATCCCGGCGAAGCCGAGGTCGAAGGGGTGGCCGCTCGTCTACCGCGACCTGTGCGAATGGGCCGTTCTCTACGATCTCATCTGTTACGAGCGATGGGGGAGTGACACTCTTATCGTCCGGGACGGCTTGCTTCGCGCGAAGATTTTCGCCGAAGATCAATTCGTCCGTCTCTATCGCCTGATGAAGGCGGCGATCGAGAAATCCCAGCGCGAGCGCAAGCGCGGTATTTTCCTCGTCGGCCTGGCGAAGCATTCCAGGGTCATCGAGCGGTACCAGCTGGCGATGGCCGTCCAAGATGTTTTCCCGGCTGGTCAGCCATGCTATGCGCCGGTGCCGCCCGAGCTCCAGGTCAAGGTCTACGACTGGGCCGAGTACGTCCAGTCGCCAGAAGACGACGACACCGATAAGGAGAGACCCAAGTTCAACATGGGCGCCATGTTCCTGGTCCGGTTCGGTCAGCAACCGGCCGATCCGGTGTGGACCGCGGACCTCCTGCATGTCCAGGCCGCACGGGCGCAGCAGATCTTCGGCTCGCTGCTGGCCGACGCCGAGCTTGGTTTTCCCGTTCCTTGTTATCCCCACTGCCTGCAGGAGGCAGATCGCTATGCGCAGGTCGCCGACCTGGACCTGGCGATCCTGCAAGGCGCCATGGAGGAGGCCGTCCGGGAGCTGATCCGCGCGGATCGCCGCCACGTTTTCGACGCGCAGCGGCTATCGCCCGCCGACCCGGCCGCGCTGAGGTATCAATGACTCTTTTTGAGAAGGCTCAGGTCGTGGGCACGTTCCTGGGTTTCTCTGCGGGCGGGCTCGAATTCCACGCGGACCTGATCCTGCCGTACCGGAGCTATTTCCAGTCCTCGCCGATGCACGGCCAGTTCGTCCTGGTCGCCCTGGGAAATGACGCAGAAGCCATCTTGGGCCGCATCACCACCATCGCCTCACAGGGCCGGCTGCTCTCACCGGCGGGAGAGGACTACGCGCTGCGCCAGCAGCGCGAAGACCGCGCCGTCCCCGAGGATCTGCGCGAGCAGTTCCTGAAGTACCGCGTCAACATCAGGATCCTGGGCGTGCTCCGGGCCCGCGACGGCGGTAAGCGGCCCGTCTTCGTTCCGTCACACCGGCGGCTGCCGCACGTCGGGGCCAAGGTTGCCTTTCCGTCCGACGACCTGCTGCGGCACATCGCGGGCGCCACCGCTGACGGGCCGCATGCGGTCGAGCTTGGATTCCTCGCGCTGGGGGAATTCGTCTACGCGGGCACCGATTCCCGCGTCGGTGACGACGAACGGCTTCAGGTTCGTGACCCTGTTGTCCGTCCGCGCTTTGACATCCTGCATATGGTGAGCCGCCGTTCGTTCGTCTTCGCCCGGGCTGGCTTCGGGAAATCCAACCTGGTGAAACTGCTCTTCGCGAACCTGTACGGAGGTGCCGAGGGCCCGGTCACGGAAAAGGGGAGTGGCCGCAGGGTGCCGGTGGGAACGGTCATCTTCGATCCTGACGGCGAGTACTACTGGCCTGATGACAAGGCCAGGCCGGGTTTGTGCGACGTGCCCGCGCTGCAGGACCGGCTCGTGGTCTTCACCGATAAGCAGGGACCGAGCGAGTTCTACCAGTCGTTCTGCATCGACAAGGTACGGCTCGACATCAGGGAACTCGAGCCCTCGAAAGTCATCTCGCTGGTCCTGCCGGCCGAACGCCAGGATCACCAGAACATCGCCAAGCTCAAGCAGCTCAGGCCGCCGGAATGGCGCAGGCTGGTCGATGAGGTCTGGCTCGGGAAGCTGGGAACCGATCTCAGGCACTTTTACCGGGCCCTGCAGCTTGACCCGCGGCAGCAGGAGAACGAGGCGCTCGCCGCCCGGGGCAACATGGTGCGGGTCGTCACCGCGCTGCACGACCCGTCCAGCCAGCTGCTGCGGGCCCTGATCAGGGCGTTGTCAGACGGCATGCTCTGCGTCGTGGACATCTCCCAGATGCGCGGTCCGCAGGGGCTCGCGCTCGCGGGCGTGATCCTGCAGCGCATCTTCGAGCACAACCAGGAGGAGTTCACCAAGCGGGATTCGCGCGGTGTCCCGACCATCGCCGTCATCGAGGAGGCCCAGTCCGTTCTCGGCTCGACGGTCGGCCAGGGTGAGGGGCCGTTCGTCTCCTGGGTGAAGGAGGGGCGGAAGTACGATCTCGGGGCGGTCCTGGTCACTCAGCAGCCGGGCAGCATCCCGGCCGAGATCTTGTCCCAGGGCGATAACTGGTTCATCTTCCATCTGCTCGCCGAGGGCGATCTGCGTGCCCTGCAGAAGGCCAACGCTCATTTCTCCACCGACCTTCTGTCGTCCCTTCTCAATGAGCCCCTCCCCGGGCACGGCGTCTTCTGGTCCAGTGTCAGCGACACGCCGTATCCCATTCCCATCCGCGCCTCGCTGTTCGAGAAGAGCTTCGCGCTGGCCGATCCGCACTACCGCCGGCCGCAAGTGGAGTGCTACGCGTCCCGGCTGAGGAGCCAGCTCCAGAGGGCACTGCAGGAGGCCGTGCTGGCATCCGGCGGCCAGCCCGTCACGGCCGGGGAGGCCGTCGATGCGACGGAGACCTTCAAGCACGCCGCCTTCCGCGCGCTCGCTCACGACGCCGGATTCCAGGCGGCCGTGCGCACCGACCGCGGCATCAAATGGGGATACGTCCAGCACAAGCTGGCCGATTACCTGTCCGGGACATTCGGCCGGGAGCATGAGGAGCGATTTCAGTGGGTCTACCGGCACGGGCTCCTGAAACAGGCCCTCGACGAGATCCTGGGCGAGAACGGCTGGCGTTCCGAGATGCGCGACGGCTCCCAGTGGATCCTGGCCACCGACCGCGCCAGACCCCGCGCCGCTAACCTGCCGGCTGACGCGGGGTCACACGCCGCCGGTGCGAGCCGTCATCTTGATGACCGGCGCGATCAAGCCCGGTCCGACTTAGCTCGTGACGGAGGACGAACACATGAAGCCGACGTCGCTCACTGCATGCTTCGTGTCCTCAGCCAGCCCCGAGGCGTCCGGGCAGACCGTCGGCCTCGCCAACTAGGGCGCGGAGGATGCCTAGTGGGCCGCCCCGGCGCTGTACTCCGGGGCCTGCTCTGCCGCGACGGCCGCCTGAGGCGCGGCCGCCCGCCGCGGCAGCAGGAAGGTCAACCCGGTCGCGCCGAGCACGATCGCGACGTCCACCACCATGGCCAGGACCATCGCGGACACCGAGCTTCCGCGCGACGGCACGTCGCCCAGGCGGCCGTAGAACACCGCTCCGATCAGCGCGACGCCGGCGGCCGTGCCGAACTGCTGCATGGTCGTGAGGATCCCGGCTGCCGCGCCCGCCCGGTCCCGGGGCACGCCCGACAAGGCGGCCCCGATCAGCGACGGCATGGCCAGCCCCTGGCCCAGGCCGATGACCGCGGTCGCCGGAGCCAGCTCCCACGCCGTGAGGTGGCCGCCGTAGTGCACGCCCGTAGCTATCAGCGCGATCGTGCCGATAATGTCCAGCCCGGCCCCGATCGTGATCGACCGCGGGCCGAACCGGGCCGACATCCGCGGGCCCAGTATCGACATCAGGGTAAAGGTGAGGGCGAGAGGGCCGGTCTCCAGTCCGGCATGCAGCGGCGACTGACCGAGCCCGGCCTGCAGCAGCAGCGTCAGCACGAACATGAAGCTGCCGAAGAAGAAGAGCAGGGCGAAGTTCACGCCGATTCCGGCGGAGAAGGCCCGGTCGCGGAACAACGCGAGATCCAGCAGCGGCTCACCGCCCCGGCGGGCCAGCCGCCGCTCCCAGATCACGGTGAGCACAATCGCGGGCGCCGAGGCCGCCATCGAGACCCAGGTCCAGGCCGGCCAGCTCTCGTCGTGGCCCAGGGTCAGCGGCACCAGCGCCAGAGCCAAGGATGCCGACACCCCGAGCGCGCCCACCGGATCCAGCCGGGGCCTGCGCTGACCCCCGGCCCGCGGGATCACCAGCGCCGCGGCGATCAGCGCGGCCGCGCCGACCGGTACGTTCACCAGGAAGATCGGGCGCCAGCTTAGGCCCAGGATGTTCGCCTGGAGCAGCAGCCCGCCCAGGATCTGACCGGACACGAAGGATAGCCCGATGGTGACGCCGAACCAGGACAGCGCCCGGCTGCGCTCAGCAGGCGGAAAGATCGCGGTGATCAGGGCCAGTACCTGCGGCACCATCGCGGCGCCGGTGAGCCCTTGCACCAGCCGGGCGGCGACGAGCTCGGCGGGGGACTGAGCCAGCCCGCACAGCAGCGAGGCGATGGCGAAGCTGGCCACGCCGATCATGAACAGCCGCCGGTAGCCGAGCAGGTCGCCCAGCCGCCCGCCGGTCACCATCCCGCTGGCGTACATGAACGCGTATCCGCCCACGATGAGCTGCAGGGCGGCGTCGCTCACGTGCAGATCGCGCTGCAGCGACGGGGCCGCGACGTTCACGACCCAGATATCGAAACCCGCCATGAACATCGCCAGCAGCACCACCGGCAGCATCAGCCAGCGTCGCGGATCCGGCTCGGCCGGCGTCGAGGTGGATGAGTTACCAGCCATGCGCGCTCCTCGCAACCGAAGGTGTTCGATTCAGATCGAACTGTACGACAGGCGTCGAACTCCTCGCAACTTTGATTTATGCTGGAAACGTGATGGACGACGTCGTCGAGCCGGCCGCGGCTGACATGCTGCTGCCGAAGGTGCTGGCCGCGCTGGCCGACCCGCACCGGCTAGCGTCGGTGCGGGTCCTGGCGCGCAACGGCGAGTCATGCTGCGCTCAGGTCATGCAGGAGGCCGGGCTCGAGCTGAGCAAGTCGACCTTCTCCCACCACCTGCGCATCATGCGCGAGGCCGGCCTGGTCACCAAGCGGATCCAGGGCGCCAAGGGCTACACGCAGCTGCGCAAGCAGGACGTCGACCACCGCTTCCCCGGCCTGCTCGACTCCATCCTCAACGCCGACATCCCGGCCGACGTGCACCCCTGACCGCCTCCATCCGCATTCCAGGGGTACACAATTGTGATCGCTACTCAGGCGGGTGTGCCGGAGAGGTCCGCCAGGAGCTGGTCCGCTACGGTCTCTTCGTAGATAGCCCGTCCGGTTGACCGCATCGTCTCGCGCAACTCGGGTTCCCACGGTGTCGGCACCGGGTCGCCCTTGAGAGCGACCGTCGTATCCCCGGCTTTGACGCCCGACAGGTAGTCACCGGACGTCATCCGCCATGGCCGGGCGCCGTGGCGGTCGATGATCTTCGCCGTGATGGCGACGCCCGGCCAGTCGAAGTCACCGTGGTACGCCAGTTCGCCGCCCGCCGCTACGGCGAGCCG
>CABEDN010000217.1_pt1 | contig 10608 bp, 8 predicted proteins | sample 3423051 | NCBI WGS metagenome assembly CABEDN01 (sample SAMEA5534330, study PRJEB31848) | metagenome | biome: tundra; feature: field; material: soil | place: USA | collected 2013-05 | depth 0.15 m
GCAGCCGGCCGCCGACCGGGGTCGGCGCCGGGGCGCCCGTCCTGGTCCAGGTGCCGACCACCTCCAGTGCGTCCTGCGGGTCGTAGCGGACCAGGATCGCGAAGTCGACCGCCAGGAGCCGGCCGGCCTCCTCGGCGACCGCTGCGAACACCTCCTGCGGCGGAGTCGCCTGGGCCACCAGCGTGGCCACCCGCCGCAGCGCGGCCTGCTCCTCGGCCAGCTGACCCAGTCGCGCCTGATCGGGTGGATCACGGCCCACCCTCCCGTCAGGGGCACCGGCGCCAGTATCTAGCGCGTTCACAAGGCGACAGTAGCCCGGTGCCTGGCGGCCAGCAACGTCAGCAGCCCCGCTGGTCCTGGCCACTTGTGCCCTGCTCCCGATCGCTGCCGGCTCCTGGACTCCAGGGCAGGTTCAGTCATCCCTGAATCAGCGGGCCGCGGCGGGCAGCCTGACGTCTACGCTGGTGCCGCGGCCGGGCGGGCTGGTCAGCTTCAGCGTGCCGCCGAGCGCTTCGGCCCGCTCCCGCAGGCCGGTCAGTCCCGAACCGTCCGGATCGGCGCCGCCCACTCCGTCGTCGCGGACCGACAGGCTCCGGCCGGCCAGACGCTAGCCGAGCCCGACGCCGCAACAGCGGCCGGCCCCGGCACCGTCTGGTTCGTCGGGAACACGTTCACCGCCAACGGCGGCGAGGGGCTCCCGTACGCGATAGGCACGTCCAACGGCTGAGGTTCAGCACCAGCTCGGCGCCGAAAGCAGCTGAGATAACAGGGTGCGTACCCCGCGGGGCATCTTGGGGGACTGGAAGCTGCAGGCGACCAGTCCCCCAAGATGGACGCCACCGACGTGCATTGTCCGTGCTGTCACGGTTTGTAATCGGCTGCGGAGCGTCGCCGACGGCGATGTCGCCTCCTTGTGAGCTCAATCTGCGAGTCGCGTGGCGACGGGCTGCGCTATGTTGCCGCGCGCCGCCCCGGCAGCCGCCCGTCGGTCAAGCCAGCCTCGGCGGGCCATCCGATCGCGTTAAAGACTGCGAGCGGGTCGAGGTAGTCGCGCCAGTGCGCGATCTTGCGGTCGACGATCGAAAGGACCGAGATGTAGCGGTTGCTGTAGGCGTTTCCAGTCGGGATGACACGGCCCTGCGAGGCGTACTCGAGAACGACCACGCCCGTGGCCTGGTCGTGGTGGACGGCCAGGTCATAGCAGCGATCGAGGGAGAATGTGGCGCCGTACGGGCGATATAGCTCGGCTACGGCCTGGCGCCCTTCGACACGGCGCGGGTAGCCCGGGACCGTAATGACGTACTCGAAGACGACGTCCTCGGCCAGCAGGTCGAAGAAGTGCTCACCGTCCACCAGCCCGGCCACGCCTTCCTCGATGATCCGGAAGAACGGGTCCAGGGCCCGGAAGTCGTCGAGGTCGCCGACCGCCGTCATCGGGCCTCCTCCACGGCCCAGGCTGCGGCCGTACGCCGCGCGAAGTCGGCGAAACTTGCCGGCGCCGCGCCGGCCGCCTTCTCCACGTCACTGCTGGGCCGCGAGCCGTGACCGGAGGCGATGGTTTCGGTCAGCACGCGTAGAACCGCCCCGTACGCGGCTGGTACCCCTCCTGCTACCGCGGCGGCGACCCATTCGTCGCGGTCCATGTCGGTGTGGTCAATAGCCTGGCCGCTGACGTCGCTGATGATCTTGGCTGCCGCCGCGATCGTGAGAGCCTCGGGACCGGTGAGTGCGTACTGGGCGCCGGCATGAGCCGCCGGGTCGGCCAGTGTGGCGCTCGCGACCGCGGCGATGTCCTCCGCGTCGACGAAGGCCTCCGCGCCATCGCCAGCCGGAACCACGATGGCGCCGCCGACCGGCTTGAGGAAGGTCTCGCTGAAATTCTGCATGAACCACGCCGGTCGCAGGATGGCGTGGGTGAGGCCCGGCCGGCCGAGCAGGTCGAGTTCGACGCTGCGGATGGCCGTCTCGGGTGGCGCCGAGCCGGTGCCGTAGGCGCTGAGATAGGTGACGTGCCTGGCGCCGGCGGCCTCGGCCTGGTCGAGGAACACCGACACCTGGTCAGCGAAGTCCGTCCGCATGACCGGTCCGAGGAGATAGATCCGGTTGACGCCGTGGAGCGCGGGAGCGTAGGTCTCGGGGTCGTCCCAATCGAAATGCGCGTCGGCACCAGAGCGGGCCGCAGTGCGAACAGGCAGGCCACACGAGAGCAGCCTGTTCGCGACGCGTGAGCCGGTCTTGCCGGTAGCGCCGAGTACGAGCGTAAGAGAAGTTGAGGTCAGCATGAATCCCATCTTCTGTTCTGTAGCTGAGCTAATCAATGCGCTATACGCTCGAATTGTTACGAGATACGCTCACGTCGTGGACATACTGCAGGATCACCTCGCCAGCGCGCGCGCATCGGGTGGCGTCTTCGCCCGGTCAGTAGCGCGGCCCCCGTGGGGACTGTGCCTGCCCGGGACGATCCAGCTGGCTTTGCATACCGTAGTCAAGGGCCGCGCATGGCTATGGCTCGAAGATCCGGGAGCCGCGCTGGAGCTCGCGCCGGGTGACCTGGCCCTCGTGCCGGGGGGGCCGGACCATCACATCGCGCACCAGCCGGATGCGGCCTGCGTCTCACCCGAGCGTTTCCGCGAGCAGCATGCCGATGACGAGCACGCCGACCACCGGGGAGCGACAGTATTCCTGTGCGGCGCCTACCGGTTCTCCGGTGATGTTGGTCGTGGCCTGATCCGGACTCTGCCGCCGACCCTGCTGCTGCGTGCCGCCGCCCACGATCCACTGCACGACGTCATCGCGCTGCTCTCACGGGAGCTGAGCGGCCCGGCCCCAGGGCAGCAGACCGTTCTCGACCGCCTGCTCGACGTCTTGCTGGTGCTCGCCATGCGCGCTTGCTTCGACCAGAGCCCGGCGGCCCCTCGCTGGTATCAGGCCTCCAGTGATCCCCGGCTGAGCCCCGCTCTGCACGCGATCCACGCCGAAGCAGGCCACCCCTGGACCGTGCCCGAACTAGCGTCCCTGAGCGGGCTGTCCCGCCCGGCCTTCGCCCGGAACTTCGGACGAACACTCGGCCAGGCGCCGATGCAATACCTGACAGACTGGCGGATGACCCTCGCCCGCGACTACCTGCGGACCGGCGAGCTGACCCTCGCTCAGATCGCCAGCCGGACCGGCTACGCCTCGCCGAACGCCTTCGCCGCGGCGTTCCGCCGGCACCACGGACAGCCTCCGGGCCAGTGGCAGCGAGGCGAGCTGGCCAGACCGCCTGAGCCCATTCACGGCGGGTGAGGATGACCGCGGGCTCAGGCTGTCCGTAGCACTGTGCTGCCCAGCCACTGGCTGGCGAGCAGGGCCAGTTCGACATTCAGGCGGTCCTCGCCGACGGGGTGGCCGAGGTTTTCACCGGCCTTGCGTACCCGGTACTGGACCGTGTTCTTGTGCAGCATGAGACGCTCCGCGGTGGTTTTGTAGCTGCCGTTTTCCTGCAGGAATACTCGCAGCGTGTCGCGCAGCCGGGCATTGTGGTCGTCGTCGTCCGCTAGCGTCCCTAGCGTTTCGGTGACCCAGGCTCGCAGGAGCTCGATCGAGCCCGACATCAGGGCCAGCGGTGCGACCTCGCCGAAGCTGGTCACAGGCTGGCCGGCTGGCCTGGCGGCCAGTGCGACCGCCTGGGCGCTCAGCGCCTGCTGATGGGTGCGGCGGAAACCTGATACGCCAAGTGCAGGCGCACCGAAAGCGAACCGGATCTTGGCACTGTCACCAGTGCTCTCAGCGCTCATGCTCCGGAGCGGGAAATCATGCCGGGCACCAAGGGGCAGCCAGGCCCACGCACTGGATTCGTCCTGCGGGAGGAACATCGGCCGTCCGTCACAATGGGCTTCGACCGCTAGCTTCGCGATTGCGTGCTCCAGCAGCCCGAGCGCATTGCCGCCTACTGCCGCCTCGGTGGTCCAGGTCACGACGCCGAGGTGGTGCTGCCTGAGCCGGTAGCCCAGGACGGCCTCGGAGGAATCCACGTCCACCTGCTCATTCCTCAGCAGGGCCTGGACGCGTGCCGCTCTGGTGACACTCAGGTTCCTGAGCCAGTTCTCCTTCTCGGATTCGTAAGCGGACACGAGCTCTTCCGACACCCGGTCGATGTACGAAGCCGTCATCCCGGCGATGCGCAGCCCGGCTGCGCTGATGATAGAAGCGTTGTCGCTGCGCCGTCCGAGTTCCTGCAGGCACAAGTCCTGAAAGCGGGCCGACCCAATGCGGTAGGCGCGCAGCAGGGCGGCAATCGATACGCCGCGTTGCGCTAGCCGGCGGGCATACTCCTGCGCCGCCGTCGGGGCGTGCACGTTCTCCAGGTCGATGCCGTGCTGCAGAATATGCAGCAAGGTGGCCACGTTTCCCGCGACGCTCGCTTCCAGCAATGTCAGGACGCGCTTGTCGCTGCGCAGTTGCGGGATCTGCCGCACGATCAGGTGGTAAATGTCCGCGGATATCTCAGCAACGCGGGGAGTAAGCGCGGCTGAGACCTCGGAAGCGCTCTCGGCAGCAGACGGGCTTGACCTGTCCATCGACGGATAGTAAGTCGCCGGCGGCCGGATGACCATATCGTCAGCGGAACCTGAACTCACCTGCGCTCGTCCCTATGTGTCGGTAACGCCGAAGTGCCAGTCCTGGCCGGTTACGCCAGGAGCCGGACTCGCTTCATCACGGCTTCCGGGTCGGCCCCCGGCGGGACGGCCGCGAGCGTGAGGCTGGCCTGGGCGGGCGGGTCGGCGCCATCCCAGAAATCCGCGCCCGCCACGATGCCCCAGGTGCCGGAGGGCTCGCGGGGCGCGGCCGCGCCGAGCCATGCCGCGACGCCCGGGATGTTCCCGTGCGGCCAGGCTGGGGCCGCTTCGGCGCGGATCATCACCGGCCATTCGTAGTGGTCGGCGACGTTGAGCACCGGACGGTAAACCTCGGGATGGATCAGCTCATCCGCGGGTACCCGGCCTTCGTCAAGCAGCAGCCCGTCGACACCCGCGCCGCCGAAGGTCCGCAAGAAGTCGGCGCTGTACATCGCGGCCGTCCCCGCCTGGCCGGCACCTGGCGGCGAGTCCGCATCCGCCTGCTCCGCCGCGGCCACCAGCCACCGGCCGGGGGCCGGCACGGTCAGGACGAGCGGGACGGCGCCGCTCGTGGCGACCAGGGCCCGGACCGCCTCGGCCGCGGTGGCGCGGGCCTGTTCGTCGCCGAGCAGCGTCCGCAGGGCATAGCCAGGCCGGCTGCGTGCGGCCATCGCGACGCGAAGAGACTCGTCGGCCGCTGCTCGCTGCGCGAACACGTCCGCGACGTCGACCAGGATCGCATCGGAACCGAACATGGCCTGGATCTTGGCGCAGAAGGCGGTAAGCTCGGCCAGCGAATCCCACGGCACGTCCCGGCCGCCGAGCAGCCTGGCCCGGCCGTAGGCCGCCGCGTCGAACCAGACGGGGCGGGCTCGTCCCGATGGCGGCGCGTGCAGGCTGGCCAGCAGGCGGCTCATGAACTCTCCAGCTCGTGCAGGCGCGTCTGTAGTTCGGCGATCCGTGCCTGCTGCACGGCCAGGGCGATGACGTTCGGGTCGGGCAGGAAGATCTGCGGGAGCTGGCTCATCGGCGCGGCCACTCGCACCGGCCCGTGCGTGCTCCAGGCGGTGGCGTGAATGAGGCTGTTGTCGTCGCCCCACGAGCCGTAGTACGGCAGGTGCGCGGGCGGCTCCGGGGTCACCCAGCCCTTGACGAACTCGCGGTAGGGCTTGCCCCGGCGCAGCCGTGCCTGTCGCTCGGCGGCCCGGGCCGCTTCCGTGCCGGCCGAGTCGACCGCCAGCGTGGCGGGGTCATGGACGACGAAATAGATCTCACGGGCCGTCTGGCCGGACAGATAGCCCGCCTCGACATCGGCCATGACCGCCTCCGGGTCGCGCTCGAGCACATCTCCGTAGCCGCCGCCGGTGCCCTGGCAGATCATGTACACCTCGCCCTCGTCGGCGAGCTCGAAGCCCATGCCCATGTGATGGGTGGAGTACCGGGCTCCGGGGAACGGCTGGGAGTTCATCAGCGTCTCGAAGTCGGAGGACCAGGTCCCCATCTGCTCGAAGACGTTGACGCCCTTGATCTTCGCCAGCGGGTAGCTGGGGCACCCGTACCCGCCGAACAGGCCGGGGATCGACGGGAACTTCGAGCCGCTCGACACGGTGGCGAACCCCCACAGCGGGGTGCCGCGGGCGGCGACCGCGATCTCGTAGCCCATGCCGCCGCGGTGCTTGCCGAAGCCCTGCGCGTCGCGCTTGATCTTCTTGGAGATCAGCTGGAGGAACGGCACGTCGTCCTCGATGATCTCCTGCTCGCCGAGGTCGGCCATCGCGGCGAAGAACGGCGCCATGGAATGCTCGCCGTCCCGGTGCGCGCGGGCGCCGCCGCCCATGCCGTTCAGGTCGGCGCACACGTTGCCGACGAACTCGCCGTGCTGGGTGATGCCGCCGAATATGAAGGTGTTGATCTGATTGAACCAGGGCGCGATCACCGAACCGTACTTCTCCGGGCAGGAGTACTGCATCTTGGCGAACAGGGCCTGGGTGATCCCGAAGGTCTTGAAGACGCTCTGCAGGCTCTGCCCGAGCGGCGCGTCCTGGCCCGGGTTGATGCAGCTGCCCTCGTCGGTCAGCACCTCGATCGGGTTCATCACGCTGATCCCGCGGGGCAGGTCCGGCCAGAAGAACCCGAGGAACGCCTGGTTCATCCCGCACTTGGATGAGCCGAGGGTGGAGTTGAAGGCCCGGTTCATGATCTGCGGCGCGGCGCCGCGCCAGTCGACGGTCAGCTCGTCCCCCTTGACCGTGATCGCGCACGGGTACTTCAGCAGCACGTTCTCCCGCAGGGTGGAATCGGAGAAGAAGCTGACCCGGTAGATGCCGTCAGGCAACGCCGAGATCCGCCTGCGGGCCTCGGCCTCGACGTCTTCCAGCGACTTGCGCAGCGAGACGATGAACGCGTCCCGGCCCACCTCGTCGACGAGCGCGAGCACCCGCTCCTTGATCCGCAGCGCCGAGTACAGCTTGACCTTGAGGTCCTGGTACTGCAGCTTGGGCTCGCGCACCGAGTTCTGCAGGAACGTCAGCAGGTCGCGCCGGATCTGGCCGCCTTCCACGATCTTGAACGGGCTCATCCTGATGCCGTCGTCGTAGGCGGATTCCGAGCTCGACGGCATGCCGCCGGGCTCCTTGGCGCCGTTCTCGCCCTCGTGGATGATCGTCGCCACCCAGGCGATCAGCTCGCCGTCGTAGAACACCGGCAGGATCATGCTCTGGTCGGTGTTGTGGATGTTGCCGTAGCGGGCGTCGTTGTGGATGAACGCGTCGCCGTCGCGCACGCCGACGGTCGGGTCGTTGATCCAGTACTTGTTGATGAAGCGCACCGGGTAGTGCAGCACCGAGGCGAACGCCAGCACCCCGCCGGTGCTGATGTGGATCAGGTCGCCGGAGGCCGAGTAGACCGCGCTGGTCAGGTCGCCCCACTTCGCGCCGGGAGCGGCGCCGGTCTGCTCCATCATCTCGAACGCCTCGTCCAGGCCGGCCACGATCCGCTTGCGGACCCGGTCCAGGGTGTTCGCGTCGATCGGGCCGGACAGCAGCCGGTTCTCCTCCGCGGTCCTCGGGGCCATCCGGTGGTCGTTCATGATCTCCGGGTCGGGTCCAAGGAACAGGGTCGTCTCGGCGAGGAACGCGTCGACCCACTCCTGCTCCTGCGCCGTGAACTGGCCCGCCGTGAACTGTGCGGCTCCGGTGTCACTCATCGCCGGTCCTCCTTCTTTTCTGGCGGGTTCGCCAGGAACCAGATGGCGCCGTGCGCGCCGGTCTCGATCCGCCAGCCGGGTTCGACAAGGTAGGTCGTGGTGGGCGTGGTGACGACGGCCGGGCCAGGCACGGCCAGTCCGGGCTCGAGCGCGCTCTCGTCGAAGACGGCGGTTTCCACCGGGCCCTCGATGCCGGGGAAGAAGCAGCGGCGCGATCCCGCCGGGCGCGCGGCCGTGGCCGTGCCGTCCGGCCGGGTGGCGTCGAACTCGATTGTCTCTCCCGGCACGAAAGAGGCGACCCGGAGCGTGGTGACCCGGATGCCGGCCTCGGGCGACTGGCTGCCCTGGCCGAACCGGCGGCCGTAGTCGTCCGAGAACAGCCGCATCAGGTCGACCACGTCGCGGATGCTCTCCAGGCGCGTCTTGTGCGCGACCACGGCCATCGTCACCAGCTGGTTCCCGTAACGCATGTCCAGTTCGAGCCGGTGCCTGACCGCGCTGCCCGGCAGTCCCTGTCGCTGCAGGTCGGCGCGGCCCTTGTCCTCGAGCTCGGCCACGATCTCGTTGAAGCGGGTGAAGTCGGTGAGCATCGCCCGGCTGGTGGCGTCGAACAGGATCAGCGGAACCGAGCGTTCGTGGATGTGCAGCTGCGGCATGTTGCCGGCGCCCAGGGCGGAGAACACCGAGCTGTAGGGCGGCGCGAGGATCTTGTCCATGCCGAGATGGCCCGCGATCCCGCAGCAGTGCAGCGGGCCGTTGCCGCCGTAGGCGAGCATGGTGAACTCGGCCGGGAGGTAGCCGCGGATCCGGAGTTCCTTCGCCATCCCGTTGGCCATCTGCTCGTCGACCTCGGCCTTGATCAGGCGGGCCACCTCCACCGGGGCCAGGTCCAGGTAGTCGCCGAACTCCTCGTCGACGGCGAACTCGGCCCGCTGGCGGTTCAGCTTGATCTGGCCGCCTGCGTAGCGCTCCGGCGTGAGATAGCCGAGCAGCAGGTCCGCGTCGGTCACGGTGGGTCGCAGTCCGCCGCGGTCGTAGCAGGCGGGCCCGGGGTCCGAGCCGGCGCTGCGCGGGCCCACCTTGACCGACTGGTGCAGCCGGTCGTAGCTGGCGATGGACCCGCCGCCGGCGCCGAGGGTGACCAGGTGGATCATGGGCACGCTGACCAGCCACCGGTCGATGACCGGCATGAAGTCGTAGTGCTTCACCCCGTCGGCCGGGACCAGGCCGATGTCGAAGCTGGTGCCGCCCATGTCGGTGGCGACCACGTTCCCCAGGCCCGCCTGGGCGGCCAGGTGCTCGCTCGCCGAGATGCCGGCCACCGGGCCCGAATGGATGGTCTGCAGCGCGTCGGTCGAGTTCAGCTGGGCCATGCCGCCGGAATTGTGGATGATCAGCATCGGGCGGGGATAGCCGTGCTCGCGCAGGTTCTGCTCGAGCTCGGACAGCGCGTGGTACATGGTGGCGTGCAGGAAGCCGTCGACCACGGCCGAGGTGGCGCGCACGTACTCACCCTTGCGCCCGGACAGCTGGTGGCTGAGCAGCATGGGGATGGCGCCCAGCTGGTGGGCCGGGTATTCGGCCAGGAAGATCTCCTGCACCCGCAGTTCGTGGGCCGGGTTCTCGACCGCGTTGGTGAGGCAGACCACCAGCGCCTCGGCGCCGGCGTCGACCAGTTCGCGGAGCGCCTGCCGGACGTCTTCCCGGCCGAGTTCCATCAGGACGGTGCCGGAGTAGTCGACACGTTCCCGCACCGAGCGGATCAGGGTCTGCGGGACCAGCGGGTCCGGCCGGGTGCCGCTGGACATGTCGTTCCTGGCCAGCTCGTCCAGGCCCTCCCCGTACCCGCGGCCGCGGGACAGCGGGATCGTCGCCTCGAACCCGGCGGTCACGATGACGCCGACCTGCGGACCGCGGCGCTCGATGAGCGCGTTCGTGCCCAGGGTGGTCGCGTAGCGAACCGAGTCGACCTCCCGCAGCACGCTGTCCCGCTGCAGGGCCAGGGTGGTGCAGGCATGATCCAGCGCCTCATTGAAGCCCTGCGACAGGTTGTGGTGGGTGGTCAAGGCCTTCGCCTGGACGTAGCGGCCCTCCCACGCCACGAAACAGTCGGTGAACGTGCCCCCGATGTCGACGGATATCCGTTTCACGACGGTGTCCCTCCCCGTGCTCCGTCGACGCGCAGCGCCTCGGCGGCCACGTCCCGGCCGAGCGGGATCACCGTGCCGGGCGGGCGTGCGGCCCACTGGGCCTTGAGCGCGTCGACGTCGATCTCCATGTCATGCGTCGGCGGATGGCCGGGCGGCAGGTACTCGGCTTCGATCTGGGTTCCGCAGCCCGGGCAGTAGAACTCCAGGATCCGGCACCAGGCCGGGTCGGGAGCGAAGGTGAACTCATACCGGTCCGGGTCGATCAGCGGGCGGTGGATCTCGCTCGGGTCGCGGTCGTAGACCAGCGTGCCTTCCTTGTAGTTCCCGCGCGCCGGGCCCAGGTCGTGCGCGCACCGCCGGCACCGCCACCGCTCGGTTTCCAGGTCGATCTCGAGGTACTCGGTCATCGGGATGCGCATCGGAGTGTTCATCGAGATCGCGGCGTGGAGACCCCGGCCTTCAGGCCGGGGAGGAAACGCCGCTTCACCTCCCCTGAAATGTCGGTGCCGGACGGTATATTCGAATTGCCCGCGACAGCCAAGCGGGCACATGCACTACCCAGCACGAAACCGCGGCAGGGCATGCCGTGGCTGCGCGGGGAGGCGACGGGACTGCCCGGCCTGCGAACCGCGAACCTACAGCGCGACCACAGGTC
>CABEDN010000219.1_pt1 | contig 10602 bp, 12 predicted proteins | sample 3423051 | NCBI WGS metagenome assembly CABEDN01 (sample SAMEA5534330, study PRJEB31848) | metagenome | biome: tundra; feature: field; material: soil | place: USA | collected 2013-05 | depth 0.15 m
GATGCGGACCAGCTGGGTGGCGGTGATCCAGGCCCGCATCTCCTGGGTGACCTGGTGCGGGGACGACGAGCGCAGGATCGGGCCGCGGGAGGGGCCCGCGTCGGTGATCGCGGACTTGTCCTCGCCGATCACGGTTTCTGCCGCGGCCCGCCGGTCCGGGTAGCAGGCGGCTAGTTCCGCGGCGGGGTAGGCCTGCCAGTCCGTCAGCGTGGTGGCCAGCGCGTACAGCTCGTCCCCGGCGCCGCCTGAGCCGGGGACTTTCACGTCGTATTCCACGACGCGGACCGGGATGCGGCCGGCGCCGTCGGACAGGAACGACTCATAGGAGCCGTCCGGCAGTGCCTTGAGCAGCGGCAGGACGATATCGGACTTCATCCGCATCAGCAGGTGCGCGCCCTGGGCGCGGATCGCCTTGATCAGGGCGAATCCCGGGAAATTGCGGTCCATCAGGATCAGCCGGCCCGCCGCGAAGATCCCGGGACGGGCTTTGACCAGCCGCCGGGTCAGGGTCTGCTCCCCGTCGCAGCAGGGGCCGAACTCCATGCCGAGGGTGCCCTTGGCCCGTGCGGCAGTGAGTATGACGGCCCGGACCTGGGGAAACGGCGAGGAGTTGTCCGCGGTGCCGGACGAGCCGAAGTACTTCCGGTTCGCCTTGGTGTCCGGGACCCGGACCTGGAACCCGTCCAGGGCGCACAGCAGCAGCCCCCGCCACCGCATCCCCGGCACACCCGGATCGCCGATCGGCCCGGCGGCCAGCCAGAACAGCGCCTCGAACAGCTCCGCGGGGATCATGTCCAGGCGGCGGGTGACCGCCTCGGTGCCGGGCGCGTGCCAGGGCCGCGCCCACGGCAGGCACGCCAGCAGCCCGGCCAGCCGCAAGGTCACCTCCGGCACGGGCGCGTCCGGCATCAAGGTCATCGCCACCAGCAGCCGGACCGTCATCGCGGCCGGCAGCAGCCGCTGCCGTTCCTCCGCGCAGCCGAAATCCTCCACCAGCTCCTCGATCTCCCCGGCCGGCAGGTACGCCTCCAGCAGGCCGAGGGTGACGTGACCGGGCAGCCACCCGCCGGCCTGCACCTCGCCGCTGCGCCGCACCACCGCCGGCGCGACCGTCACCTGATGGCAGAACACCAGATCCTCACCCGGGGCTACCGGCCGGGCCGCCGGGCCGGGCAGCAAAGCCGGCACCCCGCCCCGACCGGGACGGCGCAGGTCAGCGGGCCGCACCGCGACGATCCCCGGCATCACGCCGCGAGCATCCATGCCACCGGCCACTGGGCTGGCGTCAGCAGGCAAAGTCGGGTAGAACTCCATGAACGGCTCCTGGCGGGGAACTGACGTGAGATATCAGTCCTCATACCAGGAGCCGCCCTTTGCCCGGAGTTCAGCCGGAGTGAGGGTTTGCCGGCGGGAACTGAGGGGGCTTCAGTCTTCTTGAGTGGTTCCGGTCCTTGGGTTCGCGGTGGACTGGGCGTGGTCTTGCTGCTCGGCCGCAGTCTGGAGGAGCTGCCGGGCGCTGGATGCGTAGCGGACGGCGGTGCCGGGGTCGATGCCGAAGGTGACGGCGAGGTGCAGGGGATCGGCTCCGGTGGCGAGGGCTTCCTCGAGCTGGCGGTCGACGCGCAGGGCCTCGATGGTCGCGGCGTGGCCACGCAGGGTGGTGGTGGCCCAGGTCCTGCTGACCGGCCCGGTGCCCAGGGCGGTCTGGGCGTTGATGAGCAGGTGCGGATTGGCGGTTCCCGGCCATCTGGCGCGGCGGGCCTCGAGCCAGGCGCGCAGCAGGCGCGCGGTCAGGTCGTCCAGGGGGCGGGGCCGGCCGCCCAGGAGCAGGCGGCCGCTGCCCGGGTCGGCGTCGCTTAGCAGCATGGCGCAGATTGTGCTGCTGCGGGTCGCGTGGATCCCGGCGAGGGCCACGATGAGCCGGGCGGCCGGGGTGACAGCGGCGGCGACGGCGGCGTCGATGTCTTCCTGGCCCAGCGGCTGCAGCACGGTGGCGGATGGCCGGCGGCCGACCCTGATGCCGCGGGCGGGGTTGCGGAAGACCGCGCCGGCCGAGAGGCAGTACCCGAACAGCGAGCGGAGGGCCACGAGTGCGTTGTGGCGCTGCGGGCCGTGCAGGCCGCGGACGTGGTCCTCGATGTCGTCGCGGGTGACCTCGCGGAGGTGGTGGTAGCGTGCCGACCAGTCCAGCAGCGCGGGCAGTGCCTTCCCCAGGTGGCTGTGGACGGTGGCGATGCTCCTGGGGCGGCTGCGGGGGCCTCCGTCTTTGAGGGTGCGCAGCCAGCGCTCGGCGTCGCGGCGGATCCCTCCGGTCACGCCGTCGAGCTTGCGGTCCAGCCAGGCGTCGAAGGCGGGGCGCCGGTCGTCGTCCAGCATGCCCGCCTGGCGGAGAACCTCGGCGACGTGCCCGGCGCACAGGTGCCCGGCATGCAGCGCGGGCAGTGCCCGTGACCACGCGACGTCATCGCCTTCCCGGTGGCCGTCCAGCGTGGTGGCCAGGCCCTGGCGGACCCGGCGGCGGATCTCGCCGGACCAGCCGCGGGCCTCGGCGAGGCGGTCGGCGACGCGGATCGCGGCGGCCAGGGACGGGCCGGCCGGCGGGCGCCGGCCCGGGCGGGCATGCGGCGTCAGCAGCGATGGCTGGGCCCAGGCGGCTTGCGGGGAGAGGTCCCTGCGCGGGCGGCGCGGCGCGGCTTGCGCCGGCCCGGTTCCCGTGCGCGGTGCCATCTTGTCGAAGAACAGCTGGTGATGGCCGATCTTCACGCCGGCCGCGGCCAGGGCGGCGACCGCCGGGGGCGCGGTCCCTTCCCAGGCACGGCCACCGGACAGCTGGACCCAGCACAGACGGCAGTACCCGTTCTTCACCCGCAGCGCCCGGCCGCACCCGGTGCACTCGCGCTCGTCCCGGTTGCCGTCGCGGAACGAGCGGCAGGCCCGGCACCGTACCTGCAACATCACTCCCCAGGCCAGGCAGTCGGTGCAGCTGCGGTGCAGGTCGCGGGCCGGGTTCCTGGACCTGCCCACCTCAGGGCGGCGGCAGGGAGCGGCCGTCGCGGCGCCTGGGCGTCACAGCGGGCCCGCCGGCCGCCGGGGCCGCGGCCTGCTGGCGTTGCTCCTCGCCGGCGGGCCCGGCGACCTTGCCGGGCTCGGGCAGCAGCAGCTCCTCGATCCCGCAGCCCAGCACGGCGCAGATGACGTCGAGCTCGTCGAGCTTGACGCTGGCGGGGCTGCCTGACCACAGGCCGGACATCTTCCCGGCGCTGACGGCCAGGCCGCGGGCGGCCAGCATCCGCTGCATCTCACTCGCCGTCCAGATGCCGCGGTGGGCGGCGGCCAGCCGCAGGTTCCACTTCATCGTTCGCCCTTTCTCCGCAGGTGAGGCGGGATGCCCGGCGGCAGCGTCACCATAGCGTCCCGGTGCCCGCCGGCGTGCAGGACAGCCCTGGCCGCCGCCGTGATACTGGCACGGTCCAGCCCGGTGAGCGCCTCGCCCAGGTCGGCGGGTATCCCGGCGGCGATGCTCGCCGCCAGGTGAAGTATCCGCCGTTCCCCGCCGCCGCACGGCAGGATGCCCCGTCGAGGGCGGCGACCGCGGCGTCCCATCCGATGACGGCTACCGCGGCCCGGCCGGCCAGGCCGGGCGTGACGATGACGAACGGGGCGAAATCGCTGCGGGACAGCCAGGACTGCTGCGTGATCAGCAGCTCGGCGCCCGCCTCGGCGCAGTACAGGCCGGCCGCGCCGGCCCGCAGCGCGGCCGCCAGCATCGCGGGCTGCCCGGCGGCCGGGAGGCCGGCGGTCACGGCAGCAGCCCCTTCAGCTTCCCGGCGGCGCGCTGCTGGCCGGAGATCCAGGCGTCCTCGACATGGGTGCGGTGGACGTGGATGTAATTCATGGTGGTGACGACCCAGGAATGGCCGAGGACCTCCTGGATCGCGGCCAGGTCCATCCCGTTCGCATACAGCTGGCTGGCACAGTAGTGCCGCAGCAGATGCGGGGTGACGCGTCCCCGCCAGTCCGGCAGGTGAGCCGCGGCCGCAGCGGCGAGCGCGGCCCGCAGCGCCTCGTCGCCGACCCGGGCGCAGGTCCCGTCGGGGTTCTTGCGCTCTGAGGGCAGCAGCGGCGCCCCTGGCCGCGTGTGGTCGTCGTCGAAGTGCCCCCACACGTCCTGCACGAACCACTCCAGGGTCGCCCGCGCGTTGTTGATGAGCGGGACCATCCGCTCGCGAGGGCCGGACCCGCGGGCGCCCTTGCCGATGCGGACGTGGATCTTCCCGAACCGGCCCAGGTCCCACTTGACGTCGTCCAGGTCCAGCTGGCACGCCTCGTTGACCCGCAGCCCCACCTCGGCCATCAGCCTCGCGGCCGCATAGTTCCGGGCGGCCGGGGCGAACTTGCGGCATTCCGCGAGCTCGCCGCGCCAGCCGGCGAACAGCATCCCGACCTGGGATTCGCTGGGCGGGATCCGCAGCGCGGCGTCCTGGCTGCCCCGCGGCCGGTTCACCTCATCGACCGGGCACTGGACGACGTGTCCCGTCATCTGGTGGATCTCGACTTTGTGCCGCAGCTCCAGGAACAGGAAATAGGTCTTCAGCGCCTGCGCCCGGGCCAGCCTGGTGCCCCTGGCCGCGCCGTGCAGCACCTGCCCGAAGTAGGCGTCCGCGTCGGCGGGCTGCATCGTCCACAGCGGCCGGCCCAGCCACGCCCTGACCTGATCCAGGTGGATCACCTCGCCGGCGATGGTGCTGTCGGCCAGGCCCGCGGCGGCCCGGGCCAGGACAAGCCCGGCCAGCGTGTCGGTCTCGAACGCGGCGAGCTCGTCAGGGCCGGCCGGAGCGCGTGCCTCGCGCAGATCGTGAACGACCGCAAGCGCCACCCCGCACCCCCTTGCTTCATGTGACCCGAAAGAACAACGATCATGACGATAGACTCTCAGGAAACATGAAGTATGCTCAACCGCAGAACTTACTTGCAGTCACACGGGAACACCCAGGTCCAGGGCCGGCGCGGGAGAGAAACCGTCCCGGGAACTCAGGGGTTGTTGGGTAACTCATTCCAGCCGGTCTACGCCCGCGACACGCCGGACAAGCGCAAACCGGGACACCATCACCACGGGCTGACGCGGGCCGCAGACGTAACATCCCAGCTCAGCGGCCCAAAACCCCTTAAGTCAATGGCGTTGCCCCAGCCCCAGGCCGGATCACCCAAACGGGGTGATCCATCTGCGGCACGAAGCTCTTACGTTATATGTGAGGCCGATCAGGGCACGCTCCACGTCAGAAGCAGGGAACGGGCAATGATGGCCCATGAGCGGCCCGCGATTGCCCGGAAAGAGGCGGCAGCAATGGCAGAGGCAGCGGGGTTCACGATCGGGGCCGAGGCAAGCTGCTCGGATGGCGTCTGCGGCAAGGTAAGTCGTCTGGTTATCGACCCAGTCGCTCTTACCGTCACTCATCTTGTCATTGAGCCGAAACACCGGAAAGAGACCGGTCGGCTTGTTCCCGTTCACCTAGTCGACACTACGACCGGCCATATCAGGCTGCGCTGCAGCATCGCGGATTTCGACAAGCTCGATCCCGCCGAGGAAACCGACTTGGTGGAGGGTGCCGGCTACGAGGGCGGCTACAGTCAGGCTGGTGCGGTCCAGGCCTACGGTGGTGTCGGCAGCATGGGGGTCGGCGGTTCTGCCACCGGTATGGGAATTGGCATGGGCCTAGGACACAGTACGCCGGTCGTGGTCCACGACGTTGTCCCGCTCGGTGAAACAGACGTGCATCGTGGTGATCGCGTCCATGCCCTGGATGGTGAGATCGGGCAGGTACAGGGCTTCCTCGTCGATCCGGGCGACAATCATGTCACCCACGTGCTGCTCCAGGAAGGGCATATTTGGGGCCGCAAGAAAGTCGCCATCCCGATCAGCGGGGTAACCAGGATCGACGACGGAATCCGGCTCAACCTCACCAAGAAGCAGCTGGAGGATTTGCCCCCAGTTGACTGAGCGGCTCAGCCGGCCGGCTCGGGCTTGGCCAGGGGCCAGCCTCCGGCGGCCAGCCTGGCCTTGACCCGGGCAACGTCGGCGTCGCTCGGCTTCTGGCTGGTCACGGCCTTAATGGCATGACGGATTGATTCCGCCGACTCCGGATCGGACTCGTTCGCTAGCTCGTCCGCGATCGCACTGACCTCGCCGTCGCTCAGCTGGCTGCCGAGCAGGGCGAAGAGGGGGATGTAGTCGACGTCGGGCACTCCTTCGGGGTATCCGGCCCGCAACCAGGCGATGATCGAGCTCAGGATAGGTGGCAGGGCCATGTTCTCAAACCCTCTCGATGAGGAAGCAGAGCCGGGTAGCGCTTGTCCGCGGTGATTACTTGGCGGGAGCGGGGTGACCGATTTGGTAGACCTCGTAGAGTAAACATTCAGCCCATGCACGTGCGGTGATGGGTAGCGCTGGTTTCGGTGGGTGTTACGGGGAGAGCGCCTGTGCCGGGGGCCGCCAGGGCCTGCCGAGCATGAGGTCGTGCAGGACGTCCATGGCGTTGCGGCCGTGCTTGCGGGCGGTGTCGATGTAGCCTGCGACGAGCTCGACGGGATACCGAAGAGCCAGGTGAGCAAATTCCAGGTGATCCCGCCGGCCAGGCCGGCGGCCACCACGGTCAGCGTCACGAGCTTGGTGTCGACCAGGCCGCTGGCGATCGTCGCCGCGACGGCCAGCGACAGGAACGCCCCCAACTAGATTCAGCACGCCCGAAATGCCCACCGCGACCTTCGGACTGAGCGCCTTGGTGGCGATGGAGGTTGCCATCGCGTTGCCCGTGTCATGAAATCTGCTGCAGCAGGGCCGCCGGCACGGTCAGCCCTGGATAGGAGAAGACCACCCGCTGGCCGGCCAGCTGCTGAGAGTACCTGCCCGCCAGGTCAGCCTGTCAAGCACGGTCCCGGCGGATAAGCCCGCAGGCCGCGGGCAGGCCGGTCGTGTGATAGGTAAGTGCGGGTGGACATCACCGCCGTCGCGGTCGACCGGGTGGTGCGGCGGGCGGCCGTGCTCGGGTCACCAATCGGGCACTCGCTCTCCCCCGTACTGCACGACGCGGCTTACCAGGCGCTCGGGCTGCCGGGCTGGCACTGCGACAGGATCGAGTGCGACGAGGCCGGCCTGCCGGGCCTGATCGAGGGCATGGGACCGGAATGGGCGGGCCTTTCGCTGACGATGCCGCTCAAGCGGGTGGCCCTGGCCGTCGCCGGTGAGGTATCGCCGCTGGCCCTGGCCGTCGGGGCCGCGAACACGCTGGTCTTTGCCCCAGACGGGCCGGCCTGCGGCAGCCGGGCTGAGAACACCGACGTGGCCGGCCTGGTCGGGGCGCTGCGGGAGGCCGGGCTGACCCGTGTCGAGCAGCCGGTCATCCTCGGCGCGGGCGGCACCGCGCAGGCCGCCCTCGCCGCGGTGCGTGAGCTTGGCCATCAGTCGCCGGTCGTGCTGGTGCGCGACCTGGCCCGGACCGGCGAGCTGCGGCAGAGCGCCGAGCGGCTGGGCTTGCGGCCGGTGATCTCGGGCGCGCTGTTCGACGAGCCGCTGCCAGACGCCGACCTGGTCATATCCACGCTGCCTGCCGGGGCGGCCGACCCGCTGAGTTCTACCCGCTGGACGCCGGGCACCACCGTGCTCGACGTGGTGTACGCATCATGGCCGACCCCTTTGGCCGCGTCGGCTCTGGCAGCCGGCTGCCCGGTGGGCAGCGGCCTGGCCGTACTGCTGCACCAGGCGGTCGCCCAGGTCGAGCTGATGACGGGTTATCCCGGCCCGGTAGAGGCGATGCGGACCGCCTTGGCGGCCGCGGTGGCGGCCCGGCCGGACTGAACCGGCCGCGGGCCGCCACGCGGCCGCGGGGGCCCGCGGGGGCCGCGCCGGTTAGCCGGACGCTCCGGGTTTGGCCAGCGGCCAGCCTCCGGCCGCCAGCCGGGCCCGGACCCGGGCGACGTCGGAGTCGCTCGGCTGCTGGCTGGTCACGGCCTTGATGGCATGGCGGATGGACTCGGCCGAGTCCGGATTGCTCTCGCTCGCGAGCTCATCGGCGATCGCGTGGACTTCGGCGTCAGTCAGCTGGCTGCCCAGCAGGGCGAACAGCGGAATGTAGTCGACGTCGGGCACGCCTTCGGGATAACCAGCCCGCAGCCATCCGATGATCGCGCCCAGGAAAGGTGGCAGCGCCATGTTCTCGATCCCTCTCAGTGAGGTAGCCGCAGATCCGGGTTAACACCCGTCCCGGCGGTGATTATTTGGCGGGGGCGGGGTGGCCGATCTGGTAGACCTCGTAAATACCCCAGCCGAGGGCGGCCAGCACGACCAGGAAGCAGATCGCGGCGATGACGATGCCGACCGGGCTGCCGCCGACGACGACATCGGAGTCAGCACCCGCGGTCTGGGTCTTGGGGCCCCTGGCCAGAGAGAACATGCCGACGGCGAATAGCGCGGGGAGGCCCGCGCCTGCGATCAGGCCGAAAACGACGATCTTCCAGATTGCCGTCAGGTTGATCCAGGACATTGTCTGCTTCCCTGTCGCTCAGGCCGCTGCTGCGGGCTCGGGTTCGGCCGGAGCGTCCGATCCGGTCCACTCGTCGTTCACGTTGTTGTGGTCGACCTTGTTGGCGCGGGACCTCCAGTAGATCACCGCTCCTATGCCAGCCAGGATGACCAGGATGAAAATCACGCCCGCGGTGTGGCCGACGACGTGGGCGAGCGCATAAGCGCCGGCTCCGACTAGCGCGGCGCAAGGAAGGGTGAACAGCCAGGCGGTGGCCATCCGCCCGGCTACATTCCAGCGGACCTCGGCGCCCCGTTTGCCGAGCCCGGTACCGATGATCGACCCGGTGGCGACGTGCGTGGTGGAAAGCGAGTAGCCAAAGCCGCTGGACAGCAAGATGACAGCGGCCGAAGCGGACTCGGCGGCCATGCCCTGCGGCGCCTCGATCTCCACTAGCCCCTTACCCAGGGTGCGGATAACCCGCCAGCCGCCCAGGTAGGTGCCGATGCTGATGGCCAGCGCGCAGGAGAGGATCACCCAGAACGGCGCCTTCGCGCCAGAATGCAGCGTGCCGTTCGCGATCAGCGCCAGCGTGATGACCCCCATCGTCTTCTGCGCGTCGTTCGTGCCGTGCGCCAGGGACACCATGCACGCCGACCCGATCTGCCCGATGCGGAAACCGTGGTTGCGGGCCCCGGCCGTGAGGCTACGGCTGATCCGGTAGAGCAGCCAGGTGCCAGTCGCCGCGATGAGGGCCGCGATAATCGGCGAGAGGCCAGCCGGGATGATGACCTTGGAGACCAGGCCGTGCCATTTGATCGCGCTACCGCCGGCGGCGGCGATCGTCGAGCCGATCACTCCGCCGATCAGCGCGTGCGACGAGCTCGACGGGATGCCGAACAGCCAGGTGACCAGGTTCCAGATGATCCCGCCGGCCAGGCCGGCCGCCACCACGGTCAGGGTCACCAGTTTCGTGTTGACCAGGCCGTTGGCGATCGTGGCCGCGACGGCCAGCGAGAGGAACGCCCCGACGAGGTTGAGCACGCCCGACAGGGCGACCGCGACCCGCGGAGGCAGCGCCCCGGTCGCGATCGAGGTGGCCATCGCGTTGCCGGTGTCATGGAAGCCGTTGGTGAAGTCAAAGGCGAGAGCCGTTATGACCACAAGGACGAGGATTGCCGTATTTCCCACGGGGATAGCGTCTCTACCTGGGATCTTGCTGTCGAGACCCAGGAACGAACGGTCAAGTGATCGTCATCTGCGAGTCAACTTTTATTCACCTGAATGTCACTTGACTGAGGGCGGGAGTCTGTGTTGACCGGAGGCAGCGGGCGGGTCGGGACCGGAGCCGAATGCACGATCGAGGTCGTGGTGCGGCCGTGCGGAGTGAACAGGTCCAGGATGGGTTCGAGGTCGTCGATCGAGCGCAGGTAGACCTTCATGAAGTAGCAGTCCTCCCCGGTGATCCGGTAGCACTCGGTGACGTTCGGCACCTCACGGGCGATGCCGGGGATCAGCCGCAGCCCCCCGCCGACCGGGCTGATCCTGACGATGGCGCAGAGCGTGTACCCCAGAGCTCGCGGGCTGACCTCCGCCCGGTAGGACAGCGTGCCGTTGTCCTCCAGGTGCCGCAGGCGGTCAGCGGCGGCCGGGCCGGACAACCCGATCCGCCGCGCGAGCTCGGCTACCCGCAGCCGCGGTGCGGCCTGCATCTCGGCGACGATCCGCCGGTCGACGGCGTCCATCGGCCCATCGGGTGGTGCAGGCGCGGAAGACATTTCAAAGGCCTGCCGGATGAAATTCCTCTGTTTCGATGGCATATTGCTGCCTGCTCCCGCACATTTGTTCTTCACAGTGCCATCTCTAGCTTCATATGCTGCACCAATGCCGGACCAGCCGCAAGCCAAGGACCCGCCGCGGGCCGCCAGGACGCAGCTGGAAACAAGCGCGGCCTGCGGGCCGCACGGCCGGCTTGACCGGCTACCTCCGGCAACGTTCTTCGGCGTCAGCGCGGTATTTCACTACCTCGGCCCGTCGCTGGCCGTGCTCCTTTTCGCCCGCCTGGACGTGCTCGGGGTGGCCTGGC
>CABEDN010000224.1_pt1 | contig 10577 bp, 8 predicted proteins | sample 3423051 | NCBI WGS metagenome assembly CABEDN01 (sample SAMEA5534330, study PRJEB31848) | metagenome | biome: tundra; feature: field; material: soil | place: USA | collected 2013-05 | depth 0.15 m
GATCGACGACCGGCCCCTGGCTGATGTCGTCCGGCCGGCCGGACGACATCAGCCAGGGGCCGGTCGTCGATCAGCACGTCGTAGATGGAGGGAGTTCCGGCCCGGTGCTCCACGTCGAGCGCAGTGGATGCGTTCCCCTGCGGATCGAGATCCACCACCAGGACACGCGAACCGTGCTGAGCCAGGCTGGCGGCCAGGTTGACCGCCGTGGTCGTCTTCCCGACCCCGCCTTTCTGGTTCGCGATCGTCATCACCCGGCAGCGCGGCGGTCGCGGCCACGGCTGACGGTCACCCATGCCCCGGACGACAATCGCGGCCGCCGCGGCTCGTCCGATCGGCGTATCCGCCTGGTCAGGCGGGATCTCCGGGATGACTACCGGCCTCGTTCCACGTGAAACCATCTCCGGGAGCGCTGGATCCGGACGCTGGGCACCAGCCTCGGAATCCCGGGAATCCGCTGAACTCCCGGAAACCCCAAGAGCGCCAGGAGCCTTGTGGCCACCAGCTTCAGACCCTTCATCGTTCACCTGAACGCCTCTCGATCCTCGGCCCGCGCCAGGCCAGCCCAAACCTCCGGCTCCCGCGAGCCGGCCCGCCAGCGCGACCCGATGCGGCCTTTCCGTCAGCACCCCGTCCGGCCACCCCAAGCCTGCGGTGCTCAAGCTCCCCGGGCCCGATGTCGCTATGCTCTGCGTGCCGTAGCTGAGCCCTGCCAATGCCCTGCCTCACCTAGCGAAGAACCGCACGACGGTAGTCGCAGGAATGACCTTACCTTGCCCCGCCCGGACAATCTCAGCGCTGCGAGCGCCGATGCGCCTCAGTACCGGTCTCGCCTTCTTCAATTCGTCCGCAGCCGTTTGCCCCTTGATCGCGAGCACCATTCCCCCCGGCCGTACCAAGCGGACCGCAAGCTCGGCGAGCCGGTCCAGCGGTGCGACCGCCCGGGCGGTGGCCACATCGGCACGCAAGACGGTGTCCTCAGCGCGCCCGCGCAGCACGCTCGCGTTGCCGAGCCCGAGCTCAGCCACACAGTCGGACAGGAACCGGCAGCGTCGCTCCATCGGCTCGAGCAGGGTGATGCTGAGCTCCGGGCGCACCATGGCCAGCACGATGCCAGGTAGCCCAGCGCCCGACCCGATATCAACAAGCGTCTCGGCTGACTCCTCGATGAGTTCCGCCACGACCGCACAGTTGAGCAGGTGCCTGTCCCACAGCTTCGGTACCTCATGTGGCCCGATCAGCCCGTGCTCAACCCCGCGGGTGGCCAGCATCCGCGCGAACGCCTCAGCGGCGGGAAGCGCGGACCCGAAAACCATGTCCGCACCCTCCGCAGGGGGCGGGCATTCGGCCGACTGTGATCCGGCCAGCGCTGATCCGGCCGGCCCCGGTGGCACTGCCGTTAGGGCAGGCTGATCCTCGGTTCCCCCGATCGCGGCAGGGCGGGACGTCACTGTGCGGGGTAGACCACCACACGCCGGCTGGGCTCTTCGCCCTCCGACTCGCTCCGCTGGCCCGCGGCCGCGACCGCGTCGTGAACGATCTTCCGCTCGAACGGCGACATCGCGGCCAGCGTCTTCGGCTCACCGGTCCGCGCGACCTCCTCGGCCACCGTCCGACCGTAGTCGGCTAGCTCCGAGCGCCGTCGCGCACGGTATCCGCCGATGTCGAGCATGAGCTTGGCGCGCGCGCCGGTCTCGCGGTGCACCGCGAGCCTGGTGAGCTCCTGCAGCGCCTCAAGCACCGCACCGTCGTCGCCGATCAGCTCATCCAGGGTCGCGCCGACCACGGACACGATGGCCCGGTCGCCTTCGACGTCCATGTCGATGTCGCCGTCCAGGTCCGCGATGTCCAGCAGGCCCTCGACGTAGTCCGCGGCGATATCGCCCTCGATCTCGAGATGGTTCAGCTGGGCGGCGCCGTCCCCGAGACCTTCGGCTTCCTCCAGGGCCTCCGCCTCGTCAGTCTCCAGGGCCTCCGCCTCGTCAGTGACATCGACGTCCTGCTGGCTCACGACCGGACCTCCCACTGTGCTCTGCGCTGCCGTCACCGCTTGCCCGATCGCTTGCTTTTCGCCTGCCGCACCGGCTGCTGTCGGACTACCTTAGCGGCAGCCACCTCCGGTTCGGGTTCAGGCTCCTGTTTCGCCCGGCCTAGCCGGAGCAACCCGCGGATGGCACCGCCATTGGTTCCGGTCACCGGCCCGGACACGCTCGCCGCGGTATCCCCGGACACCGATCCCGTCCGCGTCCTGCCGGATCCGTTGCTCGCGCCATTGGGTCGTGATTCCGCCGACCCCGCCGACCCCGCCCCCTTGACCTGGGTGGCACCGCTCGACGCGGTCCGGGCAGTACCTGAGCCGGTCCGGGCGGTGCCAGAGCCGGTCCGCGCGGTGCCTGCTGAGCCGGTCCGGGCAGTGCCTGAGCCGGTCCGGGCGGTACCTGAGCCGGTCCGGGCGGTACCTGAGCCGGTCCGGGCGGTACCTGAGCCGGTCCGGGCGGTGCCCGTGGCCGTCTTGGCGGCACCACCGGTGCCGGGCCGGAGGGCACTCTGGGTGGTCCGGACCCTCGGGGTACCGGTGGTCGCGGCGGCCGTCGCACCGTCGGCACCCGCAGGCTCGACGGTCCAGTTCCTGAACATGAAGAATTGCTGGCCCAGCGTCCACAGGTTGGTGGTCACCCAGTACAGAACCAGGCCGTACACCCAGTACAAGCCGGTCAGCGAGAAGAACGGGACGACGTACATCATGTACTTCTGCGACTGGGCCATCGGGTTGTCCGGGTCCACGTTGGTCGTCATCAGGCCGCGCTTGGAGGTCTGCCGGACGGTCATGAACGTCGTGCTCGCGCTGATCGCGACGGTCAGCACGATGACGATCGCCACGTGCACAGACACGTGCTGGTGGAACAGCAGCTTGTCACCCAGGTGCACGCCGAAGATCTTGGCCTGCTGTGCGCTCTGCACCACCGACGTGGTCAGGCCGAAGGACAGCTTGGTGCCCTTCTTCCACCCGGCGATAGAGCGGAGCACGCTGAACAGCGCGAAGAACACGATCATCTGCGGGATCATCGGCAGGCAGCCCGCCAGCGGGTTGACCCCGTTTTCCTTGTAAAACTTCATCGTCTCTTCGTTGAGACGCTGCTTGTCGCCCTTGTACTTCTTCCGCAGTTCCTGCAGGTGCGGCGCGTGCTGGGCCATCTTGCGCTGGGCGTGCACCTGCTTGATGGCCAGCGGCACCAGGCACAGCCTGATGAGGATGACCAGGATCGCGATGGACAGGCCCCACGCCAGCCCGGTGTTGGGCCCGAAGAGCGAGCCAAGCACGGTGTGGATCCGGATGATGACCCACGCCACCACGTTATTCAGCGGGTCGAGCGCAGTCACCAGCTAGCTCCTCGCGACCTTGGCGGGATTCCTGGTCGGCACCGGGTCGTAACCGCCGGGATGAAACGGATGGCATCGGGCGATGCGCGCCACCGCGAGCCAGAGCCCGCGAGCCGCACCGTGCTCGGAAAGCGCAGTGAGCGCGTACGCACTGCACGAGGGCTCGAACCGGCAGCGCGGCCCGAGCAGCGGGCTCACGAACCGCCGGTAGCCCGCTATAGGTAGCATCAGCAGCCGGGCCGGCACCGTTGCGGTGCGGGCCGGCTCGCTAGCAGTACCTTTATCTGGCATTACCGACGCGCCCCAACCTGCCGCCGCAGCAACCTGCTGATCACCGAGTCCAGATCCGCGGCGAGATCCGGATGGCCTGCGTGCGCGGCCGCAGCGTTGGCACGCACCACAAGAAGGCTACCGCTAGGAAGAGAGTGAAGGTACCCGCGCATCAGCTCACGAAGGCGCCGCTTCACCCGGTTCCTGGTCACAGCCGGGCCAACCGCCCGGCTGACCACGAAACCTACCCTGGCTGGTTCGGCCTCATCGGGTCCGTCCGCCCGTACCAGCAAGTGACCCACGACACAGGGCCTGCCCGCACGGGCCCCGGTGCGCACGGTCAGCGTGAACTCGGCACCGTGACGCATCCGGGACTGGGACGGCAGGATCAGGCACTCAGCCGGTCGCGGCCCTTGCGCCTGCGGGCCGCCAGGACAGCCCGGCCGGCCCGGGTGCGCATCCGCAGCCGGAAACCGTGGGTCTTGGCCCGGCGCCGATTGTTCGGCTGGAACGTGCGCTTACTCACTGGGGCTCCAGATAAAAGGGATCTTGGACTACGCGCACGCATGACGACGCGCGGTTCTCGGATTTCCCACAGGCTACCATCTGGAACAGCGCCGTTTGCCGGGCGTGCCCCGTCGCTGCGTCTTAGGCTGTGGAAAGCTATTCTCCCAGAGCTGCCACAGTCACGGTATGCAGCGGGGAAGCCACGTGCACAACGTGTGGATACATCTGTGGATCGTGAGCCGCTGGCTCGCGGCGCGGGGAGTCGAGGGGAGCACGGGTGGCAGATTCAGACCTGGCGGATGTATGGGCACGATCCCTCGACGGGCTGGCCGATCTTCAGATCCAGCCGCACCAGCGAGCGTGGCTCAAGCTCACCCGTCCGCTCGGGCTGGTCGAGAACACCGCCCTCATCGCCACCCCGAACGAGTTCGTCAAGGAGCAGCTGGAAACCCGGCTGCGCGCCCTGGTGACCCAGGCCCTCTCCCAGGAGCTCGGCCGCGATATCCAGCTCGCCGTCACGGTGGACCCGGCACCGCAGCCCTCGATGCCCGCGCCCGCCCGGGACCTCTCCGCTGAGCCGCGAGCGCCGGGGCTTGGCGGGCCGCAAGACCCTGAGGCGGATCACGGCTCACGGCTGGCGTCGCAGCCTCCGGCCGCACACGGCCACCCCTCTCATGACGGCGCCGACCATGAGGACGGGCCGCGGGATCTGGGCCGGCCCGGTTCGATGCCGTCGGCCCATCAGGGATCTGCGGGCGCTCCGGGTCCCCGGCTGGGGGGTACTCGGCTCAACTCCAAGTACACCTTCGAGACCTTCGTCATCGGGTCGAGCAACCGGTTCGCGCACGCGGCGTCCGTCGCGGTCGCCGAGGCGCCCGCCAAGGCCTACAACCCGCTGTTCGTCTACGGCGACTCAGGGCTGGGCAAGACCCACCTGCTGCACGCGATCGGGCACTACGCGCAGACCCTCTACTCCGGCCTGAAGGTCAGGTACGTGAGCTCGGAGGAATTCACCAACGACTTCATCAACATGATCAGGGACGGCAAGCAGGACGGTTTCCGGCGCAGGTACCGCGATGTCGACGTCCTTCTCGTCGACGACATCCAGTTCCTGGAGAACAAGGAAGGTACGCAGGAAGAGTTCTTCCACACCTTCAACACCTTGCACAACGCCAGCAAGCAGATCGTCATCTCCAGCGATCGCGCTCCCAAGCGCCTGGTCACGCTCGAGGACCGGCTCCGCAGCCGGTTCGAGTGGGGCCTGCTGACCGACGTCCAGCCGCCCGAGCTCGAGACCCGGATCGCCATCTTGCGCCGCAAGGCGATCCAGGATGCCCTGCACGCGCCGCCCGAGGTGCTCGAGTACATCGCCAGCCGGATTTCCACCAACATCAGGGAACTCGAGGGCGCGCTGATCCGGGTGACCGCCTTCGCCAGCCTGAACCGGCAGTCGGTCGATCTCCAGCTGGCCGAGATCGTGCTCAAGGATCTCATTCCCGAGGCTCAGGGCCCGCAGATCACGATCGCGATCATCATGGGCCAGACGGCGTCCTACTTCGGGCTTTCCATCGACGACTTGTGCGGAGCGTCCAGGTCACGGGTGCTCGTGACGGCCCGGCACATCGCCATGTACCTGTGCCGCGAGCTCACCGACCTGTCGCTGCCGAAGATCGGCCAGCAGTTCGGCGGCCGTGACCACACCACGGTCATCAACGCCGACCGGAAAATCCGGTCCCTGATGGCCGAGCGCAGATCGATCTATACGCAGGTCACCGAGCTGACCAACCGCATCAAGCAGCAGGCCCGCGCGGGCTGATCAGCCGCCGCATCGCTATGCGCACAGTTTGTGGACAACATTGTGGACGACACTCGGATAACCGGGGGACAACCAGTGGCAAGCCCGAGCAGCACCGGCCGCCGGCCACAAGGACGTCCGCGCCGTCCCCTGCCCAGGCACCGCGAGTGTGCGTTGAAAAGAGCTCGTGAGCTGCGGAAACAAGAGTTGTCCCCAGTATCCACCGCACCTATGACTATGACGGTTCTCTCTATGAGGAAAGACCAAATACCACGTAGGCCCTGTGTGCGGGGAGCCAGCGCACTGGCGCGATACCCCGTGACAAGGACACTGACACTCCAAATCTTCTCCACGAACCCACTCCGATCTTCCCCGCGAACCCACCCTAGGAGGCAGTTCCCGTGAAGCTCCAGGTTGAGCGTGATCACCTGGCGGAAGCCGTGGCCTGGACCGCGCGGGCGCTGCCGGCCCGCCCGACCGCCCCGGTGCTGGCCGGAATGCGCCTGCACGCCGGGAAAGACCTCACGCTCTCGACGTTCGACTACGATGTCTCGGCCCAGGCCACCGTGCCGGTGATCACCGACGAAGAGGGTGCGGTGCTGGTCTCGGGCCGGCTGCTCGCCGAGATCGTGAGGTCGCTGCCGGCCCGCCCGGTGGACCTGGTCACCGACGGCAACCGCGCCACGCTCAAATGCGGGAGCGCGACCTTCACCCTGGTCCTGCTGCCAGAAGAGGAATATCCGACGCTGCCGGAGATGCCGCCGTTCGCCGGATCCGTGGGCAGCGACGCGATGGCTTCCGCCATCAGCCAGGTGGCGATCGCAGCCGGCCGGGATGACACCCTCCCCGCGCTGACCGGCATCAGGATCGAGATCAGCGGCGACACGCTGACCCTGATAGCCACCGACAGGTACCGGCTCGCGGTCCGCGAGCTGCGCTGGAATCCGGAGCGCCCGGATCTGTCCACCGCGCTGCTCGTTCCGGCCCGCGTGCTGGGCGAGACCGCTCGCGCCCTGACCTCGGGCGCCGAGGTGTCGATCTCCCTCGGCGGCGACAACCTCATCGGTTTTGCCGGTGCCGGGCGGCAGACCACCACCCGGCTGCTCAGCGGCGAGTACCCCAAGTACCAGGCCCTGCTGCCGAGCGAGTTCAGCGCGACCGCGGAACTCCCGGCCAGCACCTTCGCCGAAGCGGTCAAGCGGGTCGCCCTCGTCGCCGAACGCAACACGCCGGTCCGGCTGGCCTTCAGCTCAGGCCAGCTCGTGCTGGAAGCCGGCGCGTCAGAAGAGGCCCAGGCCACCGAGGTCCTCGAGGCGGCGTTCGACGGCGAGGACCTGCAGATCGCCTTCAACCCGCAATACCTGCTCGACGGGATCGGGGCGATCGATTCGGACACGGTCAGGATCTCGTTTACCTCGCCGACCAAGCCCGCGGTCGTCACGGGCAAAAGCGAGCGCGATCCCGATTACCGCTACGTCCTGATGCCGATCCGGTCGGCCGGGTAGGGCCTGCCCGGCCTTAGTCTCGGATGGTGCACCTCACCCGCCTGGCGCTGACCGACTTCAGGTCGTATCCCGAGCTCAGTATCGACCTCGGGGCAGGCGTGACCACGTTCAGCGGGCCGAACGGGGAAGGCAAGACCAACCTGGTCGAGGCGATCGGCTACCTGGCTACGCTGGGCAGTCACCGGGTCGCCACCGACGCGCCGATGGTCAGGAGCGGGGCCGAGCGGGCTGTGCTCAGGGCGGCGGTGACCGGCGCGCAAGGCAGCGCGCTGGTGGAAATCGAGCTCAATCCGGGCCGTGCCAACCGGGTCAGGCTCAACCGGGCGCCGATGCCGCGGCCCCGGGATATCCTCGGCACGCTGCGCACCGTGCTGTTCGCGCCCGAGGACCTGGCCCTGGTCAAGGGCGACCCGGGGGAGCGGCGCAGATTCCTCGACGAGCTACTCGTCGCCTCCGCGCCGCGGTACGCCGGCCTTCGCGGTGACTACGAGCGGGTGCTGCGGCAGCGCACCGCGCTGCTCAAATCGGCCGGCCGCAAGGGTCACCTGCGCGGGGCCGCGCGGGAGTCGATGGTGGCGACACTCGACGCCTGGGACGGTCAGCTGGCGCGGGCCGCCGCGCCGCTGCTGGCGGGCCGGATACGCCTGGTGGCCGCGCTGCGGCCGCAGGTGGCCGCAGCGTACGAGGCGGTGTCAGGCGGCGCGGCCGGCGACGCGTCGGCGATGTCCTACCGCAGCTCGGCATCGGATCAGCCCGGCGCCGCCCAGCTTGCCTCCGACGCCGCCGGCCCAGCTGACGACGTGGCCGGGTTCGAGGCGGCGATGCTCAAGGCGCTGGCGGGTGTCCGGGCCAGCGAGCTCGACCGCGGCGTCTGCCTGGTCGGCCCGCACCGCGACGAGCTGGAGCTTTTTATCGGCGGGCTGCCCGCCCGCGGCTACGCCAGCCACGGGGAGTCCTGGTCGCTGGCGCTGGCGCTGCGGCTGGCCAGCTTCGCGCTGCTCAAGGAGGGGAGCGAGGACCCGGTGCTGATTCTCGACGACGTGTTCGCCGAGCTGGACACCGGCCGCAGGGACCGGCTGGCCACTCTGGTCGCGGACGGTGAGCAGGTCCTGATCACCGCCGCGGTGCCGGCCGACGTCCCTGCCGTGCTCGCCGGCGCGCGGTTCGACGTCAGCGCGGGCGCGGTCAGTCGTGTCAGCTGACCGGCCCGGGCCGGCCGGAAGAGCAGACGGGCCGGCCGCGGACCGCGCCCGCCGGGCGGCCGAGGCGCTCGCCGAGGCGAAGGCGGACGCGCGGGCGAGGGGCGACATGCCCGCCGGCCTGTCGCGCCCGCCGGGACCAGGCACTGTGACCAGCCAGGATGATCCGCCGGGCGAATCCAGGCACGGCCGCGGACGCCCTCGCCGGGAGGATCCGCAGCCGCTGCTGAGCGCCATCGACGGCCTGCTCGAGGGGCGCGGCTGGCAGCAGCAGGCGGCCATGGGGTCGGTGTTCGGCCGGTGGGCCGACATCGTCGGCCAGGACCTGGCCGCGCATACCAGCCCCGACAGCTTCGCCGACGGCGAGCTCGCGGTGCGGGCCGACTCGACCGCCTGGGCGACTCAGGTGCGGCTGCTCGCGCCGATGCTGATCAGGCGGCTGAACGACGAGCTCGGCGACGGATCGGTGCGCCGGGTGAAAGTGCGCGGTCCGGCGCCGCCCCGGCAGCGCGGCGGCTGGCGCGTACCCGGCAGCAAAGGCCCAGGCGACACCTACGGCTAGCAGGATAAGGAGCCGGCCACCCCTGCCAACCCCGCGACACGTGCCCAACACGGCCCTGGCAATGGGTATCCGCAGCTAAAATAGATAAGCGCGGGCATGGCCAGTTGGTGCGGAGCCTGACTGCGCGCCTCTAAGGCAGGATGGAGTTCGGTTTGTCCTACGATGCACGCTCAATCACGGTACTTGAGGGCCTTGAGGCTGTCCGCAAGCGCCCAGGAATGTACATCGGCTCGACTGGCGAGCGCGGACTGCATCATCTCGTCTACGAGGTCGTGGACAACGCCGTGGACGAGGCGCTGGCCGGCTACTGCGACACCATCGAGGTGACGCTGCTCGCCGACGGCGGGGTGCGGGTGCGCGACGATGGCCGCGGCATCCCGGTGGATGAGCACCCGGTGGAGCACCGTCCGGCCGTCGAGGTCGTGATGACCACGCTGCACGCGGGCGGCAAGTTCGACGGCAATTCCTATGCCGTGTCCGGCGGCCTGCACGGCGTCGGCGTGTCGGTGGTGAACGCGCTGTCGGCCCGGCTCGACGTGGAGATACGCCGGGACGGGTACACCTGGTCCCAGTCCTACCAGCGGGGCGCTCCGGCGAGCGCGCTGGCCCGCGGCGCCGTCAGCGACGAGACCGGCACCACGATCACCTTCTGGCCGGACGGCCAGATCTTCGAGAGCACCGAGTGGGACTTCGAGACGCTGTCCCGGCGCATGCAGGAGATGGCCTTCCTCAACAAGAACCTGGCCATCTCGATCACCGACCAGCGCCACGACGAGCCCCGTGCCGCGGAGTACGTGTATGCGGGCGGAATCGCCGACTTCGTTCGGTATATCAATGCCTCGAAGGAGCCGGTGCACGGCACTGTCATCGACTTCGGGGAGGACGCGGACGGGATCTCGGTTGAGATCGCGATGCAGTGGAGCGCCTCTTACACCCCGTCGGTGCATACCTTCGCGAACACGATCAACACCGCCGAGGGCGGTACCCACGAAGAGGGGTTCCGCGCCGCGCTCACCACGATCGTCAACCGGTACGCCCGCGACCAGAAGCTGCTGCGCGAGAAGGACGACAACCTGACCGGAGACGACATCCGCGAGGGCCTGACCGCCATCGTCCACGTCAAGCTCGCCGAGCCCCAGTTCGAGGGCCAGACGAAGACCAAGCTCGGCAACACCGAGGCGAAGTCCTTCGTGCAGAAGGCCTGCAACGACCACCTGCGGGACTGGTTCGACCGCAACCCGGGCGAGGCCAAGGAGATCATCAACAAGGCCAGCCTGGCGGCCCGGGCCCGGATCGCCGCGCGCCAGGCGCGCGACCTGACCCGCCGTAAGTCGCTGCTCGACTCGACGGCACTGCCG
>CABEDN010000228.1_pt1 | contig 10575 bp, 10 predicted proteins | sample 3423051 | NCBI WGS metagenome assembly CABEDN01 (sample SAMEA5534330, study PRJEB31848) | metagenome | biome: tundra; feature: field; material: soil | place: USA | collected 2013-05 | depth 0.15 m
CGGCGGGTGACCGCCGGAATCCCCGTCCTTCAGGCCGGGGAGAAGTCAACGAACCGATCTTCTGTCAGTACTCACGTGATGCCCGCTCTCTACGCGTTCTAGAAGCCGAAAGCTTCCCGGTGAATCTGCTCCCCGGCCACGCCAAGCCGCGACGCGGCGCTGACGACATCCGCGCTGAACCGGTCAGGTCCGCAGACGTACACGTCACGGACGGCGAGGTCGGGGACCAGTCGTCGCAGCACGTGGGCGTCGAATCGGACCCTGTGCCGCGAGCCGACGAGCTCGTGGAGCCGGCCGCCGCGCCGCGCGACGAGGGCAGCGACCTCGTCCCGGTGGATGAGATCCCTGGCGCTTGACGCCCGGACGATGACCACTACGTCGGTCCAGGCCGGCAGGTCCTCCAGCAGCGCGCGCAACGGGGTAATGCCTACTCCGGCAGCGATCAAGACGACTCGATCAGACGTGCGGGCGTGGTGGGTAAACGCCCCGTAGGGGCCCTCGATGGCGACGCGGGTTCCAGGCGGGAGGCGGCGTATCGCGCTGCTTTGGTCGCCGAGTCCCTTGATGGTCACCCGGATATACGGGGGTTGCGGCAGCGCGGACAGCGAATACGGGTGAGCTTGCCACCACAGGTCTTTGGTCAGGAAGCGCCACAGGAAGAACTGGCCTCCCGATACCGCCAGCCGGTCGAGCCGCCGACCCTGGCAGATGACCGAGACCACGCCCGGCGCCTCGTCGCAGACCTCCACCACCCGAAGCTGATGCCGCATGCTGCGCCAGAGCGGCTGAACGATCCGGAAGACGATGACCAGCCCCGCAGTGCCTGCCCAGATCGCAATCCAGACCGCCCTGGTGAGCGGGTGGCCGATGAACGGGACGCCGGTGACGATCTGGTGGGCGAACGCGAGGGCGAGCGCGAGATAGGTGTACAGGTGGACGACCCACCAGGTTTCATACCTGAGCTGGCGCCGGACATACCTGATGGACGTGACCCCGGCCATCACCAGCAGGCCGAAGCCAGCGATCGCCGCGAGCACGTCGGGGTAAGACGTGACGAAAACCCACAGCTGGCGCAGCACCCCTACCTGCGCCGCCTGGGCATAACCGAGCGTGATCAGGACCACGTGGGCAACGATCAGCCCGAACGCCCACGGCGCGACTCGCCGGTGCCAGCTGATCAGCCGATCCTGGCCGGCCGACACCTCCAGCCACGGCAAGCGGGCGACCAGGACCACCATAATCAGCATCAGGTACGCGCCGGTCAAGCCGCAGAGCCGGCCCGCAGCGGTCAGCAGCCCGCCCGGCGCGGTAAGCGACCCGAGGGACTCGCTGATGATGACCGTGCCAAGGGTCGCGCCAAACCCCAGGCCGGCGAGGGCGGCGCAGCCGTCAACGACCCGAGGCCTTGGCGCGGGTCCTGGCCTGTGCATGCGCGCGGATCCTGATCCCGTGCCAGCGCGCTTGGCATGGGTGACTTGTGAACGCATCACCAGGCTATTTTGGCCGGCCGAGCATGAAGGGATCGTGACTACTTCTTATGCGTTGCCTCTGATCCTTATGCATTCCCTCTGAGCCGCTATGCCTCGCCGGCGATCTTGCGGGCCTCCTCTTCGGAGTAGCCGGTCAGGACCTCGGCGGTGTTCTCGCCGAGCAGCGGGGCGGCGCGGCGGACCCGGGGCGGCGTCTTGGACCAGTTCTTGGGCCCCCGCGTCATCAGCAGCTTGCCCTCGGTGGGGTGGTCGAATTCCTCGAAGAACCAGCCACTCGTCGGTCGTCCCGGTCAGCATCTCCTCGCGGACCAGGGCGTAGACCGCCCCGGCGTGCGTGGTGCGGGTCCCCAGCGAGCGGAACCGCTCATCCTCGTCCAGCAGGCTCGGCCGGCCGATGAGCTGGCCGAACGCGCGCCACTGGCTGTCGGTGTAGACGATCACGCAGATGTAGCCGTCCTTGGTGTGGAACGGCCGGCGTTCCGGCGTGAGGGTCCGCAAGTACCCCGGCGGAGCGATCGGCGAGATGAACGCCATGCCGCCCATGTGGTCCCCGATGACGAACTGCGCCATGGTCTCGAACATCGGAACCTCGATGTGCTGGCCCTCACCGGCGCGGTTGCGGTGGTTCAGCGCGATCATCATCATCGCGGCGGCGTAGACCCCGACAGCCCGGTCGTTGAACGAGACCGGAATGTACTGCGGCTGGGGCGAGCCGGTCCGGGTGAGCAAGGACGGGATGGCGGTCAGGCCCTGGATCAGGTCCTCACAGGCCGGGCGGCCGGTGTACGGGCCCCCTTCGCCGCAGCCGACCAGGCTCACGCTGATCAGCCCGGGGTTCAGCTCGGCGAACCGCTCCGGCGTCAGCCCCATCCGCGCCATGGCCATGGGCCGGACGCTGTAGATGAAAATGTCCGCGGTCTGGAGCAGCTTTTCCAGCGCAGCGAAGTGATCGGCCTGCTTGAGGTCGAGCACGATGCTGCGCTTGTTACGGTGCCGTGGTCGCCGAGCAGCTGGGTGGCGGTGGGACCCATCACCACCGAGGCGGTTCAAGACGACGTGAGCGACTCCGGAATCGACGCTGTAGAGGATGTACTGCCAGCTCATGCACAGGGAGTAGGCCCGGCGCGCGTCGGTTACATGTCAGAAGCGCTGGCGTTCGGCTCGGCTGGGAGCCTAGGACCGTTCTGCATCCCTGGCGGTGCGGACCACGCGCGCGTGCTCGCGCATCGTCTCGGTGCCGTCCGCGCCGGGCTGGCGGCCGAAGCCGCAGTACATCGCCACGCCGAAATCGGAGAGGTAACGCGATGCGGTGGCGTGCCTGCGCCGCAGCCCGGCGGCCCCGTCGATGGGCAGCACGATGCCCAGGAAGACGCGGGCGCCGCCGGGCTCAAGGTCGGCCAGCGGGCGGAAGAAGCTGCGGTCCTCGCTGCGCAGGTACCGCGGCCCGGCCAGGTGCAGCCAGTCCACCGTGCGCCCCGAGTTCGCGACCGCGAAGTTCGCCATCCGCACCAGCAGCCCCATATCGCGCGCCTCGTACATCGGCCATTCCGGGAACGTCCCGTAACACAGGTGGTAGCCGACCAGGACCTCCTCCGGGATCAGCCGGGTCAGCCTGGTGACCGGCCCGGCGAACCGCTCCCACGCGCCTTCGCCGGTCCAGGCCAGCACGCCCTCCAGGTCCTGCGTCTCGTAGGCCAGGTCCCACTGGATCGCCAGGTCCGCGGGCGGGATGGCCGCGGTCAGCCGGGTCAGCTCACGGGCCGCCAGATCCTCGAACGCCCGCTCGGCGACGGGGTAATCGGCGGCGAAGTCGGACTTGAACCCGTTCAGCGCGCTGGACGGGAACGGGAGTCCGACCTGGAACCGGAGATGGGCGGGGATCACCCCTTCGGTGCGCAGCGCGCTGAAGACCCGGTAGCCGGTGATCGCGTCATCGATCCGCGGCCAGGAATCCCAATGAAGTCCGCTGACGCCGGGACGGAGGCCGAACACCGGGGTTTCATACGCGTGCCGCGGGATCCCGGTCGGCGACTCCGTCTCCTGCACGACGACGACGCCCGGGTTCGGCCGGACGAGCCGCTCCCGCTCATAGCCGACCCACGCCGACCGGGGACCGGTCTCGCCGTCCGGCAGCGCGAACACCAGGTCACCGAAGAACCCGGCCGCACTGCGCAGCGCCGAATCGGCCGAGTCCGCTGGCAGGCTCCCTACCAGCAACAGCTCACTGTTCACCCGCGGCGCCATCGCCGCCTCCTTCCTCGCGACCGCCATCTGCCGCCATCTGGCCGCCCCCGATCCCGCTGCGGGGCGGCATCCGCCAATCCTTCCCGGCCTAGTCATAGCCTGCACCTGATGACGAACGGACGATAGTGTTGCCGATCTGGGACTCGGCCGCTCTGCGTATCGAGGCGGAAGTGCCGCGTCTTACCGATGGCCAATTGCTGACCAAACTGGCCAGCGTGGTCGCGATGCTGCACGATAACGAAACGATGGTCGAGCTTCCGCCGGGACCGTTTTACGCCCTTGACGCGCAGTGGTTTGGCCGTGGCCTGTATCTGCTCGCGGTCCCCGCCAGCGACCGGACGCTGCTCGGCGCGCAGTTGGTCGCGGTCGACGGGCATCCGATCGCGCAGGTGATGGCCCGCATCGGATCGGTCGTCGACTACCAGGACGCAGGGATCCTCGACGCGCTCGAGACCGCCTACCTGGACGAAGCTCATGTTCTTTACTGGCTCGGGATCGCGGGCTCGCCCTCATCGGCGCAGTTCACCGTCCGAACGACCGCGGGCCGCCAGCAGAGTGTCCTGCTCCAGGCAGGCGGTTCCGGCGCCTTCGAGGCGACGGATCTGCTGTTCAGCTTCGTGCCTGGCACGGTGCATATCCCGCTGCCGTTGTACCTGCATGACGCGTCCGCACCGTACTGGATGGACGTGCTCGCCGGGCAGCGCGCGGTATACCTGAAGTATAACCAGTGCCTCCGATCCGGCGATCGATCGGCATGGCCGGATTTTCTGCCTGGTCAATCAATTTACCAACTCCTCGGCCAGGAACGACGCCGTTATCCTGGGCCAAGACAATGGGATCCTGCTTGGCGTGCCGCCGGAAGACCCTATCAATGAATATGGTAATGAGCGGACTTTTACGCTGCCCCAGTCAGATATCACGATCCAGTACACGCAAAGGATCGTTAACGTGACGGGAGACCCCGAGGGCACTCCGGACATCGTGATCTCCCCGACGCTGCACCAGGTGCTGGCCGGAAACGATCCCCTGCTCGCGGCGGCGCTCAGTTACCACTCCGTCTCCTAGAATCTAGATTCAGGACGTCTTCCTCGGCGTCCTCTCGACGTCGGCTGACGTTGTTCTCCGCATTGCTACCGGTCGCTCGCGCACGTCGCGAAGAAGGGTGCTGTGAGGGTTGCTCGATGACGATGCGGTCACCGACGCGGCACGGCGCCTGCTGGCGGCCGAACGCTCATGCGGGCCGATTCGCCAGCTGTCACTGCAGTACCCGGACATGACGATCGAGGACGCGTACCGCGTGCAGCGGGCGCTGGTCGCGGTCAAGCTCGCCGAGGGCCGCACGGTCAAGGCACGCAAGATCGGTCTCACCTCACGGGCCATGCAGCAGGCGGTGTCGATCACCGAGCCCGATTACGGCGTTATCTTCGACGACATGTTCTTCGACGACGGCGGCATCGTGCCGTCCGGGCAGTTCATCCGCCGCCGCGTCGAGGTCGAGTTCGCGTTCGTCCTGGACCAGCCGCTGAAAGGGCTCGGGGTGACCGCGCTCGACGTCCTCGACGCGACCCGGTGGGTCACCCCGGCGCTGGAGATCCTTGACGCGCGGGTGCAGATGAGCGATCCGGAGACCGGCCACCCGCGCACCATCGTCGACACGATCTCGGATAACGCCGCCGACGCGGGGATCGTGGTCGGCGGGCGCGCCATCCGTCCCGACTCCTGCGACCTGCGCAGGATCTCCGCCCTGCTGTATGTCAACGAGGCGATCGAGGAGACCGGCGTGGCGGCGGGCGTGCTCGGCCACCCCGCCAGCAGCGTCGCCGGGCTGGCCAACAAGCTCGCGCCGTACGACGAGTTCCTGCCGTCCGGGCAGGTGATCCTTTCGGGTTCGTTCACCCGGCCGGTGTTCGCCGGAGCCGGAGACGTGATCCACCCGGACTTCGGCGCGCTCGGAGCGGTGACATGCCGGTTCCGCTGAGCGTCGGCGGCTGATCCGGTGGCAGCCTCGGAACGCGGTGCCGCGGGGCTCCCGCTGGCCGGGATTACCGTGGTCTCGGTCGAGCAGGCGGTCGCAGCGCCGTTCGCGACCCGTCAGCTCGCCGACCTGGGCGCGCGGGTCATCAAGGTCGAACGGCCGGGGACCGGTGACTTCGCCAGGAACTACGACGCGTCGGTCAAGGGACTGGCCAGCTATTTCGTCTGGCTCAACCGCGGCAAGCAGTCGCTGAGCCTGGACCTGAAGTCCAGTGCGGGCCTCTCGGTCCTGACCAGCCTCATCGATCGCGCCGACGTGTTCGTCCAGAACCTGGCCCCGGGCGCGGCGGCCCGGATGGGCCTGTCGGCGGCGGCCCTGCGGGCCCGCGACGAACGGCTCATCGTCTGCGATATCTCCGGCTACGCCCCGGACGGGCCGATGGGCCAACGGCGGGCCTATGACCTGCTGATCCAGTGCGAGACCGGTGTGCTGTCGGTCACCGGGACACCCGACGCCCCGGCGAAGGCCGGCATCTCGATCGCCGATATCGCAGGCGGCATGTACGCGTTCAGCTCGGTCCTGGCGGCGCTGTACGCGCGGCAGCGCACCGGCGCCGGCGCCGCGCTGCAGGTGTCGCTGTTCGAGGCGCTGACCGAGTGGATGTCCCAGCCCATGTACTACGCCATGTACACCGGCACTCCCCCGGCCCGGACCGGCACCAGCCACGCCACGATCGCGCCCTACGGCGCCTTCCGGACCGGCGCGGGCGGCTCGGTGCAGCTCGCGGTGCAGAACGACCGCGAGTGGCACCGGCTCTGCGAGCAGGTGCTCGGGCGCCCGGGGCTGGCCGGCGACCCGCGGTTCGCGACCAACACGGCCCGTGTCGCCGCCCGGGCCGACCTGCACGCCGAGATCGAAGCCGCGCTGAGCGAATACTCGGCGGAGCAGGTGCTCGCCCGGCTCGACGCCGCGCAGATCGCGAACGGCAAGCTCAACACGGTCAGCGACCTGCTCGCGCACCCGCAGCTCGAGCATCGCTGGGCCGAGGTGGACTCCCCCGCCGGGCCGCTGCGGGCCCTTCCCTCGCCCGTCAGTACCGGCGGTGCGGTTCCCGCGCCCGGGCCGATCCCGGCCGTGGGCGAGCACACCGACGAGATCCTGGCCGAACTCGGACTCACCGCCGCCGAGGTCGCCGTGCTGCGCGGCGCCGGGACGGTGTGACCACCGGTGATCATCTAGCCGCGGTCACGGCTTTCAGCTCCTCGAGCGACTCCTGCATGAGCTGCGGCAGGTCGCGCTGGCCGGGGTCGCTGACCCAGCGTTCGAAGGCAATCCTGAAGACAGCGATCCCGGCCTCGGCCGCCAGGCTCGCGGCTGGCTCTGTGACGCCGCGCAGGCGCAGCGCGGCGGCGAGCGCCGCGGCGAGTGCCGCGAGCTTGATCAGCTCGCGCTCTTGCAGCTCGGCATTCGCGGCAATAACGGCCCGGCGCTGCCGGGCCATGTCGCGGCGCTCCTGGAGCAGGGCTCCGGCCGCCTCCAGGGCCGCGCCGATCGCGGCGATCGGCGCCGCGGAATCAGGCGCGCTGGCGACGGCGTTCACCATGAACTCCTGCAGTGCGCCCGCGCCCCAGAACAGAACCTCACGCTTGTCGGCGAAGTGCCGGAAGAACGTCCGCTCGGTGAGCCCGGCCCGCCTGGCGATCTCCGCCACCGTGGTCTGCTCGAACCCGCGCTCGCCGTAAAGAGCGAGTGCGGCCTGCTCCAGCCGGCCGCGCGCGTCCGGCTCCCATCGACCCATGCCCCTATCGTAGTTGATGGCAGTGGCTGACATCGGTGCTATGCTAATGACAGCAACTGACATCAACCTGTCCCGCGCATCCTGTGCCCGGGACGGGCGATCAACTGGAGGTTTTCTCATGCGCGTTTTCGTCACCGGCGCGTCCGGCTGGATCGGCTCCGCCGTCGTACCCGAGCTCATCGGCGCGGGCCATCAGGTCACCGGGCTCGCCCGCTCAGAGGCCTCGGCCGCCGCTCTCACCGCGGCCGGAGCGCAGGTCCAGCACGGCACTCTTGACGACCTCGACATCTTGCGCAGTGCGGCGGCCGCCTCGGATGGCGTGATCCACCTCGCGTTCAAGCACGACATCGCTTTCACGGGGGACTTCCAGGGCGCGGCCGATGCGGATCGCCACGCCATCGAGACGTTCGGCGAGGCGCTCGCGGATTCCGATCGTCCGTTCCTCATCGCCTCAGGGACGCTCGGGCTCGCACCGGGGCGGGTGGCGACCGAACGGGACGGGCTAGTTCCCGACCCGGCTCACGCGAGCCTGGGCGCCGGTCCGCAGACCCGGATGGCCAATGCGCACATGACGCTCTCCTTCGCTTCGCGCGGCGTCCGCTCGTCCGTGGTGCGACTTCCCCCGACGTGTCACGGCGACGGAGACAACGGCTTCATGGCGGCCATCGTCGGTATCGCCCGCGCCAAGGGCGTCTCCGGTTACCTCGGCGACGGGTCCAACCGCTGGCCCGCCGTGCACCGGCTCGATGCCGCGAACCTCTTCCGCCTGGCGCTGGAGAACGCCCCGGCGGGATCGGCGCTGCACGCGATCGCCGACGAGGGCGTGCCGATCCGCGACGTCGCCGAGGTGATCGGCCGCCATCTCGACCTCCCCGTGGCCGCCATCTCTGCCGAGGACGCAGGTGAGCACTTCGGCTGGCTGGCCGGCTTCGTCGGAATGGACAGCCCGGCCTCGAGCACGCTGACCCGCGAGCTACTGGGATGGCACCCGACCCATCCCGGGCTCATCGCCGACCTCGACAAGGGCCACTACTTCTCCAGCCCATCCGCATGACCAGCTGACGCCCGGAAGGGTTCGGAACGGCTCACCTGGAAGGTGATTCCAGGTTACGACCCGCGGTCGTTCGAGCCGCTGGCGGTCACGGTGGACGTGGTGACGCTGACGATCCGCGACGACGCACTGGCCGTGCTGCTGGTGCAGCGGGGCGTTCCGCCGTTTGCCGGACAGTGGGCACTACCGGGCGGGTTCGTCCGGTCCGAGGGCCTCGATATGAAGGACCACGGCCGTTAGGGTGCGCTGGGCCGCGATGGCCAGGCCGACCCGGTCCAGCGCGGCGCCCGAGACCTGGACGGCGGGGATGCGGTCCTCGGCCAGGCCGCTGCGGCGGGGCCGGCGCGCGCCCGGGGTCACGTCGGTGACCTGGTAGCGCCGCCGCGGGTCGAGTCCTGGTACCCGCAGGGCGGCAGGCTGATCGCTGCGGGGCTCGTCCAGCTGGACGTAGCTCATCAGCGCGGCCGATGCGTCGGCCGCGACGACGCCGTGCATCCAGGCGGTGTCGTCCGGGGTGTCGATCCGGACCGTCCGGCCGGCGTGGATGAGCGCACGGTGCTGCTGGTACAGCCCGATCCAGGCGGCGAGCTCGGCCAGCTCATCCTCGGCGGCCTGGGTGATGTCCCATTCGATCCCGAAGTGCCCGAACAGCGCCGTGGCGCAGCGCAGCGACAGCGGCATATACCGGCCGGTCTGGTGCGAGAACGGCGCGGACACATGCGCGCCCAGGTACTCCGGCGGCACCAGCTGGCCCGTCCATCGCTGGATGGACTGCCGGGCCAGGGCATCGGTCATGTCCGAGGTCCAGACCCGCTCGACCCGCTCCAGCATGCCCAGGTCGATCCGGCCGCCGCCCGCGGCACACGACTCCCACTCCACGTCCGGATACCGCCGTCGCAGCTCGTCGAGCAGCGCGTAGACCGCCAGCGCCTGGCGGTGCGCGGCCGGGGCGCCGGAATGCGCGCCGCTGCCGGCATCGATGATGTCGCGGTTGCAGTCCCATTTGATGTAGGAGATCGGGTACTCCGACAGCAGCGCGCTGATCCGCTCCAGCAGGTAGGCGGTCACCTCGGGCCGGGTCAGGTCCAGGACCAGCTGATGCCGCTGCAGCGGCGGCCGTCGCTGGCCGGCGGCCAGGATCCAGTCCGGGTGCGCGCGGTAAAGGTCGGAATCGGGGTTGACCATCTCCGGCTCGATCCACAGTCCGAACTGCATGCCGCGGGCGCGCACGTAATCGGTGAGCCGGTGCAATCCGCCAGGCCAGACGTCGTCGTCGACGTGCCAGTCGCCCAGGCCGGCCTGGGCGGTGCGGCGGCCGCGGAACCAGCCGTCATCCAGGACGTACCGCTCGACTCCGATGCCGGCGGCGAGGTCGGCCAGGGCCGCAAGCTTGCTGAAGTCGTGGCGGAAGTAGACGGCTTCCCAGACGTTGAGGTTGACCGGGCGGGGCGAGCGCGGGTGCGCGGGCAGCGACCGCAGGTAGCCGTGGAACTGGGCCGACAGGCCGTCCAGGCCGGACCGGCTAGCCGCGAGGTAGACCCAGGGCGTGGTGTAGGACTCGCCCTCGGCCAGGGTGACCTCCCCGGGCAGCAGGAGCTCGCCGCCGCCGATGGTGGTCACTCCCGGCAGCATGCGCGCACCCGTGCCGGTCATGCCCAGACCGGACGGCACCCGCTCGACGCGGTGCACGGTGTTGCCGCTCCAGGCCACGTGCAGCCCGTAGGCCTCGCCGTGACCGAAGGTGACGCCGGGGACTCCGGCGACCACCACGGTGGCGGAGTCGTGGCCGGTGTGGCCGCGGCGGCCTTCGCGCAGCCACAATCCGTCGCCGATCTGGTGCCGCTGCGGGATGCGTTCGGCGGTCTGCCGCCCGGTGAAGTCGAGGACTTCCCGGGTCCGCCCGGGCAGCGGGAAGACCACGTCGAGGCGGTCGACGACGTAAGGCTGGCGGCCGCTGCGCGGGCCGGAACAGCGGCGACCAGTCCCGCCCGGCCGCCGGGGTGCCCGCACCCTGGCC
>CABEDN010000231.1_pt1 | contig 10564 bp, 8 predicted proteins | sample 3423051 | NCBI WGS metagenome assembly CABEDN01 (sample SAMEA5534330, study PRJEB31848) | metagenome | biome: tundra; feature: field; material: soil | place: USA | collected 2013-05 | depth 0.15 m
TCCGGGGCCGCGGCCGGGCGGTCTCTGGCTGCTGCATGGCACAGCGGCCGGGGCCGATCCCAGGGGCGGTGAGCAGATCCGGGGACGTCATAGCGGCGGCTGACGGCTCAGCATCGGCCTCACCAGATTCGGTTCCTGCTGACGGGCAGCGGCGGCAGCCCGCTGGGCGGGACCGCTGGCCTTCCCGCCCAGGGTTCTCCAGGCTGGAGGGCGGGCTGTGGCTGACCCCGGACGGCGCCACGGCGACAGCTGTCGAGGCGGGCGGGGGTAGGCCAGCGCACTTTGGTGGCCCCGCCGAGGCGTTCGAAGATGCGGATCACGGTGGCGGAGATGTCGACCTGGCCGGGGTCTGCGCCGTGCCGTGCGCAAGCGGGATCGGAATGGTGCATGTTGTGCCAGCTCTCCCCGAACGACACCAGGGCAAGAGGCCACAGGTTCGTGGCGCGGTCGTAGCGGCGGGTGGCAAAACACACAGGGCCGGGAACGCGGCAGAAACGGCCCGCATGGCTGGATCGGCCATCATGTCGGGGGCGTACCGCGCGGGCGGGGTCGGGTCGTCGCGCAGCAGCCAGCCCGCGTGGGCGTGCGCGAACCCCCGGAGCTACCCGCCCACGCTGCTGCCGTAGCGGTAGGGGGAATGCGGTTACCGGGCCGGTCGGAGAAGGCGTGGTGGCGGCGGTGGGTGGCGACCCGGCAAGCGCGACCCGCAGCGCCGGGGCCGCGGTGAAGCTGCGGTGAGTCAGCAGCCGGTGGAAGCCCACGGTCACCCCCAGCCCGGTGATCACGTAGAGAGCCACGCGAGCACGATGTCGGCGAGGTTCAGACCGTGGCCCCAGGCCAGCCACACCGCCGCCGCCAGCCCGGCGAACGGCACGACCACGAAGGCGGTCGTCACGCCCGCCCGGACCCGGCCCTGGACGGTGCCGGGCGGCCGCCGCCTACCAGCGGTGGCTGGCCGCGGTAGGAACGGCGCTCCTGGTGCGACGGCGGCGCCTGGCCGTCGTAGCTTCGGTTACAGCGGCACCGGGCTGAGCGGGCTGGTTTCCCTGTTCACAGGTGCGCCCAGCCGGGCCGACGACGGCGGCTGCGGCTGCGGCTGCGGCCGCGGCCGCGGCCGGTGTTCCCCCGGCTGGTGACCAGGTGGTAGGCCAGCAGCAGGACCGCTGCGCCGCCGATGGCGGTCAGCCAGGTGGACAGATTGAAGAACCCGTGCAGGGTGACGACGTGGAACAACTTGGTCGCTAGCCAGCCGCCCAGCAGTGCCCCGGCCACCCCGATCACGCAGGTGAGGACAAGGCCCTGTGATCTTCTGCCGGGGATCAGCATATTGGCCAGCAGGCCCTGCGCCGAGGCCGAGAACGATCCATGCGATGATGCCCATAACCGACTCCTCAGTCAGTGACGAAATTGACGTACGGGGTAGCCGGTCCTACGCGACAGATCGCGGTGGGAGAAAGTAACTCCTGCGGGCTCTTGCCCTTTACTGGGCCGCTGCGCCTTGCCGGGCGCCGGCCGAACGCAAAAAAACTCCGGTCCTGCGCTGCTTCCGCGATGTGGCGCGGATGCAGCTGCCGGGGTCCGGAGCAACAAGCCCTACGTTACCCCGCTGCGAAACTGATGTCCATGGGCGGGATCAGCCAGCCGCAACTCAGCACGCGGCCGATGATCATCCATCCAGAGCTACGGCGGGACGCCTGGATAATGCCAGTACCAGGAGCCTGGTTATCCTGGTACTGGCGGCACCTGGCACACTGCGGCCGGAGGGGCCACGATGGAAGCCACGAGCGAATCCCTCGCGAGCCAAAGGGCCGCGGCGTCGCCTGGACTGAGGAGCGAGGAACGAGCGACGAGGGAAGGCGGCGCCTTGTGAGCGGCCCGGAGGCGAGCGGGGCAAGCAGAGCGAGCGAGACGATACGGCGTAATGAGCTGGCGGCGTTTCTGCGCAGCCGGCGGGAGCGGATCACGCCGGAGGACGTCGGGCTGCCCGGCGGGTACCGGCGCCGGACGGCGGGGCTGCGGCGCGAGGAGGTCGCGCAGCTGGCCGGGGTCGGCGTGACCTGGTACACCTGGCTGGAGCAGGGGCGCCCGATCCGGGCCAGCGTCGGTGTGCTCGAGGCGGTGGCCCGGACGCTACGGCTGGACACGGTCGAGCGCCAGCACCTGTTCCGGCTGGCCGAGGTGCCGGACACGGCGGCGCCCGATCATGGCGGTCAGCTGCTGCGGCCGGAGATCCAGGCCATCTTGGACGGGCTGAGCCCGATGCCGGCCAGCGTGGTGACCGAGCGGTACGACATCCTGGCCTGGAACGCCGCCTACACGGTGCTGTTCCCGCGGACCGCCGAGGTGCGGCCCGTGGACCGCAACACGCTGCTCTACTGCTTCACCCGGTCGGCCTGCTGCAGCGCGATCGAGAACCACGCCGACCAGCGGGCCGCGATGGTCGCCCAGCTGCGCGCGGCCTACGGCCATCACGTGGGCGATCCGGCCTGGGCCGGGTTCATCCGGCGGATGGAGGCCGCCAGCCCCGAGTTCGCCGCCATGTGGGCGACCCAGGACGTGGCTCAGCCCGCGACGTACGCCAAGGTGTTCCGCCATCCGCTCTACCCGCGGCTGGAGATGACCTCCACCAGCTTCGCGGTCCAGGCCGCGCCGGGGACCCGGATGGTGGTCTACACCCCAGTCGACCAGGCCACCCGGGCGGCCATGGAGCGGCTGGTCACGGTCGACCCGTCCGCGCATGAGTTCCCCTGCTGGCAGGCCCACCAGGCCCGCGCCCGGGACCTGATGCCGCAGCCCGGCTAGCGCCAAGCAGCCGGGCTAGCGAAGCCAGACTGGGGCCCGAACCGGGTCTAATCCCGCCCGATGCAGACAAAAAACTGCAGAACCGCCTAAGCGGGCCCAAAAATACGCTGCGTCACCATTTTCACCGTTCAGGGGCGAAGGGGCTGATCACCGTTATACGATTAATGATCCTGTAAACACAGGACGTGACTTAAATTATGTTCCAGAACACCCGATGAAACACTGCTAACCTGTACTCCCACAGCTGTCGCCCGTCACCACGTCAGCCACGCGATGCGTGAACACAGATGGTGACAGGAACCACGGCTCGTTCGGAATGATCGAGCTTTTCCCGGGTAGCGGGGCATGCGGGAAAAGCGGTTCAAAAGGGGAAACTTATGACGCCGGTCATTGGGATAACCACATATGAAGATCAGGCTTCCTGGCGTAATTGGTCGGCCCGGGCAGCCATGCTTCCGTGGGTCTACGTAGATGCGGTTCGGCGCAGCGGCGGACGGCCGGTCCTGCTGCCGCCGGGCGGAGACGACGCCGAGGCCAGCGCCACCGTCGCGGGCCTCGACGGCCTGGTCGTGTCGGGCGGCCCGGACATCGACCCCATCAGGTACGGCGCGGCCCGGCGCGACGAGACGCAGGTCCCGGTCACGCTGCGGGACGCGTGGGACCTCGCCGTCACCGGCCATGCCCTGCGGCGCGGCGTGCCGCTGCTGGCCATCTGCCGCGGTATGCAGATCCTGAATGTTTGCCGCGGCGGTACCCTGCACCAGCACATACCTGACCTGGTCGGTCACCGGCGGCACAGCGGGCCGCCGAACGGCTTCGGACTGCACAAGGTCCGGATCCGCCCGGGCAGCATGCTAGCCCAGATCATGCCCGAGGACGGCTACACCGAGGTGCCCACCCGTCACCACCAGGCCGTTGACCTGCTGGGTGAGGGCCTGAAGGCAGTGGCGTGGGAAGAGGACGGCACGGTCGAGGCGGTCGAGGCCGGCCCGACTGAGCTCGGCGGCCTCTCCGGTTTCGTGCTCGGCATCCAGTGGCATCCCGAGCAGGGCAGCGACCCGCGTTTGTTCACCGCCCTGGTCAGCGCGGCCACCGAGCGGTCAGCGGCCAGGCCGTCGGCATTTGCGCCGATGATCTAGTCTTTCTCCGGAAGTGCTGCTCCGGCAGCCTCGGCGATCAGGAGAGAAGACCGTGCCAGGAGGTTCGCCCGCCATCATCGCCGCGGTGTTCCGCGCGGTGCGGACGGGAAACGCCTTCGAGGAGACCGTCGAGCGGCTGCTCGAAGGCGTCAAGCTGGGCGTCTACGCACCCGGGGACCGGCTGCCGCCGGAGCGGGAGCTCACCCGCAGGCTCGGGATCAGCCGTATCACCCTGCGCGAGGCGCTGCACGAGCTGGCGGCCGCCGGGTACGTCGAGACCAAGCGGGGCCGGTTCGGCGGCACCTTCGTCATCCGCGCACCCGAACCGCTGGTGCCGGACGAGGTCACCAGGACCGCGCGGGATATGGGCAGCCACCTCGATGACGCGCTGACCTACCGCCGGGTGGTGGAGACCGGCGCGGCCGAGATGGCGGCCCGGGCCAGCCTGACCATGCAGCAGCGGGAGAGCCTGGCCGAGTCGCTGGCCGCGGTGCACGCCTGCGGCGCCTTCGGGTACCGGCAGGCCGACACCCGGCTGCACCTGGCGATCGCGGACGCCGGCGGCTCGCCGCTGCTGACCGCGAGCGTCGTCGAGGCCCGGGTCCGGCTGGTCGACCTGCTCAACGCCATCCCCATGCTCGAGACCAACCTCGAGCACGCGAACAGCCAGCATGCGAGCATCGTGCGGGCGATTCTGGCCGGCGACCCTGACCGGGCCAGGCACGCGATGGAAGAGCACGTGGCCGGGACGGCGGCGCTGCTGCGCGGCTTCCTCGGCGAGTCCGAGTCGGCCCTATAGCCGCGCCCTGAAGCGGCCCCCGGCGGACCTCGTAACGCCCTCGTAGCAGGGTTGTAACGCCCTCGCGGCAGCGGCACATCCGCCCCTCTTGACACACTCCCTCATGCAGTGGGTCAATACCTTCATTCAATGGATCAGTTCCAGCCATATGGGTTGCTGCTTCCCCCAGGGAGATCACATGGCCGATGACATAGCTGCCGGGCCGGTGCCGGATGACGACGAGCGCCGCCTGCACGAGCTTGGCTACGCCCAGGAGCTTCGCCGGCGGATGTCGGGGTTCTCGAACTTCGCCGTATCGTTCACGATCATCTCGGTCCTGTCCGGTTGCCTGACCCTGTACTACTTCGGGATGGAGGAAGGCGGCCCCGCCGTCATCGTCTGGGGGTGGCCGATCGTCGGGATCATGACCCTGCTCGTGGGGCTGTCCATGGCCGAGGTCTGCTCCAGCTTCCCCACGGCGGGCGGCCTGTACTACTGGTCGGCCAAGCTGGCCCGCACGAACGGCCCGGCCTGGTCCTGGTTCACCGGCTGGTTCAACTTCCTGGGCCAAGTGGCGATCACCGCCGGCATCGACTTCGGCGCGGCGCTGTTCATCAACTTCCTCTTCAGCCTGTGGTTCAACTTCAGCGTGACGACACACTGGCATACGATCCTGATCTACGCCGTGGTGCTGCTGCTACACGGCCTGCTGAACCAGTTCGGCATCCGGCTGGTGGCGCTGCTGAACAACGTCAGCGTCTGGTGGCACATCACCGGCGTGCTGCTCATCGTCGGCGCGTTGACGTTCGGCCTGAAGACGGGCGCGCATCACGCCTCGGCCAAGTTCGTGTTCACCGACCTGCAGAACCTGTCCGGATTCCATATCGGCTGGTGGTACATCCTGCCCGTCGGACTCCTGCTAGCCCAGTACACCTTCACCGGGTATGACGCCTCAGCCCATATGACCGAGGAAACGCACAGCGCGGCGCGCAGCGGCCCGCGTGGCATCGTCATGTCGATCCTGATCTCGCTTATCGCGGGCTGGGTGCTGCTGATCGGCATCACGTTCGCGATCCAGAAGGCGAACTACACCGGCGAGGCGACGGCCGTCGTCGCCCCGGCGCAGATCTGGATCGATGCCATCGGCCGGACCGGCGCCGAGCTGCTGCTGCTCGTGGCGATCGGTGCCCAGCTGTTCTGCGGGATGTCCTCGGTAACCGCGAACTCGCGGATGATCTACGCGTTCTCCCGGGACGGGGCACTGCCCGGCTCGGCCATCTGGCACCGGGTGAACAAGCGGACCAGGACACCGACCAACGCCATCTGGCTGGCGGCGGGCGGAGCGCTGATCCTGGGCCTGCCGTACCTGTTTAACGGCGCGGCCTACGCCGCGGTCACCTCGATCGCCACCATCGGCCTGTACATCGCCTACGTCGCACCGACGTTCCTGCGGCTGCGGCAGGGCAGCAGTTTCAAGCGCGGGCCCTGGCACCTGGGCCGGTGGACATACCTGATCGGCTGGACAGCCGTCGTCTGGGTCGCGTTCATCACGATCCTGTTCATGCTCCCGCAATTCGGCCCGATCCACTGGGCCACGTTCAACTACGCGGTGGTCGCGGTGGTCGTGGTGATCGGGTACGCCGGCATCTACTGGCTGGTTTCGGCGCGCAAGTGGTTCACTGGCCCGCGGGTGCAGGGCTCAGCTGAGGAACTGGCCGCGATCGAGCAAGAGCTCTCGGTCTGATGTCGGCGATGAGCGGGGGCGGCGCGCGGCGCGGCCTGCTGACCCTGGAGCAGCTCCGGGTCGAGATCAGCGAGGGCGCGATCGACACCGTGGTGCTCGCCTTCACCGACATGCAGGGACGGCTGCAGGGCAAGCGACTGTCGGCGGAGTTCTTCCTGGACGAGGTGGCCGAGCACTACTCCGAGGGGTGCAACTACCTGCTCGCGGTCGACGTGGAGATGAACACCGTGGACGGGTACGCGATGTCGTCCTGGGACCGCGGCTACGGCGACTTCGTGCTGGTACCGGACATGGCCACCTTGCGCCGGCTGCCGTGGCAGCCCGGCTCGGCGCTGGTCATCGCGGACCTGACCTGGCTGGACGGCGCGCCGGTAGTGGCCTCACCCCGGCAGATCCTGGCGGCGCAGACCGCGCGGCTGGCCGAACGCGGGCTGGTGGCGCTGGCCGGGACCGAGCTGGAGTTCGTCGTCTACCAGGACTCCTATGAGCAGGCGGCGGCCAAGGACTACCGCGAGCTCGTCCCGGCTAACACCTACAACGTGGACTACTCGATCCTGGGCACCGCCCGGATCGAGCCGCTGCTGCGGCGGATCCGGAACGAGATGGCAGGCGCCGGCCTGTACGTCGAATCGGCCAAGGGCGAATGCAACCTGGGCCAGCACGAGATCGCGTTCCGCTACGCCGAGGCCGTCACCACCTGCGACAACCACTCGATCTACAAGACCGGCGCCAAGGAGATCGCGGCCCAGGAAGGCATGAGCATCACCTTCATGGCCAAGCCGAACGCCCGTGAAGGCAACTCCTGCCACATCCACCTGTCGGTGCGGGGCGCCTCCGACGGCGCTCCGGTGATGGCCGGCGACGGTTCGCACGGCCTGTCGAAGCTGGGCGAGCACTTCCTGGCCGGCCTGCTGGCCGGGATGCGCGAGCTGACCTTGTGCTACGCGCCGAACATCAACTCCTACAAGCGCTACGTGCCGGGCAGCTTCGCGCCCACCTCGGTGCGCTGGGGCCCGGATAACCGCACCTGCGCGCTGCGCCTGGTCGGCCACGGCCACTCGCTCCGGGTGGAGAACCGGACCCCGGGCGGCGACGTGAACCCCTACCTGGCCGTGGCCGCGATGATCGCGGCCGGCCTGCACGGCGTCGACCAGGAGCTGCCGCTCGAGCCGCCGGTGACAGGCAACGCCTACGCCGACACCACCGAGGTCGTCCCGCACACCCTGCGCGACGCGCTGGAGCTGTGGGAAAAGAGCGAGCTGGCCTCCACGTCGTTCGGCCCGGAGATGGTGGAGCACTACGCCAACTACGCCCGGGTCGAGCTGGCCGCCTATGATGCCGCGGTGACCGACTGGGAGCTGCGGCGCTGCTTCGAGCGCCTGTAATGAAAGCACTGTGATGAAAGCACCTGTGATGAAAGCACCGTAGGGGGAAGCCGCGCATGTCTGTGTTCACCGTGCTCAATCCCGCGACCGAGGAGCCGGTTACCACGGTGATCCAGACCTCGGCGGAGCAGGCCGACGAGGCGATCGCCCGCGCCGCGGCCGCCCAGGCCAGCTGGCGCGACGTCGCGCCCGGGGACCGGGCCGCGCTGCTGCGCTCGTTCGCCGCCGCCGTGGACTCCCACGCCGACGAGCTCGCGGACCTGGAGGTGGCGGGCTCCGGCCATCCGGTCGGCCAGTCCCGCTGGGAGGCCGGGCATGTCCGCGACGTCCTGCTGTACTACTCGGCGGCGCCGGAACGACTGTGCGGCCGCCAGATCCCGGTGCCCGGCGGGCTGAACGTCACCTTCGGTGAGCCGGTCGGCGTGGTCGGCCTGATCGTGCCGTGGAACTTCCCGATGCCGATCCTGGCCTGGGGGATGGCGCCCGCGCTGGCCGCGGGTTGTGCCGTGGTGGCCAAGCCCGCGGAGGCGACGCCGCTGACCGCGATGCGGATCGGCGAGCTGGCCCTGGCGGCGGGCCTGCCCGAGGGGGTGTTCCAGGTGCTGCCGGGCCAGGGCAGCGTGGTGGGACAGCGGCTGGTCGACCACCCCGCGGTCCGCAAGATCGTGTTCACCGGGTCGACCGAGGTGGGCCAGCAGATCATGGCCGGCTGCGCGCGCCAGATCAAGCGGCTCACGCTGGAGCTCGGCGGCAAGAGCGCCAACATCGTGTTCGCCGACGCCGACCTGGAGCGGGCCGCGGCGACCGCGCCGTACGCGGTGTTCGACAACGCGGGGCAGGACTGCTGCGCCCGGTCCCGGATCCTGGTGCAATCCAGCGTCTTGGACCGGTTCATGGAGCTGTTCGAGTCGGCGGTCAAGGGCGTCGCGGTCGGCGACCCCGCCTCGCCGGCGACCGAGATGGGCCCGCTGATCTCGGCGGCGCACCGGGCGCACGTCGCGTCGTACGTGCCGGCCGGGGCCCCGGTGGCGTTCCGCGGTCACGCGCCGTCCGGGCCGGGGTTCTGGTACCCGCCGACGGTGCTGGCCCCGGTGCGGCCCGACGACCCGGCCTACACCGAGGAGGTGTTCGGCCCGGTGGTGACCGTGACGCCGTTCACCGACGAAGCCGACGCTGTCGGGCTCGCCAACGACACGCCGTACGGCCTGTCCGGCTCGATCTGGACCCGCGACGTGGGCCGCGCCATCCGGGTGGCCCGGGCGGTGGACAGCGGGAACCTGTCGGTGAACTCGCACTCCTCGGTGCGGTACTGGACGCCGTTCGGCGGCTTCAAGCAGTCCGGCCTGGGCCGCGAACTCGGGCCGGACGCGCCGGACGCGTTCACCGAGACCAAGAACGTCTTCATCTCCACGCAGGAATGAGCCGGACACAGGAGTCACAAGAGTTGAGCCAACCCATGAGGTTCGAGGGCAGGACCGTCGTCATCACCGGCGCGGGCAGCGGGATCGGGCTGGCCGCCGCCCGGCGGTTCGCGGCGGACGGCGCCCGCGTGGTGGCGGTCGACATCGACGACGATGCCGGGGAAAAGGCCGCGGCGGAGACGAACGGCCTGTTCGTGCACGCTAACGTGACCGTTCCCGACGAGGTGGCGGCGGTGTTCCGCACGGCGCGCGACAGCTACGGCTCGGTCGACGTCGCGTTCAACAACGCCGGCATCTCGCCGCCCGACGACGACTCCATCCTGGACACCTCCCTGGAGGCCTGGCGCCGCGTCCAGGAGGTCAACCTGACCTCGGTGTACCTGTGCTGCAAGGAAGCGATCGGCTACATGCGGGCGCAGGGCAAGGGGGCGATCGTGAATACCGCCTCGTTCGTCGCGGTGATGGGCTCGGCCACCTCGCAGATCTCCTACACCGCGTCCAAGGGCGGCGTGCTCGCCCTGTCCCGGGAGCTCGGCGTGCAGTTCGCGCGGGAAGGGATCCGGGTCAACGCGCTGTGCCCGGGCCCGGTGAACACGCCGCTGCTGCGCGAGCTGTTCGCGGCCGACCCGGAGCGGGCCGCGCGCAGGCTGGTGCACGTGCCGATGGGCCGGTTCGCCGAACCAGAGGAGATCGCGGCGGCGGTGGCCTTCCTGGCCAGCGACGACGCCTCGTTCATCACCGCCTCGACGTTCCTCGTCGACGGGGGCATCTCCGGCGCCTATGTGACGCCGCTTTAGGCGCGCCGGATTGGCATCGATAGAGGAAGCCACGGCGGCACGCCGCCGGGTGGGCGGTGCGGACCCGGTGGCGCGCTCGGAGCTCTGTCCTTCGCCACCCCGTCCGCATCCCTGCCGTCGGACCGTTCACCGGCGTCTACCGTCTCACCTGGACCGACCGGCTCGGCACCCACACGCTGGACGTGTCACTGACCGGCACCGGCGCCTGATAGTCCTGCTGGCTTACCGGCGGACCAGGGGACGGCCAACGCAGCTACTTGGCACATAGATACCAGTCATGCCGACAAGATCCAATCGGCACTAATACCTGTTATCCAATAGACACTACTACCTGCGGCATAGGGCATCTAATTGTAGCTATTCAGCAAGCGCGGAAGTCACTAAAACGAATATACGTTTGAGGAAACTTATCTGCCATAACAGGACATATCACCCAGGAACGCTGTCAACTCTTGGCTGGCAGGTAACTGGGTGGTGTGTCCTCGCAGCTCAGGACAC
>CABEDN010000241.1_pt1 | contig 10546 bp, 14 predicted proteins | sample 3423051 | NCBI WGS metagenome assembly CABEDN01 (sample SAMEA5534330, study PRJEB31848) | metagenome | biome: tundra; feature: field; material: soil | place: USA | collected 2013-05 | depth 0.15 m
GGTGGCCGCCCGGCCGCGATGCGCCGCCAGCGCCGCCCCGGCCAGCCCTCCGATCAGGCCGGCCATACCGATCTGCTGCGCCCGCCGGGGACCAGCCGCGCGATCTACGGCGGCCCGGTCCTTAACCGCACGATCCTTAGCCACGACTGGAACCTATCCTCTCCGCGGAACAAGGCCGGCGGTCAGCCGGTTAAGAATCAGCGACCGGAGGTACCTATGAGCATCAACGAAGCGGACCAGGCCACTCCCGCCGCGGGCGTGCGGCCTGACGCCGCGGGCGTGCGGCCTGACGCCGCGGACGTGCGGCCTCACGCCGTCGCCCCGCTGCTGCGAACCCTGGGAGACACCGGCGCGGGCGTCTGCGCCGACGGCTTCTGCGAGGTTCCGCGGCGGCAGCAGGAGGCACCGGGACAAGCAGCGACGACGGGAGCGGATGAGTGAAGATCGAGATCTGGTCCGACGTCGTGTGCCCCTGGTGCTACATCGGCAAGCGCCGGCTTGAGCACGCGCTCAGCGAGTTCGAGCACGCCGGCCAGGTCGAGATCGCCTGGCGGAGTTTCCAGCTGAACCCCGACACCCCGCCAGGCACCGCGGTGCCGACCAAGGAGTACCTGGCCGGGCGGTTCGGGCCGCAGGCCAGCCAGATGACCGGCCAGGTGGCCGAACTGGCCCGCGCCGAGGGCCTGGACTTCGACTTCGACGCCGCCCTCATCGTGAACACCCTGGCGGCGCACCGCCTGCTGCACCTGGCCGCCGACCTCGGCGTGGGCGACGCCGCCAAGGAGCGGCTGCTGCGCGCGCACTTCACCGAGGGCGCCGACCTGTCGGACCCCGAGACGCTGGTCCGGCTGGCCGGCCAGGCCGGCGTCGACACCGGCCGCGCCCGCGAGGTGCTGGCCGGCACCGAATACGCCGAGGCGGTGCAGGCCGACATCGAGCTGGCCCGGGCCTTCGGCGCCACCGGAGTGCCGTTCTTCGTTATCGACCGCAAGTACGGCATCTCGGGCGCGCAGCCCGCCGAGACGTTCCTGCAGGCGCTCCGGACGGCCTACGCGGACGAAACGCAGGACCGCGCCGCCGCCGCACCTCACTAGTCCTGCTCGCTCAGCTCAACCCCTAGGCTCAGGCCGGTGCGGATCAGATCGCTCGGCCTGCGGACGGACGTGGCGCTGCGGGTGCTCGAAGGCGCCGAGGTCATCGACCGCGGCGATCACCTCGTCATCCGCAGCCTGGATAACCCGGGCTTCTGGTGGGGGAACTTCCTGCTGCTCGACGCGGTGCCCGTGGCCGGCACGGCCGGCCCGTGGCTGGCCAGGTTCGCCGCGGAGTTCCCCGCCGCCCGGCACGTCGCGCTGGGCGTGGACACCACCGAAGCCCAGCCGGTGATACCCGCTGAGTTCCCGGCCGCCGGGCTTGAGGCGCAGCATGCCACCGTGCTGACCTGCGCCGCTGTCCGGCCGCCGCCGCATCCGAACTCCGGCGCCGAAATCCGGCCGCTGGAATCCGGCACCGACTGGCAGCAGTCTTTCGAGCTGGGGGTCCGCTGTTTCGGTGCCGACGGGGCCCAGGATTACCTGAAGCGCCGGGCCGCCGCGCGGCGACGGCTCACCCGGGCCGGGAGCGGCGCCTGGTTCGGCGCCTTCACCGGCGGCCGCCTGCTCGCGCAGCTCGGCGTGTGCGACGCCGGCGGCGGCTTCGCCCGTTACCAGGACGTCGAGACCGACCCGGCGGCCCGCCGCCAGGGCCTGGCCGGGACGCTCGTCTGGCACGCGGGCCGTTACGGGCGCGAGGTTCTCGGCGCGAGCACCCTGGTCATCGTGGCCGACCCCGCCGACGTGGCCATCCGGATTTACCGCGCCTGCGGTTTCACTGCCCTGCAGAGCCAGCTGACCTTCGAGCGGCCGCCGGCCGACTGACGCCAGGCCCCCGCCGAGCGCTCCGCGGGCTGGGCGGGTGAGCCGCTGTCCGTTCGGCTCGCGGGCTGCTCAGCGGACTGGGGCGTTGAGCCACTGCCCGTTCGGGATCAGTCTTTTTTCTGTGACCACCGCGGAGACAAGCTCGGCCGGGGTGATGTCGAACGCGTAGTTGAGCGCCTTGGTGCCGGCCGGGGCCGCCGGGACCGTGATCTCCTCGTCCGCCCGCAGCTCGATCGGGATCGCCGGGCCGTCCGGCGTCGCCTCGTCGATGGTCGACTCGGGCACCGCGACCAGGAACGGGATGCCGGCCCGGCGGGCGGCGAGCGCCAGCCCGTAGGTGCCGATCTTGTTGGCCACGTCGCCGTTCGCGGCCACCCGGTCGGCGCCTACCACCACGGCGTCGGCCAGCCCCTGGCTGATCAGGAACGGCCCGGCGCCATCGCAGGCCAGCCGGTGCTCAATGCCGAGCTGGCCGAGCTCCCAGCAGGTCAGCCGGGCGCCCTGGAGCAGCGGCCTCGTCTCGTCCACGATCACCCGGCCGAGCGCGCCTGCCTCGTGCAGCGCGCGGATGACCCCGAGGGCGGTGCCCCAGCCGAGGCAGGCCAGGCTGCCGGTGTTGCAGTGGGTGTGCACCCGGAGCTGCCGGTCGTGGCCGCAGGCGTCCCGCAGGTACGCGGCGCCGCGCCGGCTGATCTGGTGGCTGGCCACGGTGGCGAACTCGACGACGGCCAGGGCGGCGGCCTCGACGGCCTGGCGGCCGTCCGGAATGCGGGCCGCGACCGCCGATACCTCGCGTCCGAGGTTGACCGCGGTCGGCCGCGCGCCCGCGATCCGGCTGAGCTGCGCGTTCAGTCGCGCCCCGTCCCAGCCCTCGCGGCCGCCCTGGTGAACGGCCAGCGCCACGCCGAGCGCACCCGCCGCGCCGAGGACCGGCGCGCCCCGGATCGCCAGCCGGGTGATCGCTTCGATCAGCTCGTCGACGGTGGTGATGCGCAGCACGCGAACCTGGTGCGGCAGGGCCGTCTGGTCCAGGGCCTCGATGTGCCCGTCCCGCCACGCGAGCACGTCAGGTGGGTTCATAACGTTGAACCTATGCTGCTCGAACACCTGCGGGACGATGTGGTCAGGGTCTGCCGGGAGCTGGCCTCATCGGGGTTGGTGGTGGGGACCTCGGGCAACGTGAGCGTTCGGGACGGCGACCTCGTCGTCGTTTCCCCCAGCGGCGTGGATTACGCCGAGCTGACGGCCGGCCTGGTCGGGGTGCACCGGCTGGACGGAACCCCGGTCGAGGCGGTCCTGCGGCCGACCAGCGAACTGCCCCTGCACCTGGGCGTCTACGCCGCCACCTGCGCGGCGGCGATCGTGCACACCCACTCCGTCGCCGCGACGGCGCTGTCGACGGTGGCGGATGAACTGCCTGCGATCCACTATCAGATCGCGATGTTCGGCGGTCCGCTGGCGGTGGCACCGTACGCCACTTACGGGAGCGATGAGCTGGCCGGCCATGTGGTGGCGGCGCTGCGCGACCGGACCGCCTGCATCATGGCCAGCCACGGAGCGGTCACCACCGGCCCGGACCTGAGATCAGCCCTGGCGGGCAGCCGCTACCTGGAGTGGCTATGTGAGGTGTACCTGCGGGCGCTGGCGGCATGCGAGCCCGGAGAAAGCCCGCGCCTGCTGCCGCCTGAGGAGATCGCGCTGGTGGCCGGCCAGCTCGCGGGGTACGGGCAGCGAGCTCGCGGGCCGGTCTAGCAGCGTCCTTCGTAGGCCCCGCTGGTGTAGGTGGTCCAGGGGTACCAGTCACGCCCGTTGTCGGAGATGGCGACCGCGGCCCGGGCGTTGCCGAGCGCGTTGAAGGTGGCCTGCGCGGGCCCGTGCGAGCCGTTGATCTGCCAGTAGCCGTAGTCATTCGTCGGGCTGAGGGCGTACTGGCGGCCACCCGATTCGGCCATCGCGATCTCGGCGGCGGTGAAGGCCTCGGCGGCGGATCCGCCCCCCTCTTCCCACAGCTTCTCCAGCCCGGAGCAGCTGAGCGTGCCGCTCAGGCTGGTGGTGGAGGTCAGCACCACGGCCTTGGGCCTGGCGTGCTTCGGGGTGTAGGACGTCGTGCTCGGCGCCCGGTAGGGAATCGTCAGCGACTCGCCGACGTAGATCTCGTTCGGGTTGGAGATCTTGGACCTGTTCGCCTCGTAGATCCACTGCCAGTGCGCCGAGCTGCCGTAGTAGCGTTCCGCGATCACGGACAGCGAGTCTCCGGAACGGACGGTGTAGCTGCGGGTGGCCGGCTGAGCCTTCCGGACCAGAGCGTCGGTACGGGCTTCGGTGCGCACCTGCGTGGTCACGGTCGCCGCCTTGGCGGGAGCCTTGACGGCGGCTTGCGCCGCCGGTGCCGCGACCAGCGCGCCTGCGATCGCCACCGCGGGGGCGGCCTTGCCTGCCTTCTCCGCGACCTTCTCCACCTGCGACGGCGTGGTGTGCCGGCCGGTTCGCCGGATCTTCCGCGTACGGCGGTCCACGTTCGTTGAATCCACAGAACTCCCCAAGTTGTTTCCGCGCCCGCCTACCCGGGTACCTGTCCAGAGGACCTGTCGGCGAGCCTGTTACGTCACTTTCCGCAACCGATGAGGCTTTTCTACGCTTTCGGTGGTCTGTGCCATCTGCGGAAGCATGGCAGCAACGGTCAGATCGTCGCAGGCAAATCGAGGTATTTCTGTAACTCATCTGTGATCTTGGGGCTGGCGGGCGGCCAGTGCTGAGATACTGCGGATGTGGACGATCACGGCCTGAGATACTTCGAGGACTACGCGCTCGGCAGCATGTACGAGTGCGGTACTGTCAGCATCGACGAAGCTAGCATGATAGCTTTCGCGAAAGAGTTCGATCCGCAGTCGTTTCACGTCGATCCGGTTGCCGCGGCCGCCGGGCCCTTCGGCGGGCTGATCGCCAGCGGCTGGTACACCGCCGCCCTCACGATGCGGCTGCTGGTGGAGAACTACCTCTCGGCGGAGGCCAGCCTCGGCGGCGCGGGTGCCGACGAAATCCGCTGGCCCTATCCGGTGCGGCCGGGGGACACGCTCCGTGTCCGGGCCACGGTCGTGGAGTCCAGGAGATCGCTGAGCAAGCCGGACCGGGGCATCATCAAGACGCTGGCCGAGACGGTGAATCAGGACGGCCGGACGGTCATGCGGTGCACCGCGATCAACTTCCTGCGCGTCCGCCCGGCGGCCGGCGCCTGAGCAGGGGCCGGCGCCTGAGCAAGGGCCGGCGCCTGAGCAGGCCGAGCGCGATCAGGATGAGCCCGGCCACGGCGGCGACCGGGCCGATGACGGCCCACACGGTCGCGCCGGTCATGAAGCTGCCCCCGACGTAGCCCAGTCCTTGCAGGGTGAAGATAACGCCGGCGATCGTGATCAGGGCGCCCAGCGCTACCAGCAGCACCCTGGCCGTCATCGTCACGGGACGAGCCTAGCGTGCGCCGGCCCTGGCCTCCTGCCGTCCGGGCGGGAGATAGTAGGACGAGACCGACGTCAGCGAGGAAAGGGACTGTCCCATGCTCTACGCCTTCGGATTCGAGCGAGTCGGCGTGCTGGTGAGCGACCTGTACTTCGTCGACCCTGCGCCGCACAAGGGCCAGGAGGGCGCCGAGCACGGCGTCCGGCTCGAGCTGCGGGTCCTCGAACGGGGCGCGCTCAAGGGATCGATCTACTCGGCGCAGCCCATCGAGGTCGGCCAGCCGATCTGGCGAGCCGACTTCCTGGAATCGGCCGCGGGACGGCCGGGCAGCTTCGACCGCACTCATCATCACCCGGTGTTCGGCGGCTGGGAGCCCAATAGCCGGGTCTTCGTCAGGGAGCTTTCCGCTGATCCGCTGGGCTGGCTCAGCGGAAAGCTGGCGGACCTGGCGGAGCTGGTGGCCTCGGCCGGGTTCCCGTCCGACGCGATCGGCCCGGACGACGCGGAGAGCCTGCGCAGTGTCGCGCCTGAGATCGTGGACGCGACCCGCAGGCTGCTCGAGAAGGTGCAGTCCGGCGAACTCGGCCGCCCGCCCCGCGATGAGGCGCTGGCCGGCGCCGGTGCCGGGCCCGGTGCTTCGGGGCCGGCCGCGGCCGAGCCGGTCAGCATCCGGGCCGGCTGGCTGTAGCCCCGCTGGCTGTGGCCCCGCTGGCTGTGGCCCCGCTGGCTCGTGGCAGGCTGGTCGGGTGGTCAGTGACACGACGCGGCGGCTGATACTGCTGCGGCACGCCAAGTCGGACTGGCCGGACGTCCCCGATCATGACCGGCCGCTGGCCAAGCGCGGGCGCCGCGACGCCCCGGTGATCGGCCGCTGGCTGCACGAGCACGGCTACCTGCCGGACGCCGTGGTGTGCTCGTCCGCGCGCCGGACGCGGCAGACCTGGGAGCTGATGGCGCCGGAGCTCGGCGGTTCGCCGTCGGTGACGTTCGAGCCGCGGGCGTATGAGGCCAGTGCGCTGACCCTGCTCTACCTGGCTCAGGAACTGCCCAGCCGCTGCCGGGCCGCGCTGCTGATCGGGCACAACCCGGCCATCTCGGACCTGGCCGCCAGCCTGGCCGAACGACCCGCCACCGGCGGCGCACTCCCGCCGCCGGCGCTCAGGTTCCCGACCGCCGCCGCGGCCATCCTGGAGTTCGCCGGCGACTGGCCGTCCCTGACGCCCGGACAAGCCCGCCTGCTGGACTTCGCCACCCCGGCCGGCCTCGAATCCCCTCATACCTAACCTGCGTTCTCCTCCCCTCACACGTAACCTGCGGTCTCCGCGTCTGTCGTGAGGATAGCCATGGCCTCGGCGCCTGAATTCGACTTCCGTTTACTACGGCTAGGGCACAATGCCATGACATGACGTCGTTTGCCCGTATGCGCACCGTCGTTTCGGCCGCCGGGCTGGCCATCTGGCTGGCCGCGTAGCTGGGGCGGCGGGCGGGTCTTGGCCACCCGGCCTACCCGGTGGCCACCGCCCTCGGCGGCGTGCTCCTGCTCACGAGCGCTGCCGCCTCGGTCGGCGTCTGGCTATACGGACGCGCGCGGCGCGTCGTCCAGGAGCGCCGGTACCGCGCGCTCGCGGCACCAGGCGAGCGGGGTGCTCACGGACCAGGGTTGCCGCTGGCCGTTCGGGCGATGACCGCCACGGGTCCGGTGGGGTGTGCCGCTGTCCTCGTGCGCGGCCGCGCACGAGCCGGCGGATCTGCGCGCCGGGCACTCGGCGTCGGGCCGGAGCGGACGGCCCGGCCTGGCGATCACCCCGGACACGCGCTTCGAGATCGGTTCGGTCACCAAGGTCTTCACCGGGCTCGTCCTGGCTGACATGGTCGTCCGGGGTCAGACGGAACTCGACGCAACGCTGGGGACCCTGATTGGCTTGCCCGCCAGGGCCGGCGGCCTGATCACCCTCCGCTCCCTCGCCACCCATACGTCCGGCTTGCCCCGGCTGGCGCCCAGCCTACGGATGAAGGCTCGTGCGCTGACCGCTCATCCCGACCCCTACCGGGACATCGACTTGGCGCATGTGATCGCGGCGCTGACCCGTAACCCGCCCGCCGAGCCCGGTGCCTTCCGCTACTCGAACCTCGGCTACCAGCTACTCGGCGCCGCGCTCGCCGCGGCGGCCGGTACCACCTGGCCTGATCTCCTCTGGCAGCGTATCTGCCGGCCGCTTGGCCTGACCGCTACCGGCATCGAGCCTGATCGCAGCACCGCGCGCGGCCATGACCTGGCTGGCCTGCCGGTGCCGTACTGGAACCGGCTCTGCTGCCGGGCGCGGGAGATGCTCACGAGGCCTCCGGATGGTTAACACGGTGCTGCGCCGCAACCCGCCTCGTTCTGATTGAACTAACCTCCTTTGTCAGCAGTTCCGGGTGTGATGACGACCAAAACTGACGAACGATCGGCGGATCGGGCTGGCTCGCGTCAGCGGCCGCCGATGTCCTCGCTCCACACCTCGGGGTAGCGCTGCTGGAACTCCCGCATGGCGGCGATGCAGCCTTCGTCGTCGAGCAGCACGATCTCCACGCCGCGGCCGGTCAGGAAGCCGAGGTCGCCGTCGAAGGTCTGCGCCTCACCGACCACCACCCGTGGGATCTGGAACAGCAAGATCGCCCCGGTGCACATCTGGCACGGGGACAGCGTGGTGTACAGCGTGGTGTCGGCGTAGGAAGGCCGCCGCCCGGCGTTGCGCAGGCAGGCGATCTCGCCGTGCGCCACCGGATCCCCGCGCTGTACGCGCTCGTTGTGCCCGGCCGCGACCAGCTGGCCGCCGGCCGCCAGCACCGCCCCGACCGGCACTCCGCCTGCATCCAGGCTGACCCGGGCCTGGCCGAGGGCCAGTGCCATCATCTCGCGATCCACCTGGTTCGCCTGCCCGTATCCCATGCCGGCCTACGCTACCGGACCAGGCGCCACACCACGCCGACCCCGGTGCCGGCCGCCGAGGGCGGGTCGATGGGGCACCGTCCGACCTCGGTGAAGCCGAGCTTGCGCGGCACGCCGCCGCTGGCGACGTTCAGCTCGTCGTGGATGATCTCGACCCGGTCGATGCCCGGCAGCCGGAACGCCTGCTCCGCCAGCGCCGCCGACGCCGTGGTGGCCAGGCCGCGGCGGGTGTACGCGTGGTGCACCCAGTAGCCGATCTCCAGCCCGCCCGGCCCGATCCTGGCCATCAGGCTGCAGGCGCCGGCCAGCGCGCCGCCGGTGGTGATCGCGTAGCTGTACGCGATGCCGTCGTCCCACTCCCGGGCCGCCTTGGCCAGGAACTCGGCCACGGCCGCCCGGTCGTAGTTCACCGACCAGGGCATCCACGGCCGCAGGTGGTCAGCGGATTGCGTCACGGACTCGAGCACCGCGTCCAGGTCGTCCGCGCGGTACCGGCGCAAGGTGACCTCACCGCGGGCGATGACATCGTCGGGGCGTGGATCCATCGCCCCATGCTCACGGTTCGGCCGCCGCCGGCACAACCCAATATCACCGGCCGATATCACCGGCTGGGCGGCCAGCCTAGCCGCGGGCCCGGCGCCGGTTCCCCGCCTGACCGGGCCGAACGAGCCGTGGTACCTGCGCCCCGGCGCTGCGTGCTCCCCTCGGCTCTCGCGGCCAGGCGTAACTGAGCTCTTCGCCGACCCGCAGCCGGGCCCAGCGGGACGCCTCCACCTGCATCGTCGTGGCGGCCGCGGCGATCGCCGCCGGATCCACCTCCGAATCAGGCAGCACGGCCAGCTGGGTGCGCGCCAGCCGCCTGATCTGATCGGCCGCGGGGTAATCCAGGGCGGCGACGACCTCCACCAGGTTCGCGATCAGCTCGGCGCGCAGCCCTGGTCCGGCGAAGTTCCTGATGAGCTCCGCTGACCGCTCCGCCGCATGGGGCGGGCGGCGGCCGCTGACGTACTGCATGCTGGGGAAGACGGCGCCCGCCGCGATGCCGGCCCAGATGCCGTCGTCGAGGCCAAGCTCCCGCTCGACGATCAGGTGCCTGATGTCGTGCGGCAGCCGGGGCCCGGCCGTCCCGCCGTACCGCCGGTAGCGGACCCCGTCGTCCCGCTCCACCAGCGCGTAGGCGCGCTGGTGGTCGGGCAGCCTCGGGAACCTCACGCGCATATCCCCACTATGCGGACGCCTCCGACGGGACGCCTAATGGTTTTCGCCGGAGCCGCGTCTTGCCGTAGGGTGACCGATCGTGGCAGGACGCGGCACCCAGGCGGCGATCGCGCTCGAACGCGCCGGCATCGTGTTCACCGGGGCGGCCGGCCAGCTCGACCTCAAGGCGGGGTGCCGTCAGGACGGGGTGCCGCGGTAGACCCTGACGTACCGAACCGACATGCCGGCGCCCGAGGTGGTTGCGGTGTTCGGCGCGGTGCAGTGGCAGCTGCTGTCCGGGTACTTGCCGCCGACGGCGAGGTCCAGGATGATCGAGAAGCCGTGGTCCACGGCCTGGGTCCACGCCTGGGTGCCCACCTGGCTCTCCCGGACGGTGAAGAACATCCGCCCGTCGAGGTACCAGCGGATCTGCTGATCCGCGGCGTCGCGCCGGTCGATGACGACGGTATAGACGTGATAGCCGCTCTGGCAGCCCGGGCACGGCCGCAGCCCGCTGCTCAGGCCGGTGTACTCGTGGCAGGGCCCGGTCGTCCCGTCGGCGTTGCGGGCGGTGAGGTTCCCGCAGTGCAGGGCGGCGGAATGCTGGCTGCTCGCGTTGACGTCTTCCATGACGTCGATCTCGCCGGTGCCCGGCCAGACCCCGGGGCCGAGCATCCAGAACGCGGGCCAGTACCCCAGGCCGCTGGCCGGGTCGGGCTGCCTGATTGAGGCGGTCACCATCAGCTCGCCGCCGGCCGGGGCGGCGAAGCCGCTGCCGGTGGTCTGGATCCGGGCCGCGGTCCACGACTGGTCCTGGCCGACCGCCGTGAGGTCTAGGCCGCCGTGGCCATCGAGACCCACGTTGCCCGGTGAGGTGGTCAGCGTGGCGACGTCGCCGTCGCCGAAGACGCCCGGGCCGCCGACGTCGGCCTTCCAGCCGCTGGGGAACTGCCCCGCCGGACCGGTGAAGGTGCCGCCCCAGACCAGTGACCAGCGGACCGCCGCCGGGTTCGCCGCGCCGATCGTGACCGCCACCACGGCCGCGGCC
>CABEDN010000251.1_pt1 | contig 10527 bp, 8 predicted proteins | sample 3423051 | NCBI WGS metagenome assembly CABEDN01 (sample SAMEA5534330, study PRJEB31848) | metagenome | biome: tundra; feature: field; material: soil | place: USA | collected 2013-05 | depth 0.15 m
TGGCAGCACGCCGTCCGGGTGGCGCGAGAGGCGCCGCACGCGGACCTGTGGCTGTTCGAGGAGGGCAACCACGTCTGCATGAACCTCACCTACCGCTGGCGGCCGCAGGCCGCCGACTGGCTAGCCGAACGGCTCGGCGAGATCTCCTAGGCTGCGCCTGCCGGGGGCCGCAGCTGCGAAGGCCAGAAGATCCCGGCCAGAAGGCCCGGTCACACAGCCCCGGTCACAAGGCCCAGATCAGAAGGCCCCGGTCACAAAGTCCCGGTCAGCGGTTCACCAGGCTCATGTCCGCGTACCGGTCCCCGGCGGCCACACCGGGCGGGAACGCCTCCTGGATACTAGCCAGCTCGGCCGCCGTCAGCCGCACCGACGCGGATGCGACGTTCTGCTCGAGATGCCCGATCCGGGCCGTTCCCGGGATGGGAACGATGTCGTCCCCCTGCGCGAGCAGCCAGGCCAGCGCGAGCTGCGCCGGGGTTATCTCCCTGGCCTCGGCGATGACCCGCAGCCGGGCGGCGACCTCGGCATTCGACCGCAGGTTGCCGCCCTGGAAGCGGGGATGCTTCCGCCGGACGTCGCCCGCTGACAGCTCAGCGGGGTCGCTGAACCGGCCGGCCAGGAAGCCGCGCCCGACCGGGGCATACGCCACGAACCCGATGCCAAGCTCGCGCACGATGGGCAGGATCTCGGCTTCCGGCTCCCGCGACCACAGGCTGTACTCGGTCTGCAGCGCTGTGATGGGGTGGACGGCGTGCGCCCGGCGGATCGTCTGCGGCGCCGCTTCCGACAGCGCCAGGTGGCCGACCTTGCCCGCCGTGACCAGCTCGGCCATGGCGCCCACGGTTTCCTCGATCGGTACCTGCGGATCCACCCGGTGCAGGTAGTACAGGTCGATGTAGTCGACGCCGAGCCGCTGCAGCGACGCGTCGCAGGCGCGCGGCACGTAGGCGGGATCTCCGTTCACCCGCAGGAACGTCCCGTCGGCCTCGCGGACGTTGCCGAACTTGGTCGCGAGCACCACCTTGTCCCGGCGGCCCGCAAGGGCCCGGCCCAGCAGCTGCTCGTTAGTGAACGGACCGTAGGCGTCGGAGGTGTCGAGGAAAGCACAGCCCAGCTCCAGGGCCCGGTCAAGCAGCCGCAAAGAGCCGCTCTCCTCGGGGGTACCGTACATGCCGCTGAGCGCCATGCAACCAAGCCCGATGGCCGGCACCGCCAGCCGCGCGGCGCCGAGGTAGCGGGTCCCCAGGGCGTTGCCCGCCCCGGTCATGACGCGCTCAGCAGGGTGATCCGGCCGGCCGGCGTGCCCGGTGGCAGAAAGTCGCCCACGGTACCTCCCACGGTGATGCGGGCTGCTGCAATCGTTTGCCGGAAGCGTACCAGACTGTGCTGCGCAACGAATCCCGGTCCGGCGGGACAGGTTAATACTTGCCCAGGAAGGCCTTCACCTCGGGGCCGGCGTACTGGGCGCCGTAGCCGGCATTGACCACCAGGCAGGCCACCGCGACGTCCTGGGCCGGATCGAAGGCGATGAGCCAGCTGTTGGGCTGCTCCTGGCCCTGGATGTCGGCGGTCCCGGTCTTGGCGTAGACGCCCGGCCCGAAGCCGATCCCGGCGGCGGTCCCGCTGCTGACCACGGCCTGCATCATTTCCTTCAGCTGGGCGTCGGTGCTGGCCGGGAGCGCGGTCGCGGTGACCCGCTTGGTTCCGGCCAGCAGGACCGGCTGCCTGAACATCCCGGCGTCCACGGTGGCCGCCACCGAGGCCATCGCCAGCGGGGACGCGGTCAGCTCCCCTTCGCCGAACGCCTCCTGGGCTAGTTCGGAGCCGCTGGCCCCGGCCGGCGCGTTGAAGTAACTGGCCGACACGCCGGTAATGCCGAGGTCCCACTTCTGGTCCAGGCCGTAGTAGTCCCGTGCGGTGCGAGCCAGGGCGCCGGACAGGTGCGGCCACTGCGTGGTGAAGGCGTTGTTGCAGGACTGGGCGAAGTCGGTGATGAACGGGGTCGAGGCCGGCTCAGACTCGTTGCTGTCGTTGTGGTAGGTGATCCCCTGCACCGTGTAGGTCTCGGGGCAGGCGACCGCGCTAGACGCGGTGAGCACGCCGGCGTTGATCAGGGCCGTGGAGGTAATGACCTTCATCGTCGAGCCAGGCGCGACCTGGGCGGTGAGCGCGAAATCGTTGTAGCCGTCGTTGTTGGCGATGGCCAGGATGTTGCCGGTGGAGGGCTGGATGACCACCATCGAGCTGTTCTTGCGCGCCGCGACGGCGGCCCGGGCGGCGGTCTCAGCCTGCGAGGTGATCGTGGTGGTCAGGCTCGGTATGTTGGTCGGCGGGGTGACGACCGCCTGGCTGTTCGGCACCAGGTGGTTCGAGGCGGTCTGGATCTCGACGTACAGGCCAGGAGCTCCCTGTCCCGGTGGCGCCTTGCTCTGCAGCAGGTTGGAGATCGTGGTCAGCCCGGCGTCGCGGTAGGAGCTGAGGTCGTTCCCGCCGGCATCGTTGACCGAGGCGACCTGGGGAGCCACCATGACCGCCGCCAGATGGGTGGACGCGGTGAGGTTCGGCGCGAGGACACCGGGGGCCCAGGCGACGTACCACAGCTGCGAGTTCCGCTGCTGGTAGGCGACCAGCGATGCCTGGTAGCTCCAGGTGCCGCTGAGGGTCTTGACGCCGTCCGGCGCCGTCACCGTGGCCTTGATCGCGTACCCGGCCGATACCCGCGGCGTCGACGACGTGGCCGACGGGACCACGGTGCTGGCCAGCGCCGTGGCCGTCAGCTTCCGCAGGCCCAGGTCCTTGCTATAGGCGGCGAACGCGGCCCGGGCGACGGCGGGGTGATCGGTGTAGCGGGCGGCCTGCCCGAGGTCACCGGTCTGCCACGCCTGCAGGAACGCGGTGGTGAGCTGCTCGGCATCTTGTCCGGGCGTGCTTCCCGTCGGGGTAAATCCGGTGGCGTTCGGATTGGCGCCGGGCATCACCACTATGACGATGATCGCGGCGATCCCGGCCACCACGGCCAGCGCCGCCGCGGTGACCACGACGATGATCTTTCGCCGGTTCGCGGGCCGCTTGGCGCGCCGGCCCCGGCCCGACGGCCGGGACGGCCCAGGTGGGCCGGACCCGACGGCGGAAAAAGGAGCCGTCGAGGGCTCCTCCGACGCATACCAAGGGCCTGAAGATCTGTTGCCGCCGCTACCCGAATCGCTTGCCACTCCTTCGACCGTACTCACTGCGCAATTTCGCGGCAAATAAATCGGGGTCCCGCTAGGCCGGTGCCGCGGTCCGGCTTCCCCCGCGACCGGGACTGCCGCCGAGGATTTCGTCCGCGTTCGTGACGGTCCATTCCACCAGGGGAAGCAGCAGCGCGGCCAGCTCGCGGCCGCGCTCGGTGAGGCTGTAGTCGACGCGAGGCGGGATCACCGGCTGCGCATCGCGATGTACCAGCCCGTCCTGTTCCAGGGTCCGCAAGGTCTGGGCGAGCATCTTCTCGCTGATCCCCTGGGCGCGGCGGCGCAGCTCGCCCCATCGCAGTGTCTCCGCGGACAGCGTGACCAGCAGGAGCACCCCCCACTTGCTGGTCACGTGGTCGAGGACCACGCGGCTCGGGCACCCGTTCGGCAGCACCCGGTCGGGAAAGTACTCCCACAGCGGCGCCGTGACCTGGTTACTTACCTTCATGCAAGTACCTTACCTGAAAGTGGGTACCTTCTGCGGGGAAGTGACCCTGGCCCGGCCGGGTTGGCCTGGATGACCAATCAAGGGAAAGCGAAGGAGCCTCATGTCCTACGTCATCACCGGCGCGACCGGCCACCTCGGCCGCCTCGTCATCGAGAACCTGCTGGCCCAGGGGGTGGCCGCCGCGGATATCGTCGCGGCAGGCCGGGACACCACCAAGATCAAGGATCTCGCTGACCGCGGCGTCCGGCTCCGCGCCATCGACTTCGACGATCCGGCCACCCTCACCGGCGCCTTCCACCCCGCCGACGCGGTGCTGCTGATCTCAGCCAGCGACGTCGGGTCGCGGGCCAGGCAGCACGGCCACGTCATCGACGCGGCCCGGCGGGCCGGCACCGGCCTGCTCGCCTACACCAGCATCGCCAACGCCGGCACCACCACCATGCGCCTCGCCGAAGAGCACCAGGCCACCGAGGCGGCCCTGGCGACGTCCGGCCTTCCCTACGTGCTGCTGAGGAACAGCTGGTACACCGAGAACTACACCGCCCAGCTGGGCACGATCCGGCAGCACGGCGCCGTGCTCGGCTGCGCCGGCCAGGGCCGGGTCAGCGCGGCTACCCGAGCGGATTACGCCGCCGCCGCGGCGGCCGTGCTGACCGCCGGCGGCCAGCACGGCCGGGTCTACGAGCTCGGCGGGGATCAGGCGTTCACGCTCACCGAGCTGGCCGCCGAGATCAGCGCCCAGACCGGCCAGCACGTCAGCTACCGCGACCTGCCCGCCGGGGAGTACGCGCAGGTGCTCACCGACGCCGGGATACCCGGGCCGGTGGCCGCGATCCTGGCCGACTCCGACCGCGGCCTGGCCCGCGGCGATCTGTACGTCGACAGCGGTAACCTCCGCCAGCTCACCGGCCGGCCCACCACCTCGATGCCCGACGCCGTGGCCGCCGCGCTGCGCAGCGCCACCGGCTGAGTGGGCCACCGGCTGAGTGGGCCACCGGCTGAGTGGGCCACCGGCTGAGTGGGCCACCGGCTCTTGCTCTGCTGGCCTTCGGCCGATCGAGATTAAGCTGGGTAGGTGGCTAGCGAGGAAGACGTGCGGACCGTCGCGCTGTCCCTGCCGGGAGCGGCGGAGAAACCCTATAACCATTTGCCTGGCTTCCGGGTCCGGCAAAAGCTGTTCACCCGCATCCACGAGGAGCCGGACGCGGTTTTTGTCAACTGCGAGGATATCGCGGAGCGAGACGGCCTGCTCGCCGCCGAGCCGGATAAATTCTTCATCACCCCGCACTACAGCGGTTATCCGGGAATGCTAGTCCGGCTGAAAGCCGTCGATACCGACGAGCTGGCCGAGCTCATCACCGAATCATGGCGGCTGACCGCACCGCGGAAGCTGGTCCGCGAGTTCGATTCGGCGGAAGACTTCGATTCGGCGGAAGACAAGGCCGGCTGACGGCCCTTCATCCGCGCCCCGTCACCATCGGCGGGTCCAGGGCCGGATGAGGGTCACGTTCATGGACCGGCCAGCGGCAGCAAGGACCTCGGCGAGCGCCGGATCGGCGAGGACCACCACGGCGCAAGGGTTACCTCGCATCGTTTTATCTCGATCCGCACCAGGTTCGGGGGTTTTGCCGCTGAGGATAGCTGCTACTGGGTGCTGAGCTGGCTGATCATGTACCAGTCGGCGATGGAGCCGCCACCGGGGAAGGTCGCCCGCACCCCGGTCACCTGGGCGCCGCTGGGCAGGCTGAGGCGGGCGCACGGCGACGGGCCGCAGGAAGCGCTGGGCGTGACGGTCACGCCAGCCTGCCACCCGCCGCTGGCGTTGCGCCACTGGATGGTCACCGACGACGGCTCGATCACGCCGTCGGCGTTGTCCGGGGCGGTCATCCACACGGTCGCGGTGCTGGCGCTGTGCGGGTTCAGCCAGGTGGCCTGGACCGTGCCGCCGTTATCGGCCGTCATGCCGTCCAGGGCGCTGGCGAACTGGGGTCCGAAGACCGGGATGACAGCGCCGTCGGTCAGCTTGTAGTCATCGTCGCCGTAGGCGACCCCGCCGCCGGGACCGTTGGTCGGCATCGGGGTGACGGTGTAACTGTCGCCGGTGGAGATGACCGCGCCGGAGGGGTTCAGCACCTGCATCTCGTCGAACATGCACCAGCCGGAGCAGACCCCGCTGATCGTGACGTACTGCCCGGTGACCGAGGTCAGCGGCACCGAGATCGTCCCGGCGGTGTCGGATGCGTCGACGCCGCCGGTGACCGTACGGGAGGTCAGGACCGCCTGCCCGGAGGTGCCGGCCGGCTGGCAGCTCTGCCCGGGGATGCCGGTGTTCTGCGGCGCGCAGCTGCCGCCGACGGAGACGCTGACGTCGTCCGGCCAGTTGATGCCGTCCATCTGGTCGGAGTGGGTGATGAGGTTCACCGAGCCGATGGCCTGGGCCTGGCCCAGGTTGATAGTGACGCTGAACGGGCTGCTTTCGGAGTTCCAGCCCATGACGCCGTTCCAATCCCAGCTGCCAGACGGGGACACCTGGCCGTCGGTGAGCTTGCCGGCGTAGTAGCCGGCGTAGGTCGGCTGGGAGTCGGCGTAGGTACCCGACTGGGCGACCAGCGGGGTCGCGGCGGAGGTGGCCCCTTCGTTGCCGTTGGCGATCATCGGCGGGTCGTCGACACCGCCGACCACGCGCAGGACATCCGGCCACGGGCTGCCGCTCTGCCGGGTCAGGGTGATCGTCGCGCTGGTGACACTGTCGTTGCCGGACGCCGCGGCGGGGAGCGGCACGTACACCGAGTTGTACGCCGGGTTGACGCTGTCGGTTCCGGTGCGCACGGCGTAGGCCGACCGGGTGCCGCCGGGCCCGGTGACGCTGACCGTCAGCTGGCCCCGCCAGGGGCTGGCCGGGCCCTGGTCGTTGAAGTCGACCCGGACGGAGGACAGGACGGCCGGGCTGGCCAGCGTCCAGGCCTGCTGCAACGCGCCGCTGGAGGTGGTCGATGGTGACCACGGCACGGCCAGGTCGGTATTGGCGATGGTCTGCCCGGCCAGGTAGCTGGTCAGGTCGGTGTAGGCCTGCCACTCGCTGGCGTCCACGGCGCTGGCGCTGGACACCTGATCGAAGATGTCGCTGGAAAGGCCGGTGAAGAAGACCTGCGGGTAGGCGGAGGTGCCGGTGACCTGCGCGACGGCCAGGTACTGGTGCGCGATCTGCTCCTCGGTGACCGAATCACCCTGGCTGCTCAGCTCGTATTCGGTGGCCTGACTCTGCGCCGCGGCCTTGGAGCCGGCACTGTAGAGCCTGCCGTCGTTCACGACGCCCTCGTACTGCGCGTCGCGGAAGGAGTACTCGGGCTGGATGTCGGTCACGCTGAAGCCCAGGCTGGCGCCGCTCCAGGCATCGGGCGCGTTGTCATACGGCACCCAGATCGTGGAGAGCCCGAGAGAATGCGCCTCGGCGTTCATGGACTGCAGGTACGCCGGGTCACCCCAGGCGCTGCGGGCGTCCTCGCGCTGGTTGTAGACGCCGTACAGGCTGAGCTCACTCCACTGCGCGGCCGCGGCCATCGACTGCACCTGCTTGAGGTACCAGGTGGTCACGTCCATCCGCTGCGCGGGAACGCTCATGTTGTACGTGGTGCCCGACACCGTCACGCTGGCATCTTGGGGGGACAGCCAGGGCAGCGCCAGCGCCACCTCGATCGGCTTAGGGGGCGGACCGTACGTGGCGGCTAGCGTGGCCGCGGCGCTGTCCAGGGCGGCGGCGTCGCTGAATTCCTGGGTCAGCAGGTCGCTGAGCTGCGACCCGGTCAAGCTGGCGGACATGATGTCCTGGCCGTCGATGTCCTGCGTGGTGAGGATGACCGCGTCGAACAGCCACTGCCCGGTGAACTGCCCAGCCGCGTTGACCCGCATCAGGTGCTGCTCCCACTGCTGCGCGGTGCGGTTCGGCGAGGAATAGACGAGCGCGGCGTGCTGCCAGCTGCCGGCCGCCGCCGTATCCGGCGTTGACCCGGCCGCGGTTGCCCCCAGGACACAGGCCGCGATGGCGATCATATGTAGCAGAACAATAGGCCTCGTCACGATTCCCCCGGATGCGCGCAGGGCGCCATATTCTCAGCGGCCAGTCCCGAACTGGTCCGAACACGGCGAACTCCAGGCCGTCCTCCTACCCATTGTCATGCAATAAACACTCTGGGTAATAATTTGCCGACGCCGGCAGGCGTCGCCGAGCCGGGAACAAGTGTCCCGATGCCTTTGTTGCAGCCAGTGCATCGATGATCTGACCACAAACTTACGTTCAATGCAAGGTTATACTGACTGCATCATGACACTGGCAGCTGAAACCGCTCCGCGGCTGGAGCCGCGCTCGTCGCTGCGGGAGCGGAAGAAACTGGCCACCCGCCGCGCCATCCGCCGGGCCGCCCTCGAGCTGATCGCGGAGCGGGGTTTCTCGCACGTCACCGTGGAGGACATCGCGGCGGCCGCGGACGTCTCGCCGCGCACCTTCTTCAACTACTTCCCGTCTAAGGAAGCGGTCCTGTTCGGCGCCGATCCGGGCCGGGCCGAGGAGGTACGGGCCCGGCTGGTCCATGACCTGCCGGGTCACAGCGCCCTGGATGTGCTGCGCGTGGTCCTGACCGAACGGGCCCGCCAGCTGGCCGCGGAGCTCGCCGAACTCGGCGGGGACCCGGCCCGCTGGGTCGCTCAGATGAAGTCCGCGCAGGCCGATCCCCAGCTCCGGGCGGCGCAGGCCTCGCACATGGCCCAGGTGGAATCCAGCTTCGCCAGCGCCCTCGCGGAACGGCTCGGCACCGACCCCGACCGCGATCCCTACCCCATGCTGCTGGCCAGCGCGGCCACCGCCGTGCTGCGGGCGATCATGTCGTTCTGGGCGGCGGCGGGCGGCACCGTGCCCCTCGAGCAGCTGGCCGACGCCGCGTTCCGGACGCTCGCTGACGGGTTCCCGGAGACCTCCGCGCTGCGCGATCTGGTCCCGGCCGCACCAGCTGTCATTCAGAACTCCGAAACCGGAAGGACGAGTACAAATGAGCATGTCTAGCTCCCCCGCCGGGGGAACCTCGCCGGAGCAAGCCGGCGGCGGTGCGGCGGCGAGCGGCAACGGAGCCGGCAACGGCGCGCGGCCCGACCTGTCGCGCCGCGCGATCCTGCTCATCATCGGCGCGCTGATGCTCGGGATGTCGCTCGCGGCGCTGGACCAGACGATCGTCTCCACCGCGCTGCCCACCATCGTCGGCGACCTGAAGGGCGGCTCGCACATCGCCTGGGTCATCACCGCGTACCTGCTGGCCACCACCGTCTCGACCCCGCTGTGGGGCAAGCTCGGCGACCAGTACGGCCGGAAGATCTTCTTCCAGGCTTCGATCGTGATCTTCCTCATCGGTTCGGTGCTGGCCGGGCTCAGCCACTCCATGGTCGAGCTGATCGCGTTCCGCGCGATCCAGGGCCTGGGCAGCGGCGGCCTGATGGTCGGCGCCCAGGCGATCGTCGGCGACATCGTCTCGCCCCGCGAGCGCGGCCGTTACGTGGGCCTGTTCGGCGCGGTCTTCGGCGTGGCGAGCATCATCGGCCCGCTGCTCGGCGGCGTGTTCGTCGACAACCTGACCTGGCGCTGGATCTTCTACATCAACGTGCCGATCGGGATCATCGCGCTCATCGTGGTGGCCAGCCAGGTGCCGGGCACGCTCAGCCGGGTGCACCACACCATCGACTACCTCGGCACGGCCGTCCTGTCCCTGACCGCGACCTCGTTCATCCTGCTCACCAGCCTGGGCGGCACCACCTACGGGTGGAACTCGGCGCCGATCTGGATCCTGGGGGCGGCCGGCGTCGCGGGAGTCGGCATGTTCGTGGCGGTCGAGCGCCGGGCCGCCGAGCCGGTCCTGCCGCTGCACCTGTTCAAGCTGCGGGCGTTCTCGGTGACCAGCGTGGTCGGCTTCATCGTCGGGTTCGCGATGTTCGGCGCGATCACCTACCTGCCGGCGTTCTACCAGGTCGTCCGGGGCGTCTCGCCGACCCTGTCGGGCGTCCGGCTGCTGCCGCTGATGGCCGGCCTGCTCATCGTCTCGATCGGGTCCGGGCAGGTCATCAGCAAGACCGGCAAGTACCGGTTCTGGCCCATCGCCGGCGCCGGGTTCATGACGCTCGGCCTGTACCTGCTGTCGCTGGTGGGCGTCGGCACCTCCTCCTGGCTGGGCGCCCTGTACATGCTGGTGCTCGGGATGGGCATCGGCGGCGTCATGCAGGTGCTCGTCATCATCGTGCAGAACGCCGTGCCGCATAACGAGCTGGGCGTCGCCACCTCGGGCGCGACCTTCTTCCGGTCGATCGGCGGCTCGTTCGGGACGGCGATCTTCGGCGCCATCTTCTCCAACGTCCTGGTCGGCAACCTGGCCAGGCACCTGCAGGGCGTGCACCTGCCGGCCGGTTTCTCCAGCGCGGACGCCACCCCGGCCCTGCTGTCGCACCTGCCCGCGGCGGTCCACCTGGGCTTCGTGACCGGCTACGCCGAGTCGATCCAGACGGTCTTCATCGTGGCCGTCCCGATCGCCGCGCTGGCCTTCCTCGGCACCTGGCTGATCCCGCAGGTCGAGCTGAAGAGGTGGTCCCCCGCCGAGTCGGTCCCGGCCGGCCAGCCGCAGACGGACGAGGCGCTGGAGGCGCTGGACTCACAGCAGGCGTAACCGGGCTGACCACAATCCTGCCGTCGCAGGTTCAAGACATTGAGGTCCCGAACGGGCCGTGGTAGCAGCCGTCCGCAGAGCTGTTACCACGGCCCGTTCAGAATCATGACTTCATGGAACCGGCCGTGGCATGAGCGGGCCGCCTTTATGA
>CABEDN010000261.1_pt1 | contig 10409 bp, 5 predicted proteins | sample 3423051 | NCBI WGS metagenome assembly CABEDN01 (sample SAMEA5534330, study PRJEB31848) | metagenome | biome: tundra; feature: field; material: soil | place: USA | collected 2013-05 | depth 0.15 m
GCACTGCCAGCGGGTATCACACTGCGTGACATCAACGGAACGGGCCGCCCCGGCCCTTGCGCGGCTGGTCTAGACCAATCCAGCCAAAAGTGACAAGCCCTGAACGACTAGGTCCGGACTGACGAGCAAACATGGAGCAAACACGGGCACGGGCCGACGGGCGCCAGTCCGCCTGTGTGGCAGTCACGGTCCGTAATTCCAGCTGGTGACGCACACTGCGTAACGCAGAACTGGGCCATTGGCGCGGCGGTGATGCGCGTTCGGGACACGGGCGTACGCGCCGGGTGCAGCGGGGGAACGTCTGGTGGGCGTGCTTGGGCCGGTCTGCGGCATGGCCGCGGTGTACACGGCTCGTGCCTCATCCGCTCTTGACCGGTCGTGATCCTCGGTGGACCGTCCATGTACCTGCCGAGCGCTGGGTGCGCACGGCCCGGGCTGAGGTCACCGACCGGATGCTGATTGCCGGGCCGCGGCATCTGCGCGCGGTCCTGGAGGAGTACGCCGAGCACTATAACCAGCATCGCCCGCACCGGGCCCCGGAATCTGCGGCCACCGGACTGCGACGACATCACCATAGCCACGGCCACCGACCTGGCGGCGGCGAGAATACGGCGGCGGAGGGTCCTCGGCGGGCTGATCCACGAGTACGAACGGGCTGCATGACGGCCCCAACCCAGCCATGACGTTGCAGGTCAGAGACCGTGACAAGGTTATGGAACCCTACAAGCTCACTTCTACGATGATCCAAGGACGCAGGACACTAGGGGGCTGCCGGAGTGGTTGCGGCAGGGGCTGACGATGATGACGTGGTCGATGGAGCCACTGTGACTGGCGACGATGGCGTGGGCGATACGGATGTCGCGGTCGATATCGGGCTTGGCGTAGGCGACACGGATGTCGGCGACGGCGTCGCGGACGGGGACGATGACGGGGACGGGGACGCGGAATGTGACGCAGCCGGGCTGTCTTGGGCCGGGCCGACCAGGTCCGGTGTCTGGGCCTGGTGGCCGGCAAAGAGCAGCGCGACGGCCGCGATCGCGACGCCGAGAACCGCGACGGCTCCGCCGGTGGCCGCCCCGGCGGCGAACGAGCGTCGGCGGTCACGGCGGTACTCGGTGCGCCGCCGTTCACGCAGTTCGGGCGGCAGCGCCGCGCGTCGCGCGGCCCAGCTGTTGACCGGCGCAGCGGCCATGCCGAGCGTCGGGAACAGCAGCAGCCCAGCCAGTAGCGGCCCGCTCAGCTGAGTGGCCTTGGTTAGGGCGGCCGCGATGCCCAGCAGACCGAGCAACGCCAGCGTTGACTCCGCCCAGTTGGCTCGGAGTGCCTCCCACCATTTCGTCTTCTCGCTGGTCTTAGGCGTCCGCAGGAACGCCGCCTTGTGCGCGAACAAGGCCAGGACCGACGCCCGCGCGACCACCAGCGAGGTCGACTGCCAGATGAAGAACGCGCCCAGAGCGTCCCGCCAGGACGCGCCGGTCCCCCGGCGCAGCAAGGCGATCGCGCGTACTAGTCCTAGCAGCACGAGCACTGGCACGGCCGCGACAAGGAACACGGTCAGCTTGCGGAACAGCTGACCGCCGCCGGTGGCGAGGTTGACGGCACCCGCCAGCATGAAAACGAGGAAGAGCAGGCCGAGCAGGTCGCCGTACCATTGCAGCGCGCCCGCCAGGTAGGCCCAGCGCTGCCCGGGGGCCAGGTGATTCGCGCGCGATTGCCTGCCCGGCAGCAGCGAACGCCAGTGCATGCGGAGCACCTGGATGCCGCCGAAGCACCACCGGTATCGCTGGCCCTTGAGCGCCTCGAAGGTCAGGGGCATGATGCCGTGACCCCATGACTGGTCCACGTGCAACCCGGACCAGCCGGCCCGCAGCAGGCGCAGGGACAGCTCGGCGTCCTCGGTGATGCACCACTCGTCCCAGCCGCCGAGCTCATCGAGAGCGGCCCGGCGGATCAGTCCCATGGTGCCGGCGAAGATGGCCCCGTTGTGCTCGTTGCGAGACGGCTGCGAGACGGCGAAGAAGTACTTGTAGGAGTAGTACAGTCGGCGGTAGTACCGTGCTTCGGTCCAGCCGCGGTAGTCCTGCGGCGCCTGCACGAACCCGATCCACGGATCCGCGAACGCGGGTGCGCACCGGCGCAGGAACCCCGGCTTGATCTGGTAATCCGAGTCGACGACGCCGATTAGCTCGGCCTCGTCAGAGGTGAGCTGCCGCAGGGCGTAGTTCAGCGCCCCTGACTTGTAGCCCGGCCAGTTCTCCAGGTGGGCGAACTTGACCCCGTGCCGGTCGCACCACGCCTCCACCGGCCGCCACAGGTCCTCGTCGTCGGTGTTGTCATCGATCAAGATGATCTCGTACCGCGGATAGTCGAGCTGCAGCAGCGAGCGGAGCGTTTCGATCACCATGTCCGGCGGCTCGTTGTGCGCGGGCACGTGCAAGCTGATGAACGGCAGTTCGCTCTCCGCGACGTCTAGCCGGGTAGACGCCGTGATCCGCCGTCGCCAGTGCTCGGTGCCCAGCGCGTCGCACACCTCCCACAGGTACGCGCAGCACAGCAGGGCGGCGAATACTTCAAGCACCCAGAGCAGCAGACCGCCCACGGTGCTGGCCGGGCCGAGGTGACTGTCGAACGTCCACTCCAGCGCGTAGATCAGGTACACCACGAAAAGGAAGGTGCTCGATGCCCAGCACAGGTGGGCGCGCCCGGACCACCGCCTGGTCACCGGAAGCCAGACCAGGCCGGCGAACAGCAGGCCCGCGACGCCGGCCACCAGATTATGCTCGGAGGCCCCGAGCAGCCGCAGCGTAACCGCCGCGGCAGCGGCGAGCACGAGGATGCCGATTACCGCGAACACCAACCGCCGCACGGCTAGCCAAGTTCCGGTCCCTCGATGGGGCCGGCGGCCGGGCAGGAACAGTGCGGCCGAGCCGAGCGGTGCGGCCACGATCGCGGCGAGCAGCATAGCCTGAAGCACGAAAGCCCCTTACCGCGGTTGTTGCGCCATTCATTGAGATTCATGGCTACCCGGACGCCAAGGGGTCAATCATCGCAAATCGTAGTCCCGGCCCGCCGAGGAAGGCGTCAGCCAAGGAAGGCGGTTACCGTGCGAGCGAACCACACCGGGTCGTCTACCCACGGGGAGTGACTGGCCGGAGGCACGGGCTAGTTCTGGCTCAGGGGTCTGCGAGCGTGTGGGGTTCCAGAACTCGGCCACCAGTCCTGACCTTGGCTTCTATGCGGCCCGCTCGTATTCGTTGACGAGGCCGCCGAGGACGGTCCGACGATTGATCCGCTCCTTGGAAAGGTCGGCGACAGGGTGGTCGGGCCGGGGCGGCCGGAGCTGGCGGCTGCGATGAGGGCGCCGTCCGTTGTAATGGGCCTCGTACTGGGCCAGGACAGTTCGCAGGTGCCGTTCGCCGAAGATGAGCATCCGGTCGGTGACCTCCTTGCGGGCGGTGAGCACGAACCGCTCCGCATAACAGTTCGCTCGCGGGCTCCGGGGCGGGATCTTCACGGCCTGGATACCGGCATCGGCCAGCACCGCGTCAAATGATGCGGTGAACTGCCCGGCCCGGTCCCGGACAAGGAACCGGAAGCTGACGGCGCGATCCCCCAGATCCATGAGCAGGTTGCGGATCTGCTGGACAGTCCAGGCCCCGTCCGGGTTCGCGGTGATCCCGAGGATGTGCACGTAGCGGGAGCCTATCTCCATGACGAACAGGCAGTACAGCCGCTGCAGGGTGACCGCGCAGTCCACGTGGAAGAAATCGGTGGCGAGCATCGTGGCGGCCTGAGTGTGCAGGAACTTCCGCCACGTCGTGTCGGTGTTCCGTTGCGGTGCCGGGGGAATCTTCAGTGCTCTGAGGACCCGGCGGATGGTGGACGCGCTGACCCGGTGGCCGAGCTTGAGCAACTCGCCCTGGATCCTCTTGTATCCCCAGCCGTTATTCTCGGTGGCGAGTCGCTCGATCAGCGCGGTGGTCTCGGCGCTGACCGGAGGCCGTCCTGTGCGGTGCGGGTAGGTCCAGTGGCGGGTGACCAGGCGGCGGTGCCAGCGCAGGACGGTGCCGGGGGTGACCAGCCGGTGCGCTTGCAGCCTCCCGGGCAGGAGCCGGATTAGCGCGGCGAGGACCGCGCGGTCGGCCCAGTCGACCCGGGCCCGCGGATGGGTGCGGCGCAGTACGGCGACCTCGTGCCGTAGCACGAGCAGCTCGGCGTCCTTGGAGGCTGATGACCGGGCGAGCAGGACCAGCCAGCCGCAGAGCCGGACGAAGATGAGGTAGAGCAGGCGCAAGGACACGGATGATCATGATGCCCTATTGCTGACGCTGGTCATCGCTGCAGGTCAGGGAAACGGCACAGTTCTGGCACCCCACAGGCTCATTCGTGAACGCGTGGGAACCCAAACCCCGGCATCCACAGGCTCACCCGCGTCAGCGGCTCCGGAGGGTGCAGTCGCAAGCGTTCGCGCTGTCGCGTCAGGTCGCCGTTGGCGTCACCAGGAATTGGCAGCGGGGCCCTGCCGCTGTCACCAGACGACCATCCAGCGTCGCGAGCGGCGCGTCGAGAGCTTCGGCGATCGCCACGTACCAAGCGTCATAGCATGTCACGTTTTCGCGGAGTTCCCAGACTCGCGCGGCAAAGGGCGCATAAGGAAACTGTTCTACCCGCAGATCAAGGAGATCGGCATGCGCAAGCGATCCCACTTCAGCGGCCACGGACCCAGCGAGGACGGAACGGCGCAGGATGTTCGCGGCTTCGGCCGGCATCAGGTGCGGCGCCGCTAGCGAGTCACTGGCCAGCAGGGATTCCGCCCACGTTCCGTCGGCACCGCTGTCTACGAGCGCGGCGACGACCATGGAAGCATCGACGACCAGGGTCACGGGCGATCTTCGTCGCGGTACGAGAGAATCTGCTCGGCCGGCAGCGTGCTGGCGTGTGCAGCTTTGCGTGCCTGTATCCGCGCGACCAGAGCCTCGACGTCAGGTTGCCGGGCAAGCTCTATGAGCTTGGCGCGTAGGTACTCCTGTAGGGAACGCCCGGTCATCGCAGCCCGGGCCGCGAGTTCATTGCGAGTCTGATCGGGGACATCCCGCACGGTAATGGACGTACTCATAGCATCATTATGCAGCTGATGCTGGCAAAATGCAAGCATGTCGCCACTTCGGGGCCCTCATCACCTAGTACGAGCGGGCCGCATAGAAGCCCAGGTCAGAGTCAGTGGCCGAGTTCTGGAACCCACAGGCGTAGGCGAGCCGACTCCGAAGCGGGCAGGTGCATCTGCCGACTACTTGAGGATACCTCCGGCATACAGCAAACGCGCTCTCCCCGCCCAGCCAACAGTCAGCGCGGCCTACGCCTCGCCATGCCTGCTCGTGTCAACGGCCAATTTTTGGGGGCTCGCAGCAGCAGCGATAACCGGCAGCGATGCAGCCGTCTGCCCCTGCGGACCGGACAGCGCGCATCCGGGGCACGAATCGGCGTCCAGCCGCGCCCACGGCGCCGTGTCGTGGCGATCGCGGTCAGGCCCGCATAGTTGCGCCGTTCCTGGCCGTCAGCCCGCGGGTGGCCGCCCTCGATGCACCTCTGTACCTCCAGTGGTCCTTTGATGCACCTGGCCGGGACCGGCGCAGTGATGGAGGCAGGACTGGTGATCCAGGCTGAGACTGCAGCCATCGCGGTTTCCCAGCGGACTTGCCGGTGCGACGGAGCTGTTTGCCAGCATCACTGCCTACGAACGCCCAGCTACCACCATCGGCACATGCGTGAGGACTTCCACCCAGCCGCGTCCCGGCGCGCCGGGACAGTGCCTTATAACTGTGCACTACCAGCGGGTATCACACTGCGTGACATCATCCGAAGTGGCCGTCCCAGCCGCATACGCGGCTGGTCTAGACCAATCCGGCCAAAGGTGACAAGCCCCCAACGACTAGGTCCGGACTGACGAGCAAACACGGAGCAAACATGGGCCGGAAATAGCCCCAACGAGGGCATCCCGATAGACTAAAACCCCAGGTCAGAAGGGTGCGCCGCCAGGGACTCGAACCCCGAACCCGCAGATTAAGAGTCTGCTGCTCTGCCAGTTGAGCTAGCGGCGCGTGAAGAAACGCTGTGATCGTAGCAGCAATCGGCCGGGCGTTGCGAATCACGGCCCGGCGCTCAGCGCTCAGTGCTCGGTGAGAACGCCATGGGATGTTCGGAAGAAAAGAATGAGACGACCTATATTCCGAACGGACCGTGGTAGCTCTATTACGGACAAGTCGGCGCCCCCGGCGGGGCGTAACTACGATGGCTTGAACCAGATGCCAGACGCGGACGTGCAGATAGGTAGGCAAAGCGGGGTATGTGCGGGTGACGCAGACATGACCAGCGGTAACGTTGTACAGTCGACCCCCATGCCCGAGCCATCCCAAGCCTCGCAGCCCGCCAGCAATGCCGCGGCCGGGACGTCAACCCGCCTGGGCTGGCTAGACCTCCTGCGCGGGATAGCGGCGCTGTTCGTGGTCTTCGATCACGTTAGCGACTACGTCCTCCAGCACATCCGGGCGGAGGTCTATCAGTGGTTCGACGCGGGCAACTACGGCGTTTTCGTCTTCTTCATCATCAGCGGCTACATCGTGCCTGCGTCCCTGGAGCGCAAGGGCAGCGTGCGGACGTTCTGGGTCAGCCGCCTGTTCCGGCTGTACCCGCTGTACCTGCTCGCCGTGGGGATTGCGGTGACGCTGTACCTGGTGCACTTCGGGTCGCTGCGGGGCGAAGGCTCGGACCCGGAAGCCTCCGTGCTGTCCCAGCTGCTGATGATGTCCAACGTGCTCGGCGGTCAGAACCTGCCGAGCGTGGTCTGGTCGCTGTCCTACGAGATGGTCTTCTACCTGCTGATCACCGCGTTGTTCATCGCCCGGGTGCATAAGCGCAGCAGCTGGTACGCGCTGGGCTTCGCGGTCGCCGCCGTCGCGATCGGCGGCTTGCTGCCGCAGGCCTTCTTCACTCACAACATCGCCAGCCCGCGCCTGATCGCGCTGGTGGCCGACCTGACCGTGCTGGCCGGACTGGCCCTCGCGGTCGTGCTGCGCGGCATGTCGCGGCTGCTCGGCGCGGCCATGGCCGCGGTGGTCGCGGTGGCGCTGCTCGCCTTCAACGGCGGCTGGATCTGGCCGTGGGAAGCGCTGTCGATCCTGGCCCTGATGTTCACCGGGACGATGTTCTACCGGGCCGAACAGGGCCAGTATCCGTGGCCCCGGGCCATCGCGGTCGGGGTGGGCGTGTTCGCCATGACCATCGCGGCCGGCCTGTGGCACAGCCACGCCTGGGGGATGGACGCGCACTCAGAGCTTCTCTGGGAGCGTCGCTGGTTCTCCGCGTTCGCGCTGGCCGGCCTGACGTTCGGGGCCGGGCTGGCGTTCCGGCACGTGCACTGGCCGCGGGCGCTGACCTGGCTGGGACTGATCAGCTATTCGGTCTACCTGCTGCATCCGCTGCTCATCGAGTCCTATCACCACTTCGCCTGGACCCGCTTGCACCATCCTTTCTGGCTCCAGGTTCTGCTGGCCGCCGCGTTCCTGACCGTCTTGATCGCGGTCAGCTCGCTGACCTACCTGTTCGTCGAGCGGCCGATGCAGAACCTCGGGCGCCGCGTCGCCCACCGGCTGGACGCTCGCTTCGGCCCCGACCGGGTGCCCAGCCAGCAGCCCGCGGCCGCCAGGCCGGCCATGGCGGGCAGGTCGCACCCGGCGACCGAATAGCTCGCGGCATACTGCATGCTGGTGTGATGGCTCCGACGTCGATCCCCGACCGGCCGGGCTCTGAGCTGCCGGTGCCTGAGCTGCCGGTGCCGCGCGAACCGGGCGCACCTTACCGGGTCTGCCTGGTCTGCCTGGGCAACATCTGCCGCTCGCCGATGGCCGAGACGGTGCTGCGCGCCGCGATCGAGGCGGCCGGCCTGGACGGTGCGGTGATCGTGGACAGCGCAGGCACCGGCGACTGGCACATCGGCGGGCCGATGAATTCCGGCGCCCGGGCCGCGCTGACCAGCCGCGGCTACGACGGCTCCGCGCACCGGGCCAGGCAGATCGGGGTTTCCTGGCTGCCCGAGCGTGATCTTTTCCTCGCCATGGACGCCCGCAACCTCGCCGACCTGCGCCGGATGGCCGGTGCCCAGAGCCGCGACCGGATCCGCCTGTTCGGTGAGGTGGGCGGGCTGAGCGACGTCGACGGCGGCGAGATCCCGGACCCTTACGGCGGCAACGCGGCCGACTTCGGCTACGTGCTCGACCTGCTCGGCCGCGCCGCGCCGGTCGTCGCAGGTCGGCTGGCCCAGGTACTTGACCCCGCGTCCGGCGGCCGCGCCGCGCCAGCGTGAGCTCCCCAGCGTGAGCTCCCTAGCGTGAGCTCCCCAGCCGCCGGCCAGCTGGCCCGGCTAACCGGCCTGACCGTGCGCGAGGCGCGCGTCGTCGGCTCCCAGCACGGCTATCAGCACCTGATGGTCACGCTCGCGGGTGGTCTGCGCGCGTTCGCCAAACTAGCCGCCGACCCGGCCCCCGGTACTCCCGGTACTCCCGGTACTCCCGGTACTCCCGGTACTCCCGGTACTGCCGACCCGGCTCCCAGTGGCGCCGATGATATCGCCGCCGCGTTCGCCGCCGAAGCGAGCGGCCTGCGCTGGCTCGCTGAGGCCAAGGCCGTTCCGGTGCCCGAGGTGCTGGCCGCGGGGCGGGCCGCGCTGGTGCTCTCCATGGTCCGGCCGGGCCAGGCGACACCCGAAGCCGCGTTCGGCTTCGGCGCCGGACTCGCCCGGCTGCATGCCGCCGGAGCAGAGCGCTTCGGCGCTCCATGGCGGGGATTCATCGCCAGCTTGCCGCTGGACAACACCTCAGGACCGCAGTGGCCCGAGTGGTACGCGAGCCGGCGGCTGCTTCCTTATCTCCGGCGGGCCGTCGACTCCGGGACGCTGGGGCCGCAGGACGCCCGGCTCGTCGAAGCGGTGATCGACCGGATTGGCTCACTGGCGGGGCCGGCCGAGCCGCCGAGCCGCATCCACGGCGATTGCTGGGCCGGGAACGTGCTGTGGTCGGGCGGCCAGGGCTGGCTCATCGACCCGGCGGCGCACGGCGGCCACCGCGAAACCGACCTGGCCATGCTGGCCCTGTTCGGCGTGCCCTACCTGGACCGGATCACGGCCGGCTACAACGACGCGGTGCCGCTGGCGGCGGGCTGGCGAGACCGGATCCCACTGCACCAGCTGCATCCGCTGCTGGTCCACGCGTGCATGTTCGGCGCGTCCTACCGGGACGCGGTACGCTCGGCCGCCCGTGCCGTCCTGGCTAACTAGGGCGCTCACCGAAAGTCCCGTTTTCGCCTGAGCCAAACCCATACAATTGTGCCGCAATGAGGCGACAGATCAGGAAATGCAGTAGGGGGCCCCTGGGGAAGATGGCGCCATCGTGACCGGCAGCAACGGCCACCCGTCCGGAGACCAGTGAGCGGTGTGCGGGTCCTGTGCCGGGCAGGTCCGCCTGCCGCCGTGGATCATGTGGATTCCTGGATCGCCGTCGGCGTTATTCCCCGCTGCCCGGGGGACCCTGGATCCTATTCACGGTTACGAGCACGTGTCACGTTGCGTCGGGAATCGGCTGCGATATCCCAGGCGCCTTGCTTGTTACCTGTCAGGTTGTTGTCTTCGACCACGCCTTTTCCGCCTTGATAAATCCGTACCGCGTGATATTCATTGCGGTTGATCCGGTTGCGGCGCAGCGTGGGGTTGCCGCCGGTTCCGATCGCCACGCCCGCGCTGGCGTTGGCGGTGATGTCGTTGTCTTCGAGTATCCCTAGCCCCTGGTCCAAGACATAGACGCCGGCGTCCTTGCCGTCGTGGATGGTGTTGCGGCGCAGCGTGGGGTTGCCGCCGGTCTTGATCGCCACGCCCGAGCGGGCGTTGGCGGTGATGTCGTTGTCTTCGAGGATCCCCAGCCCCTGGTCCCAGACGGCGACGCCGACGTCCTTGCCGTCGTGGATGGTGTTGCGGCGCAGGCGCGGGTCGGCGCCGCCGTGGATGGCCACGCATGGGCCGCTGTGGCTGGTGATGTCGCAGCCTTCCAGTTCCAGGCGGCCCTGGCCGATGTCCACGCCGTACCAGGTGCCCTCGCCGCCGGTCTGCCGCAGGGTCAGATTGGCGATCCGGCTGATGTTGGCCCGGAACACCACCACATCGGCGTCACGGACGTGGACCTGGATGTCGGCGGCCGGGCCGTCCCCGAGGATCTCCAGGGGCTTGTCGATGACCAGGCTTTCGGTGTAGAGCCCGGGCCGGACCAGGATCCGGTCCCCAGGGCTGGCCGTCTTGATGGCCTCACTGATCGTGGTGAAATCACCCCGGTGGAAGGGGTCGACCACGTGGGTGGGCGGCTCGGTCC
>CABEDN010000264.1_pt1 | contig 10406 bp, 9 predicted proteins | sample 3423051 | NCBI WGS metagenome assembly CABEDN01 (sample SAMEA5534330, study PRJEB31848) | metagenome | biome: tundra; feature: field; material: soil | place: USA | collected 2013-05 | depth 0.15 m
AAGCGGTCCTCGTACATTCGGCGCGGGATGCACACCATACGGAGAGGAGCCCGTGCGCCATGCAGGTTGACGAACTGCTCAAGCCATTCCCGATCAAGGAGTTCCACCCGTTCCCCAGGGCGATGCTGGGTCCGGGTGCGCACGAGATGATCGGGCCGGAAGCGAAGAAGCTGGGTTTCAGGAAGATCCTGGTGATGACCACCGGCCTGCGGGGCAGCGACACCGTCCACAAGATCGTCGAGTCGCTGAAGTACCACGGCCTCGAGACGGTGCTCTTCGACAAGGTCGAGTCCAATCCCAAGGACTACAACGTGATGGACGCCGTAGCGCTGTACCAGGAGACCAAGTGCGACTCGTTCGTCTCGATCGGCGGCGGCTCGGCGCACGATGCGTGCAAGGGAGCCCGGATCTCGGTGGCGCACGACGGCCGCAGCGTCAACGAGTTCGAGGGCTTCAACAAGTCAGAGAACCCGAAGAATCCGCCGCATATCGCCGTCTCCACGACGGCCGGCACCGGTTCGGAGACCTCCTGGGCCTATGTCATCACCGACACCACCACTGACCCGGATCAGCCGCACAAGTACGTGGCGTTCGATGACGCCTGCGTGACCAGCCTGGCCATCGACGACCCCGTGCTGTACTACGACTGCCCGCTTGACTTCACCGCCCAGTGCGGCTTCGATGTGCTCGCGCACGCTTCCGAGCCGTACGTGTCCCGGCTGAACTTCCCGCCGTCGCTGGGCAACGCACTGTACGCCATCAAGCTGACCTCGGAGAACCTCCGCGCGGCGGTGTGGAACGGCCAGGACCTGCCCGGCCGCGAGGGCATGATGTACGCCCAGTACATCGCCGCGCAGGCGTTCAACTCCGGCGGGCTGGGCATCATCCACTCCATCTCGCACGCGGTCAGCGCCTTCTATGACACCCACCATGGCCTGAACAACGCGATCGCGCTGCCGCGGGTGTGGGCGTTCAACATGCCGGCGGCCTACCAGCGGTTCGCCGACATCGCCGATCAGATGGGCGTGGACACACACGGCATGACCGCCGTAAAGGCCGCCGAGGCGGCACTGAACGCAGCCATCCGGCTGCTGCGGGACGTGGGCATCCCGGAGAAATTCACCGACGTGACCCAGGACAGCTATTCCAAGAACCGGCTCGGCACGGGACCGACAAAGTACTACGAGAACGCCAAGACGATCACCGGTGACGCGGCCGACGTCGACCGGATCACCAATCACGTGCTCGGCGACGCCTGTACGCCCGGCAACGCCAAGGAGTGCACGTTCGAGACGGTCCGCCCGGTGGTCGATCACTGCCTCAACGGTGACCTCGACGACCTGCTCAGCTGACCGCCCGCAGCGGTCCGATACCCCGCGCCCGGACGAACCGGAGGACACGTGCCCACGTCGGCAGACGACCTCAGTACCTTTCTGTCGATCGACGACGTCGTCAGCCGGTTCGCCGCGGCCGGATATATCACCGACCGGCGGCTGGCCACCACCATCTACCTGGTGACCCGGCTGAACAAGCCGGTCTTGCTGGAGGGGCCGGCCGGCGTCGGCAAGACCGAGCTCGCCAAGACACTAGCCGCGGTGACCGGGCGCCGGCTGCTCCGCCTGCAGTGCTACGAGGGACAGGACGAGACCCGGGCGTTGTATGAGTGGGATTACGGCAAGCAGTTGCTGTACACCCAGATGCTGCGCGAGAAGATCAACGACATCATCGCCGATACCCCGGATATCCCCGCGGCGGTCGCGCGGATCGAGGCCCATGAAGGCGTGTTCTTCTCCGACCACTTCCTGGTCGCGCGCCCGCTACTGGACGCGATCCGCGGCGAGCAGCCGGCCGTGCTGCTGATCGACGAGGTGGACCGGGCCGACGAGGCCCTGGAGGCGGTGTTCCTGGAATGCCTCGGCGAGTATCAGGTATCCGTGCCGGAGATCGGCACCTACACGGCGAAGGTCCCCCCGTATGTGGTGCTCACCTCGAACAACACGCGGGACCTGTCGGCCGCGCTGAAGCGCCGCTGCCTGCACTTGTTTCTCGACTACCCGGACGCGGAGCGGGAGCTTGAGATCGTGCGATCCAAGCGGACCGGGCTGCCAGAGGCCGCCGCCCGGCAGCTGGTGCAGGTGGTGCGCGGGCTGCGGCAACTGCCGCTGCGCAAGAGCCCCAGCATCTCCGAGACGATCGACTGGGCGCGCACGCTGACCGTACTCGGCGTCGACGAGCTCGACGCTGGCGTGCTGGCCGACACAGCCAACATCGTGCTGAAGTATGAGCGGGACATGCAGTGCGCCGTGGAGGCGATGCCCCGCTTGGTCGACCCGAACCGCGAGCTGCCCGACGCCGGCCATGCCCACGGGCATGGCGATGCGCACGGACATGGCGAAGGTCACGGGCGCGAGCATGGTCAGGGCAGGGATCAGGGGCCCGATCACGGGCACGCCGACGGCAACGGGCACGGCGCGGGCCAAAGCCGTGCTGACGGGCACAGCCTGGACGGCCAGGCCGACGGCAGGGACGTCCGAGCGGGCATGGACCGGCCGGGCCGGCACGATGAGGGGTATTACGGCGCTCCGGGCCCCGGTCCGACCCGCCGAACCGCCCCCGGACAGGGCCAGGGCAGCCGGTCGTTCGCAGCATTCACGCGCCGCCGGCCCGGCTGACAGGAGCTCGGTGTGGAAGGGAGCCTGCACCGGTTCGTACGCTTGCTGAGGCTGTTCGGCGTGCGCGTGTCGGTCGCCGAGGCTGCCGACGCCATGCTCGCCGCCGCGCAGCCTGGCGTGCTCGCCGATCGGCAGACGCTGCGGGCGGCGCTGCGCGTGACGCTGATCAAGGACCGGCGCGACGACGAGCTGTTCGATGAGCTGTTCACCGCGTTCTTCTCGCTGCGCCCGGTAGCCGGTCCGGCCGGCGAGCACGGTCACGACCACGCTCACGACGACCTTGCCGATACGGGCGAGCTGGAGTCGGTCACCGTTTCCGAAGAGCCATCGGAGCTCCCGCAGCAGGGGCACAGCCATGGCAAGCCGGCGGACATAAGGGATTACTTCCGCCAGGAAGATCTCGCCGAGCAGTACAACTTGCACCAGGAAGCGAACAAGATCGACCTGGCGTCGGTAACAGAGGAGATCGTGCTGTCCAAGGAAGGCGCCGACAGCGCGCGGGACGCGGGGGCGTCGGTGCAGCTGGAAACCGACCGGCTGCACAACCCCGGCATGCCGGGGCAGCTCGCTCCGGCAACCGGGCACCGGGTCGATACCACGCTGACCGTGGCGCAGCAGGAGGTGCTGCTCGGCTGGCTAGAGACAGCCGACGAGGATCTGGACGAGCAGGCCCTGGCGATGCTGCGGCGGCAGCTGGCAGGCATCATCGCGGACCTGCCCGAGCTGCTGCGACGCTACCTGGACAAGGTCGGCGGCGCTGTGGTGGAGGCCAGAGTCGCCAAAGGCGGGCGGACCGAGACCGTCGACGAGCAGGAGCGGGCCGAGCTGGAGGAGGCGCTGCGCCGGCTGGCCCACCAGCTTCGGGGCGCCCGGACCAGCAGGCAGCGCAACACGCCGCGCGGCCGCGTCAACCCGGGCCGGACTATGCGCAAGAACATGCGCTATGAAGGCATCCCGTTCCAGCCGGTCACCACCAGCCGCACCCCTGACAAGCCCCGGCTGCTGCTGCTGACCGATGTTTCCCTATCGGTGCGCACGACCGCGCGGTTCACGCTGCACCTGGTCTACGGCATGCAGTCGCTGTTCACCCAGACCCGCTCGTTCGCTTTCGTCGACGCGCCGGTCGAGATCACCGAGCTGTTCGCCGAGTACCCGCTGGAACGGGCGCTCGGGCTGGTCTTCGACGGGCTGCCCGCCGGCGGCCTGCTTGATGTCGACGCCAGCTCCGACTACGGCGCGACGTTCACCCAGTTGCTGTCGGAGCACTCAGCAGCGCTCGATCGCCGCGCCACGCTGATCGTGCTCGGGGACGGGCGGGGCAACGGCAACGACGCCGCGCTGGACACCTTCCAGGAAATCACCCGCAGGGTTCGCGAGACGATCTGGCTGACCCCGGAATCCCGGTACTCCTGGGGGCTGGGGGCGTGCGACCTGCCACGCTACGCGGAGTTCTGCGACCGAGTTCAGGTGGTCGCCGATCTCACCGGGCTGCAGCGCGCAGCCCAGCAGATATCGGCGGAGGCGACCGGACGATGAGCGAGCCGAACCTGATCCCGTCGCTTCCGCAGACCATCGACCCGCTCGCGCCTTGCCCGCACGGCCGCTACGACGACCATCTCGTCAGCGTCCTGCGCGCCGAGCCGCCTTGCGGCCACGACACGGACGCCGGCCCCGTCGTCCGTACCGACCACTTCAGCCTGACCGAGCGCGGCCGCCGGATCGAGGTAACCCACTGGCTGTCCCCCGACCAGCTCGACAACGACGTAGCCGGGCTGCTGGCCGAGGAGCTCTTCGCGCCGGGCTGGCTGTCCGGGGTAGAAATCTTCGAGCGGGTATTCACCGGCGTCGTGCGGTCCTGCGTTGATGACCCGCTGCTGGCCTGGTGCACGTTCTATGGCAATACCCTGGCCCGACTCCGCCAGTGCTGGCAGACGCCGGCCGCGGCGAACGGCCACGAGCGCACCACGATCGGCGAGTTGGCCCCCGTGTACGCGCACGCACTGCAGCTCATCCCGGCGGGCCAGGTGCTCGACCTTGGCTCCTGCTTCGGCTTCCTTCCGCTGCTGCTGGCCGAGCGGCCGGCCAATACGGTGACCGCCTCCGACCTGTCCGGTGGCACTATGCGCCTGCTGACGGCCGTGGCCGCCGCCCGCGGGCTGCAAGTGAGCACCCTGGTGTGCGATGCGGCACGGGTTCCCGTGCCGGATGGCTGGGCCGATACTGTCAGCGTCATCCACCTTCTGGAGCACCTGAGCCCCGATCATGGCCGCGCCGTTATCCGCGAGGCGCTCCGTGTCGCCCGCCACCAGGTAGTGGTCGCCGTCCCGATCGAGGACGAACCCACCGCCGCCTACGGCCATATCCGCACCTTTGACCTACGCCAGCTCGGTGAGCTGGGCGAGGGCGCTGGCCATCCCTGTTCGGTGCACGAGCATCACGGAGGCTGGCTGGTGCTCACCGCCGGCTAAGCAGCGGCAAATGTGCTCAGGTAGACGTCAGGTCCACGCCGGCCTTGGTGGCCTTGTAGACCGCCTCGGTACGACTGCTCGCGTCGAGCTTGCGCATGATGTTGCGGACATGAAATTTCACTGTCGTCTCCGACAGGTACAGCTGCGCGCCGATGCCCCGGTTGCTTAGGCCACCTGCGACCAGCCGCAGCACGCTCAGCTCGCGGCCGGTTAGCGCTGATCGTGACTGAGGGGCGTGGATCGACCGCATCATGGCGGCGGCCGAGCGGGAGTCGAACGCGCTCCCGTTCCTGGCGACCAACCGGATGGCCCGCACCAGTTCGACGGCGTCGACGTCCTTGACCACGTATCCGCATGCCCCGTGCTGAATGGCGCTGACCACCAGCGCGTCGTCCGCGAAGGTGGAGAGCACGAGTACTTTGAGCCCGGGATACCGCTTGATCAGTTGAGCGCACACGCTCAGCCCTTCGTGGTCCGATGCGGGGGACAGCTTCATGTCCAGCAGCACGATCGCCGGCCGGGTCCGCTCAACCACGGCCATTGCCTCACCAGCCGAGCCAGCCTCCCCGATGACCTGCAAGTCGTGCTCCCGGTCCAGCAGCGCGCGCAGGCCCTGCCGGAGGATCGCGTGATCGTCCACGAGCACGATCCTGACCGGGACCTCGCCGGCCGCCTCCGCCTGAGCCGGCTGTGCCTCATGCATCGCCACCGCGGCCCTCCGTCGGCAGTTGGCTACCGGCCGCCGCCCTGGGCCCGGACAAGGGCAGCGGGATGTCCAGGCGAAGAATTACACCGCCTGACCGGGACCGGTGGATGGACAACGCGCCGCCCAGGTCATCCGCCAGGGCCAGCATGTTCGCCAGCCCGCGGTGCCGTCCCGACAGGTCAGATGCGCAGGACAGCCGCAGGGCGCGACGCAACTGGGCCGGGTCGCCGGTCCCGTTGTCGGAGACGCTGAGGGCGAGCACATCGGCCCGGTAATTCAGCCGGACCAGCGCGCGCGTGGCCTTGCCGTGCGCCGCCGCGTTGAACAGTGCTTCCCCGGTCCACCGCAGGATCGACTGCTCGACTTCGGGCGGCAGCGGGATCGGCTGCCCTTCCAGCATTACCTTCACGTGCAGGTTGGTGGGCTGGTGCACGGTGGACAGCCGCTGCAGCATGACGGGCAGCGGACCGGCCGGCTCGTCGGCCGCCCGGTGCAGCGCGTAGATCGCGGCCCGCAGCTGCTCGGCCGCGTGCCGCGCGAGGTCCTTGGCCGGTTCCAGGCGCTCGGCGATCTCGGTGGCCGGGCCGCCCATGCTCGCTAGCTCAGCCCGGCACAGCTCGATGGTCATGCCGATGGACAGCACGGACTGAGTCACGCTGTCATGCAGTTCGCGCGCGATACGGTGCCGCTCGTCGTCCAGCACCTGTCGCTGCATGACCGCGACGAGCTGCCGCTGCGTCTCGGCCAGCTCGGCACTGCGGACGGCCAGGTCCTTGGCGTGCCTTGTCGTCGCGTCGTAGAGCTGGTCGCTGCGGCCACGCAACTGGGTCGTTGCGTGGAACAGGAATGAGTTGTGCAGCGCCACGGCGGCCTGGTTGGCCAGCACTCTCAATATGGCGCGATCGGTGGCGGCCACCTCAAGCCCGGCCCCCGGCCGCGCTGCGATACCGCCGACCGGTTCGTCATCTAGGGTCATTGATACGCGGACCCAGCCCTGGCCGCTGTCCGGCAACTCGACCTCCCACGGACGGCCGCGCAGTACAGCCAGGTGCTCGCGTACGTCGGCCGGCAGCCTGCTCTCGTCGTCGATCAGCTCGCCGCCAGCCACCGCCAGAAATCGGGGGCGCGCGGCGGGCAGTACCCCGTCGGCCACGACGAACAGTAGCCAGTCGGCCTGCAGGTGCGCCGTCGCCGTCCGCACCACCCACTCGACCAGCGTGCGGGGACCGGCTGCGGTGCGCACCAGGGCACGGGAGATGCCGTCCAGCGCCTGCACGGCCTGTTCGAGGCGCTCGGCCGAGCGAACGTACTCGGGGTAGTACGAGCGCTTGCCGGAGCGCAGGCCGGTCAGGATCTCCAGATCGCCGTCCGGACGGTCATCGCGTCCTGATCCGGTCAGCGGCGGCTCCGTCACAAGGCCGCCCGGAACAACGCCTCGATGTCCCGAGCGTCCGCTGCCCGGGGATTGGTGGCCAGGCAGGCGTCCTTCAGCGTCGTCCTGGCCAGCCGGGGCACCACGGCGTCGGTGACGCCCAGATCGGCTAGCCTCTTCGGCACGCCCACTTCATCGGCCAGCTTGCGTACCCCCTCGGCGAGCAGCAGGGCCACCTCGGCGGGCGGCACGCCCTCGGTGCGGACGCCGCCTGCCGCGGCCAGTGGCACGAACCGCTCCGGCGAGACCTCGGCATTGAACCTGATGACGTGGGGCAGCAGCACGGCGTTCACCATGCCGTGCGGGGCGTCGAGCAGCCCGCCGACCTGATGGCTCATCGCGTGCGCAGCGCCCAGGATGGCATTGGTGAATGCCATTCCCGCCTCCAGCGACCCCTGTGCCATGGCCAGGCGCGGGGCAGTCTCAGTCGGCCTGAGCTGGGCGGGCAGCAGGTAACGGGTGATCAGCGCGACGGCATGCAGCGCATGGCGGTCAGTGAGCGGGTTGTGGGCACGGGATACGAACGACTCGATCGCGTGCGTTAGCGCATCCATCCCGGTGGCGGCGTTGAGCCATTCCGGCATGGTAGTTAGCAGGCGCGGGTCGATCACGGAGATCTCCGGCACCAGCGTCCGGCTGATGATGGTGATCTTGGTGCGGGCCGTCGTGTCGGTCACGATGGCGAACTGCGACACATCCGCGCCCGTGCCAGAGGTGGAGGGCACCATCACAGTGGGCGGGATCGGGCGCACGACCTTGTCCACGCCCTCGTAGCCGAGGATCCGGCCGCCGTTGCCGGACAGGATCGCCACGCCCTTCGCCGCGTCGATGCACGAGCCGCCGCCCAGTCCGATGATCACATCGCTGCCACTCTCGGCGTACATCTGGAAGGCGGCTTCGATCTCATGATCCTTGGGATTGGGGGTCACGTCATGCCACGTTGCCGGGTACAGCTCGCTCTGCCGCAGGTAGGCGACGGCCTCATCCACCCAGCCCACCTCGATCAGCCCAGGGTCGGTGACGAGGAACGGCCGACGCGCACCGAGCCGCGCCGCACAGTGACCGAGTTCGGCCAGCGCACCCGGCCCGAAGACGATCTCCGGAGCATGAAATTTCGCGAGCCGACCGCGGGTGTGGGCACGCAGCTCCCCGCCCCGTCGCGGGCCGGCCAACCGGGTGTTCTTTTCGCGGTTCCAGTCCGCACCGGGCCAGTCGCTCTCCATCATCGCGAGGTTTTCCGGTGGAATGGGCATGACAGCTCCTGTTCCGCGAGCTAAGACCCAGATTACGCCGCTGTCAAGAGTCGGTTGCATGGACATTTCCGGCCAGGGCGGCCGCGCGACGACTGGGTAGTCACGGCGCCGTCCTCTTGGGCGCTCCGGTCTGTCCGATTGGGTAGCTGTCGTGACGCCCGACATGCCGGACCATGAGCACTATCAGATGTGCCTCGGACTGGCAGTCCGGGCCACCGCAGACTAGCGCGACTGCGTGGCGGCCGCCGGCAGTGGGAGATGAGCATTCATGACAGTGACCCTGGACCGGAGCGTTGAGGAGTTCATCGGCGCCCCACGTCAGCTATCACATCCAGGCCGCTCGGTCAAACATCTGAGCGCCGAAGGAGCGGAATCGTGGAGTTCGACGTAGTCATCGAGATCCCGAAGGGCCAGCGCAACAAGTACGAGATGGACCATGAGGCAGGACGGATCCGGCTGGACCGGATGCTGTTCACTTCTACCCGCTATCCGGCCGACTACGGCTTCATCGAGCACACGCTCGCCGACGACGGCGACCCGCTCGATGCGCTTGTCCTGCTCGACGAGCCGACCTTCCCTGGTTGCCTGATCTCCTGCCGGGCGATCGGAATGTTCCGGATGCGGGACGAGATGGGCAACGACGACAAGGTCCTGTGCGTGGCAGCGACGGATCCGCGGGTGGCCCATCTGCGCGACATCGAGGATGTCTCGGAGTTCGACCGCCTGGAGATCCATCACTTTTTCGAGGTTTACAAGGCGCTGGAGCCCGGCAAGGAAGTTGAGACGGCTACCTGGGTGAACCAGGCGGCCGCCTACAGCGAGATCGAGGCATGCAGGGAGCGCGCTCGCAGCGCTGGCGATCTGGGCGGCTAGCCGGAAAAGCCGGCCCGACTCAAAGGTGCCGGCCGGACTCCGTAGCGAGGAGGTGGGCATGCGAGTACTGATGATCGCGCCCCCGGGCGCGGGCAAGGGGACTCAGGGCGCACTGATCGCCGCGCACTTCGACATGCCCCACATCGCGACCGGTGAGCTGCTGCGCGATCACGTAGCGCGGCAGACCGCTCTCGGCCAGGCCGTTCAGAAATATCTCGACCGCGGCGAACTCGTGCCCGACCAGATCGTACTCGACATGCTGCGGGAGGCGATGGTCGCCGCAAAGGCGGCCGGAGGCGGGTTTGTCCTAGACGGAATCCCGCGAAACATGCACCAGGCCCGCGCGGCCTATCTGATGGGCCGCGAACTCGGGATGAACGCGAATGTAGCGCTGCACCTGCAAGCCGACGATGGCGAACTCATACGCCGGTTGCTCGCGCGAGCCGCGCTCGAGCGTCGCTCCGACGACACCGCAGACATCATTACCCAGCGCCTTGCCCTCTACCATGAGGTGACATCCCCCATTGTCTCGTGGTACCGCGACCGCGGAATCCTGGTTTCCGTGGACGCGATGCGTTCCGCGCATCAGGTCGGTCGAGAAATCTTGATCGCCCTCGAAGCGATGCGTCCGCTCCTGGATCATGTGCCCGAGCAGGCACGGCTCTCTGTTGACCTCACCAGCCTGGGGGACGCGTTCGGCGCCGCCGCCGACGCATCCGACTGAGCTGACGGGTTCACCGCCGGTCGAAAGCAGAGCAGCCTGAGCGCAACGTGCTCGTCGTGGGTGCCCGCGGGGCCGTCAGACGGCTGTCACCGGCGGCAGACATCGGCGACGGCATAAGCCTGGTGATCAGCTGGTGCCTGCTGGCCGTGGGCGTGAAGCCGCAGGCCGTGGAGTAGTTCTGGGGAAACCCGGATAAAGTGCTCCCGCGTCCCGTGGGCCCATGAGCTGAGGTCTGTCTTCTGCAGCCGGCCTATGTCTTCGGGGTCGGTCACTTCTCG
>CABEDN010000265.1_pt1 | contig 10394 bp, 10 predicted proteins | sample 3423051 | NCBI WGS metagenome assembly CABEDN01 (sample SAMEA5534330, study PRJEB31848) | metagenome | biome: tundra; feature: field; material: soil | place: USA | collected 2013-05 | depth 0.15 m
GAACACCATGCGCGGCGAGACCTGGGGCTAGACCACTACGTGTGCTGATGGCGCCGGTTGGACTGGCTATGATCGCGGACCCAGCTGAACGCGATGGCCAGCGCCATAACGGCGCCCACAGCACCGCACACTGCGATAACCGAGGCTGGGGAATGGTGGCCTGCGGCGGCTCCCGCCAGGATCATGACGATTCCCTGGCCCAGGCTCATACCGCCCTGAGCTAGGCCGAAGGCCTGACTGCGTTGTTCTTGCGGTGCTGCGCTCACGAAGGCGGAGTTAGCGGCGATCTGGTAGGAAGCGCACAGGCCCGACGCAAACAGGATCAGCAGCGAGACGAACAGGTCAGGCTGCCAGATAAACAGCACGAGGATGGCGGAGGCGGCGACGGCTAGCGGGCCCATAGATCGCAGCCGGGTCGGTGCGGGCACGAAACGGCTGAACACGATCGCGCCCGCGGTCTCCCCCAGGGCCGGTGCGGCCAGGAGCACGCCGACGGCCACCGCGCCGCCGCCCAGGGCCCGGGCCAGAGGGGTGACAACTCCTTCCGGAGCGTTGTAGAACGCGGCGAGCCAGCCGAACAGCATGGTGGTACGCAAGGCCCGGTTGGCGAACACCAGCCGGGTTCCGGCGACGACGCCTGCCCGCCGTGACGGCTGGCTTTCTCCGTGAGCCCAGGTGATGGACGCGGGACGCGCCCGCACCCAGGCCCGGACGATGAGCGCGGACGCGACGAAGGTCACGGCGTCCGCGACCAGCGATCTACTTGTGCCGAAGACCCCAGCAATGGCGCCTCCGGCCGCGAAGCCGATGACCTGCGCGAACTGGTAGGTAGTGAGCGTCACTGCGGTGCCAATTGCGTAGCTGTCGCCGGTCAGCACGTCGGGATAAACGGCCGCCCGCGCTGACGTGAACGGGGCCCCGACGAACGTCACCACGAAGAGCAACGCCACCATCGCGGCTATGGGCATGCCCGGTATGGCCATCACCAGGACGAGAACCGCCCGGGCCAGGTCGCACGCGATCATCACGCGACGACGCGGGTAGCGGTCGGCCAGCCAGGCGAGCGTGACGCCGCCGACGAACGTCGGCACGATGCTCCCCACGAAGGTGACCGCCGCCAGCAGCGGCGAGCGGGTCCTGTCGTAGACGAGCACGGTCAGCGCGACGCGGGCGAGCTGATCACCAACGACCGACAAAAGCTGTGCCAGCCACAATGCCCGGAACTCCGCCACCGCGAACACCTCGCGGAACGTCGTCTTCGCGGCCTGCTCAGGCGCACCCCCCCGGGCCACCGCGTGTCTAGTTATTTCGCCCTCCGGCTAAGCGCTTCGCGCAGTCTTGGGTGATCACATCCTGACCGACAGTTGCCCGCTTTAGCAACAGACCAGCGTAAGCCGGACTCGTGTCCTGTAACGTCGCCTTAGCTGTCTGACAGCGATCCAGGGCTTGCCGCGCCTGCTCGACTTTGCGCGGCAGGAGCAACTGCCGGAACATGAGCATGCTCTGTTCCAGGTAACCGATCGCCTCGGGATAGCGGCCCATCCCCTCGTAGGCATGGCCAAGCTTTTGCAGGCACAACGCGTGATAGTCGGGGGCATGATGCTTCTGGAACAGCGGCATCGCCTGCAGTAGGCACTCGGTGGCGAGCTCGTACTTGCCCATCCGGTGATACGCCTCGCCCAGTACTCCGTCGGCGAGGCCTTCGCCGCGGGCATCCCCGATTTCTCTGCTCAGCTCCATACGCCGCAAGGACACGGTTACCGCTCGGTCATAACGGCCGGTAAGCGTGCGGGTGTAGGCCAGACTGTGCAACGCCGCCAGCTCATAAGGAGCCGAGCCGAGATCGGCGGCGACGGCCACTGCTGCCTCGCTGAGCGACCGCTTGATCTCCATTCCCAAGCCAGGCCAGGACGTTTCCCAGCAGGCACAGGTTAATGAGTCCGGCCACCCGCGAGCCTGCTTGGCGCGCCACCCTGACTCTCCCGGTCGACATCCCTGCGCGCCTGTTCCATGTCGTCCAGATCAAACGCGCATGCTCCCCGCCAGTACAGGGCGAGAGCCAGCGTGGCCGATTCCCTTTCCTGCTCGGCTGCCTCGACGCACCAGGCCATATCCCCCCGCGCGTCCAGCGCTCGGCCGCGTTCGATCTCGGAGGCGGCCACACGCAAGCGGGCGTAGATGGCGTCCGCTCGACCGCCATCCGACTGATCGGCGCAGTCACCGATCATGCGCCACAGCAGTTCGGCATCGTCATGCCGGTCTTGCAGGTGCTGGAAGGCGCACTGAAAGGAAGCCAGCTGACGGGCCAGGTCCACCCGGCCGGCCTGGCAGGCCTGCCCGACCACCGTCCGCAGGTTGACTCGCTCGGCGGTGAACCAGGCGATGGGGTCAGCTTTCGGCGGACGGCTCATAGCTGGCCATCGGGGAACTTATCCCGGATCTTATGAGCGGCGTAGAGGGCCAGCGTGGTCTTGCCGACGCCCGGCGGCCCGGAGATCGCCACCACCGGTACGCCCGGCTGTATCCCCGGCGTGAGGGCACTGATGATCTGCTGGGGGTGCTTGACCGGCTCTACCGGTTCGGCCCGGTCAGCGGAAGCCTGATCATCGAGGCGCCGATCCGCATGGTCCTTGAGAGTTAATCGCACCGGTACGGGAACAACCGGTGGTCGGGTAATTCGGTGGACTGCATGGAGTTCGCGAGCCGGCTGGCCGGCTTGTGGCCTCGATCGCAGTTCATCTGCCTCACCCGGCACTGCAGTGACGTCATCACCTCGAGCATCGACGCCTCCCGGTGGGCGATGTCGGGCGCGGGGCTGGACCCGGATGCTCCGGCCCAGGACGATATCGCGGCCACGATAGGCGCGTTCTGGCTGGCCAGCGCGCAAGCCATGGTGAGTTTCTCGCAGGCATACGCCAAACGCTGCCACCACGTCAAGCACGAAGATCTAAGAACCGACCCCGAAGGCACGGCGGAGCGGCTGTTCTCGTTCCTGGACGTACCGCCGCCTGACGTCACCGCGATGCCCGGCCGACCCGCGGAGCAGGTCCGGGCCGCCCACCCATCGGCGATGACCGACTCCATCGATCAGGCGCTCGCCGCCCTGGGCTACCCGGAGATGGGCGAGCACCGCCCGGAGTACGTCACCTAGATCAGTGTCACCTGGCTTAGGCGCGCAGCACGGCGCCGACCCGGCGCCCGGCTTCGGCCACGGCCGCGTCGCGGGCGGCGGTGGCCTCCGCCGCCGTGAGGGTCCGGTCGGGGGCGCGGAACCTGAGCGTGTAGGCCAGCGACTTGCGCTGCTCGCCGACCTGGGCTCCGGTGTACACGTCGAACAGCCGCACGTCCTCGAGCAGTTCCCGGGGAGCACCGGCGACCAGCGCCGCCTCCACCTCGGCGGCCGGCACGGTCGCGTCCACGACCAGCGACACGTCCTGTGTCGCCAGCGGGTAACCCGACAGCTGCGGTGCCTGCACGGCACCGTTGCCCTCGGCCGCGGTGAACACCACCGACAGGTCAAGCTCCATCGCGCAGGTCCGGTCCGGCAAGCCGAACTCCTCGATCACCCGCGGATGCAGCTCGCCCGCGTGCCCGGCCAGCCACTCCCGCTCCTGGCCGCGCTCCTGGCTGGCGGCGGCGTCATCGGAGGACAGCCGCACGTAGATGGCCGCGCAGCGGCCTGGATGCCACGGCGCGTGCTTGTCGGCGCGGACGTCGAGCGAGACCCGGCACATCCGGCCGACCGCGCGCGCCGCCTCGATCGCGTCCGCCCATGACGCCGTATGGCCCGGACCCCACCAGCCGCCAAGCTCACGAGAACCCGCGAGGACGGCGCCGACCCGCAGCGGCTGGTCGGGCAGCGCGGCCTCGAGCGAGGCGAGTTCGGACACCGAAGGTCCCCGGTCGACGGCCAGGATGGGCGCCGAGGCCGACGCCCCGGGCCGCGGCCGGAAGACCGGGCCGATCTCGAACAATGCCGTGTCGGCGAAGCCCCGGCCGATGTTCCTGGCCAGCACCCGGAACAACCCGGGCAGTACCGTCGTGCGCAACAGCGGCTCATCGTCGCTCAGCGGGTTCGCCACCACCACCGCCGGACGGCGCATGTCCTCGGGCGGCAATCCAAGCTGGTCGGCGTCGGACCGTGGCCCGAACGGCGACGACAGCACCTCGACGTACCCAGACTCTCCCAGGGTTCGGCCGACCGAACGGCGCAGCCGCTGCCGCGGCGTCAGGCCGCGCCCGGCCAGCGCGCGGGGCATCCGGGCCGGGACGTTCTCGTACCCTTCCAGCCGGATCACCTCTTCGGCCAGGTCAGCCGGGTCGGTAAGGTCAGGTCGCCAGGACGGCGGGTTCACCTCCAGCGCGGTGATCAGGGCCGAAGCCGGGGTCTCCAGCTCGTCTCGCCGGTCCGCCCGCCACGGGGCAACGGTCGGCAACGCGGCCATCCGCCTCTCCCGCACCGTGCACCCCACCTCGCGCAGCCGCCGGACCACGATGTCCCGGCCGTAAACCACCCCGGCCACCCGGTCCGGGTAATCCGCCGCCATGGAGATCGCCACCGGCGGCACGTCGGCCGACGCGTGGGTGCAGCCGGGGACCACCCGGCCGCCGCCCAGCCCGGACAGCAGCGCGACCGCCTTCGCGCTGGCCCGCAGCGGCAGCTCGCGGTCGACGCCGCGCTCGAACCGGTAGGACGCCTCGCTGTGCAGCTTGTGCCGCCTGCTCATCTTGGCCACGGCGTCGGCGCCGAAATGCGCAGCCTCGATCACCAGGTCAGATGAACCCGAGTCGATCTCGGTGGACAAGCCGCCCATGGTCCCGGCCAGGGAAATCGGCCCGGATGCGTCGGTGATCAAGAGGTCGGCCGGATCCAGGGCGCGGACCACGTGATCCAGCGTCTCGAGCTTCTCCCCCGGCTGGGCCCGCCGAACCACGACCTCGCCGGTCAGCTTGGACCGGTCGAACGGGTGCAGCGGCTGGCCGAGTTCCAGCATCAGGTAGTTGGTCACGTCGACCGCGAGGGACACGGACCTGACCCCGGACCTGGCCAGCCGCACCCGCATCCACAGCGGGGTCGCGGCGGCCGGGGAGAAGCCGCGCACCTCGCGCAGCACGAACCTGTCACAGCCGGCCGGATCCCCGATGCGGGCCGGGTAGACCTCCGGGCCGACGTCCTGGAGTTCCCCGCCGAGCACGTCAGGACCGGGCAGTGCGGTGGACGCGGGGTCGGTGAAGGGCACGCCGAACGCGCTGGCGAGCTCGCGGGCGATCCCGCGGACCGAGACGGCGTAGCCCCGGTCCGGGGTCACCGCGATCTCGAACACCTCGTCGCGCAGTCCCGCGTACGCCACGAAATCGGCGCCGAGCGGCGCGTCCGGGGGCAGCACGATAATGCCGGAGTGATCCTCGCCGATGGCCAGTTCCTGGGCCGAGCAGATCATGCCCTCGGAGATGTGGCCGTAGGTCTTGCGCGCGCCGATCTCGAACCCGCCGGGCAGTACCGCGCCGGGCAGTGCGAGCGGCACCCGGTCACCGACCGCGAAGTTGACCGCACCGCAGATCACCCCCGACGCCTCGTCGGGCGGGCCGGCCAGCTGTCCCTCGGACACCGCGACCCGGCAGTACCTGATCGGCTTCTTCAGGCCGGTCAGTTCCTCAATCGACAGCACCTGGGCGATCACCACGCCGCGGATGTCGTGCCCCACCGACTCCAGCGCCTCGACCTCGAGCCCGGCCGCAGTCAGCCGCCGCGCCACTTCGGTGGCGTCGGCCGGGTCAGGCAGCGGCGCGTACTCGCGCAGCCAGGAAAGCGGCACTCGCATCTCAGATCTCCATCCCGAACGCCCGGCTGAACCGCACGTCGCCTTCCACCGTGTCCCTGATCTCGGCGAGCCCGTGTCCGATCATCAGGCTGCGCTCGATGCCGAGCCCGAACGCGAACCCGCTATACCGGTCCGGGTCGATGCCGCACGCCACCAGCACCCGCGGGTTCACCATGCCGCAGCCCGCGATCTCGATCCAGCCCTGCGACTTGCACACCCGGCACGGGTCACCGCCGGGTTTCGCCGAGGCGCCGCGGCAGATGTGACATTCCATCGAGACGTCGCCCGACGGCTCGGTGAAGGGGAAGTAATCGGGCCGGAAGCGGGTGCGCAGGCCCACGCCGAACATCGCATCCACGAATGACTGGATCGCACCGCGCAAGTCGGCCATGGTCAAGCCCTCATCGACCGCGAGCCCCTCGATCTGGTGGAACACCGGGCTGTGCGTGGCGTCGAGCGGGTCGTGCCGGTAGCAGCGGCCGGGGCTGACCACGTAGAGCGGCAGCGGGCGGGTGAGCATTGACCTGATCTGTACCGGCGAGGTCTGCGTCCGCAGCACCATGCCGGACTTGGCCTGGGGCCCGTCAGGGCTGGCGATGAAGATCGTGTCCTGCATTTCCCTGGCCGGGTGGTCGGGCGGGATGTTCAGCGCGTCGAAGTTGTACCACTCGGCCTCGACCTCTGGCCCCTCCGCGATCTCGTAGCCCATCGCGACGAACACGTCGGACAGCCGGTCGGCCAGCATCGTGACGGGATGGCGCGCGCCCGGCGGGATCCGGTTGCCGGGCAGCGTGACGTCGACCGCCTCGGTGAACAGCACTTGATGGTCACGCTCGGTCTCCAGCTGGGCCTGGCGCTCCCGCACCGATTCGCGGAGCCGGCCGCGGGCCGCACCCACCCGGCGCCCCGCCTCGGCGCGGGCCTCAGGCGGCAGCGCGCCGATCTCTGCCCTGGCCAGCGACAGCGGCGCCCGGTCACCGTCGTGCGCGATCCGCGCCGCCTTCAGTTCCTCGAGTGTCCCGGCGGCGGCGACGGCGGCGAGTGCCTCGTCAAGTACGCGCGCTACCTCGTCCGGCGCCAGCGCGGCCACCGTCCGTGGGTCGTAACTCTTGTTTGGTGCGGACATTGGGTCCTGCTTCCTGCGGGCCGTACATTACCTTGAGGTCTGCTGGGGTTCCGGCGGATCAATGCTGCCGAACGGGCCGTGGTGGCACCTCGGCGGCAGCGCAAAGCGCCAGCCGGCTAGCGCCGGGCCCTGGTTTCCCGGCTTTAGCCTGCGGTTCATGCCCAGGACGCCAGCGCACGCCGATCGCTGTGCTGGATAGCCCGAAGGGACATTACCGTACCGAGCCTGTACGCGGCGCCGTTGGACGGCCCCGCCGGTGAGGCGATGCGGTCTCAGGCGCGCCCTTAGGCGGCAGCAGCCCCTGCGGGCACGATAAATCGGAACTCGGCGCCGCCGCCGGGCGCGCGGGACACGCCGATCGTGCCGCCGTGGGCCTCGACCAGGCCCTTGACGATGTACAGGCCCAGGCCAGTGCCGCCACGGCGCTTGCCCCGCCAGAACTGGCGGAACACGCGGGGCGCCACGTCGGGCGAGATGCCCTCGCCCTGGTCGCGCACCGAGACGGCGGCCGCGTCAGGCTCACCGAGCGGCGTTTTCACCGCTTCGTCGCCCACATGCGCTGGTTCCACCACGATGGTCACGATACCAGCTCCGTGCCTGACCGCGTTTTCCACCAGGTTGCCGAGGATCTGATCGATTTTGTCGGCGTCCAGCCAGGTCTCCGGCAGGCCATTGCGGACTTCCAGCCGGAACCGGTCCTCGGCGTCGCCCGCGGCCACCCGGCCCGCAACGATCTTCCTGGCCCGGTCCGGCAGGTCGACCAGCTGCCGGTGGACCTCCATCCGGCCGGACTCGAGCCGGGATACATCGAGCAGCTCGGTAATGAGCCTCGTCACCCGGTCGGCGTCGGCGTTGACCGTCTCCAGCATCATGCGCTTCTGGTCGTCGTTGAACCTGCCCCACTTGTTCAGCAGCGTGGCGGTGAAACCCTTGACGCTGGTGAGCGGGGACCTCAGCTCATGGGCGACGGTCGACACCAGCTCGGCGCGGCTGCGCTCGAGCCGCTCCCGCTGCTCCGCGCCGCGCAGGCTGATCACAAGCCTTTGGAGTACTAGCCCGGGGGGAGATGGTTCCCCGCGGGGGGTGCGGACGTAGCCTACGGAAACTAGGACTTCGGTGCCGGTGGACAGGTACAGAGAGCGCTCGGGGTGACGGGTGCGGGTAGGCAGGCCGTGGTACGGATCGGCGTACACCCACCAGTCGCGGCCGTCGGCGTCGCGGAGCGGCAGCACGTCGAACACGAACTTGCCGATGACCTCGGACGGGTCCAGCCCGGTCAGGCGGGCGGCGACCCGGTTGAACACGACGATGCGGCCGGCTTCGTCGGCCACCACCACGCCATCTGGGAGCTCGTCGGCGAAGACCAGGCTCCCGATCGGGACCGGCCCCTCCGGTAGCGGCCCCCCCGGAAGCCTACTGGTGCCAGAATCATGACCGTTCGCGGTCTCGTGGTCTCCGGGCGCCCGGGCCGGTCGAGGGGCCCCAGGATCAGCTGACGCCCCGCTCGGTATGAGCTTGTCCACTGCAGCGAAGCCTCCGTCCGGCGAGGCCGCACTGCAAGCGTCCGGCGGCCGGAAGTGGTCACGGTATGAGTGACGGATTGTGATCAGACTATAGCGCGTATACCGTCATTGTGACAGTCCTGAGGCGTGAATTATCTATGTTGTAGCCCAATTACTCTATGTCACCAAGAATGACTTACGTATCAGCTTGTCGCGTTACCGCGCGTACTCGCTGCGCACGCGCGGACGCATAGAGGCACACCGCCGCCGCGGCGGCCAGATTGAGGCTTTCGGCCCGGCCGTAGATCGGCACCGCGACGGGCTCGTCGGCCAGCGCGACAAGTTCCGGCGGCAGTCCCCAGGCCTCGTTGCCGAACATCCACGCCGTGGGTTCGGCCAGCCGGGCCTGCACGCCAGGATCGTCCAGGGGGCGGCCCGCGCGGCCGTCCGCGGCCACGATCCGCAGGCCGGCCTCGCGCATGGACTTGACGGCATCCTCGAGCCGGGCGCCGGCCACCACCGGCAGATGGAACAGGCTGCCAGCCGACGCGCGCACGCACTTGCCGTTGTACGGGTCCACGGACGCGTCCGCGAACACGACGGCGTGGGCGCCGGCGGCGTCAGCGGTCCGCAGCACGGTGCCCGCGTTGCCTGGATCACGGACGTTCGCGAGCAGCGCGACCAATGACAGCGCCGGGGCCGGGAGCCCGGCCTGGCGGGTCTTCGGGTTCAGCTCGGCGAGCGGGACGTCGATGAAACCGCAGACCGCCAGAAGTCCCTGCGGGGTCACCGTCTGCGCCAGCTCGTTCATGATCTCGCCGCTGACCACGTGCACCGGGATGCCCGCCTCGGCGATCTCGGTGACGAGATCGGAGTGCCTGCTCCGGGCGGGCACGGTCACGAACAGGTCAGTGACACGGGCCCCGCAGCGATGCGCCTCCGCCACCGCTTGCGGGCCCTCGGCGAGGAAGGCCCGCTCACGCTGGCGGAAAGCACGTTTCAGCAGGCGCCGCGCGGCCTTGAGCCGCGGCGAATGGGCGCCCGCATAACTAATCTCAGGCGATGCGGTCACCCCGCCTGGCTCCTAGGCAGCCGCTGACCCTGAGGCGTCAGGCAGGGCCTTCTTCGCCACCTCGACCAGAGCCGAGAAGGCGGGCTCGTCGGCGACGGCGAGCTCGGCCAGCATCCGCCGGTCGACCTCGACGCCGGCCAGCCGCAGGCCCTGGACGAAGCGGTTGTACGTCATGCCGTTGGCCCGGGCCGCAGCGTTGATCCGCTGAATCCAGAGCCGCCGGAAATTGCCCTTGCGATCCTTGCGGTCGCGGTAGGCGTAGGTCATCGAGTGGAGGACCTGCTCCTTGGCCTTGCGGTACAGCCGTGACCGCTGGCCCCGGTAGCCGCTGGCCCGCTCGAGGGTTACCTTGCGCTTCTTGTGGGCGTTGGTCGCCCGCTTCACGCGTGCCATTGTTCTGTCTCCCTAACGCGGGCCGGGCTACTTGCCCAGCAGCTTCTTGATCTCCTTGACGTCGCTGGGAGCGACCGTCACTTCTCCGGCGAGCCGCCGCGTCAGGCGGGACGACTTGTGCTCGAACAAATGGCCTCGGTTGGCGCGGCGGCGCATGACCTTGCCGGTGCCGGTCAGCCGGAACCGCTTGGCGGTCCCGCTGTGTGTCTTCATCTTCGGCATGGTGGCCGTCGTCTCCATTCCTCTACCTGCCGCCCGGTACTCACGGTACGAGCGGCATGTCGTCCATCTTCGCCATGGCGCTTTGCCACGACGCTCCCTCACGGCACTGCCCCGGGAGGGCCCCCACGGCGCACAGCAATCACCACCCCCGGCGCTTTACCGCCGGGGTTTACCTCCGCCGGGTGCTGCTACCGGCTAGGCCGGACCCGGTACTGCAGCGCCATCTGCTACGACAGCGCTATCTGTTACTGCAGCGC